>ERZ772940.1093-NODE-1093-length-9809-cov-23.2884_pt1 | contig 9809 bp, 11 predicted proteins | sample MGYA00511682_ERZ772940 | MGnify/ENA primary metagenome ERZ772940 (study PRJEB29015, sample SAMEA2737922) | human oral metagenome | biome: human oral; feature: human-associated habitat; material: dental | place: China | collected 2031 ... | reverse complement strand
CCCTTGTCCTTGGAGACTCCCGGCAGGTCACAACCCGCCAGCACCGGCAAACCCAGCCCCGCCAGGGCCGAGAGAGCCATGAAAGATCGACGAGACGCCACCTTCGAAGGGACACGGTGTACACGGGAGAATACAGAGGGCACAACAACTCCTTCATGGGTCCGCCGAAATTTCTCAAAGACAGAGTGTAATCGTAACGTAATCTCCCTAGCAAGCAGGGCTACCCGGGTACTCCCCGTCGCTCCCCGTGTACTCCCCATAACTCCATGGGGAGTACACAGATTCTCTCGGTCTCCCCGCGTGTACCCCGGGTACTCCACGATATTTCCCCGTGGGAGTCTCCCCATTTCTCGAATGATGGGTGCTGCATAGGGTCTCAGTATTCCTCAGGTCGATGTGGCCTGATCGAGAGCAACGGAGGTTCCATCATGATGACTGTTTCGAAGCGAGTCCTGGCCGCCATGAGCGCCATTGGAATGGCGGCCACCCTGGCGTCCTGCCAGCTGCCAGGGGGCTCCTCGGGTGAGAAGGGGGTGTCGACCTCGACCTCGACGTCTGCGTCCGCATTGAAATCGGCGCAGGCCGGGGGCGGTGGTCATGGTGCGGCCATTGAGTCGCATCCCACGACCGTTGACAGTAAACCCGGGACTGTTTCCCTGAACTCCGTGTCCGGTGCGGGCACGACGGTGACCGTCATGTTCTCCGTGACGAATAATGACAAGAAGAATGACATGTGGATATACGACTCATTCTCTGATGGAGACGACTCGGTGCCTCAGCCCAGTGGAAAGGCGAGCCCGGGAGGGAGCACGAACAACGCCGACGGCTTGACGCTCATCGAACCGTCCTCCTCAAGCATCTACCGCGTCTCCTACGACTCCCAGGGCGGCTGCCTGTGCTCCAGTGGCCTCACGGAGTTCATCCAACCCGGTCAGACGATCGCGCTCCAGGCGACCTTCACCGGTGTACCGGCTGAGGCGAAGAACGTCACCATCACCATCCCGAATGGAGGCACCTTCAGCAACGTGGCGGTGGCCCGATGAGACGGCAGATGAATGGGGGATGGGCAAGGGGCGCCAAGCGTCGGCCTCGGTCCGGGGTGCTTGCCACCGCGGCCGTCGCCGTGTGGGCAACATCGTGGTCAGTGTCCGCCGGGGCTGCTGCCTTACCCGCAGCACCGCAAGCGGGCCGCCCGTTGGCGGCTGCGAGCAACAGTGCCACAGCCGATCCGACGACGATCACCAAGCAGCCGGAGAGTGCAGGGCCGGGTAATCCCCGGGTGGCTCAGACCGTGGACCGCGTTGTCACGCCGGTGTCGCGCTCAAGCAGCTCGGACAGTGCGGTCACCTACTCCTCGGACGGCAAGACCACGGTGGCCTCGTTGTCCGGTGACGTCACCTTCGACGTCGACTCCTCGGCCCTGACTGACCGGGCCAAGCAGGTGCTCGACGAGATCGTCAGCCGCTGGAACGGCAAGGCGCCGGCCACGGTCACCGTGGTGGGGCACACGGATTCCGTCGCCGACGACGCATACAACCAGACGCTCTCCGAGCAGCGGGCCAAGGCCGTCGCCGACTACCTGACCTCCAAGGTCCCCTCCCTGAACGTCCAGTCCTCCGGTAAGGGGGAGAGCGAACCCGTGGCCTCCGAGACCAATGCGGACGGCAGCGTCAATGAGGCCGGCAAGGCCGCCAACCGCCACGTCGATGTGCGCTGGGGGTAGGCGGAGGGGTGTCCTGCCTCAGCGCAGCTCGATCCACTGGCCCACGGTCGAGATCTGATCACTGGTGATCTTCTCTCCGGAGAAGTCCACGAGGCAGATCTTCGACTCCCGGCTGATGGCCCACAGTGAGCCCTTCTTCTGGTAGGGCCAGGTGGTCTGGTACTGCTGCTGCGCCAGGATGATGGATCCGTTGGTGACAGCGGTCCGAGAGCCAATGGGCTGGTACCCGCGAGTGACGGCCCGGGCAGCATTCATGGCGAGGTCGAGGGCGTTGTAGCCGTCCTTCGCTTCGACGGACTGGGCCGTCATGAGGACAGCCGACTTGTCTGACGGGTCGGTCCACGTGGTACTCCAGACGCTGGACTGCGCCACCGACCGATCCCAGCCCTTGGGCACCGCAAGAAGCAGGTCGCCCTCCTCAAGACGGTCCCAGTCACCTTCTGGGCCTGGATGCTTTGCCGAGGAACAGCTGCTAAGAAGCGTCGCGGCTGTGGCCGTTGAGAATGCTAGGAGGGCGCGTCGTCGTTGGATGGTCATTGTTGCTGCCTCGTCAGGGTCAGAGAGTTCTCGATGCCGTTGCGAAGGCCGTCATCCAGGACGGTGCTCAGAAGAGTGACGACGCCGGTCCCCACCTGTGAGGCGAGCAGCCAGGTCCACCCCAGCCAGGATGTTGCAGGACCCCAGTAGAAGGCGGCCCTCTCAGTGGCGGGCTTGTCGCCGCTGGCCTCCCAGGAGACCCGCCCGATCTCCGAGTAGTTCTCAAAGAGGTAGGAGCTTGTGAGATTGACGGTCTGCCTGAGGCCGTCGGCGGTGGTGCTCGCGTCGATACCGGAGAGCAGGACCCGCTGCGCGAAGCTGGTGTCGTTGGTCTGCAGGTCGTAGGAGACGGTATACGGGGGCCACCCACTGCGCCGAGTGGGGCCTTTGAGGGAGGACAGCAGACTGACAGAGATACCGGAGAAGTTAATACCGGCCCAGTCCTGGGGAGCATCTTGCGGGCTCTTGGACGGGGCTTGCGGCTGCTTCACGTCATCGACTGAGGTCATTCCTGAAACAGGGGTTTTCTCTGGAGACTTGCTGCATGAGGCGACCGCGCTCAGAGAGGCGATACCGCCGGCGGCCATGAGAAGACGGCGATTCATGAGGCACTCACCGCCACTGACGTGAGGACGGATGACATGCGGTTCAGACTCTCCTTGTTCTTGGGGTCCGCGAAGACGTAGACGCCGTAGCTCTCTCCGCCTGGGCCGTCGACGATGATCCCCGCGCACGTGATGGGAACCTCGGCGGTCTTACGGTCCTGCAGCCATGGCGGGATCGCCGTGGTCTGCCAGTCCAGACGGTTCGCGCCGGATCCGCCAGGAACCTTCACAGGAGTGACCGTGGGCTGGATGGACTGGGCGGTCAGCGCCTGCTGCTCCGCGGCCAGGATGCTTGCCGCGGGCTTGGCGCCGGCGGCGTAGTACTCGACAGCAACAGTGAGAGGAATGCTGCCTCTGCTGTCGTAGTAGGTCTGCTGCATACCGTCGTCGTAGGTCGTGGTGGTCCCGGTGACGGCGTCCCCGGGTACCTGGATGATGAGGTTTCCGGTTGGGAGAAGGGTCATCATGCCGCCCGACGCCGTCGTATCCGAGCCTCTCGACGTCGACGGTTGGGATACGGATGCTGCGGCCGAGGCAGTGCCGGAGTCTGAGGCTCCTCGGTGGCTGCAGGCACACAGGGCGAGTATGGCCATCGCTGCCGCCACAGCTCTTACAGGAGTCTTCATGCGCTGTCCTTGCGTTGTCGTCAGGCGTCCAAAGAGGAACCGGCTAGTGGGTTTGGATCGCCAGCTGCTTGCGGTCCTTCGTGAGCTTGTCAGTGCTCCAGCTACCGGAGAGGGCGTCGAAGCCACCGTTGTCAGTGATCGCCGTGCCGTCGACAACGAGCTGAGTGGTGCTCGCCTTGGCAGCAAGGACGGCGGCGAATGTGCCACTGGCGGAGGAACCCGGCGGATCACCCACGGACAATGAGGCCGCAGGGATGTTGACGGTGCCCGACGAGAGCAGGACGGTTGAGGCATAGTCGTTGGCGAGATCGCGATCCGATCCACTGAGTGCTGAGACGTCAAGTGTCGTGGTGACCACCGTCGTGACTGCCGTGCCCGCGGGGACTCCGGAGATACCGCCATTGGCAGATCCCTCGGTGACATGAGTGAAGGTCATCTTGTCGAGGTCGCCGCCGGTGTCGTAGGACAGGGCGACATAACCTAAACAAATGCGCTGACCTGCTGGGGGAGAGGCGATACCGAAGCTGTTCCACGCCGAGTCGACTTCCTGACTGTGCTCCGGGACCGGGACGTCGGCCTTGTAGGAGAGCGTGTGGCTGACGGCGCCGGTCCCGTCGGGCTCAAGGGAGGTTGCTCTGCGGTACGCGATGTTGCCGCCGATGGCCAGGATCGGATACGTGACCGAGGACTGGCGCGCTGCTGCGCTGCCGGAGGTGCCGCCCGACGCCGTCGTGCCAACCGTCAGTCGGCTGGGTGACGACTCGACCGTGGAGTCGGGCCGAGCTGCCGCAGCAGGGTGAGCGTGCTTGACCCGTCCGGCCCCCGTGTTCTCAGCCTGCTTGGTGACCTCCGGGGACGAGGGGGATGGGCAGGAGCGCTGGTGGGAACACTGAGATGCCGCTCGCTTGGCCCGTGCTCCGGTGACCTGCGTGGTCACCGGGTTGGTCCCAGAACCTTCCGCGCTGTATCCGCTGGACAGTGACCGTGTGGTACTGGCGGCCTGTTTCGCCCCTGAGTCTGGGGCCGCGGCAGCCGGTTGGATGGCGCTGACTGAGATACCGACGAACAGTGTGAGGACGACTGTCCTTGCCAGTCGGGGAGTCTGGGAACGACAGCGCACGGAGTGCGTCCTTTCGATGAGGCGACAGGTGCAGAGCGGCGTCGTCGGGGGCGATACCGTTATCAGTCCGAGACTCTACGTACAGATGTGCTCTGACGCCACTCTGTTGTGGCACATCGGGGTTGTCGGAGAGTGCGATTGCGAGCGGCACCGCAACCGAAGCGGTTCGAAAGCCTCGATAACATCACCAGTAATGACCCGCTGAGATTCCATCCCAGAGAACCACAATCGCCTTACTCGCCATTGCATAAAATGCATATCGCGCTGTGTCATAGGTGTGATAGCGAGATCAGTCGAGGGTGAGCGACTGCTCAATAGAGGTTCGAAGGCTGGCATCAATAGTGCCCGTGCCTGAGTACTGGACGGCGGCAATCCGAGAATCCTTGCGTACGACCCAGATAGCGCCCTGGTCGGAACCTGACTTTCCGGCGCCAAAATCCAGGCGGACACCTTCTGAGAATCCGGACAGGCTGACAGCCTGCTGAGACAGTTTGGAAAAATTCTCCAACGCCCCGTCTGCCGAGTCTTTCTCTATCGCCGACAGTGCATCCTGAACCGACTTCTGAGGAACACTCGGAGCTAAGAATAGCCTCTGCGTGAGAATCCCTTGTGAGTCCGCCAACGCCCAAGAATCGGCCCATCGTTGAGATCCCTCAAGCGGCCCAGTGTCCACCCAACCTGCTGGAACGGCGCAACCCAACCCTCTAAAAGTGATGCTCTGTGTCCCATCCTGTCGCGTCGAGGCAATGGCGGAGGCCGCCGCTGAGCTGGACGCACTGGAAGAGGAAGCCGATGACGTCAGCTCGATCCAGCCGCCGACTGTATCAAACTGATTCTTGTCCTTCTTCTCATTAAACAGGTTAACGAGAGCGATGTTTCCATCCTTGCTGATCGCCCATGTGCTTCCGTACCCTTTAGTTGGCCAATCCACTTCATAATCTTGTCGCGCCAGTACGGTACTTCCATCGGACCAAGAGACTCGTTCACCGACAAGGCGATACCCTCGTGTGACACAGCGTGCAGCATCGGCCTGAGTGTCAAGCGCCGCAAAGACGTCGCTCTCTTCCGTCGACTTCGCCGTCAAGAGAACATTGGTTTGCTTTTTGTTGTCAGTCCATTTTGTCGTCCATGTTCCATCTCCGGGACTGGATTTCTTCCAGCCAGAGGGGACGGCAACTAATAAGTTTCCATCGCTTACTCGTTGCCAATCTCCCGGAGGTTTCGGAAAGTTGTTTGAACTGCATCCAAGAAGAATTGTTGCTCCTAAAGGAAGGGCGGCTAACGATAGTGCTCCCCTTCGGTTCATATTCACTGCTACGCTCCCTTCAAAGATAGTGAGGATTCGAGTCCGTTTCGCAATCCGTCATCCTGATATGCACCGAAGATGGTCACAACTCCAACTCCGGCAGATGATGCAATCATCCAGGTCCAGCCCGGGGAGTCAGTATCTGGACCCCAATAGAAGAAAACTCGTTCGATGGCGTTGTTCTGATCGACGTCCCATGAGATGCGTTTAACCTCCTTATAATTCTCAATAATCCCCTTATTGATGAAGTTCACTGACTGCCTGATGCCGTCAGGGTTCTTAGATTCTGTTGACACGCCGGAACACAATAGTCGCTGGACGACAGAAGACTTGTCGTCAGTTAAATCATAGTAAACCTCATACATCCCCCAATCGGAACGCTGCTGCGGCCCCTTAAAAGACGTAGGCAAATAGAATGATATCCCTTGATGACTTGTCTCAATCCACTGGTTCGGCGATGTCTCCCGAGGAGTAGTCGAAGGGTGCGGTTGGGAGGTGTCTGAGGCTGCTTTCAACTTGCTCAATGGCGCCGTTTCGGTTCTTCGTCCGCAAGCGGCCAAGAGTAACGACGATGCAGCGAACGAGGAACCTGTTGCACAGAATGACTTTCTAGAAAACATACGGTCATGAGTGCCGTCAGGGTTACTGTGCCCACGCAACGATGATCCTGATGTCGTCATGATTTCACCAACCTCGAATCGTCCCTGTTGTAGTATGCGTTACATATTCTCAAAAGTTCTGCGGCCTCCGTTGCTTGGCTGGCTCAGCTGTTGAGCGCTCACTGTATTCTTTGAGTCGGTACTCGAGTTCTTCTTAAAGGGGCCCCAACCACCTTCCTCGTTGGTGACTGTACCATCCTGGACCACTCTTGTCACCTGTGCGCGCTCATACAACAAGTTTTCGAAGCTGTTGTCTGAAGGGCTGTCCGGATTAAGGACAGACTGCGGCACGATGAGAGCTCCGTTAGTGAAAGACGAGTCGACATACTCTTGCGCGATCTTCTTATCGTTGTCGCTCATTGAAGAGACGTCAAGTGTCGTGGTGATCGTCGACGTTTGAGGGTGGTCTGCACCGTCATCCTCTTTCAGCCCTGTCGCTGACCATGAACCTTGACCCACCTTTACGTTAGTGAAAGTGATCTTACTGAGATTTCCGTTCTCATCATAAGTCACTTCGTAGCTTCCAGTATAGCTCCCTGAAGCATCTGCGGCCGCCTTCAAGCCGAATGACTTTGTAGGATCTTCGGCGCTTCCTTCCACGGATCCGCCGATCGATCCCGTGTATGTGAACTTATGAGAACTCGATGTCTTGCCGCTGGCATCGGTGGTAGTGGTGTATGTGTATCCAGCTTCCCCGGAGATGTTGAGACTCGCGCTGGCCTTGAGCTGACCGACGGGGACGCCTTTTTGGTTGTCGCTCTCTTCGCCCTGTTCGTCCTTGTCGTCCTTTTGGTCTTCGTCCTTCTTATTGTCGCTTCCTCCAACCTTAGGTTTGACATCCAGGCTGGCTGAGGCGCTGGCTTCGAGTTTTAGTTTTGCATTCCATACAGTTGAAGTACTGTCCGGGGTTTGCTCGAACTTTGTGCCGCCGTTGCCGATGCGGCCTAGGCCTTGATTGTTGAGGTGATTCTCGGTGTTCTCCTCATTCTGTTTGTCGAACTCTTCGCAGGAAATGTGGTCAGGGGTGTCGCAGTTATAGGTTTCAGATGTGGTATGACTGACTGAAACTCCTGCCGACGCATTGACCTTGGCGCTGAAGGGATTGCCCTTCCCTTTGTCCTTGCTTCCTCCTTTATCATCAGTGGATGCGCCGACTTCGTACCCGGCTGAACCTTCTTGCGTGCTCGAGTACTGCCGTGTCCCTGAGTTATCCATATAGGTGGTCTTAGTGACGGACGTACCATCCTTTCCGCCGATATTAGCTGATCCAGGTCCAGGTAACGGAATGCTGACACCAACTGATGTTGAGGCCGTCCTTTCTTCAGATTGAGACGGGATCGATCCCGGATCGACTTTACGAGGATCGTTGGCCTCTTGCCCCTGATTCTGCGAGTAGTCGCAGGAGTAGGAGTCATCCGCGCCGCCTACAGAATGAATCGCTGAGGAAATTTTACAGACAACAGCTTGAGCGAGGGAGACGCCGCTTCCAGCGGCGATGAGGGTGGCAATGGTAGCGATGATTGCCGCGACAACGAAGGCGGCCCCCGCATACTCAACAGTCGACTGCCCTTTCTGTTCTTGTTGACGGCAGTGCCTGTTCATTTTCATCGATCTCCTTAAGTAGGTACACTCAATTTTTGAAAGTATGTTGTCGGGGATGCTGTTGTGTGAGGTATTATGTTGAGCTTGAGGCTCTTCGACCCAAAAGCAGTTGAGGTGACCTAGGCTCCTCTTACCTCAATCGAGTCAAGAATATGTTGCGTCATCTTAAGGCTGTTAGTGTTGTCTTTTGGTGCACAAACGTAGACCCCGTAAGCATAACCGGAAGGTCCGTCAGACAGAACGGCCTGACATGACAGTTTGATTTCCTTCGTGTCATTGTTCCAAGGTGGCGTCGCGGATTGCTCCCAGGAAAACGTATAGGCGCTGGATGACCCTTTCACTGTCTTCGCCTCGGGTGATATCGAAACACCATCCGTGGCGTAGGCCGCCTTGTCTTTACTCGCGATGCCCGCAGCGGTCTGAGAGTGGTTTGTGTAGTATTCTACGTCGATGATTGCTGGACTCGCCTGGTCGGTGACGTAGTAGTTAATGCGAGATAGGCCGTTCTGGTCTTTCATGGGTTGCTTGTCAGAAGTCACAGAACTTGGAGCTTCAAGCGTTAGACCGTGGGCGGGGTTTTGTTTGACGAAACTATTTGAGCTACTTCCGCTACTGCTGGCTGAGGGCTTGGCGGCGTCATTGCTTGTGTGGCCGAGCGTGCTGCAGCTTGTGATCAATGTTGCCGCCAAAATTACTAGTGAAACAGAACGAAACCGTTGCGCGTTCATGAGATCCTCCGTGATATCTTCCTGTAGTTTCCTGCAAGACAGCTCGCATTAGTTAACTAATCGTGCGCTGACTTTTGCCTTCGGCAGGCTGTGTAAATTATTCGATGAGGGGTGAGGGGAGGTTGACGTTCCCCTCTTTGGATTCGGTGGATTCGAACTGGCCGATTGCCGCTGCTGATGCGAGTTCGTGGAGCATTCTCCATGGATGTTGTAACCGACCTTACCGTCTTTTAAACATACGCCGCGTTCAAATGTGACTTTGGCTGTAGAGGTTGCGGTGGCCCTGTCTTGGGTGTAGCTGACAGTGGAGTTGGTGCGCACTGAGACTGTCACGGTGCCACGAGACTCGTCGACCGAATACGATGTCACCATCGCGTCATTGAGTGTGGCGTAATACTTGGCTGCTTGTTCAGCCTTTGGACCTGCGAACGATCCCGCCCCGTGTCCAATGCTTCCCCAGAATTGGCGTTCGTTGCCAGAGCTTGCTGCGTTTCGGTAGGTTGACTCGATGGAGTCGGCCCAGGTATGTGCGGCTGCCAAGGCGGCCGCATCTGCCGCGTTGCTGGCATCGCGACGGTGCAGAATGGCATCCCCCAGGCCAGTCATGAGACCCAGTGCCACGAATGCCACAACTGCAGCGGCAACACTGACGTAGGGGAGGATACTGCCGCGTTCAGTGATTGCCGGTCCGGATGGAAGCCAGATGGTTTTACGCGAAATACGAGACATGGTGGTGCTCAGCTGTTCTTGATGGGGATGTTGGTGAGGCGGTAGGCGGTGTCTGGGGGTGAGTACTTGCCTTTGGGGTGGTCGAGGGTGGTGGTGTCGCCGCCGGGGTCGGGCCAGAGGACGCAGACGGTGGTGGTGCCGCCTTTGAGGCGGTCGTAGAGGTTGAGCTCGGTC
>ERZ772940.1089-NODE-1089-length-9818-cov-4.3628_pt1 | contig 9818 bp, 10 predicted proteins | sample MGYA00511682_ERZ772940 | MGnify/ENA primary metagenome ERZ772940 (study PRJEB29015, sample SAMEA2737922) | human oral metagenome | biome: human oral; feature: human-associated habitat; material: dental | place: China | collected 2031 ... | reverse complement strand
AGTCTTAAATAAATTCTATGAATATGGAAAATATAACCGAAGACACAGAGAAAGCGATGAAAGAACCAAGCAACGAAACCACCCAAGAGAAGGAAATGGGGGTAGCTGAAAGCATAGCTACTATTAAAAAGGCAATTGAAAACACCGATGGTATCAACTCGAAATTACCACGATTCATTGCTGTTTGGTCTGCTCTAACACTCGTTCTTTATGCTATGAGCTACTTTGTTGGCTCGTGGATAACTTATTTGTATAGCATTGCTCCTTTAATTGCTTGGAGTACGTTCGGCTTTACATACATTATAAAGAAGAAACGGCTTGCTACTTATAATGTAGTAGAGCGTAGAATCCTTACTGCATGGACTTGTATTGCTCTTTTTACAGTTGCTTTATCGGCATTTCCGAAATATGGAAATCATTTAATTTCATTTGGTTTTACGGTCTTCGGCATAGCTTTGGCTGGTTTGTGTCTTAGAACTGTTGAACGTTCTAATACTATGAGTGTGGGTTATTATATTTTTTTAATATACTATGGAATGTTTCTGATTATAGAAGGAAACTTTGAACTTGCTACAAGAGAAAAGATTTTGTTTCCTTTGTTTTTACTATTTATACTCCTCGACTCTTTTATTGATAGCAATGATATTTCTTATAGAAAGAGGGGAGCGAAAGTATGAAGCAGCCATTAGACCCATTTTTCCAGAACAAGTTGAGGCTTTCGGTAATGTCAATCTTAATGACAAACAGAGAGGTGGCGTTTCTTTATCTGTGCGAACAAACTGATGCAACCGATGAAGAAATGAACGAGCAGTTAGAACTATTGGAACAAAAAGGTTATATTACTACTATGCGTGCGTTCTTTGGCAAGTGTCCACGGAAGTCCTGTACGATAGAACCAAAAGGCGAACAAGTTTTTTTGGATTATATAGAAACATTGGAAGAACATCTCAAAGAAGAAAAATAAAGTCATAAAAAAGCATCTTCAGAACGAAGATGCTTTTTTTGTGGGTAGTGATGGATTCGAACCACCGAAGCTAGAAGCAGCAGATTTACAGTCTGCCCCATTTGGCCACTCTGGAAACTACCCTTTGGTGGGCGTTGACGGATTCGAACCGCCGACCCTCTGCTTGTAAGGCAGATGCTCTAAACCAGCTGAGCTAAACGCCCTTACTTTTTGTAAGCGGGTGCAAAAGTAGCCATAATATTTTGAACCCACAAGTTTTTATCAAACTTTTTCTATTCTTTTTGGAGTGCTTCCTGTTTTATACGACTCCCAGAAAGTGTGTTAATCGTTGGCTTATAGCAGGTTCTCTATACTTGAAATGGGCAATACGAGTTCTTCTAAATCCATCATAGCGTTGATGAGAGATATAGATTGAAACGATTTCAGGTCGGTGGCAAGCACTTCTCGCTCTATCAGTCTGCCTGCGTCGAGTAGCTGTGCACGTCGTGTTCCTTTCAATAAAGGAGTGGAAGGAGTTATCCATTGTGAGCCATCGAATAGCGCAATGTTCGTATAAGATGTATCGGTAAGGCGATTTTGCTTTACAATGATGATTTCATCTGTAGGTTCCGTCTGTGCCTTCAATAGGTTTATTTCGCTTCTATCAACACTTTTATAACGATAATCTATATCGTTGCTTTCCAATAGTTTAAGCCTTTCTATCTTTCTTGTGTTGTAAGGCGTGCAAGAAAGGTCGTATATGTTTTCTTTATCGTAGACGAAGCGTAGCTTTGCTTTGCTGTCTTGGGTGGCAGCAAGGGCTGAAAGCTGGTCGGTAGGAACCGTTTTCTCCGTGTTCCAGAAGTGTTTTCGTGTGTTTTTTATTCGTTCCAAATGGTAGTCAAGGTTGATAATCTTGCCTTGTTCTACACACATTGTCTCAATAAATTGGCACATACACCTTCTCTATTATTTCGTTGTACTCGTCGTCGTTGTTACTTTGCGCCGTAATTCCGCCACCTGCTTTGTAGAAAAGTTGTTTTCCGTCGGTGTCGATGAAACGAATCATCACAGCACTGTCGAGGTTACCGTTCTCCCAATGCCCCATTACGCCCGTGTAAAAACCACGTTCGTAGGTTTCGGCTTCGGCAATAATGCGGGTTGTTATGAGCTTTGGCGCACCTGTAATCGACCCTGCTGGAAGCAGACTGAACAGCAAGTCGCCAACGTTTGTGCGGTAGTGGGGGAGAATTTGCCCCACTATTTCCGAGCTGGTTTGCAATATCTGTCCTTTGTTGGTGGTTAGTTTGTCGATGTAACGATACTTTTCCACGCTTACTTGATTGGCAACAATGCTCAAATCGTTGCGTATCAGGTCTACAATGGTAGCGTGTTCGGCAGCCTCTTTCGCATTGTTCATCAATGTTTCTGCTGCGTTGGGCGTGTCGGCTGCTATGGTTCCCTTCATCGGAAACGAGCGTATGGTCTGCCCTTCGATGCGAACGAATATCTCGGGAGAGAAGCAAACGAAGTTGTTTTTAAGCCAACAGCGGTACTTGGCAGTTGAACGGAGAAATATTTCTCGCATCGTGAGGTTTGTGTGTATAGGTACTTTGCACGTTAAGTTTGCCAAATAGCTGTTGCCATTGCGCTGGTTGGTTTTCACGTGTTCGATACTGCGCTGATACTCAGTACGGTCGGGCGCATCAAATTGCCATTCCACGGGTGTGTTGCTTGCAGCTTCGCCTGTCGGAATATTGTTTATCGTGGGAAAAGCATAGAGCATTTCCGAAGTGTCGATGCGTTCCACCTCTTCTATATATGCCTGTTGCTGGCCGTAGCTGATAACAAAAACAAATGGTTTATTTGCTTTCGCAAGCTCGTTCATACGTTGCTGTGCTTCCCGCCGATTGTAGATTTCCATCTTTTTACAGTATCGTTCGTAATTTAAAAAGTAAATATTTATAGTGCAAAAATACAATAATTTACCGAGACAACCAATCTTTGGTAAATCTTTTGCGTTGTTTCTCTGTTTCTAATCCCTATATTTCGTGTTTTTCCTTGATGCTTTTTGATAGTCTGATTTCGGTTAGTAGAAGTTTATAGTTGAGAGATTGTTTTTCTTTTTATGGCTTGTGGCAAATGCTGCAAATAGCTTTGATTTTGTAAAGAAAAATCTCTTAAAAAGTAATAACTGCGTTTTGGCATTGCGAAAGCGGCTGTTTTGCGCTGCAAAACCTACGCTTTTACCGTGCAAAAGAGCCGCTTTTGGATTGCAAAACAATAGGTTTTGCAACGTGCTGACAATGAAGTTGTTAGGTGATAGATGTTGTTGTGAAAAATATTTACACTTTTACAATCTGTTTTTGAGCTATATGATGAAGAATATAGGTGAAACAGAGTAGGGGTGAAACAGTTTCTTTTATGGAGAAAGACGGTATGAAATGTTTGTATAGGTTGAATTTCTGCCACGCTCTAACTTCTTTATTATAAAAAGTTTGGAGCTATCATTGAAAATATTTTATTATACGAAAGAAAAGTATTAAATTTGCAGAAAAATAAAGATGCTCTATCAGGTAACTTGCAAAAAATGCGGAGGGAAGTTTCGGATTTCAGTTGACAACATACTGCGAACCACTTCTGTTTGTCCACATTGTGGGCAAAAGTTGGCTATACTGATACCCAAAGAGCAGGTTGCAACATCGACACAAGAAAGCGTTGCGCCTCAAAACGTTGGTATTCAGAGCGGAAACGATACACTTTCGTACGAAAACGAAGCGGCAATACAGCCGAAAACGAAGCGTAAAAGAGGTAGAGGACTTGTAAAGGCGGTGCTTCTTTTACTTTTCGGTGCGCTTCTTATTGGTGGCGTTTTCTCGTTTAACAGGTATCGGCAAGAACAGGAAGAACTTGTGAAAATTGCACGACAGCATCATCGCGATTCGGTGATGAAAGTGCGAGAGATGCTGCAGGCAAAAGCCATTGCAGCCCAAAAGCAGGAGAAAATGCGGACTATGGCTTATACATTCTTGCGGTCGTTCTACTTGAATGCCGTGCTTTCAGGGGCAGATGTAACGCAATATGAGCCGTATCTGACGGAAGGTTGCAGACAAATACTCTATGGAATCAATGAAAATGCTTCTGGTTTAGACAAGCAAGCAGCTTGGTGGGGAATGTTTGGAACACTTTCTGGCTTGGATAATCCTGATGAATTGAGTCGTAATTTAAGAATTTCTCATTACGAGGGAGATTGGTATAAGGTACGGTTGGCGCAGAATGGTGAGTCTGAACAGCGGCTTGTCAAACTGAAACAAGTTGGTAACAGATTTCTAATTGATAATGTAAGATAAGGTTATGGCACTACGCTACTTTCAAGTTAGCTGCAGAAACTGTTCGCAACAGTTTAGTATTCAGGCAGAAGAAGGTATCACCGTGAAGTGTAACTGTCCTTTCTGTGGAACGGAATCCACCGTTGCAGTGCCGTTGTTGTCGGCTAAGAAGGCTGAAGAACGGAAGCAGAAGCCCCATATAAGCAGTGTTGGCAAGAAGGTAATCGTTGGTTTCCTTATATTTGCAGCCATTATGCTATTGGGGTCTACTTTATTGTATGTCGTTTTTACGGCAATGTCTAATTAAACAAATAACACGAAATATGAAGCAAACAAAGATTGTATGTTCTATCAGTGATTTCAGATGCGAGGTCGATTTTCTACGCAAACTCTTCTTCTCGGGTATGAATGTAGTGCGTATGAACACAGCGCACGCATCGGAAGAAGGTATCAGGAAGATTGTAGAAAACACACGTGCAGTTTCGCCCCATATTGCTTTGCTTATCGATACAAAGGGACCTGAAATTCGTACAACAAGTGTAGCAGAACCTATAAAGTATAAGACGGGCGACATTGTGAAGGTTTTTGGACGCCCCGATATAGAATCGACCCACGATATTGTGAACCTTTCCTACAAGGACATAGCCAACGACGTAAAAGTAGGCGACCATTTGCTGTTCGACGATGGTGCTCTTGATATGGAAATTATAGAGAGCGTTGGACCGATGCTCGTAGCAAAGGTGATGAACGATGGCGAGCTGGGCTCACGAAAAAGTGTGAATGTGCCTGGTGCGCATATAGATTTGCCCGCTTTAACCGAAAAGGATATTGCGAATATAAAGCTGGCTATCGACCTTGATATAGACTTTATTGCCCATTCGTTTGTGCGTTCGGCTGCCGATGTGAAGGCTGTTCAAGACCTTTTGGACGAATACAATTCTGATATAAAGATTATTTCGAAGATTGAAAACCAAGAGGGAGTGGACAATATCGACGAGATTATCGATGCTTCGTATGGCATTATGATTGCACGTGGCGACTTGGGAATAGAGGTGCCAATCGAACGAATCCCAGGTATTCAGCGTAATATCATCAGGAAATGTATATCAAAGCGTGCGCCTGTAATTGTTGCAACGCAGATGTTGCACACAATGATTAACAATCCACGCCCTACTCGTGCAGAGGTAACCGATATTGCAAATGCTATTTACAGCTACACCGACGCATTGATGTTGAGTGGCGAAACTGCCAGCGGAAAGTATCCTATCGAAGCTTGTCGCACGATGGCTACCATTGCAGAGCGTGCTGAAAAAGATGCGCACCGTGAGGGGTTTTTACACATTCCGCTAAGCGACAATATGGAACAGCGTGAGTTCTTGGCGAAAAGTGCAATTGAGGCAACCGAGCATCTTGGTGTGAAAGGAATCATAACCGATGGCGATACGGGTAAGACAGCACGCAATTTGGCTGCTTTCCGTGGTCCTAATCCAGTATTGGCGATTTGCTATCACGATAAATTGCAACGTTGGTTGAATCTCAGTTATGGCTTGATTCCTGTTTATCAACAAGAAAAGAAATCGAAACACGAACTCTTTACTGCAGCTTTACGAATGTTGCGCCAGCGTGGCTATATAGCTCCGAGCGATAAAATTGCTTATATTTCAGGCGAATTAGGTAAGGGTGGAGTTACTACTTTCTTGGAAATTAATACTGTAAGTGCTGTGTTTGAGGACTCTTACAAGGCGCGTATGCGTAACAAATAATAAGATTAGAAGCTGTAATAGTCCTTGAAACAAAAGCAATAGGGCATATAAAAAGAAAGTAATTCGGTATAATAAAAGGAGGCTTTCCGCAGCGGAAAGCCTCCTTCTATTTTATTTCTTAATGACGTATTTACTTTTAAAGGTCGATTTTTTGAACGCGACGCTCGTGGCGACCGCCTTCAAAAGTAGCTTTGAAGAATGCGTCCATAATCTTTTCAGCTGTCTTGTTATCAACAAAACGACCTGGCATAACGAGTGCATTGGCATCGTTGTGCTGACGAATAAGTTCTGCAACATCTTTATTCCAAGCTAAACCAGCTCTTACACCTTGATGCTTGTTGAGTGTGATTGCCATACCTTCGCCGCTTCCACAGATAGCAATAGCAGGATAAACCTCTCCGTTGCAGAGTGCTTCTGCAAGTGGGTGAGCGTAGTCAGGGTAATCGCAGCTTAAATCGCTGTTGCAACCAAAGTCCTTATAAGGGAGTTTATGTTCTTCGAGATACTGAATGACAAATTTCTTTAAAGGGAGGCCAGCGTGATCGCAAGCAACACCTACTGTTTTAATTTCCATAAGCGTTAAAGTCGTTAAGAGCCTCGCAGGGTTTCTTTCTACAAGGCTCGGTTAGTATTATGCTAAAAATAATTTAACTTGTTCATAAACATTTTGAGCTGTAAAGCCCAATTTCTCGTCAAGTACCTTGTATGGTGCTGAGAAGCCGAAGCTGTTAAGACCATATACGGTACCGTTTGCACCAACCAGTCCTTGAAGTGTTACAGGAAGGCCAGCCGTCAGTCCGAAGACCTTAGCATTCTTAGGAAGAACGCTTTCTTGATATTCTGCTGATTGGCGACGGAACAATCCTTCAGATGGTGCACTTACGATACGAACCTTCAAACCATCGGCTTTAAGAAGTTCAGCACCCGCAATACAGGTTGAAACTTCTGAACCGCTTGCTACGAGAATAACATCATAGTTTTCGTCAGAGCCATTTACGATGTATGCTCCCTTGCCTGCCAACTCGTAGTTGTTGCCTTCTGGGAGGTTGGTAACGTTTTGGCGAGAAAGTATTAAGGCTGTTGGCGTATCTGTATTCTCCATTGCCATTTGCCAACAAATAGTTGTTTCCTCTGCATCGGCAGGGCGGAAGACGCGCACAGAGTCTTTGCCTGCATGGTTCTGAAGCTTTTCCATCAAGCGGATTTGTGCTTCTTGCTCAACAGGTTCGTGGGTTGGACCGTCTTCACCTACGCGGAATGCATCGTGGCTCCAAATGAATTTCACTGGAACTTGCATTAATGCAGCAAGGCGAACGGCAGGTTTCATATAGTCGGAGAAGACAAAGAATGTGCCCATAGCGGTAACAACGCCACCATGCAACATCATACCGATACACATACAAGCCATTGTCAGTTCGCTGACACCTGCTTGGAAGAATGCACCAGAGAAGTCGTTGCGTACGATATTCTTTGTTTTCTTCAAGAAACCATCGGTCTTATCAGAGTTGGAAAGGTCGGCAGAAGAACATATCATATTAGGAACTTGCTCTGCAAGTACGCTCAGACAAGCTGCACTTGCTGCACGTGTAGCTATGTCGGCTTTTTGGTTTACAGCCGTCCAGTCTATCTTTGGTGCTTCGCCACTAAACCATTCTTTGTATAGTTTTGCCTTTTCAGGGTTGGCTTCTGCCCATTTTTGTTCTTCGTTATGACGCTTTTCAACAATGCCTTTCAGTTCTTTCAAGCGGTTGGCATAGAGTTCTGCCACTTCGGGAAATACTTTGAATGGGTCGTCAATATCGCCACCTAAGTTCTTAATCGTATTTATATATGCGTCTCCACCAAGTGGTGCACCGTGTGTCTTGATGCTGTGCTCGTAGCTTGTACCGTCTTCCTTGAGCGCACCTTTGCCCATAATGGTTTTTCCAATGATAAGCGTTGGGCGTTCTTTCTCGGTGAGTGCAGCGTCGAGTGCTTGTCGGATTTCGTCTACATCGTTGCCGTTGCACGTCAGCACATTCCACCCCCATGCCTTATATTTGGCAGCAGTGTCTTCGTTCATTACCTCGTTACATTCGGTAGATAGCTGAATGTCGTTGGCATCGTAGAACATTATCAGGTTGTTCAAACCTAAGTTGCCAGCAATGCGACCAACGCCTTGCGAGATTTCTTCTTGAACGCCACCGTCTGAGATGTATGCGTAAATTTTATGCTGCATAACTTCCTTACCCAATCGTGCTTCGAGGAATTTCTCGGCTACGGCTGCACCTGCTGCAAAAGAATGTCCTTGTCCTAATGGACCAGATGTGTTTTCTATACCTCTTTTAATATCGCGTTCGGGGTGTCCGGGAGTAGGAGAGCCCCATTGGCGGAAGTCCTTTAAATCGTCTATTGTAAATATTCCTTGAAGTGCCAATGCTGAATATAACATTGGAGACATGTGTCCAGGATCCAGAAAGAACCTGTCGCGACCTGCCCATTCGGGTTGTTCAGGGTCGAATACCAAGTATTCGGAAAAGAGGACATTGATAAAATCTGCGCCGCCCATTGCTCCTCCAGGATGTCCTGATTTTGCTTTTTCCACCATGGAAGCAGCGAGAATTCTAATATTGTCCGCCGCGCGGTTCATAACTTTGTTGTTGTTCATAAAACTTAGATTAATAATATGTATTTATTCTATTTGCAAATATAATGAATAATTGGGGAAAATCAAAATATAAGATTATTTAATTGTGAATTTTCGCATTATTTTATATTAATATTGAAAGAGAGGTGTTATTGTTTGTTTTTATCCTCTCCGTACGCATAAAAAAGGTGTATAGAATGACGGTGGAATAGCTTACATTAATTTTAAACGAATGTTATTTTACAGCGGCATACCTCTATTTCGCCTTCCGAGTTTGATTTTGTTATTTGTATAGCCACCTCGTCACTGACCGTTTCTATCTTTTTATCGGTATAGAACTTCAGTGTTTCGTCATTGTGCGATTCTGTTATATAGGCAATATCAAATTTTCTTATGGTGTGTTGCTTGTACCATTCAAGTGGGAAAAGGTCTAAAATATGCTCTATATACTTTATGGAGTTTACGTGTCCGTTAATGTCTACGTCACTGTAGTTGGCTACAATCGACTTCTGAAGTATCAGGTTGTTGTCCAACTTCACCCTTGAGGACTTCTTTATAGGATTGTCGTAGTTTATTTCTATATATTTTAGAATGGTCTGATTATCAACTTTCAGAATATCTACGGGCTGTCGTGTTTCGGTATCAATCATTGCCCAGATACTTTTTCCATAACCATATACACGTCCATCTTCGTTTGCTATCTTGAAATTACGGTTCGTGAAGTAGCGCATAACGCTATCTACCCATGTTTCTACCGTAAATTTTTCGTAGATGGCGGGCATTTCGTCTAATTCTATGGCAAGGCGACTTAAAACCCACGTCTTGTTTATGGTGTTCAGATAGTTTACTCCGTAGCCCCGTTCGTTGCTGTGAAAGTCTGCTGCATTTAAAAGGTTATTGCCTAAATGACCTATAAACAAATGTTTAGTGAAGTCGCAGTGGAATGGTTCTGCCATGAAATGGTATTTTCCTATTGTTGGTAAGTTGTTCATATTCTGTATTTGTTTTGTGTTATCTGTTAATGCAAAAGTAGTGATTATTTTCTTAAATGCTTTGCATAATGGGCGTTAATTTTACTTTATGCCCATTTTTAGGAATAGTAGAAACGGAAAGGCGAAAACTTATTTTATGGACGGGAAAAAGATAATAACGTTGTA
>ERZ772940.1087-NODE-1087-length-9842-cov-13.3128_pt1 | contig 9842 bp, 10 predicted proteins | sample MGYA00511682_ERZ772940 | MGnify/ENA primary metagenome ERZ772940 (study PRJEB29015, sample SAMEA2737922) | human oral metagenome | biome: human oral; feature: human-associated habitat; material: dental | place: China | collected 2031 ... | reverse complement strand
ATGGCCTTTCAGTTATCTAGTTACACTAGGCAACGGAGGGCTATTTGTCTTTTGTAAGACAAATAAGCGCTATTAATGCCCCAAAAGCAATAACCACAGTTATCACCTGTAATAAGAGCATGATTAATTCATAATCACTCATAGGCTTATCCCTCCCTTCAAAAACGAAGAGAGGCCCAACCTCATCTAACTATCCTAGCTCTATTATAGAACGAACTAATATACGATACAATAAGGAACGAATAATAGGGATATATAGATAAATATAAGAAAAACTTCTAGCGAATTAAACCAATGAACTGCACCCCAAAATTGAACACAATTTTTGGGGTGCGGTTCAAAATAAGATAGAGCCTTTATCTATTTTCTTATTTATTTATAAATTACCAACTTCAAATTAGTGAATAATCCAAATAGCAATTGTACTTGTAATGAAGGTAACGATTACAGGTACGCTTGTACGTTTTACAAGATCGAAACTAGAGATATTTGCAATACCAGCTACAGCGATCATAACAGCACTAATTGGGCTGAGTAGGCGGCCTACGCTCGCTGCATTTTGCATACCGAGAAGGATTGTTGTCGCATTACCACCTAGGTCAGCTGCAAAATTTGGAACCAATGGAGCAAATGCAAACATAGATGCAACGCCAGATCCCATTACGATACTTAAACCTGTAATAATTGTAGATACAATAACACCTACTACATCAGCAGAAATAGCAAGGTCTTGGATAGCAACAACGAATTCTTTTACGATACCCAAAGAAGTTAAGCCGAAAGCAAACGTTTCACCTGCAACGATCAATGTTACAGTGTTAGCAAATTGGTCGCCCATACCTTTGAAGAAGGTTTGGATGCTAGCCGCCATTTTACGGAAGTCACGATGACGGATAAGTTCACAGCCCATAGCGATAAACAAACTAAGGAACATCGCAAGGTTTACATTCATCTTAACACCTTGAATACCATATTCACTGAAGCCAAGGATAAAGATTAATGGCAACAATGGTAAGAATATATACGGTAATGGACCAACTTCGAGGTCATCAGATTTATGAGCCTCCACATATTCCGTAGGAACATGGCCAGACTTTTTATCCAAGTATTTTTGCCATACGAAATGAGCAATAGCAGCCATTAAACCACAGATAATATATACTTTCAACTGATAATCTACAAAGTACTCATGAACAGGCATGTTTACTGTTTTGGATACGAGCAATGTAGTAGCAGAGGCAGGGCCAATATCGAGCAAGTGACCTGTAGCAACGGCTGCGGCAGCACCTACTGGACTAACGCCTAAACGCACAAGAATTGGGAAGATTGTCACCATCATGAGCATTGCAAGACCAGAAGCACTTGGAATTACAAGGGACATGAACATATTTAGAATAAATGTAAGCGCCATTACGAGGTACGCAGATTTCATTTTACCAAGAGGTTTAATAGCCGTTACAACAAGGCGAGAGCTGGCACCAATATGATCCATGTACTTCGCAAAACCAGTACAAGTCATGATCATGAGACCAAGATTTGCCGCATCTTTTGCAGTCGTAATGTTAATATATTCAAAAGCATCAAAGAAAAGAACCCCTGTGGATTTCTTCGCTTCTACGAAAGATGTTGTATAGCCTAATAAGTACGCCGCGAACATCATAATCAGACCGCCCAATAATAATACGGTTTGCGCTTTAAACTTCTTGATAACAAGCGTCCCCGTTATGACAATAACCAACAAACAAACTAACAGATTCATACTGTTTCCCTCCATTTTAACAACACACTATTACTGATACCATTACATCCAAACTTCAAATTCACTAGTAACTATTCGAGCGATTTTAGTTGCACAATGCGTACCATCCGATACACGACATTACTATTCTTAGAACATTTCGTTCTAGAACGTTTCCTTCGCTTGTTTGAAATCGTCTTGGATTTTTTCTAACAAGCCCGGTGTTTCAAGGATTTCTTGAACAGATAAGGCAATACCTTTCGCGCCATACATGATAGCGTCCTCAGCTAACTGGCTTTTACCATTGTCTAGCCATTCTTGAGAGTGGCTCGTCACTCCCTTGCCTACGAATTTCACACGCAAGCAGGCACCTGGCACGCGGAACGTAACGCTAGAGAAATCGGTGGATCCCGTCACCTTGCGAGGCTCGGAAATCTCTGGGGCTCCTACCTTTTCTGCATTTTTTAAAAGTATATCGTTCAAGGTTTGTACATTAACTTTGTTATCGTATGCCTTAACCTCTTCCCATTCCATCGTAGCGCCCACCTGTAAAGCGGCGCCTTGCGCCACGTCTTTCACACGAGCTACAACCTCGTCGAGACGAATGCGACTAGAGGAACGAATATACCATTGGGTACACGCATAATCAGGTACGATGTTCGCGGCTTTGCCACCGTCAGTGATGATACCGTGCATGCGAACCTCAGTCGGTACGTGCTCGCGCAAGTATTCCATGCCGTTAAAGAACAACAACACCGCATCTAACGCGCTGATGCCCTTCTCTGGGGCAATCGCCGCGTGAGCAGACTTGCCGTGGAACTTGATATTAACGAGATTTAGCGCCAAAGACTTGCCGTCTACCGTCGTCGTATCGCTACCGTGCATCATGAAAGCAAGGTCTAAATCGTCAAACACGCCTTCGCGGGCCATAACGAGCTTGCCGCTCGCCGTTTCCTCTGCAGGCGTACCGTACACAACCAAGGTACAAGGTGCTTGCAACGTGCGTTTCAAAGCGATTGCCGCCGTGCAGATAGATGGACCTTGCAAATTATGACCACACGCATGTCCCAAGCCTTCAAGGGCATCGTACTCGCAAAGCAAACCGATTTTAGGGCCGCCACCGTTTACGTGGTATACCGCTCTAAACGCCGTTTTAAGACCACTCACCTCACGGTCAACGGTGAACCCTTCCTTCTCTAATAAATTCGTCAACAACTCATGGGCTTTAAACTCTTCATTTCCGAGCTCAGGATGATCGAAAATGAAATCGTTTAACTCCTTCATGGGCTTTCTTAATGCTTCAATCTCTTGTAAAAGCTGACTCATTTCTACCTCCAACATACACACTATAAAATCCTAAATTCATATAACTATAAATACAAATCTTATGAGACCTGTATCTAATAACACAAGTCGAACCCATACCTAATACGTCTTTCTCTATTCCCTATCTAATAACTATTCCCCTATTAATATCTTTAATGCACTTTTATATGCTTTAAATACGTATTAATATACTTTAATACGCTTTAACGTACTTATATTTGTTCCGAATAATGGAACATTATTCCAAATAGTGAGCAAAAAATAAATTTACAAGGTCGCCCCCATTTGTTTGGAAATGGTTTGACCTAATGCAATCATCACCGATAGATACTCGTTGACACGCTCTTCTGTGTAGTCCCCTATAGGACCAGAAATGGTCATGACCGCCTCTAGCTTATTGCCAAAGGAGAAGATAGGAACTGCGATAGACGCCGCATCAGGCACACGATTGCCTCGAGTCACCACATACCCATCATGACGAATTTGGGAACTTTCATCAGCACTCATATCCGTATCCTTGAAGTCCGCTAGATAGGCACCAAAGATCTTGCCAGCCGCCCCTTTAAAGATAGGATAGACCGTGCCAATCTTGATATCGTTCCGCAACGGCTTATCCGCCGCAACGCGTTCGATACATATGCGATAATCACCTTGCGCCAAGAACAAATTCACGGACTGCTGCAACTGATCCCGAATGGCCACCATGTAGGGCTGCGCAATGGCACGCACATCCAAAGATGTAAGAAAGGACTTTGCCATCGGCAAAATGCCCCAAGACAAATGATACTTCTTGGCCCTATTGAACTCAACCCAATGATGCGCCTCAAAGGTCTTGAGCAACCGATGGACAGTGGCCTTGGGCAACGTCGTCGCATTCGCCAATTCGGTCACACCCAGCGGGCCTGCCTCTAATAACTTGAGTATCTCTATACCACGCTCTATTGATTGAACCATATTCATATCCAAAGAAACATACTAGATTATTACCGTTTAATACGTTTCTATACTCTACTAAAATTAATGATAAATTTAACAATATACATAATCCCTTAGATCACTTTTGATGCCTCTGAAAGACATAAAGTGCATCTAAGTCATTACAAACATAACAATAACACATTCATGAAAAATTTAAAAATGACTATGTTGCATAAGTCGTAGTTTCACTACCACAAAAAGAACCATTAACACAATCCACCGTATTGTGTTAATGGTTCTTTTAATATAACTAAAATTTTATAGAAAGATTGCATTATAGCCAAGCTTTAAGTATTATCCCTACAACAGAATTAAAACTCATATGTTTCTCCAAGCTTAGCAACAAACACTTATTCTCCTAATAGCCGTTCTACTAAATCGATCCAAATAGAAACACCATTTTCTAATGCACTTGTATCAAAACTCATGTCAGGATGATGCAAACCTGGACGTAAATTACACCCAAGGCCAAAGAAGCCTGCTTTCAAGCTTGGCTTTTCCACAGTGTAAAAGAAGAAATCTTCACCACCTGGTGTGTAAATTGGATCAATACAGTTGCTTTCACCAAGAATAGAAGATATAGACTCAACTAATAAAGCCGTTGCCTCGTCATTTAACTCAGCCGCAGGAATACGGAAGGAATCCAAAACCTCAACAGTCGCACCGATAGAAGCAGCTGCCCCTTCAATAGCTGGTAAAAACTTAGCACAAAGCTCATCCATCGTTTTATTATATTGTGCACGTAAATCCCATGTAACAACTGCTTTCGCTGGAATCGCATTCGTTACGCCAGAGTCACAAAGGAAACGAGTCGCCTTAACACTATAATTATCAGTTGGTTTTAAATGGATAGCATTAACTGCATTAACCGCTTGAACCGCTGCATCCAAAGCATTAATCCCTAAATGAGGGCGAGCACCATGAGCCGGCTTGCCATGAAAAGCAATGACCATACGGCAAGAGGACGCATAATGAATCGCAGGGCTAGCCTGCCCATTTTCTGCTTCTTCAAATGGACGCACATGCGCACCAAAGATGTATTCTACATCATCAATAGCTCCACCCCTAATCATACTAGTCGCACCAGAACCTAGCTCTTCCGCGGGTTGGAATAAAATCTTTAACTTACCTCGTTTTACTAATTGCTTTTCTTTAATAATTTGAGCCGCAGCCAACAACATTGACATATGTCCATCATGACCACAAGTATGACGAGATACATGTTTACCATCGATAATATGACCAAGCGCATCCATGTCGGCACGAAGCGCTACCACAGGACCAGGTCTACCGCTATCATAGATACCAATGATACCCGTTTCTCCGCCCACATTACGTGTTACATCGTAGCCGTAACTTTCCAATTTTTCTGCTAAAAATGCGGAAGTCTTGAGTTCTTGAAAACCTTCTTCAGGAATTGTATGTAAATAATTATAGAAATTTAATACTTCACTCATCGCCAACACCTCTTTCTATAGAATAGCGTCTAACACATTAATTATACTACACAAATATCTGCTTTTAAATCAGTTTAAATAAAAACTTTTAATAATATATATAACTTTTATAAATGATATTCTTGCACTATTTATTATCTCTACTATATAATTATAAATCATATAACTCTATGTGTTTTATGTAGGAGGTTAAAATCATGAGTGACCCTAACAATGAGAAAAACTATACTCAATTTACTAAGAAGGTAACTGTCGGTTGCTATATTGCATTAGCTGTAGCAATCCTATTCTTCTCCGGATTACTTAACAATGTAGAAGGTTTTAAATGGCTCTCTGCTTTAGACTTTGCAACTATTTCTGGTAAATTTGGTACCATGGTTAACCCTGCAAAAAACACCTTTATTGGGGAAGGTGGCGTCAGCGCTCGCGCAGGCTTCCTCTTTGCCTTGGGCTTAACACCAACAGTTATGTTGGCATTGGGTGTACTTGAGATTTTAGAACATTACGGTGCAATCCGTGCAGCCCATAAATTAATGACTCCATTATTGAAACCTATTTTAGGTATCCCTGGATTAACTGGCCTTGCAATGATTACGGACTTACAAAGTACAGATGCAGGTGCAGCGATTACCAAAGACCTTTACGACAACAATCTAGTTAACCGTAAAGAATTAACAATCATGACGGCATGGCAGTATAGCGGTGCGGGCATGATTAACAACTACGTAGCCATTGGATCTGCTATTTTTGCGTACTTAACAGTACCAATTATCCTTCCACTCATCGTAGTATTTGTTATGAAGTTCTTCGGTGGTGCCGTATGTCGAATCGCACTTAATACAGTATTCAAGGGAGATTTCAAAGATGAGCAACAATAAAGAAACAAATAATCCATTTGATATATTTATTCGTGGTGCACGAAAAGGCTTTACGCTAGCCACTCAAAACTTATTACCAAACGTATTGATGGCATACACACTTGCCGAGCTATTACGCATCTTAGGTATCATGGCATTTTTAGGTAACCTATTTGCTCCTGCAATGGCTCTATTTGGTCTTCCAGGTGAAAGCGTAACAATCTTGTTAACAGCGTGGTTATCCTACTCTGCTGGTATCGGCGTTGCAGTTAACTTGCTTTCTAACAATACGATTGATATGATACAAGTGACTATTTTGGCTCCAGCTCTACTCTTAATGGGCTCCCAAATCCAATACATGGGCCGATTACTAGGTGTAGTTGAAGTACCTAAAAAATATTGGCCAATGCTTATGACTATCAGCGTTGTAAATGCATTGATTTCCATGGTTATTATGAAAGCATTTGTATAATATCAAGACAATAGAATACTTTAACTAATACAATAACTGAAACAAACCAAAAGGCAGTACTAATATGAAATATAATAGTACTGCCTTTATTCTTTTAACAAAATACCAAATATCTATATCACTATTAAAATATAGAATATGTCTTATTCTCAACATTGCTTAATATGCATAATATACATATTGAATATTCATTCCCCGTATGTTTTAATGAAGACAAATACCATTCGTTTATGACAAATTAAATATCTATCCTTTATTAGAAGAATTCACTATATTTACGCTACATAATAGGTCTTTACTACCATGCTTATATAAATCTTAAACACATCATGGTAGATTTTTTATTACGTAAAGGAGTATAGATGTATGAGTAAGGAGAAATTAGAGTTTGTTGAACCAGTTGATACGAACACAGATAATGAGTATTCTAGGGAGCCTGTCCCGTTAGGAGCAAGGAAGTCCTGCTTTTCTCTCACCATTGTTTGGACTGGGTTCGTTTTTCTTGTAACCAGTATGATGGCTGGGGGCGGGTTAGCTGCGGGGCTAACTTTCAACGAATTACTATTGGCCATGATTCTAGGCAACATTTTCTTATGTATCATCGCAGGGCTAGTGAGTGTAATCGCCTATAAAACAGGCCTTACCTTTGCCCTTTTGACTCGATACAGCTTCGGTCAGGAAGGATCTAGAATTGCCTCTCTCTTCGTACCTATCGTCAATCTAGGCTGGTACACTATTCAAGCGGCTTTATATGGACATTTTATTGCTCAAGTATTCAACCTTTCCTATACGGGTGAAGTCATTGCTATGATGCTCAGCGCCGTTATCATGGGTATCTTTGCAGTTCTCGGTATTAAATCACTTGCCGTATTCGGCTATATTGCTATTCCGTCCATCGTATTCCTATCCCTTGGAACAGCGGCTCGCTCGGTTCAAACAATCGGTGGCTGGCAAGAACTATTTAACTATGTGCCATTGCAACCTATCGATTTACTTTCAGGCATTACCATCGTTATCGGTACATGGATTCTATCCACTGCCACATGTATCGCTGATATTATGCGCTATGGTAAAAGCAAGAAAGACGTTATTACAGCGAGCACAATTGGTTTATTAGGCGGCAATACCTTAATGATCAGCTGCGGTGCTATCGCAGGCGTTGCTATGAATGATGGTGACTTAATCAACGTACTATTAAGCTTTGGCCTCGTGTTCCCAAGCTTACTATTGTTGACTACAAATATCTTCACAACAAATGGTGCGAACCTCTATTCCACATCATTGAACCTAGCCAACTCTTTCAAACTAAACAGAAATATTATGCTAGCCGTACTCATTGCTATCTCTGCATTAGCAACAATGACACAACCATATAAAATCGACTCCCTCTTTGTATTCTTAAGTACACTAGGCATCATCGTTCCGCCACTATGCGGTATTATCTTAGCGGACTTTTACCTGGTTCATCGTGGAAAATATATCGATTACAACAAAGCGACTTTCAAAAAATGGAATCTAGTTCCATGGATTACATGGGCCATCGCATTGGTCTGTGTTAAATTCATACCATTCGGACTGGCTTCGCTGAACGGGATTGTAATCGGTGCCCTACTGTACGCAGTCATTACGTATATTGTTAAACCTAATGTTGTTAGTGAAAGCAAAGGGTGATTATCATGGCAATTCATAAACTATCTGCTATACTAGGCACAATCATTATGGGCATCGGATCCTTTATTACCTGCCTAGCCACAAATGAAAGCGCCATTACCCTTGGTAACGGCATGCTTGTGGTGAGCATTATTATGATGGGATTTGGATACTCGAAATGGCAGCCTTAAAGAAATAAAACTTAGATAAAATAAGAAAAAGCACTATCTAGAAATAATAAGATAGTGCTTTTCTAATCCCATTAAGGATTATTTAATTTAACTCTAAGTCGGAATGGGTGCCCGCAAAGGTTGAGAGTATCATATTTCCGTCCCCTAATAGGGATTATTTAATTTAACGCAACACGATAATAAATATAGCCCATACAAAAGGTGGGATAGCATTTCCGTCCCCATTAGGGGATTATTTAATTTAACTTTTAATTTTATTTTTTGGAGGTGCTCATTATGAGTAAAGTAGTTTCCGTCCCCATTAGGGGATTATTTAATTTAACAAGAAATAACACTCATACTATTCATTGTAAATTACAGTTTAGTTTCCGTCCCCATTAGGGGATTATTTAATTTAACATGATATTTGGTGGTTAGTATTCCTATTAATGGCTGGAATTTGTTTCCGTCCCCATTAGGGGATTATTTAATTTAACTTTTTTTATATCTATTTTCCATTGTATTTTATTATCTTATATGGTTTCCGTCCCCATTAGGGGATTATTTAATTTAACTGCACGCCACGATGTGCAAATGAATATGTTCAATTCGTATGTCATGTTTCCGTCCCCATTAGGGGATTATTTAATTTAACCCTATACGACATCAACGGCAATTATATAAAAGAGGTATAAAAGTTTCCGTCCCCATTAGGGGATTATTTAATTTAACAGATGAGCATTGTTGCGTTAAGTATCAAGAAGTAGAATACATGTTTCCGTCCCCATTAGGGGATTATTTAATTTAACGTAATTTAATAGGAGGTATAATAATGTTACCTAAATGTATTGTTTCCGTCCCCATTAGGGGATTATTTAATTTAACTATAAAAAGCGTTTGACACAAACGCAAGGAAGTGCATTCAAGTTTCCGTCCCCATTAGGGGATTATTTAATTTAACCTAAAATAATTCAAGGCAAATTACTCGATGTATACCGCCAAGGTTTCCGTCCCCATTAGGGGATTATTTAATTTAACCCTGTCTTTGAAACAACAGATATTTACTGGTTCCAAAATGCAAAAAACGGCGGAGATTACAAATTAATCTCAAAAAGCACTTTAGCAAGTTAAAATAACATCGTTAAACCGCACCACTATAACAACGGCGCAGATTTAATTTCTCAGGAGTTAAAT
>ERZ772940.1083-NODE-1083-length-9862-cov-3.04915_pt1 | contig 9862 bp, 8 predicted proteins | sample MGYA00511682_ERZ772940 | MGnify/ENA primary metagenome ERZ772940 (study PRJEB29015, sample SAMEA2737922) | human oral metagenome | biome: human oral; feature: human-associated habitat; material: dental | place: China | collected 2031 ... | reverse complement strand
GAATAATAATAGCCATTGAAGTTTTAGAGGATACCAACGGAAATACCGGAGTAGTTCAGCAGGAGTGAGCATGGAAGCAGGTAAAAAGACGCTTGATCACATAAAAAAATACAGACCAAGGGTAAATCTATGGAACAGTGTCCGCATAAAATTCGTGGTTATTATTGTTACTATTTTGCTTGTTGTTATTTCCAGCGTGGCGACCGCACTCGCAATCGCTATTATTCGTCCGTATAAAAATCTTCTTTCAAACACTCTCTTGTTGCAAACAAAAATACTGCTTGATAATCTTGAATTGCGGGTTCAAAACCATTTTTTAAATCCTCGTCAAGAGGATTTTGACCTTTTAATGTTAAATCGCGTTACCTTTCCCGAAGCAAAATATGTTGTTGTTACCGGTAGAAGCTCTGTGTTGACGCAAGAAGGACTTCAGTATATTTTAGCAACGGACTATCAGGATATTAATAAAGTTATTGATACTCATCGATATATTCCCGGGGTGTCCCAATTTCGTCCCGAAGGAATTGATGAAATTTTGCAAAAATTGACATATATTAATAATGAAGCGGCTGCGATAGTTCGGGAGCATACCGGTTCGGTTCAGCTGCTTACTAATGAAATGAAAGAACTTGAATTGAAGCGGAATCCATACGCACTCAAACGCCAAACCGAAATTCAGGCAAATATTAGACACCTTGAAGCAAGACTGCAAGCGCGGCTTTCGGCTCTGGCAGATCAAGCTTTCGGCTCGTATCCCGATTATTCAATGCAGAATCTTTCAAAAAACCGGGTGGAATATTTATTCTATAAACCGATTATCTATTATAATGCCGAACATCCTAATGACAACGTACAAGGAATCGTATTTGTTAATACTTCGGTTGAGGGGTTGTTGGAAAAAATAAATGAGCAGCAAGCCCGACTGCTTCGCCTTATTGTAGAAATTTCATTGGTTGTCTTGGCTGCGGGGATTTTTGCAGCTTGGCTTCTCAGTTCGTTTTTTGTTCGTCCGCTCGGTCTTTTGGCGGCGCATGTTGCATTAATCCGCGATACCGACGATAAAGAAAAATTGGCCGGTAAGTCGGTTCAAATTACATCGAGAGATGAATTCGGAATGCTTGGCATGACGATTAACGATATGACCGAAAGACTGGCTGCCGCCGCTGCCCTTTCTAAAGATTTAAAGGTCGGTAAAGAAATACAAAAGATGTTTATCCCGCTGGATCTTAGTTCCTCCGGCAGGAAGTTGACAACGGGCAGCTATCGTGATATCTATTCCGAATTTTTCGGTTATTACGAAGGCGCTCACGGTGTTTCGGGTGATTATTTTGATTATATAAAATTGGATGCCGTCCATTACGCCGTTATAAAGTGCGATGTCGCAGGGAAGGGGGTTCCCGCTGCCCTTATTATGGTAGAAGTGGCGACTTTGTTCCAAAATTATTTTCGGAATTGGAACTATAAACGTGATGGTTATAACCTCAGCGGCATTGTTATGCGAATTAATGATGTGATCGAATCGCACGGGTTTATCGGTCGTTTTGCCGCATTCAGCCTTTGTATTATCAATATGCGTGTCGGTGACGCCTATTTCTGTAATGCCGGCGATAATATTGTTCATATTTACGATAAACAGTCAAAGCGATTAAAAAGTTATACGCTGCATTCCGGTTCCGCAGCCGGTGCTTTCTCTTCCGAGATGATAAGCCTTAACGGCGGGTATCCGGTGAAAAAAATACACTTAAATTGTGGAGATATATTGTTTCTCTACACCGACGGTATCGAGGAATCCAAACGGAAACTCCGTGTTCCGATCTCTAGGTCGAAAGATGATTCCGGTTCTATGTCAATGGAAGATAAAGACAATCATCTTATGGATATCGATAGCGAAACATTGGGTAAGGATAGGGTCGAAGCGATTATTGAGGCTGTTTTTGCCCGAAAGAAATTTACGCTAAAAAAACGACAGAGCGACCTCATTTACGAACAAATGGATTTTGATTTCTCTTCCTGTAATGGAACAATCGAAGATGCCGTTCTGGCGCTTATTTCGGTTGAGAAGGTCTTTAGAATATATAAAGACAGTTCCGCCCAGCCTTTTGACTGCGTACAAGTGGATAAGAAAATTGATACCTTCTTGAGCAAGTATTTCTTACAATACAATGTTTACTGTTGTGATAAAGCTCCTCATCCCATTTACGATGAATATTTTTACTATAAACAAGTAAAAGAAGACATTCAATACGATGACTTGACTATCCTCGGTATTGCGCGTCGGGTTCCTGTTTAAATTAGGCAGCTGTTTTTAAGCAGTTTTTAAGAAAATGCTTGACATTTTCCTAATTGTAGTTTACTTTATGCACATACATCGCAGGGTAGAGCAGTTGGCAGCTCGTCGGGCTCATAACCCGGAAGTCGTAGGTTCAAGTCCTACCCCTGCTAAAATTTGAAAAGGCATCCTGTTAGGGATGCCTTTTTTTATCGCTGAGGTAAGGTTGCGGCTATTGTTTAAACGCTATCAGGGTAACCGTATTAAAAATATTTTTAGCTCCAAGGTGATAGATTGACTTTTTTATAGTGCTATAGTATAGTCCTCTGTCTAGTATTTTATAAGGAAGATTTTGTTTTCCTTGCTATCCTGAGATCTTTTAGGCGGGTGATGCGCCTGATAATTATATATAATAGAAGGAGTCTAGTTTTATGAAACGGACATTTCAACCGAGCAGAACAAAACGTTTGCGCCGTCATGGATTTCGTGCGCGTATGGCAACACGCGGAGGTCGCGCGGTTTTAAAGAGTCGTCGTGCAAAAGGACGCTATAAGCTTTCCGTGTCTGACGAAAAAAAGAGTTACTAAGAGTTTTAACACATGGAACGCTCTTGTTTGCCTAAAGAAGAGCGTCTTTGCAGCGCCGCGCGGATACGGGATATGTTTAAAACAGGACGCCGCTATGGCTGTGACGGTGCAAAGTTGTTCGTTTTGCCGAATAAATTACCATACAATCGTTTTGTTTGTACTTTTAAACGACATTACGGTTCTGCCGTACAAAGAAATAAAGCTCGTCGTTTATCTAGGGAAGTGTACCGCCAAATGAAATCCCGGCTTGTAATAGGGAAGGATATTCTTTTGCTTGTGTTTCCCGGCGGCGATACTTTCTCTATGCGGACAACGCAGCTACAGTGTTTGTTTAAAAAAGCGGATATGTTTTCTATTCGATCCCAACAATATGAAACACAATTATCTGAAAAAGATTGAGCGTTTTTTTACGTTTTTGTTATGCGCGGGGGTAAAGGTGTACCAAAAGTGCATTTCTCCCTTATTCCCGCCTTGTTGCAGGTATTATCCCACCTGTTCCCATTATGCCCTTGAAAGCCTGACAAAATACGGGCCTTTTAAGGGAGGGTATTTAGCGGTAAGACGAATTCTGAGATGTCATCCTTTTCACAAGGGTGGGTATGACCCCGTTCCTTAGGAGATTTGTTTATGAATAAAAATACAGTTATTGCAATGGTGCTTTCCGGTCTTGTCATTGCAGTTGCGATGTTTGTGCAATACAAATTTTTTCCTCCTGCTCCCGTACAGCAACCGCCGTCTACCGCCGTTGCTGCCACGGATCAGCAGGCAGAGGTTCCGCAAAACACCTTTGTAGCGGAAACTGCTCCTGCCGATTTCGGAGTGTTGGAAACCCCTGATGAAACCGTTATCGGTGAACAAATCATTACGGTTAAAACCGATATTGCGGAGATTACGTTTACGAACCGAGGCGGCGATATCATTTCGTATAAACTCTTGGAACATAATAATTCAAAGGGTGATTCCTATGTAGAAATGGTAAAAAATTTGACCGACCGGAACAGAGCGTTTTCGATTGCACTCGGCAGCGCTCAAGCTCCCGCGTTAAATCAATTCTTTAATGTCAAAGAAGAAACGGTAAACGGAAAACGGATTGTCGGCTTTTTTAAGACAATTTCGATAAAGAACCAAGACGGTTCTGTGTCTTCATTTACGCTTGCAAAAAGATATACCTTTCTACCTAACGATTATATGTTTGAACTTGCTGTTACGATCAGCGGTGGTGCCGATATGAAAGGTCTGAATTTTGATAATGCAGGTTATACGCTGAGGACAATGCCCCAAATCGGACCGGATTGGGATGCAAAAGCCGATCGCTACGAATACCGGCATTTTTTTTCTTATATAAATGGAAAGAAAAAAGACACTGCATTAAAATCAAACCAGACCAAATTGATTACGGATTCCGTTCCATGGGCCGGTATTTCGGGAAAATATTTCAGCCTTATCGTTATTCCATCCGTTCCTGCGCAGCAGATACTATACTCTTCTGCTCAGCCCGGTGCAGATACGGTGCAAGATGGGCAACTGTTTTTTTCGCGCCCGGTGATTACCGGCAATAAGGTAACTGATGTATACCGTATTTACCTCGGCCCCTGCTCCGAAAATATTTTAAGCGTCTATAATATCCCGTCAAAAAACAATTATAACTATGATAATCTGCGGATTGATACCGTAGCTGTTTCAAGCGGTATTTGGCGTCCGCTTGAGGTATTGCTTAAATGGCTGTTGCAATTTTTCTATAAGCTTATTCCAAACTGGGGTGTTTCGATTATCCTTGTAACGATTTTGATAAAGCTGATCTTCTTTCCGCTTACCAAAAAAAGTTCGGAATCCACGCAGCAAATGCAAAAGATGCAGCCTAAGATTCAGGAGTTACAGGCGAAGTATAAAGGGAAGCCGCAAAAGTTGAACGAAGAAATGGCAAAGCTCTATAAAGAAGCCGGGTATAACCCGCTTTCGGGCTGTCTTCCGTTATTGATCCAGTTGCCGATCTTGTTTGCTATGTACCGGTTGTTTAACAACTATTTTGAATTCCGCGGCGCCATGTTCATTCCTCATTGGATACCCGACTTATCGGTCGGCGACAGCATTTTGCAGTTCCCCAACCCGATTCCATTCCTCGGATGGACGGATCTGCGTATTCTGCCTATTGTCTACGTTATTTCGCAGATGGTATTCGGAAAAATAACGCAAACTCCTACAAGCGATCAGCAGCAAAACAGCACAATAAAAATCATGATGTACGGTATGCCGTTGTTCTTTTTCTTTATGTTCTATAATGCACCGGCAGGGTTGCTGTTATACTGGACATGCACGAACTTCTTAATGCTCGTTCAGCAGATGATTATTAAGGCAATGATGAAGAAAAAGGAGGTTCGGAAATGATCTATGAATTTGAAGGGAAAACCGAACGTGATGCTATAGATAAAGCAATCGCCGAGCTTGGCGTAGAGTCTGATCAATTTGATGTGGAAATCGTTGAAATTCAGAAAAACTCGCTTTTTAAGAAAGGATATGCAAAAATCCGTGTCCATATCGACGATAAAGCGGCTGTGCAGAAATCCGTTACCGATTCATCCCGTCAATCAGGCTCTTCTCGGGAGACTGTTACGGACAAAGAAGCCGAGTTGCTGAAGTTTATCGCTGAACTTATCGGTGCAATGGGCTATGCGGTAAGTGCTGAAATTCTCTCTCGTGAAGAGCATAAACTGCTTATACGGCTTTCTTCCGAAGATTCCGCTATTTTAATTGGAAAGAAAGGAAAAAATTTGGATGCACTCCAGTTAATTGTGAATGTGTATGCCGGAAAAATCGGTATTGCCGAACGGATTATACTCGATTGTGAAAATTACCGAATCCGCCGTGAAGAATCGCTGGTACGGCTTGCCTATACTACCGCCGATCAAGTGGTAACAACCAAGTCTTCCGTCTTACTTGAACCGATGAACCCCTATGAACGCAGACTTATTCACAGTACGCTTGCCGATATTAGGGATGTGGATACAAAGAGCGAAGGTGAAGGTTTATATAAGCAAGTACGTGTACTGTATAAAGGATTTTAGAGAATGAGGCGCTTTCTTTTTCCTCTTGTCCTTTCAATAACCTGTTCGCTTTTTGCACTGGATATCGGCAATGTTCCCGAATCGGTGCTTTCGACATTGGATTCGTTTTTGTCTGCGGAACAACGTATAGAGCTGCTCAAACAGGGGCATTTGCTCCGATCGGTGTATAATAAAGAAAACGCTGTGCCGCGGCTTGTACCGCTTTTTGCTGTGCCGCAAACATTTGCCGAAAATTGGAATAAGGGAAATCCTACTTTTTTGATAGAAGCTCTGTATCTGCATAAAAAAGCGCAGGGCGGAATAAAGGATGTAAACAAAATATCCCGTATTCTTCGTTCTGTTTCAAAGCTGGAGGGGCTGCAATATTATTCCAGTAGCCGAAAGAAGATGCGGACTCTCTATGAAACGTCGTATATTATCGACGATCCTAAAACAAAAGTACGGGCGACCGATCCGGTTGATAATCCTTCCGCGGATTTTTCTGTCTATGTGCTGCAAAAGGATTTAACTTTCGATAAAAACATCTATCGTTATCGATTCTGCGCAGATGCCGATTCCGCAGGTTTTATGTCTACAAATGTTGGTGTATTAAAATACTCGGTGTTTAAGGCGATTGAACCTGAAAATTTGGAAGTATCGATTGCGGTAACCGATCTCGGCGACTATCTGTTGGTACATATGCTGACTCGTGTCGATTTTACCGCTCCTTCCGTTTTTCGGGATCGTGTGCAAAATTCGTTTAGAACACGAGGCGAGGCTGTATACGGTTGGTTCATTATGCAGTATGAAGACGGCCTAACGCTTTGATGGAGGAGCTATGCGGTTGAATAAAATTGCGGTACTGGTTTTACCGATTGCTTTTTTGATTATTGCGACAGCAGCCGCTGCTGCAATTATTTTAACGGGAGATTCTGAGAAAGGAAAAAAGATGAACGCGATAAGTGCTGAATTACAAAAGGACGGCGTATATGCCGTTATTGATACGAACAAGGGTGATATTGTTGTGGAGCTGTTCTATAAAGAAACCCCCATGACGGTATGTAACTTTGTCGGATTGGCCGAGGGAACCTTGGATGCGGCGAAAGGAAAACCTTTTTATGACGGTTTGATTTTTCACCGTGTCATTGCAAATTTTATGATTCAGGGTGGAGATCCCGATGGTAAAGGTACCGGCGGACCGGGCTATCGCTTTCCCGATGAGTTCGTCGATAACCTCAAGCATAATAGCGCCGGTATTCTTTCAATGGCAAATGCCGGGCCGGGAACAAACGGGTCCCAGTTCTTTATTACCCATGTACCGACGCCGTGGCTTGACGGAAAACATACGGTATTCGGCCGTGTTGTAAAGGGGCAGGATGTTGTTAATAAAATCACGCAAGGCGATCGGATGAATTCCGTGTCGATTATCCGCAAGGGAGCCGAAGCCCAAAGGTTTACCGCGACGCAAAAGGATTTTAATACCTATCTTGCGGGAGCTGCAGAGCGTGCAAAACAACAAGCCGCTCAAAAACGGACAAAGTATGAGACGTTGATAAAACAAAAGTTCCCCAATGCCGTTAAGACTGAAAACGGTATCTTCTATACGATTATAAAGGAAGGAAAAGGCGTTAAAGCTCAAACAGGCAAGACCTTGACTATGAAATATAAGGGGTCTTTGTTGGACGGTACCGTATTTGATGATTCCGATATGCATGAACCGCTCAAGTTTGTTGCAGGAGCGGGGCAACTCATTGCCGGGTTTGACCAACAAGCACTGCAAATGGCGACCGGTGAGAAGCGGACAATTGTGATTCCACCCGAATTGGGATACGGCTCGCGCGGTGCCGGTGGGGTTATCCCTCCTGATAGTTATTTGGTGTTTGAGCTCGAACTGCTGTCGGTAAACTAACCGTACGTCAACAGCGTAAGAATTGACTACGCATTTTTTTTGTGCTAGTATTTTAAGGATATTTATTATAAATAAGGATGTAAATAATGAATGCTATTCCATTATTGCAACAAGCCGCATCGGGAGGTAGTTTTATTCCGCTTCTTGCTCTCGGCCTTATCTTTGTAATTTTCTACGTTTTTATTATCGGGCCTCAAAAGAAAGAGCAAAAGAAAACGCAGGAAATGATTGCCGCGGTTCAGAAGGGCGATAAAATCATCACAATCGGCGGCATTCACGGTGTTGTGTCTTCCGTAAAAGAAACAACGATTATTCTTAAAGTTGACGATAATTGTAAGCTTGAAATGAATCGTTCCGCAATCGGCAGCGTGATATTGGATGAAAAAACAAAAGCGAGCCGTCTGGCAAATGTGCCGGAAAAGACTTCTCTGTTTTCTGCTCTCTTTAAAAAGAAAGAAAAGAAAGCTGAAGATTCCGGCTCCGAAAAACCACAGCCACCCGATTTTTCCGGCGGAGCGGAATAAGCGTTCCATTATTATAGGAGCGTATCAGCTTATAAATCGTTCGTGCTGTGCCTAACCCCAGTATGAACGTTTGTTTCCGTTAGATGAGGAGATAGACATGAAAAAGCGAACTCGATTCGTGATTGTTCTGGCTGTGTTAGGCCTCTGTTTTGTGTTTTTGTATCCCACCCTTAAATGGTATTTTTGGACAGATAAAGACGATAAGGCACTGGCGCTCGGTTCCAGAGAAAAAATTAAAGATTATGTCATAAATATGACAAAAACGGATATTGATGCATTAATTGTATCTGCAAAAAACGGTGATCCCGATCCGGTTTCGACAAAATATGATCCGCTTATTAATGCGGCAAAGAAGAATTTAAAGAGTCTCGGTAAAGAACAGCCTTCGGTATGGACGGCAGGAGCACTACTTGCAGCATTTCCCGAAAACTCTGAAGAGAAAGCCCGTTCGACGATGAGTCCTATTCTGGAAGATGCATACCGCAGCAAGATACTGAGCATTAAAAATGCGCAGGCAAATGCTGTAAAACTCGGACTCGACCTTTCAGGCGGTATGAGTATCATTATCAAAGCCGATTTAAGTGCGGTAACCGGTGATAGTGGAGAAACCGGCTCTTCGGCAAAAAAAGAAGCGATGAATTTGGCCATCGATACTATTTCGAGTCGTATAGATAAATTCGGTTTGACGGAACCTGTTATCAGACAACAGGGTGAAGATCGTATCTACGTTGAAATTCCCGGTGCTGCCGATGCCGATAAAATCAATTCCATCATCATGGGACGAGGTTTACTTGCATTCCATATCGTAGACGATGATGCAACTCAAGCTTTTTATTCTTATTATAATGACAATCCGACACGCACCTTTGATGCGGACTATAACCTTATCGATCCTTCTATTATTCCTGCAGATACCATGGTTCTTGGCGTGTACAACAAGGATGCTTACGGTTTGGATGAACGTCAAGGTTTTCTTGCTGTAAAGAAAGAAGCGGCACTTGAAGGAAAGCACCTGCAGCGGGTAAGTACAACTACGAGCCAAACTAATGAACCGCTTGTTGTATTCGAGCTTGATAAAGAAGGTGCTGATATATTTGCGACTGTTACTACCGCGAATCAAGGCAAACGGCTGGCTATTGTATCCGACGATAAGATTAAATCGGCGCCGAATATCAAGGAACCGATTACCGGAGGTGCCGGAACGATCAGCGGTTTTAGTGCTGACGAGGCGGAAAATCTTAAAACGATCTTGCGTACTGCGTGGCTTAATGTACCGCTCCAACTGGAAAACCAGCAGGTTATCGGCGCAAGTATGGGAGAGCAGGCAATTAATCAAGGTTTAAGGGCACTGCAATGGGGCTTAATCGCCGTTTTGGCCTTTATGTTGATTTGGTACCGCGCCGCCGGTATTAATGCCTGTATTGCACAGGTGCTAAACCTTTATATTGTATTTAGTGTACTTTCGGCATTCAACCTTACGCTTACGCTTCCGAGTATTGCCGGTATGATTTTGACAATCGGTATGGCGGTCG
>ERZ772940.1080-NODE-1080-length-9873-cov-23.944_pt1 | contig 9873 bp, 2 predicted proteins | sample MGYA00511682_ERZ772940 | MGnify/ENA primary metagenome ERZ772940 (study PRJEB29015, sample SAMEA2737922) | human oral metagenome | biome: human oral; feature: human-associated habitat; material: dental | place: China | collected 2031 ... | reverse complement strand
TTATTCACTGGCTCCAGGGACACGTGTACCGGGAAACCTACCTGAATGACCAGAAGAAGCTCGCTGAGGCGCGTAGGTGCGCTGCAACACTTCTCGGCGGGATTGACATAGGCCGCCTAGAGAATGTTGAACAGCGGCGAGACGAGACCCACCATCTCATCGAGCAGTTTCTCTCAATCACATCACAGCACTACTCTCATTCATTATTCTCTGAGCCACAGGTGCCTTCAAAGCTCGCCGAGACACTGCACGACGCAACCAGTCTTGGGATGTCGCAGCTAGCCCTTTGTCTCACTGACTCCGTGACCCAGGCCTGCGACGTCTTGGGCCCCCACCACCCCGACACCCTGGCTTCACGCAACAACCTCGCCGGCACCTACCGGGCGAGCGGCAGGCTCGACAAAGCCATCCCCCTGTACGAGCAGACCCTCGAGGACTCCATCCGCGTCCTGGGCACCGACCATCCCGGCACCCTGACCTCACGTCTCAACCTCGCCGGCGCCTACCAGGCAGCCGGCAGGCTCAGTGAGGCCATCCCCCTGTACGAGCAGGTTTTCAGCGGCCGCAGCCGCGTCTTGGGCCCCGACCACCGCAGCACCCTCATGTCACGCGACGAACTGGCCGGAGCCTACCGGGAGGCGGGTAGATTCGACGAGGCCATCACCCTGAAGAAGCAGATCCTCGCAGACGCCATGCGCATCATGGGTCCCGACAGCCCCGGCGCCTCGGCCGCACGTAACAACCTCGCCGCCACCTTCCGGGATGCGGGCAGGCTCGACGAAGCCATCACCTTGTACAAACAGAACCTCGACGACGTCGCCCGTGTCATGGGCCCCCACCACCCTGAAACCTTGGCCTCACGCCACAGCCTCGCCGGCGCCTTCCGGGATGCGGGCAGGTTCAACGAAGCCATCTCCCTGTACAAGGAGAACCTCGAGGAATTCACCCGTCTCGCGGGTCCCGACCACCCACACACCCTCAGCGCACGCAATCAACTCGCCGGCATCTACCGGGATGCGGGCAGGCTCAACGAAGCCATCTCCCTCTTTGAGCAGAACCTCGAAGACCGCACCCGCACTCTGGGCCTCGACCACCCTGAAACCTTGGCCTCACGCCACAGTCTCGCCGGCGCCTACCGGGATACGGGCAGACTGGACGAGGCAATCGCCCTGTTCGAGCAGAACCTCACCGACTTCATCCGCATTCTGGGCCCAGACCGCCCCGACACCTTCACCTCACGTAGCACGCTCGCCAGTGCCTACCAGGCAGCCGGCAGGCTCGACGAAGCCATCGAACTGTTCGAGCAGAACCTCGAAGACCGCACCCGTACCCTGGGACCTGCTCACCCTGTCACTCTCACCTCGCGCGGCAACCTTGCCGGCGCCTACCGGGAAGCGGGCAGACTCGACGAAGCCATCCGTCTGTTCGAGCAGAACCTCGAGGACTCCATCCGCGTCCTGGGCCCCCACGACCCCCGTACCCTCACTTCACGCGACCATCTCGCCGGCGCCTACCGGGAAGCGGGCAGGCTCAACGAGGCGATCCACCTCTTCGAGCAGAACCTCGCCGACTTCACCCGTCTCGCGGGTCCCGACCACCTTGACACCCTCACCTCGCGCGGCAACCTCGCCAGTACCTACCGGGAAGCGGGCAGGCTCAACGAGGCCATCTCCCTGTTCGAACGGAACCTCACCGACTTCACCCGAGTCCTGGGCCCCGACCATCCGGAAACCTTGGCCTGGCGGGACAAGCTCGCCGGCGCCTACCAGGCGGCCAGCCGGCTCAACGAGGCCATCTCCCTGTTCGAACGGAACCTCACCGACTTCACCCGAGTCCTGGGCCCCGACCATCCGGAAACCTTGGCCTCGCGCGGCAACCTTGCCGGCTCCTATCAGGCCGCCGGCAGACTCGACCAGGCTATCCCTCTGCTCCAGCAGAACCTCGAAGACCGCACTCGCATTCTGGGGCCCGACCACCGCGACACTTTGGCCTCGCGCAACAATCTCGCCGGCGCCTATCAGGCCGCCGGCAGGCTCGATCAGGCCATCCCTCTGCTCCAGCAGACCCTTGACGACTCCGCCCGCATTCTAGGGCCCCACCACCCCCGAACTCTCACCTCGCGCAACAATCTCGCCGGCGCCTACCAGGCAGTCGGCAGGCTCCACGAGGCCATCCCCCTGTTCGAACAGGCCCTCACCGACCACACCTATATCCTGGGTCCCCACCATCCCGACACCCTCAACACGCGCAACAACCTCGCCGGCGCCTACCAGGCAGCCGGCAGGCTCAGTGAGGCCATCCCCCTGTTCGAGCAGACCCTCACCGACTGCACCTACGTTCTAGGCCCCCACCACCCCCGCACCCTCAACACCCGTAATCACCTCGCCAATGCCTACCTTGCCGTGGGGAGATCCGAGGAGGCAAGGAAGCTCTTCGGGACGCCGTGAGAATTCTGTTTCGGCACCGCTGACCGCTTGTACGATAGCGGCATGGCCGATCCCCTCTCCCTCGCTGTCTTGTCTGCCAGCATCACCGGGCTGCTCATGCGTGGAGCCGCTGTGGCAGTCGATCCTTCATGGAGCAGCGCGGCATCACTGCCTGGCGAGACCCTCAACGCATGGCGCAGCCTAAGACGTCTGCAGCAGGGGCGAGGTGGACAAGAGAATCCGCTGGAGGCGTCCATCAAGGCCCGACTTCAGAAGCAGGTGGATGACGCCAGCGAAAGATACGAGCGGACCGGAGTCACTCGATCCGCCCTTGCTGGCGCCGTCACCGAGATGGAGGTGGCGCTCACGGAGCTCAGCGGGGACGACACCACAGTTCTTCAGGCGGTGCGGTTCCCGGGCAACTTCGAGACCTACCTCCGACGGCGAACGGCTGGTCGCCGCCAGAACGTCGAGGCGGCAGCCGAGCCCTTCTTCAACGACCTGACCCGCATCGTCGCCGACGAGTTCATCCGTCTCGTGCCAGGCTCACGGGGCTTCGACATCGCCGCGCTCAAGCAGCTGCTCGCAGGCCAGGAGCAGCTACTTGCCGGGCAGGAGCAACTGCTGGAAGGGCAAGCAGAGACTAACGACCGTGTGAGGGAAGTGGCTTCCGACACCAAAACGATAGCTACGGATATTAAGGAGATCCATAGCGCGGTCACTCGAAACCAATCCATATTGCCCAAGCGGATTCACTTTGGCTACCGCCCCAGGGTCACTACAGGATTCGTTAAACGGGAGGGGCAGGACGAGCTCTTCGATGCCATCCTCACTCGCACCGAGCCTCGCACAGTTCTGACGGGGATGAGAGGAAGCGGCAAGACTCAGCTGGCAGCCACGGTTGCGACCAGGTGCGAGGAGGAGGGGTGGCCTTTAGTCGCGTGGATCGATGCGGAGTCGCGCGATGTACTCATTGCAAATCTCTACAATCTCGCACTGCAGACAGGTATCGACGCACCGAAGGATGTTCCTCCGGAGACTATTGTTCGGTGCTTCCTGGATCAACTGCGCTCAGCAGATGCGGCGGACAGCCTTTTCGTCTTCGACAACGTGGAGAATCTCGACGACCTGAAGGGCATCACTCCCGAGGGCTGCGGAGTCCGGGTCATCATCACCACGACGCGCCACCTCGACTGGGACAGTTTGGGGTGGCTTCCGTTGACGGTCGGCGTCTTTGAACGGGAGCAGTCGATCGCTCTTCTCTGCGGACGCACTGGCGACACTGACCGCGATGCAGCAGATCAGATCGCGGACACACTTGGCGACCTTCCTGTCGCGGTATCCCAAGCCGCTGCGACAGCAAAATGGGGTGATTACACCCTATCCGAGTATCTTGAGAGGCTGAGCAACCACCCGCTCGAGTCAAGCATCAGCCGTCTCGAGGGTGATGACTACCCGGACGCCGTTGGGATCGCACTGTTCATGGCCTACGAACAGGCCTTGGAGCAGCTCAGAACCCAGCACCCTCAACAGGAGAGCATCGCCATATCACTTCTCAGCACGATATCCCTTCTTGCCGCTTCTGGCGTACCAACCCGCTGGCTGTTTAACTTTAGCGATAACCCGAAAATCATCAGAGATGTCACCTCATTTCTTATCAGTAGATCCATCTTCCAAAAAACACATGACAGTAGGAAAATTTTTGCACATCGTCTTCAATGTCAATCATTTCGGGAGAATCAGTTCGGAGACAAAATAGTTGAAACTAGGGCGGTCAACACAGTAATCAGCCTTCTCAACAACGCCAGAATTAACGACCCCAAGAATATTGAAGAGGGTCGCGAAGACACACTTGACCTAGTAGAACAACTCCAATCCATTACATCACAATACTATTCACAAATTATACTGTCTCACCCCGGTATCGTGGAAGTGGCAGCGAGAACCCTTAACCATTTGTCAGATGACTGGATGCCGCAAGTAGCATTCTCTCTCGACAAAACGGTAGCAAAAATTACCAGAATACTGGGAAGAACTCACCACTACTCCCTCATTTTGCAAAACAATCTGGCTAGCGCCTACCAGGACGCTGGTCGTCCCGACCTTGCCTCCCCCATATTCAAGAAAAATCTTCTAATTTATGTCTCACAACAGAATTCAATGGAAGTCTCGAGCACGTTAAATAACCTGGCCTCCTCTTACGAATCTCTCGGAATGATCGACAAGGCCATCCACTGCCAAGAACGCAGCATTAAAGTACTCGAAACGACCTCCCAAGACAGTGCAACAATTCTTGCAGTAAAAATTAATCTTGGAGACTCCTACATGCTGGCCGGAAAGTTTGACGATTCTGTTCGCCTACTCGAATCCACAATGAAAGAATGTCGCAACGACCTTGGGCCGAACACTCCTGAGACAATTAGGTGCAAAATTAAACTGAGCATGGCCTATCATCATGTCGGCCAGAACACGAAAGCACTCGGCCTACTCAAAGAGTGTACTAAGGAAGCCGCACGCACAACACTCTTGGATAAAGTCCTATACCTCACAATTCAGGAAGGTCTAGCATCGTGCAATCTAGCAGTCGGCAACATTTCAGAAGCCATTCAGCTGCAGAAAGCAGCCCTCTCTGAAGGTGAACGAATTCTACCTGCAGAATCTCCTACGCTATTTGAATTACGCACCAATCTCGCCGTATTTTATAGTAAATCTGGAGAGTACAGGAAATCCGCCTCTCTATTGGAGCAAAATTTTGCATCCTTCGCACACATGCAAGGAGTAGCGACATCGAATGTTATTGAGACTCGCGTTAACCTCGCCTACATGTATTTCCTTGTAGACAGACAGTTTGAAGCTATAGAACTAAACAAGAATACATTAGAGTTATGCAAAATATACATGGACCCCCTGCATCCAAGCCTATTGTCTCTGCACCACAACCTCGCCTTTGAATATTTTTCCACAAAACAAATAAATAAGGGAATTTCACATTGCAAGCTTGCCTTGCAAGGTCGCAGTCGCATTCTCGGAGCTAGACACCCTGATACCTTAGAGACACAGATTTTACTCGCTGTAGCATATCGCGCCGCTGGAAGAATTGAAGAAGCAGAGAAACTCTTCGAGACGCCATCGGACTCAGAGGACGAGCAGGATGGCACGGAGAAGGACCCAGACCAGGTGACCGGCGACTGACCGCCACAGGGCGCCGTCATTGATGTCGGTGGGCTGTGAGACAGTGTCCGCATGCGGATCCTCCACACCTCCGACTGGCACCTGGGGCGCACCTTCCACGGGCGCGTGCTCGATGACGCGCACGCCGCCTTCGCCGACCACCTCGTCGAGCTCGTCAGCGCCGAGTCAGTCGACGCCGTCCTCGTCGCCGGGGACGTCTACGACCGCGCCATCCCACCCAATGACGCCGTCGCCCTCCTGGATGAGACCCTGCGCCGCCTGACCGAGCGCACCCGGGTGGTCCTGACCCCCGGCAACCACGACTCCGTCCGCCGCCTCGGCTTCGCCGCCGACCTCATGCGCGAGGGCCTCATCATCCGGGCCCGCACCGCCGGCCTCGACCGCGGAATCATCCTGTCCGACGCCGACGGCAACGATGCCGCCATCGTCCACGCCCTGCCCTACCTCGACCCCGACGCCGCCCGCGAGATCCTCCCGCCCCTCCTCGCCGAACGCCTCGGCGAGGAGATCCCCGCGAAGCACACGGTGAGAGAGGAGAGCAACGAGGGTGAGGACGCCTCCTCCCAGTCCGGTTCGTCGGAGCGCCCGCGCCTGCCCCGCTCCCACGAAGCCGTCGTCTCCGCCGCCCTGCGCCTCGTGGCTGCGGACCTGGACCGCCTGCGCGCCGGCCGCAGCCGGCGCCTGCCGAGCCTGCTCATGGCCCACGCCTTCGTCGTCGGCGGCGAGGCCTGCGAGTCCGAGCGGGACATCCGCGTCGGCGGCGTCGACTCCGTGCCCTCCGGCGTCTTCACCACCCTGGGCGGCTCGCCCCTGGCCGAGCGCAGCGGCGGCCTCGACTACGTGGCCCTCGGCCACCTCCACCGGCCCCAGGAGCTCACCCGGCCCACCGGCCCGCGCCTGGTCTACTCCGGCTCGCCCCTGCCCTTCTCCTTCGACGAGGCCGAAGGCGCCCGCAACAGCGCCACCAAGTCCTCCGTCCTGCTGGACCTGGACGCCGACGGCGTCACCGGGCTGGAGCGCATCCCCACCCCGGTCCTGCACCAGGTGCGCACCCTGACCGGCACCATGCCCGAGCTCCTCTCCCCCGCCTTCGACGACGCCACCAGTGCCTGGGTGCGCGTCATCCTCCAGGGCGAGCGACCACCAGGCGCCCTGGCCACCCTCAAGAAGAGATTCCCCAGCCTCCTGGCCTTCCAGCACGAGGCCCCCACGCGCACCGCCCGCGAGCGCATCGCCGTCACCGCCGCGGCCGACCCGCTGCGCATCACCGAGGACTTCTTCGACGACGTCTGCGGGCGCGCCCCGCAGCCCTCCGAGCGCGGCGTCTTGCGCAGCGCCTATGAGTCCGCCCTGGCGAGCGCGAGGAGCGAGCGATGAGGATCCACTCCCTGACCATGACCGGCATCGGCCCCTACGCGGGGCGGGAGCACATCGACTTCGACGCGGTGGGTGCCTCGGGCCGATTCCTGCTCACCGGCCCCACCGGCTCAGGCAAGACCACCATCATCGACGCGATCGTCTTCGCCCTCTACGGGGACGTGGCCGACTCGGCCGACTCCTCCAAGGAGCGCATCCGCTCCACCCTCGTGGGCCCGCACACCGAGAGCGTCATCGAGCTCGTCTTCTCCACCGGCGCCGGCGTCTACCGGGTGCGCCGCACCCCCACCTACGAGCGGGCCAAGCGGCGCGGGCAAGGAACCACCACCCAGAACGGCACCGTCAAGCTCTGGCACCTGGCTGAGGTCGGCGGGGAGCCGCTCGACGAGCCCGTCACCCGCGTGGGCGACGCCGACGCGGAAATCGCGCGCGCCGTGGGCTTAAGCCGGGAGCAGTTCACGCAGACGGTCGTCCTGCCGCAGGGCAAGTTCGCCCGGTTCCTGCGCGCCGACTCCTCCGAGCGACAGCACCTCCTCAAGGACGTCTTCGGCACCGGCATCTACGACGCCATCCAGGATGCCCTCATCCAGGCCTCCCGGGACGGGGCCCGGCGGGTCGAGCAGGCCGTAGCCGACCTGCGAGGGCAGGTCGCCTCCCTGGGACGGCACCCCCTCCTCACCGAGGCCCCCTCCCCCATTGAGACTGCAGATGCCGGCGAGGAGACCGCCGACGCCGATCAGGCGGTTCACCCGGAGGACTCGTCACCGGATAACTCGTCGCTGCAGGCCCCGTCCGGAGGGACCCAGGAGGCACTGCCGCTGCCCATAGAAGACGCCGGCCGCGCGGAGCCTCAGGAGGCCGACGACGCCGCTGCCCAAGCACCGGCCCAGGCCTTGGAGGCGGCGATGGCGGGCGCCACCCCGGACCTGGTGGCTCTTCGCCGCATCGGCGCTGAGGTTCTGGAGGCCTCCAGCAACCGGGTCGCATCGGCCGACGCCCGCTCTGAGGCCGCGGGGACAGCCCTCACTCGGGCCCGGTCGGCTCGTGAGGAGGCCCAGAGTCTCCACGATCTCCTGGAGCGGCGCCAGACCCTCATTGAGGAGAACGAGCGGCTGGCCGAGCGCGCCGAGCAGGAGGCCGACGACGCCCGGCATCTTCAGGACGCCGAGCGAGCCTCCCGGGTGCGGCCCTACCTGGCCGCCGAGCAGGCCGCCCGTCGCCGCGCCCAGCAGGCCGTCGCCGCACTGGCCGCCCGCGCCGACCAGAGCGGCCTGGCCCACCTGGCCGAACAGGCCGGGGACACCAGTCCCGGCAGCGCGGAGGATGCCACCAGCAGCGAGGCTCGCAGCCATGAAGTCGCGGTGACACCCGCTGCCCTCGTCGAGCCCCTGGTCCATGAGGCCCAGCGCCAGCTCACCGCCCTCGAGGATGAACCCAGCCAGGCGAGGGCCAGCAATACCGAAGTGGACACGGCCCCACAGGACTCCGAGGTGGCAGAAACCCCTGTGGCGGCTGATGAGTCGGAGACGGACCGCGCCGAGGCCCTGAGCCCCCGCGGCCTTGACGACCTGGCGCACCGCTGCCGTCGCGAGCACGGGCAGCTCGAGGCCCTCGTGGACCTGGAGGCCGGCCTCCCTTCACGCGAAAGCGCCTTGCAGCAGCGGGAGGCGGAGCTGCAGCGTGCCGCCGGCCAGCTGGAGCAGCGCGCGGAGAAGCTCGCCGAGCGCCCCGCGCAGCGCACCTCCCTGGTGGAGACGCTGGAGGCGGCGCGCGCGGCCCAGGAGCGCCTCGAGGGACTTCAGGACCGCCGGGCCCGGGCCGAGGAGCGCCACCGAGCCGCCCTGGCCGTCGAACAACTCAGCGCCCAGCTCGCCCAGCGGGACGATGCCTGCGCTCAGGCAGCGGTGCTTGCGCGGGAGGCGACCGAACGGGTTCGCGCCACCCGCCTGGCCTGGATCTCCGGAACCGCCGGGGCTCTCGCCGGTGAGCTGACTGAGGGCGAGCCCTGCCCCGTGTGCGGCTCGACCACGCACCCCTCCCCCGCCTCCGCCGGCACCGACGGCGCCACCCGGCAACAGGTTGAGACCGCTGAGAATCATCAGAAGCAGGCCGACGAGGCGCTCAGCAGCGCCGTCCGGGAGCGCGACGCCTGTGCCACCCGGCTTCAGGAGGCCCAGCGCACCAGTGACGGCATGGATGCCCCCGCCGCCAAGGAAGCGCTGGAGGCGGCCGCCACCACCCTGGCCACGGCGCGGGCCGCAGCCGACGGCGTCGAAGAACTGGTGGAGCGCCTCGAGGCCTTCGATGCTGGCACCGAGCAGGAGCGCGCCGCGCTCGATGCCGCCCGCTCCGCCCAGGAGTCGGCCCTCAGTCGCCTGGAGGCCGAGCGCGAGGCCCTCGCCCAGGACCAGCGGCGCTGCCTGGAGGCGCGCGGGACCTGGCCGAGCGTCACCGCCCGCGCCGCCGCGCTCCTCGTGCGGGCCAAGGAGGCCGAGGACGCCTCCCAGGACATCGACACAGCCCGCACCGCCCTGGCCCAGGCCCGCAGCGCCCTGGCGGACCTGGCCGCCGCGCTGACGGAGGAGGGCTTCACCGGTGCGGCGCAGGCAACGGCGGCCCTCATGGAGCGCGGTGCCATCGAGGCCCTGTCGGTGAGCGTGCGCGCCGCCGCTACCGCCCGGGAGCGGGTCCGCCTGGGCCTGGAGGACCCGCAGATCGCCGCCCTGAGCGGCCAGGAGGAGGACCGCCTCGAGGCTGCCACCGTCGAGCTCGCCCAGGCGGACGCCGCCGCCCGGCAGGCCGCCTCCGCTCAGGCGCGCGCCGCCGAGTCCCACGAGCACCTGCGCCGGGCCGTCGACGGCGTCGAGCAGGCGGCCAC
>ERZ772940.1079-NODE-1079-length-9877-cov-3.22592_pt1 | contig 9877 bp, 9 predicted proteins | sample MGYA00511682_ERZ772940 | MGnify/ENA primary metagenome ERZ772940 (study PRJEB29015, sample SAMEA2737922) | human oral metagenome | biome: human oral; feature: human-associated habitat; material: dental | place: China | collected 2031 ... | reverse complement strand
ACTGTTATGCTTCCTTACTGCTTTCGCCCGCTTGACGACATCTGTGCTGCCATTACATCTCGCCGTAGCCCGCTATGCCTTCGATGAAACGTCTGCACATCTGCTCAACAATCGAACATAATCAGCCAAGGCTCTAATGGTCGATTCGGGTTAATTTTACAGTTTGAATAAAAAAAGTGGGGAAAAGTGGGGGAGTGTGGAGAAAATTATGTACCTTTGTCACAAAGTCCCTTATAAGGGAAATGATCTTGTAGCGGAGCGTAATATGCAAGCCATCCGTGGAAAGTGAAGTAAAAGCAAGAACGTCAATAAATAACCAACTCATAGATGAGATTCTTAGGCAACATAGAAGCTAAGGCAGATGCTAAGGGACGTGTGTTCCTGCCTGCCGTGTTCCGCAAGGTGCTGGAGGCATCGGGCGAGAGGAGGCTGGTGTTGCGTAAGGATGTGTTTCAGGACTGCTTGGTGCTTTATCCTGAAAGTGTGTGGAACGCTCAAATGGACGAGTTGCGTTCGCGCCTGTCGCGTTGGAACTCTGCCCACCAGACCCTTTACCGCCAGTTTGTAAGCGATGTGGAGTTAGTGACACTCGACGGCAATGGTCGTTTCCTCATGTCGAAGTATTACATGCAAATGGCGAAGATAGAACAGTCGGTGAAGTTCATAGGTATGGGCGACACCATAGAAATATGGAGCACCTCACTTACCGACAAACCGTTCCTTTCTGCCGATGAGTTCGGGACGTCGCTCGAAGAGATAATGAGGAATAACGAAAAACAGTAATAACCGCTTTCTATGGCAACTACTGCTGAGACATATCATGTGCCTGTACTCCTTAATGAGAGCATCGACGGGCTGAATATCCGCAGAGGCGGGGTCTATGTTGATGTCACCTTCGGCGGTGGCGGGCACTCCCGTGAGATACTCCGCCGTATTGTCGGAGCCGGTGGCGGACATCTCTACAGTTTCGATCAGGATGCTGACGCCGAGGTAAATATCCTTTCGCATGAGAACTTCACTTTTGTGCGCTCAAACTTCCGTTACATAAAGAACTGGATGCGCTATCACGACGTGGAGCATATCGACGGGCTGCTTGCCGACCTTGGCGTCTCCTCACATCATTTCGACGACGAGAGCCGCGGCTTCTCGTTCCGCTTCGACGCTCCGCTGGATATGCGCATGAACAAACGTGCCGGACGCACTGCCGCCGACATTGTCAATGAAGACAGCGAGGAGCGTCTCGCCGACATCTTCTATCTCTATGGCGAACTGAAACAATCGCGTAAGATAGCCTCCCTGCTCGTCAAGGCGCGCCGGCAGGCTCCAATAATAACCACCCATGATTTTATCGCTGCCGTCGAGACGCTGTTTCGCAGGGAACGCGAGAAGAAAGACATGGCGAAACTCTTTCAGGCACTCCGCATCGAGGTGAACCATGAGATGGACGCCCTGCGCGAGATGCTGCTGAGCTGCACCGAACTGCTCCGCACTGGCGGACGGCTGTCGGTGATAACATATCACTCGCTCGAAGACCGCATGGTGAAGAATGTGATGAAGACAGGCAACATCGAGGGAAAGGTCGACAAGGATTTCTTCGGTAAGGTAGAAACCCCATATACATTAATTAATAATAAGGTGATAACACCAACCTCCGAAGAACAGGAACAGAATCCACGTAGTAGGAGTGCGAAACTCAGAATAGCCGAACGACGATGAACGAAGATAAGAAAGACAACCAGGAACCTATGCCTGTGGTGAATGTCACGGTAGAAGAGCCCTCGCCGGAGCCGTCATCAGAAGCGCAGCCGGATGCGTCGCAGGCAGACGACGTGCCTTCGCTGCAACAGCTCATACGCGATAATGTGACCGAGGAAGACACATCATTTCTCAAGAGCAACGTGTCGCTGAAGCAGATTCTGTGGGGCGACTTCCTCACTGCCGAGATAGTCAGACGGCAGATATGGCTCATACTGCTTGTAGTGTTTTTCGTGATAGTATATATCGCACAGCGCTACAGCTACCAGAAGTATATGCTCGAGATAGACAAGAAGACTGCAATCCTCAAGGATGCGAAGTTCAAGGCACTGTCGGCGAAGAGTGAACTGACGGAGCGCACGCGACAGAGCAAGATACTCGACATGCTGAAGATTAACAATGACAGCCTGCTGAAGATATCCGACAGACCACCGTATTACATTAAAGTACCGGAATAACTATGAAGTTCGATCATGAGAAGATTATGCCACGCTACAGTTTCTTCGTCATCCTGATGACGCTGATAGCTGTATCCGTAATCGTCAAGGCAGGCTATATTATGACTGTCAAGCGCGACTACTGGGCGAAGGTGGCTGACAGAGTGAAGGCTGACAGCGTAAAGATTAAGCCTACGCGCGGCGACATCCTCAGCTGCAATGGACAACTGCTGGCGTCGTCGCTGCCGGAGTTCATGTTGTTTGTCGACTTTGACGCTATGAAAAACTCAAAAGCTGACACGCTGTGGGCTGAGAAAGAAGATTCTATCTGCACCGGGCTACACCGTATTTTCCCTGAACGCTCGACAGAAGAGTTCCGAAAGTTGCTGCGCAAAGGCAGACAGGAAAACTCCAAACGCTGTAAGATATGGAATCGCCGCGTGAACTATTCCACCTATTCGCAGGTTAAGGAACTGCCTATTTTCCGCATGGTATCTTACAAAGGCGGTTTCTACAACGAGGAATATAATGCCCGCGTTCGTCCGAACGGTTCGAGTGCGGCGCGAACCATCGGCGACATGTTCGGTGCCATCGATACTGCACGCTGCGGCATAGAGCTCTCGTACGACAGTCTGCTGCGCGGAAAGCTCGGTTACAGCCATCGCCGCAAGGTGCGTAATAAATACCTCTCCATCGTTGATACGCCAGCCATCAATGGTGCGGATATCATCACCACTATTGACGTAGAAATGCAGGACCTCGCGGAGAGAGCCCTTTTGGATGAACTGCGGTTACCGCAGGTGAACGGCGAAATGGGCGTAGCAATACTCATGGAGGTGAAGACGGGCGACGTGAAAGCTATCGTGAACATGATGAAATGTGCCGACGGCGAATATCGCGAGATAATGAACAACGCTATCAGCTATACATGTGAACCAGGTTCGGTGTTCAAACCGGCGTCGATACTCCTCGCACTCGACGAGGGAAAGACCGACACGTCGGAGGTAATACATACCGGTGGCGGTGTTGTCGAGATGCACAGCCGTTTCATGAAAGACCATAACTGGGCTACACAGGGCGGATATGGCGACATCAATGTGGCTCGCTCGCTCGAGGTCAGTTCCAATATCGGCGTCAGCAGTATTATCGACAAGAACTACGCTGCACGCCCTGAAGACTATATCGCAGGATTGCGGCGAATCGGAATACTTGAAGACCTGCAGCTGCCGCTGATTGGTTATAAACATCCGCGCGTGCCGACACCGAAGCGTAACCCCAAGGGAGGCGTGGAGGATAAGACACAGTTGCCGTGGATGAGCATCGGCTACGGTACGCAGATAGCACCGATCAATACCCTCACCTTCTATAACGCCATAGCCAATAACGGCAAGATGGTCAAGCCGCGCTTTGTAAAGGCGGTGGTGAAAGACGGTGTCGTCATACAGGATTTCCCTACGGAGGTGATAAAGGAAAGCATCACAAGAAATCCGGAATCGATAAAAACCATGCAGACCGTGCTTCGTCATGTGGTCAGTCAGGGACTGGGCAAGAAAGCAGGAAGCAAGAATTTCCCTGTATCAGGCAAGACCGGTACGGCACAGGTGTCGCAGGGTAAGGGCGGATATAAGGCAGGCGGACCAACAGGCTATTGGCTCAGCTTCGCCGGATACTTCGGCGCGCCGGGCGAAGATGCCAAGTATTCTTGTATCGTATGTATCAAGAAGTGGGGACTGCCGGCATCGGGAGGCGGCATGAGTGGAGTGGTGTTCCACAACATCGCAGAGGGTGTCATGGCAAAAGACCTTGCGCTGGAAATCACGCAGGCAAAGAAAGCCGACTCTGACCCTATGCCCTACGTGAAGCCGGGAAATATCCTTGCTGCCGATTATGTGCTCAGAAATCTCGGGATAAAGACCCGCGCCGACTGGAACGGTTCGTATGCCAGTGGTAACCCTATATGGGGAGTCTGCTCAAATGAGGGCGGAAGCGTCAGAGTGGAACGTAAGCCACAGCATGGAAAAGCACAGATACCCGACGTCAGAGGAATGGGCGCACGCGATGCAGTGTATATGCTCGAAAGCCGTGGAGTGAAAGTACGGCTGTCAGGCAGAGGCAAGGTGGTGAGCCAGAGCCTTGCCCCGGGACATACATTCAAGAAAGGCACAGTGTGTGTACTGCATCTGGAAGTAACAGACAAAGAGTTGAAGAAAATAGTTTGACCTATGAAATTAGAAGTGTTGCTCAAAGGCGTTAATGCCATTGAGGTGATTGGAACAACTGATGTAGAGATAACGGGCGTCAACATAGACTCCCGCAGGATAGAGAACGGACATATATTCGTCGCAATAAAAGGAACGCAGGTCGACGGACATCAATTCATACCTAAAGCCATAGAACTCGGTGCCGTGGCAGTGATGCTTGAGGATATGCCCGACGAAGCGGCAGACGGTGTGACATATATTAAGGTGTCTTCGACAGAAGAGGCTGTTGGACCTGCAGCAACAGCGTTCTATGGCAGTCCGTCGGAGAAACTCAAATTAGTGGGCGTGACGGGCACCAACGGAAAGACAACGGTGGCGACACTGCTGTATAATATGTTCCGTAAGATGGGACATAAGTGCGGTTTGCTGTCGACAGTATGCAACTATATTGAGGATGAGGCTATACCGGCAGACCACACAACGCCTGACGCCATAGAATTGAACCGGCTCCTCGCACGCATGGTCGATGCCGGATGTGAGTATGCGTTCATGGAGTGTTCTTCGCATGCAATACAGCAGCGCCGAATCGGCGGACTGAAATTCTGTGGTGGGATATTCACCAATCTGACACGTGACCACCTCGACTATCATAAGACATTTGAGAACTACCGTGATGCAAAAAAACTCTTTTTCGACACATTGCCGAAGGATGCGTTTGCCATCACAAACGTGGACGACAAGAACGGCATGGTGATGGTTCAGAACTGCAAGGCTAAGGTGAAGACCTACAGCACGCGCTCAATGGCAGACATGAAAGCCCGTATCCTTGAATTTCATTTCGAGGGAATGTATCTCGAGATCGACGGTCGCGAGGTGGGAGTGCAGTTTATAGGTCGTTTCAATGTCAGCAACCTACTTGCTGTGTACGGTGCGGCATTGATGCTCGGAAAGCAGCCAGAGGAGATCCTGCTCGTGATGAGTACGCTGAAGAGCGTCAGCGGTCGTTTAGAGCCAATACGTGGCAACGACGGAGTGACTGCTGTTGTCGACTATGCGCACACTCCTGATGCTTTGGCGAATGTCATGCAGACGCTGCGCGATGTGCTGAACGGCAAGGGACAGCTGATAACAGTGTGCGGCTGCGGTGGCGACCGTGATGCCGGCAAGCGTCCTGTAATGGCACAGGAGGCTGTGAAGGCATCGGATAAAGTGATTCTCACATCAGATAATCCACGCACGGAAGACCCGGAGGCAATTCTTGACGATATGGAAGCCGGACTTACCGAAGGGCAGAAACGTCAGGTGCTACGTATCACCGACCGTCGTCAGGCTATACGCGCCGCTGTTGCCATGGCACAGAAGGGCGACGTTATTCTCATTGCAGGAAAGGGACACGAGGACTATCAGATTATCGGCACTGTAAAGCACCATTTCGATGATCGCGAGGAGGTGTGTGCCGCATTCGGTATATAACAAGCGAATAATAAACATATTGTATAAAAGGATATGCTATACTATCTCTTTAGATTTCTCGAACAGTTCGGCATCAGCGGCTCTCATTTATGGGGCTACATCTCGTTCCGTTCGTTGTTGGCACTGATTCTGTCGCTGATGATATCGCTCTGGTTCGGCGAGCGCTTCATCAAGTACCTGAAGAAGAAACAAGTGACGGAGACTGCCCGTGATGTGAAAGTCGACCCTTTCGGAATAAACAAGGTCGGTGTGCCGTCGATGGGGGGTATCATAATCATTGTTGCCATACTCGTGCCGGTGATATTGCTGGGTCGTCTGCGTAATGTCTACCTGCTTCTGATGATTGTCACCACAGTATGGCTTGGTCTGCTGGGTGGGCTTGACGATTTCATCAAGATATTCAGAAAGAACAAGGAAGGTCTCAGCGGACGTTATAAGATTATAGCACAGATAGGCATAGGGTTCATCGTTGGTCTGACTTTGTGGGCTTCGCCTGATGTGAAGCAGAACAATAATATGTCGCGTGTTGTGAATGGCAATAATGTCGAGGTCGTTCATCGTAAGACAGCCGAGAAGTCGCTGAAGACAACCATTCCTTTCGTGAAGAACCATAACCTCGATTACTCGGAGGTGATGTCGTTCTGCGGCAAATATAAAGTGGCTGCGGGATGGGTGCTGTTCGTTATAATGACCATCTTTGTCGTCACTGCTGTAAGCAACGGCGCTAACCTCAACGACGGCATGGACGGACTGTGCTCGGGCAACTCTGCCATTATCGGAGTGGCACTGGGAATACTCGCCTATGTCAGTTCGCATGTCGAGTTTGCCTCCTACCTTAACATTATGTTCATTCCGGGTAGCGAGGAACTGGTGGTTTTCATGTGTGCCTTTGTCGGTGCACTGATAGGATTCCTTTGGTATAATGCCTATCCTGCACAAGTGTTCATGGGTGATACCGGTTCGTTGACTATCGGCGGAATCATCGGCGTGGGCGCTATAATCATTCATAAGGAACTCCTGCTGCCGATATTGTGCGGCGTGTTCTTCGTCGAGAGCCTGTCGGTGATGCTGCAGGTGGGCTATTTCAAGTTTGGAAAGCGTAAGGGCAGGAGACAACGCATATTCCGCCGAACACCTATTCACGACCATTTCCGTACACAGGATGAGCAGCTTGATCCGGAGTGCAGATATGTATGCAAGGGTTCAAGCCGTGTATATCATGAGGCAAAGATAACGGTGAAGTTCTGGATTACGACCATCGTTCTTGCCGCGTTGGCAATTATTACGCTTAAGATAAGATAAAGACAAGATGAGATTAGTGATATTGGGTGCTGCAGAGAGTGGCGTAGGAACAGCTGTTCTCGCACAGAAGCAAGGCTATGAGGTCTTCGTGTCGGACATGGGCGCGATAAAAGACAGGTATAAGTCGGTGCTCAGTGAGCGTGGTATCGAGTGGGAGGAAGGACAGCACACAGAGCAACGGATTCTCTCTGCCGACGAGGGGGTGAAGAGTCCCGGCATTCCTGACACTGTGCCAATGGTGCAGAAACTCATTGCGCAGGACACGCCCATTCTCTCAGAGATAGAGTTCTGCAGTCGATACACAAAGGGGCGTATGCTGTGTATCACCGGCAGCAACGGTAAGACGACAACCACATCGCTCATATATTACATCATGCAGAATGCAGGAAAGAATGTCGGACTGGGTGGCAATATAGGGCGTTCGCTGGCGCTGCAGATAGCAGAAGACGACAAGGACTGGTATGTGGTGGAGTTAAGTTCATTCCAACTTGACAACTGTTTCGCGTTTCATCCTCATATTGCGGTGCTCTTGAATATCACACCCGACCACCTCGACAGGTATGAATACGATATGCAGCATTACGTAGATTCAAAGATGCGTATCATACAGAACCAGACGGCAGAGGATGAGTTCATCTATTGGACAGGCGACGAGTATGTCGACAAGGAGTTGAGACGCCGTGCTGACGGTGAGCATATACCGGCTTCTACACCATCGTCAAGACCTGCTGTGGAAGGACAGCCGACGCTCCGCCCGTTTGACGACGATGATTTTGACAGACTGTCGCTTGACTTCACGCTGCCCGGAAAGCATAATAAACGCAATGCCCTCGCCGCTTATTATGCCGCGAAAGCCGCCGGAGTGGACGAGAATGTGATACGGGAATGTCTGAAGACCTTTCCCGGCGTGGAACATCGACTGGAGTTTGTGGCTGACAAAGCAGGCGTGAGATATATAAACGACTCAAAGGCAACGAATGTAGATGCGTGCTACGTGGCATTGGATGCTATGACACGCCCGACAGTTCTTATCATTGGCGGTAAGGATAAGGGCAATGACTACAGCCGGATAATACCGCTCGTGAAGGAGAAATGTCGTGGAGTGGTATATCTCGGAGCCGATAATAAGAAGCTCCATGAGAACTTTGATAACCTTGGAGTAGCTGTTGCCGATACACATTCCATGAAAGATTGCGTCGAGGCATGCAGGAACATGGCAAAAGAAGGTGATGTGGTATTGCTCAGTCCCTGCTGTGCCAGTTTCGACCTCTTCAAGAACATGGAAGACCGTGGTGAGCAGTTCAAGGAACAGGTGATGAATAGCTAAACGGAAAAAGGATTCAGGAAGAAACGATGAATAATACGTTAGGAAATATTTTTAAGGGCGACAAGGTGGTATGGATGGTGTTCTTCTTCCTTTGTGTCATCAGTGTGGTGGAAGTCTTCTCTTCTTCCTCGTCGCTTACATATAAGAGCGGAACCTATTGGGAGCCTGTTATAAAACATAGTGCCATACTCGTTGCGGGACTCTTTTTTACAGTCATAACGCTGAATATCAAATGTAAGTACTTCAAGGTTCTCACACCCTTTCTTATTATCCTGTCGTATATATTCCTTCTGTGGGTTCTTTTTGCCGGCACAGCCACTAATGATGCTTCGCGATGGGTGAACTTTATTGGAATACAGTTTCAGCCTTCGGAGATTGCCAAGGGTACGATGGTGCTTGTCACAGCGCAGATTCTCAGTGGTACGCAGACACCGCAGGGTGCCGACAGACATGCTTTCTGGTGGATCGGTATGGCATGTATGCCGATGATAATGCTTATTGCTGTAGAAAACTTGTCCACCGCGATGCTTATATCTATAACCATCTTTATGATGATGTTCGTAGGGCGTGTCCCGATAAAGCAGTTGGGAGGTCTTATGGGATTGGTAGTCATATTGATAACCTTTGTCGTGGCATTGATTCTGTTGGTCGGTAAGGCAGAGGAACCAAAGGCGCCGACAGATCAGGAGATAGCAGCACAGACTGACAGTCGGTATGATGTGGCTGATAACATAAGGACCGTGACAATGGAAGACGCCACGGCGGCGAAGAAGAAAAATGACGGTGTGTTGCATAGACTTGACACGTGGAAGATGCGTATAATAAAGTTCGTTGACCGTAAACCGATACCTCCTGAGGATGTAGATCTTGACCGCGACGCACAGGTTGCGCACTCTAATATAGCCATTGCTTCATCGGGCGTTGTCGGACGCGGACCAGGAAACTCAGTGGAGAGAGACTTCCTCTCGCAGGCATTCTCTGATTTTATCTATGCCATAATAATCGAAGAACTTGGTGTCGTCGGCGCATTCTTCGTGGCATTCCTTTATGTTGTCCTGCTATTCCGTGCCGGCAGAATAGCCACGCGCTGTGAGAACAACTTTCCAGCGTTTCTGGCTATGGGCATAGCACTGATGCTTGTCACTCAGGCACTCTTCAATATGTGTGTTGCAGTAGGACTTGCTCCTGTCACCGGTCAGCCGCTGCCGCTTATCAGTAAAGGAGGAACGTCGACGATAATCAATTGTATATATATCGGAGTAATACTGAGTATAAGTCGTTCGGCAAAGAAAAGGCAAACAGCAAACGGATAATAGTTATCCATAATCAAAACCTTTGGGATAAAAATCAATGGCTTATAGTAAAAAGTAAGAGAAAACTAA
>ERZ772940.1078-NODE-1078-length-9880-cov-3.86046_pt1 | contig 9880 bp, 8 predicted proteins | sample MGYA00511682_ERZ772940 | MGnify/ENA primary metagenome ERZ772940 (study PRJEB29015, sample SAMEA2737922) | human oral metagenome | biome: human oral; feature: human-associated habitat; material: dental | place: China | collected 2031 ... | reverse complement strand
ACATGAAGATTGCCCTTCTCGGCCACGGTACCGTCGGCCAGGGAGTAGACCACATTATCGCAAATCGCGTGCGAGGCGTTGAGGTGGCCCGCATACTCGAGTTGCCCGAGCGCCTCACGGACCCGCGCATGACCTCTCGCTTCGAGGACATCATCGAGGATCCAGAGATAGAGCTCGTCGTGGAGTGCATGGGTGGCCTTGAGCCCGCGAGGAGCTTCATCGTGGACGCGCTCGGTGCCGGGAAGTCCGTCGTCACCTCCAACAAGGCCGTCGTCGCGGCACACTTCGAGGAGTTTGCGGCATGTGCCCAGTCTACGGGTGCGAGCCTGCTCATCGAGGCCACCTGCGGGGGCGGTATCCCCTGGATAGCCTCCATCGAGAAGGCCCGCCGCATCGACGAGGTGACGTCCTTCTCGGGCATTATGAACGGTACCACCAACTTCATCATCGACGCGATGGTCAGACAGGGAACGGACTTCGACGAGGCCCTCAAGAGGGCCCAGGAACAGGGCTTTGCCGAGAGGGACCCCTCCGCCGACATCGACGGCATCGACGTCAAGAACAAGACCCTCATCGCGGCCTGCGTCGCCTTTGGCTGCGCCTGCACAAGCGAGTTTCCCGTGACGGGGCTTCGCGCCGTCACCAAGGCCGACATCGACCTCTTCGCCGCGCACGGCCGAACCGTAAAGCTCCTGGGGAGGGGCGTCCTGCGGGATGGGCGCTACGCTGTGGCCGTGGAGCCCGTGGCACTTTCGTCTGACACCCTCGAGGCACACGTACCCTCCAACTTCAACCTCGTGAGCCTTGTCGGGACCACGGTGGGCGAGCTGAAGTTCTATGGCCAGGGCGCCGGCATGCTGCCCACCGGCAACGCCATCGTGCAGGATGTGATTGACTATTGCGAGGGGAGACGCCCCCACTACGACTTCTCCGCTGACCTCAGCTACGACGCGTCTCTGCTTCGAGCAGACTATGTGCTCCGTACGAGGGCTACCGTCGAGGGCGCGCGTCCCTTCGGCCCAGCTGCGGTCGTGGTTCGCGACGTCACGGCAGAGGAGGCGCGTCGGCTCCTTGAGCGGGCGTGCGGGGAGGATGCGGCGAGCTTCATGGCGGCACTCCCCAAGGAGGCGTAGGTGCATGATCAAGGTCGCAAAGTTTGGCGGCTCGAGCGTCGCTGATGCCGAGCAGTTCAGGAAGGTTAAGGCCATCGTCGAGAGTGACCCGGACCGCCGCTTCGTGGTGGTCTCGGCCGTAGGCAGGCGCTTCAGCGATGACAACAAGGTCACCGATTTGTTGCTCCTCGTGAACGCCCACATCAAGTACCACGTCGACTGCACGAGCCTCCTCAGAGAGATAGGGAGGCGCTATCTTGACATCGCCGAGAAGCTCGGACTTGCGTTTCCCGTGGCCGAGCGTTTCGACGAGCTCATCGACCAGGTCCAGAGCTGCTCGCCCGAGTACGTCGTCTCGCGCGGCGAGTGGTTCACCGCGCAGCTCATGGCAGAGTACCTTGGCAAGCCCTTCCTGGACGCCCGCGACGTCATCGTCTTTCACCATGACGGCAAGATCGACCTCGAGCGCACGCAGGCTCGTATCCGCGAGGCCGTCCAGCGTCTGGGCGACTTCGTGCTGCCGGGCTTCTATGGCTCGACGGTCGACGGAACGGTCAAGCTCTTCGATCGCGGCGGTGGGGACATCTCGGGCGCCATTCTTGCCCGCTGCCTCGATGCGAACCTCTACGAGAACTGGACTGACGTCTCGGGCTTCCTCTCGGCGGACCCCCGCATCGTGGATAACCCTCGTACCATCCACCGCATCACCTTCGATGAGATGCGCGAGCTCTCCTACCTGGGCGCCTCGGTGCTGCAGGAGGACTCAATCTTCCCGGTGCGCGAGGTGGGGATCCCCATCCAGATAAAGAACACGAACCAGCCCGAGAAGCGCGGGACCATGATACGCGAGACTGCCGCCGACGGTGCCCGTGAGCACCTGATCACGGGCATCGCCGGCAAGAGGGACTTCCTCGCCGTCCATGTGCAGAAGGCACACATGTCCTCCAAGGTCGGCATCGTCCGCAGGGCGCTCACGGTCTTTGAGGACTATGGGGTCTCGGTCGAACACATTCCGACGGGCGTCGACTCCTTTGGCATCGTGGTCAACGGTGCGGACGTCCAGGACAGCATCTATTCCATCGTGCATGATCTGCAGAAGGAGCTCAAGCCCGACAGCATCAACGTCGTGGACAGGCTTGCGCTCATCTCGGTCGTCGGTCGTAACATGAGTCGGCGTGCGGGCACCTCGGGGCGCGTCTTCGGCGTGCTTGGCGAGGCGGGTATCAACATCCGCATGATCACCCAAAGCTCGCAGGAGATCTCTATCATACTGGGTGTCAACAATGCCGACTTCGAGCGGGCCATCACGTGCATCTACGACAAGTTCGTGGCGGGCGAGATGGTCGAGATCCCGCAGCAGGGCGAGGGACAGCCGACAGGCGCAAGACGTGCGACATAAGATAAAGGAGCAGGACATGGCAGGCAAGGTGGTGGCGATACTCGGTGCGACGGGCGTCGTGGGAACGCAGATGATGAGGGTCCTGGAAGAGAGGGACTTTCCCGTGCGCGAACTCGTGTGCCTGGCAAGTGCCCGTTCGGTGGGCAAAGAGCTTGCCTTCAGAGGTGAGCGGGTGGTCGTGCGTGAGGCTCGGCCTGATGCCTTCGAGGGTGTCGACATCGTGCTCGGCGCGGCGGGCGATGCCCAGGCACAAGAGCTTCTCCCCGAGGCTGTGAGGCGTGGTGCTGTCTGCGTGGACAACAGCCATGCCTTTCGTCTTCGTAAGGACGTGCCTCTGGTCATCCCTGAGATTAACGCCGCCGACATAGCCAACCATCCCGCAGGCATCATCGCGAACCCCAACTGCGCCACGATCATCGGCCTTATGCCGGTGTGGCCGCTCCACCTGCGGGCGCAGCTCAAGCGGCTCGTCGTGAGCACCTACCAGGCGGCCTCAGGCGCTGGCAAGTCCGGCCTCGATGAGCTCGAGCGCGAGGTCAGGGCCCATGTGGACGGACGTGAGGTCGGCGCGACCGATCCCTTTGCCTACCCGCTCGCCTTCAATTTGATCCCGCAGATCGGAGGCTTTGACGAGGAGGGTTACAGCTCCGAGGAGATGAAGCTGCAAAACGAGGGACGCAAGATCATGCACCTGCCCGAGCTTCGCGTGAGTTGCACCTGTGTGCGCGTACCCATCGTTCGCTCGCACTCGGAGTCAATCACGATGGAGTTCGAGCGCCCGATCTCGCCCGACGAGGCGCGCCAGATCCTGTCAGGGGCGGCTGGCGTCAAGCTCGTGGACGATCCCGCGAGGCTTCGCTACCCCATGCCACTCGAGGCGAGCGGTCAGGACCTGGTGTTCGTGGGCCGCATCAGGCGAGATCTCTCCGCGCCGGAGGGCGCAAGCGCGCTCGTGCTCTTCTGTGCTGGCGACCAGATCCGCAAGGGTGCCGCCACGAATGCCGTCCAGATAGCAGAGCACCTGCTATAGGGTGGTATAGGGAGGCGCAGGGAGCGCTGGGGGCGCTGGGGGCGCTGGGGGGCACGGTTCGCGCGACGGGGAGCCCCGGCGCGTGACCTACCGCTACGCTTATACTCACGAGGAGGTTCTCATCATGGCACATCACAGACGGAAGAGCGCGGCTGAGTGCAGGGCGTATGCAAAGTGGCGGGTGGACATGCTTGCCGAGCGGCACGCGGGCGCGCTGCGTCGCAGCATCGGTCTGACGCGCATCGTGGAGGGGAGCGCCCTGCCCGAGGTCGAGGCCCGCTGGGCGACGACCACCATAGAGATCGCGAGCACCGACACCGCGAGTGCCGCGATCGAGGCCTCTCGACGCGGCGAGCGGGTCTGCCTTCTGGACTTTGCCTCCTACCTTAGCCCAGGCGGTGGCTTCCTTTCGGGTGCGCAGGCCCAGGAGGAGGCCCTTTGCGCCCACTCATCGCTCTACCCGGCGCTTGACGCCCGATGGGATGACTTCTACGAGCCGAATCGCTCCGACCATAACGATGACCTCTATTACGATCGGGGACTCTACGTTCCGGACGTCCTCCTCTTTTCAGGTGATGAGGACGTGGCGGCGAAGGTGGACGTAGCGGTGGTCGCGGCACCCTTTAAGGGTCGGGCCATGATGACCTGGGGCGTCAGCGAGCAGATCTGCGACAGGGTGATGGGCGAGCGCGCACGCTTTGCGATGGGCCTCATGGCGACGGCGAGCGACGAGCCCGTGCAGACCGCGATCACGGGGGCCCTTGGCTGTGGCGCCTTCCGAAATGATCCAAAGGTGGCGAGCGAGGCCTTTCTCTCGTGGCTGGAGGAGCACCCGGGCGCGTTCGAGCGGGTCGTCTTTGCGATTCCCGGGGGGTCTAACCTTGCAGCCTTTGAGGAGGCATTTGCGGGCGTGACGTCTGTCCCCACAAGGACCCCACCTTCGGATTGACGAGGCCAAGCCGTGCGCTAGAATAGACGCTCGCGCGTCTTGGTCCGGCTGTGACTGTCCTGTCATCGGGTGCCAGGGCGCGCCCGTATGGTCCTATGAAGGGGAGGGGCAATGTTTGCATTCGTCGTCATCGTTCTTATCTGCGTCATCGTGCTCAGAGGTGGGCTCTACGTAGTCCCGCAGCAGCACTGTGCCGCGATCGAGCGGCTCGGCAGGTTCAGCGGAATTGCTAACGCTGGACTTCACTTCAAGATCCCCGGCATCGACAAGGTCAGGATCATCAGCATGATGACGCAGGACGAGCGCATGACCTTTGACGCCAAGACCAAGGACAACGTTACCATCGAGCTCGACGTCTCCATCCAGTTTCGCGTCGACGGCTCGCCTGCCGCAGACATCACCCAGTCTGGCGTCTATCGGTGCATCTATACCCTTACCGATCCCGTCGGCCAGATGAAGGACTACTTTGCGGACGCGCTGCGCTCCGAGATCCCCGCCCGCAGCCTCGAGGACGTGTTCATCGAGAAGGAGGCCATCGCGAGTTCCATCGACCACTCGGTTGCAGACAAGATGCTTGCCTATGGCTACACTGTTGTCGCGACGCTCATCACGGCCATCCGACTTCCCAAGGAGGTCCAGGAGTCGATGAACCGCATCGTTGCCTCCAAGAACAACCTCGAGAGCGCGACCAACGACGCCAATGCCGCCCGCCAGAAGACGGTCATCGCGGCACAGGCCGAGGCAGAGGCCATGCGTGCTCGTGGCGAGGGCATTGCGCGGCAGCGGACGGCCATCGCCGAGGGTATCAAGGAGTCGCTTGACACCATCCGCGATAGCGGTGTCACCAGTGACGAGGCTAACAGTCTGTTTATGTTCTCGCAGTGGACCGAGATGATGGTCGATATCAGCAAGAACGACGCCTCGACTATCGTATTGCCGTCGGACTACGATCGGGACGTCTTCGCCCAGATGCTCACGGCCCAGAAGGCGAGTGAGCACGGGAAGGGGTAGGGTAGAAGTGAGCGGTCCTCAGCTGCGCACATCGTAGCGCTCGCTACGCGAAGTGAGTGATTCGCTCACACCATGAACGCGAAGTGAGTGATTCACCCACACCATGAACGCGATGTGAGTGATTCACCCACACCATGTACGCGATGTGAGTGATTCACCCGCACCATGTACGCGAAGTGAGTGGTTCACCCACACCATGTACGCGATGTGAGTGATTCACTCACTTCGATCTTTTATTCAGTAAGTCTTCTACCTGCGCATATATGAGTTTACTTCGATGAACTGCAGTGCCTTGGAGCCGAAAAATCACTCACTTCAGGTTGATGAAGTGAGTGATTCACTTACTTCGCGAGGATTGGGTCGTGCCCCTCGTGACTTCTTGACCAAATTGCGCTTTTCCGTGAGGGTCCGCAGCCAGAATGCGCTTTTCCGTGAGGGCGTGCACGCAGAATGCGTCTTTCCGTAGAGTGCGCTTTTCCTCACCTGCGCAAACGTGGCGTCGCCTTACGGAAAAGCGCATTCTGCGCCCGACGACTCACGGAAAAGTGCATTCTGGGATCGTCGCCTCACCGAAAAGCGCATTCTGCGCCCGACGGCTCACGGAAAAGCGCATTCTGCGATCATGGAGCAGCTACGCAAAGACGCACTCTGAGCTCGCTGTGCTGCGGTCGCATCTACTCCCGCCCGTACCTGTACAATGGGCGACGTACATGTCGCGATGGTCTGCATACAGGGGAGCTGACATACGGTGTCAAAGCGTGCGTCACGTAAGTCATGTAAATCACGCAATAAGTCACGTAAATCTCGTAAGAGGTTGAAACACAAGACGAGAGATGAGCCTGCGGCGGCTACAGCCCCAGCGGCAGGGTCAAGGTCGGGCGGAGGCGCCCCAACCGACGGCGGGGTCGAGGAGCATGTCGAGGTAGAAGGGCGTCCCACGCGTGCCTTCTGGGTCGTGCTCTGCGTATACGTTGTCGTATGGGTGGGTTGCCTCATCAGCTTGGGCATGGAAGCCAGTCGGCTCGACTCGCTGGGATGGGTCTTGGCAACCTATCTGCTTCACGTGTCGGCGACCTTTGCGCTTTCCGTTACCATCTCGGTGCAGCGCAGGTGGGGACCCGTGCGCTGTCTTGCTATCCTTATGCTGGCGGGACTGTTTGCACTGCTTCCGTGGCTGGTCTCAATCATCGATCACGTCGGTGACTCCCATGAGGTCCTCTTGCCCACGCACGAGTATCTGGCGATCGGTCTCATGGTCTCTCTTCTGGGCTTTCTCGCTGGTCTGATACTCCCACATCGTGCTAAGCTGAAGGATATCAAGCGACCATAGCAGGGCATCCCTGGCGCGTGGGGCCGGAGGTGTCTGCTCCTTGGCGCTTTGGCGCCGGAATGCCGTTAGACGCGGTAGCGATGGGGATACGAGGAGGGAATGGATCATGGACAGCAGCGCAAGCCGTTCGAGTGAAGATGACATGACCAAGAGTGGTGGCGACAAGGTCGGTGGGCAGGGGCAGCCTCCCTTCATCGGTCACGATGCGGAGTATGACCGTACGATACGCGAGAGCGCCAAGCAGGATCTCATCGAGAGCGATGCCCTGCAGAACGTCCTGTTCAAGATATATAGGGGGGAGTTCGACAAGCTCAAGCCCAGCGGGAAGAAGTCATCCACAGGGTCTCAGGAATCCGAGCTTGATGGCAACGCAGTCGATGACAGCGAGGCCGATGCCGAAGGAAGCGGCGCCGAGGAGGCCCACGGCGAAGAGGACCGCTAGACGCTTTGCTGCCACCAAGATGTAGCATTCGCGTTGGTCGCAGGGCTGACCTAGAATGGGCGCACAGAGAAGCGCCTTTCATAGGGTGGCAGCCGTGAAGCGGCGTGTGACCGCCCGTATCGGAGGAGACATGCCACTTTCCAAGGAGGACGTGGCCGGCATCGCCGACTACGCCCGCATCGCCCTGAGCGAGGAGGAGCTCGATGAGATGACCTCGTACATGAACGAGGCCGTCGCCCTGCTCGCGCCCATCTGTGAGTACGACCTCGACGGCGTCGAGCCCACCTTCCATCCCATTGGTGGGCTCTCCAACGTGATGGGTGACGACGTTGTAGACGACTCCATGCGCGCCCTGTCCATAGACAGTGCGCTGTCAAACGCTGCCTCGACGCAGGGACGTTACTTCCGTGTGCCCTCTATCTTGGGCGATGAGGAGGGTGATCGCTGATGGTGTCTCTCGACGAGCTCTCTGCGAGGCAGATCGCGGCGGGGGTCGTGGCTGGTGACTTCTCGGCGGTCGAGGTTGCGAAGGCCGCGCTGTCCGCGCTCGACGCACGCGAGCCACAGCTGCACGCCTTCCTGCAGGTCTCGGCAGGGCTTGCGCTTGATACCGCCAAGGCGACCGACGAGCGCCTCGCAAGGGGAGAGGAGCCGGGTCCCCTTGCCGGCGTCCCCGTTGCGTTCAAGGACAACATGCACCTCGTGGGGACTCGCACGACCTGCGCGAGCCGCATGCTCGAGGGCTACGAGTCCGTCTTCACGGCGACCTGCGTGGGACGCCTGCTCGCTGCCGGGGCGACGCCTGTGGGCAAGACCAACATGGATGAATTTGCCTTCGGCTCCTCCACCGAGTCCTCCGCCTTCCACCCCACCAACAATCCCTGGGACCTTACGCGTGTGCCTGGCGGCTCGTCGGGAGGCTCCGCTGCCGCCGTCGCTGCCGGTGAGGTTGCACTCGCCTTGGGTTCCGACACGGGTGGCTCGATCCGCCAGCCAGCCTCGCTCTGCGGCGTCGTGGGTCTGAAGCCCACGTACGGCACCGTGAGTCGCTATGGCGTCGTTGCCTTCGGAAGCTCTCTTGACCAGGTGGGGCCTTTCGCGCGTCGCGTCGAGGACGTTGCCCTCGCCATGAGCGCCCTCGTTGCGCCCGGCCCTGACCCGCTCGACTCCACAAGCCAGGACTGCCGGGTAGACTTCCTGGGGCGGCTCGATGATGCTGTCGAGGGTCGCAGGGTCGGCGTCGTCCCCGCGCTCCTCGAGGCAGAGGGCCTGACGGGTGAGGTCAAGGCCGGCATTGCCTTGGCCCGCAGGGTCCTGGAGGACCAGGGGGCTAAGGTTGTGGAGGTCGACCTCCCCAACATTGCCTCCGCGATCGCGGCCTACTACGTGATTGCGCCCTGCGAGGCCTTCTCCAATCTCGCGCGCTTTGACGGGGTGCGCTACGGACACCAGGAGGAGGGTTGCGCCACGCTCGCGCGGCAGACGGCACTCTCCCGCGCACGCGGCTTTGGCAGAGAGGCCATACGCCGCCAGATGCTGGGGGCCTACCTCCTCTCTAGCGGTACCTACGACAGGTACTACTACCCGGCCCAACAGGTGCGCACGCTCATCACTCAAGACTACGAGCGTGCCTACGAGCAGTGCGACGTCATCCTCATGCCCGCGACGCCACGCACCGCCTTTCGCTTTGGCGAGATCAGCGACCCCACCCAGATGTACGCCTCGGATATGTTCACTATTTCGAACAACATAGCCGGAAACGGCGGCATATCGGTGCCTCTGGGCCTGGGGCAGGAGTCGGGCCTGCCCATCTCGGCGCAGCTCCAGGGTCCGGCCTTCGGGGATGCGACGCTTCTCAGCTTTGCGCGTGCCATCGAGCGTGGCGTGGACGCGGGCCTTGGCTTGGGTAAGGGTGCCCCCGTCGCTCCTGGCTTTATCGGGAAGGGAGGCGAGCTCCTATGAGGACGCTGCAGGAGGTGCTCGCAGACTGGGAGGCCGTCATTGGTCTGGAGGTCCACACCGAGCTCACCACGCTTGACACCAAGATGTTCTGCAACTGCAAGCTCAGCCACGACGATGCGCCCAACTCCAACGTGTGTCCCGTCTGCCTGGGTTTGCCGGGAGCCCTGCCCGTGCCCAACCGCAGGGCCATCCAATCCATCGTGATGGCGGGGCTGGCCACGAACTGCGAGATCCAGCGCCACTCGATGTTCTACCGCAAGCACTACTTCTACCCCGACATGGCCAAGAACTTCCAGACCACGCAGGGTCCCATCGCCTTCTGCATGCACGGCCACCTTGACCTTACGGTGTCGGGTCCGGGCGCGAGGGAGCGTCCCATGTGGGAGTCTCTCGCCGCAGATGGCGTGACGCCCGTCTCGCGTGCGGCTGACGGCTCCTACGTGGTGCCCATCAGGATCTTGCGTATACACATGGAGGAGGACGCGGCCAAGATGGTCCACATTGGCGGCGAGGAGGGGCGCATCGCCGGCGCCTCTGAGTCGCTCATCGACTACAACCGCTGCGGCACGCCGCTCATCGAGCTTGTGAGTGAGCCCGACCTGCGTACGCCCGAGGAGGCCCGCCTCTTCATGGAGAAGCTCCGCC
>ERZ772940.1077-NODE-1077-length-9897-cov-2.8164_pt1 | contig 9897 bp, 9 predicted proteins | sample MGYA00511682_ERZ772940 | MGnify/ENA primary metagenome ERZ772940 (study PRJEB29015, sample SAMEA2737922) | human oral metagenome | biome: human oral; feature: human-associated habitat; material: dental | place: China | collected 2031 ... | reverse complement strand
TGCTGACAGCGCTGTTGAAGTCTGTATTATTTACCGTCCGAAATACGATGACTGGAGCTGGCCAAAAGGCAAGCTGGAGGGCAGCGAATCTGTTTTCCACTGCGCAGCACGCGAAATACAGGAAGAGACAGGGATGCCGATCCGGCTCGGGATGTTCCTCGGCCATATAAGCTATCCGCTTGCTGATGAAGGCAAAAAGGCCGCGATACCTGCCGGCAACAAACAGCGCACATCGAAAAAAGCCGGTGCAGTACCGGTAAAGCACGTTTTCTACTGGGCAGCCCAGGCGGTCACAGGCACTTCTGCCAGGACGCGGCCGCAGGTTTTCGGCGCGGTCAGCGGGCCTGACCCTCATGAAATCGGCGGGCTCAGATGGGTCAGCCTAGACAGGGCCAGGAAACTCCTTACCCATGATGAGGACCGCCATCTTATTGACATATTCCAGTCAGCAGCCAAATTAGGCCTCTTCCGTGCCCGGACTGTGCTGATGGTCCGCCACGGCAAGGCGGAAAGCAGGAAATCATGGAAAGGCGAGGAACCTATGCGCCCTCTGACCCCTCGCGGAGCTGCGGCAGCATATGCGCTTAACCGCGAGATTGCATGCTTTGCACCGGATAAACTGCTCTCATCCCCCTGGCGGCGGTGCATGGAAACAGTATCCAGCTATTCATATGAGGCGCATATACCGATCCGCCCTCTCAGTACTCAGACAGAAGCCGCATTTGCCGACGATGAAGAAGCATCGTGGCGGGATTTCCTGGCTGTTATGCGCAGTTGTCTCGATCCGCTTAAACCCCATAATAGTGCTGTCTGTATGCACAGGCCCGTGATCGGCGGCATGCTGAAGCGGATGAGGAGCCTGTGCGCCACCAGACGTCTGGCCGATGAGCTTCCAGGCGGCAGCCCCTATATGCCCGCAGGGAACATGCTTGCAGTCACACTTGCCCCAGGCAGGAATAGCAGTAATGATCCGGTAATAATAGATATCCAAAAGGTGGCCCCGCTTGTCTACTGATGCTTCCAGCCTGTCTACCCCGGGGAACCCCTCCGTCCGCGCAGCCGGATCAGGCTTCGCGGCCTACCGGTCAGGTGCTTCGCGCTATGCACGGCCTGCCCAGCTGGATCCTGCGCTTATCGGACAGCTGGACGGCGGCGCCGATCCGCAGGAGATCAGCGAGCTCAGCCATACTACTGCTGCAGTGCTTCTGGACCGTGTGCATCATACCCAGGATCCCGAAACGGTTGACCGTGTGCTCACGCTGGTTGAGACCGAAGGCATTGACCTGATCGCAGAATTATGGAGCAAGGCCGCACCGGATTCCCTTCCCGGGATATTGTGGCGGCTATACGTCATGCGCCTGTGGATGCGCCGGAATACCTCGGCCATTTCGCGTCTCTGGCGTGAAGGCGAGCCTGTGGAGACTTCGGCCTCAGCAATTGCCGGGGTTGACGTATCCCCGAGCGCAGACGATATTGCGCGCACTGCAGACTCCATACTCGCCGGTGCTTTTACCGGAGATTTTGCTGTAGCACTGGAACGGGCAGCAGCATTCTGTGAAGTCATCAGCAGGGCTCTCGCCAAACGGGCAGTACAGCCGGCTCCCCTGTCTACTTCCCGCAAACTCGCATCAACTGCTGCAGTCTTCAAACATGGTGCACGATTGTGGCGTGACGGTTCTCTCTACTGATTTTTTGCAGCAGGCTGAACAGGAAAATAAGACACACAGGGAAACCGCCGTGGATATAGCGTATTATGGATAGCGCGCTGAACTGTGTTTAAGCCCCGGGCTTCATTTTTTGCCGCTGCGAGCGGCCTGCGCGCCGACAGGCGCTTTCACAGTTCAGCGTTTTTATATCTCTGTTTCATATATCGCATTCTTACAGCAGTCCTGATCCTGGTGCCTGCAGTCTCTCTCTTCCCCCCCCGACTTATGGCACCGGCTTCTTCATGCAGACGCCTTTCAGCCTTCAGGCACCCTTCCCATGCCTCCGTTCAGTCCACCACACCACGGCCCGTGGTGGTAAAACACGCAGATACAAAAACCATTACGGCGGTTTTCCACAATTTTGATTTTGTATCTGCGTGTTTTACCACCAGCGGCGAATGTCCATCTGCAGCGTAACCGGGCTGCACCGGGTTATCCGCGTATCTGCAGCTGCAGAACAACGACATCTGCAATACACCGGTACGCAAAAAGGCTGCCGGGCAAAACCCGGCAGCCTCCACAGCCTTTATCTGCATGGACCATTCTAACTGATCACTGCATGACCAGTGCTATCAGTGGAACTGCATCCCGCCGTCAACTTCAATGGTCTGGCCGGTAATATAATCGGAATCAGGTCCGGCGAGGAACGACACGGCTGCGGCCACATCTGACGGCTCCGACAGGCGCCCAAGGGCAATATCCTTGGAGAATGTGCCCATGCCCCATTCATCGTCCTTCCCGGCATTCACTGCAACCTGATGTGCAATATCCATCATCATAGGTGTTTTAACGATCCCCGGAGCATATGCATTGACAAGTATGCCTTCGGAAGCCAGCTCGCGTGCCGCTACCTGGGTAATACCGCGAATAGCGAATTTTGTTGAGCAGTACAGCATGAGGTTAGGGTTGCCTACAACACCCGCCTGTGATGTTGCGTTGATGATCTTGCCCGCATGCCCAAGCTCACGGAACTTGCGCGTAGCTGCCTGGACGCCCCACATGGTGCCTGCAACATTAACATGCATCACTGTGTCAAAAAGGTCCTGGTCAACTGTCCCTACAGGGGTAGTCGGTGCGAGGCCTGCGTTGTTGACGATAACATTAAAATCACCGAAACGCTCAGCTACTTCATCAACCGCAGCATCAACCGCTGACGAATCCGAAACATCAAGCTTGACTGCTACAGCTTCACCGCCGTCTGCATTCAGCTCATCTGCAAGCTTCTGGGCGCCTTCAAGATTGAGGTCTGCAACTGCTACCGCGAAACCGTCCTGCGACAGCCGGCGTGCAATAGCTTCGCCGATCCCCTGGGCACCGCCTGTGACCATTGCTACTTTTTTAGCCATACTTTTCCTTTCGTAATTTTATAAGGATATGCGCCCGCAGGCCATAGATCCGTCATGGACCAGCCGAAACTGCCTGCCTCCGGGCCTTCCTCAGTTCCATACCTGCACCTGTGCATCCCTGCGCAAGCCAGATACTGTAAAATGATACTCGCAGCACGCAACCCATCAATGCGGCCTCCTCGGCGAGAAATACCCCTTAATTTTCTTCTGATGCTTTTGATATGCATCTGACAGGCCTTCGCTATATAGATGCCTTCGCTATATAAATAAGTATTACACCCGGCGGCATCCCGTCAGTAATCTACCTGTATACTGCTATTTCTACCAAATTACCGTCGGGATCATACAGATAAATGCTGTCCATAACCCCTCGTGCACCAGTCCGTTCAACAGGCCCTTCGATGATCCTGCCTCCACGGCCCCTGACCTCTTCTGCAATCTGCGATATATTACCTTCAGCAACAAGGCAGAAATCAAGGCTTCCAGCAGCAGGACGGGATGCGGCAGGAAGGAATTCCCCAGCCCGTTCATGTATATTGATTTTCTGATTTCCGAATTTCAGAATATGCCGTCCATGAGGGCATTCATGCTTCATCCCGAGGATACCTTCGTAAAAACTGACGCATTTCCTGATATCTGATGTTGTCAGAACAATATGGTCAATAGCAATCAATTGCATTACAGTATTCCCCGTGTCCCCGTATGCATCCCCAGCCGGCAGCTAATCCTCATCGGGCCCTTCTGTGTGGGCAGTAATACGCAGCTGGATACGCGAATACTGCCCGGGAGGGAGCAGGCGCCCGCGGGCACGCGCCATACGCAGGGCGCGGCGGCGGCGCGCAAGTTCACGCTTCATTTGCCCTGCAGGGCTGTCGTCACCGAACACTTCTGTAACATTCCCGTTAGCACCTGCAGCAAACATGCGCAGATCCTTCGCCTTTTTTAGATACCGGATCTGCCGGCGCAGCTGCCGGTTTTCCTCCATAAGGCGAAGGATGCGCGATACACCGGACAGGTTGATTGACTCTTCGATCACCAGATGCTGGGTAAGGACCAGCTTATTGATATCGCGCAGGCTGTACCGCCGCGCGCCGCCCGCTGTGCGCTGAGGGACTATGAGCGCAAGCCTGTCATACTGCCGCAGGGTCTGCGGATGTATACCCACCAGCTCTGCAGTCTGACCTACGGTAAATACAGGCTTGTTGACATCAAAACCCTCATCTTCGGCGCCTATAATGTCGAACGCCCCTGAAATAAGGCCAAATGCGTATGCAGTATATGCTTCGCGGTCACGTGCCGTCAATCGGTTTCCCATAGTCCCACCTTTATCCTTTGCCTGCTTTGCTGTGATCGTTATCCGCAGTATCCTTTATCAATTATCTATGTTTACTGCTGCCTTTATCAAGCCTGCTTTCGCTCACAGTATTATCGAAATCTTCCATGGCCTCGCTGAGATCTGCCACAGCTTTTTCCTGCGCCTTACTGATTTTCTTAGGGACACGGATACTGGTGACTGCAACCAGATCCCCTGTACCCTTTTTCGTATGGATGCCCCTTCCCGGGACACGTATCTCTGTTCCAGAATCCGAGCCCGCCGGCACAGTAATTTCCACACTGTCACCCTTAAAATCATGCACAGTAACTGAAGTACCGAGGACTGATTCTTCATACGTAACGGGAAGCACCATGCGAAGATCCTGCCCGTCACTGGTAAAAACAGGGTCGGGCCTGACTGTAACGGCAATATACAGATCCCCGTTAGCGCCGCCGAACTGCCCGGCTTTGCCTTTCCCTGCCACACGGATCTTCTGCCCATCCCTGACGCCGGCCGGTATGTGGGCTTTGAACTTATTACCCAGAGACCCCAGGGATACTGTGGCGCCGTTAACGGCCTGCCTGAAACTCAAAGTGATGGAGGCATTCTTATTTCCGCCTTTAACCGGCTCATGGGCACCCTCACGGGGTGCGAAGGGGTTGCCGTTACCGGCAGCAGACCGCCGTCCAAAGGGGCTGGCAGTACTGCCGGCGCCGGACCCGCCCATACCATTCATCATCCCAAGTATATCGTTGATATCTATACCTTCCGCGCCTGCACCTGACGTCGAGAAGCGGATATTCTGAGCCCCCTGGCCTGAAGCACCGCTGAACATGGATCCGAAAAGGTCGGAAAAATCTGCACTGCTGTAAGTGCCTCCGGCGCCGGACCCGCCGGCAAACCGCGCCCCGCCCATGCCGAACTGCCGTATGGCATCATACCGTTTCCGCTGTTCGCTGTTATTGAGGACATCATAGGCTTCAGAAATGTTTTTGAACTTGTCTTCAGCCTCTGTGGTCTTGTTCAGATCCGGATGGTACTTGCGTGCAAGTTTACGATATGCTTTAGTGATCTCTTCCTGGGATGCATCTTTCGATACGCCCAGTGTCGCATAGAAATCTTTGTTCAGCCATTCATTTTCTGCCATATCGTCCCCCTTTCCATCCCCGGCTGTCAGTCTGCCCTGTCAGAGCCGGCACTGCCTGATTCAGTCCCTGTATCAGTTTCCTGATCATCTTCGGCCGGAACGGCCACTACTGCCCTGGCTGCACGGATAATGCGGTCGTTGATACGGTATCCTGCCTCAACAACGGTATCGATTACTTCATGGTCCGCCCCGGCGTCAGGCTTGCGCAGGACCGCATCATATCGCGACGGGTCAAAATCCTCACCGGCTGCACCATATTTTTCAACACCGAATTTTGCAAACGTGCTGTCTATTTTCGCTGCCACAGCTTTGAAGGAATCATCCATCTCACCATGGGTGCGTATACGGTCTATGTCGTCCAGTGCGGGCAGCAGCGCTGTCAGCACATCAATGATGCCGTGCTGGCGATACCGGTCCTGCTCTTTTTGGGCCCGGTTGCGGAAGTTGATGAACTCCGCCCGTTCCCGCTGAAGGGCTTCCAGATAGTCTGCAGCTTCTTTCTTAGCCTGACCAAGCGGAGTAAGGGTATCACTATCCTTGCTGTCCCGGCTCTCATCTGCATGCGGGCTGCCTTCCTGTCCTTGTATACTGTTTCCTTCGCCTGAGGCCGAAGATGGGACCTGTGCCGGATCAGCATCTGCAGATGAAGTATCTCCATCACGGCCCGGGGGCACAGGCCCGCCGCTGTTGGCGAGCCTGTCCGCATCTTCCATGCCGGCGAGGTAATCTTCCTTGCTGAACTCAGACATTATTTGTTATCCTTATCATCGTCCACAACTTCAGCATCAACGACGTCATCATCAGAGCTGTTGCCCTCGGAATTGCTGCCTGCCGCCGAAGAACCTGCATCGGACGCACCGGTTCCGTCTGCGGCCTGGGCCTGGTCTGCTGACTGCTGGCTGTATAGCTGCTGTCCGATTTTCTGGGCAGAAGCCATAAGCTCGCTCTGGGCGCTTTTAACAGCCTCAATGTCATCGCCTTTAAGCGCTTCTTTCAGTGCGTTGACCTTATCGGTAACTTCCTTGGCGGTGTCATCGGAGAGCTTGTCCTTGTTGTCTGAAACAAGCTTTTCGGTCTGATAGGCGAAGGATTCTGCCTGGTTGCGGGTCTCAGCATCTTCACGGCGCTTTTTGTCTTCGGCTTCGTGTGATTCCGCTTCCTTGACCATGCGGTCGATTTCATCCTTCGGCAGGCCTGAACCGCCGGTAATGGTCATGGACTGTTCCTTGCCCGTACCCTTGTCTTTAGCGGATACGTGCACAATACCGTTTGCATCGATATCGAACGTAACCTCGATCTGAGGTACGCCGCGGGGGGCAGGGGCAATCCCTGTCAGCTCAAATGTGCCCAGCGGCTTGTTGTCGCGGGCGAATTCGCGCTCGCCCTGATATACCTGGATCAGTACGCTTGGCTGGTTATCTTCTGCCGTAGAGAAGACCTCCGAGCGCTTGGTCGGGATAGCGGTATTCCTGTCGATCAGCTTGGTCATGATCCCGCCCTTGGTCTCAATACCAAGGCTCAGCGGTGTCACATCAATGAGCAGGACGTCGGAACGGTCCCCCTTGATAACGCCTGACTGTACAGCAGCGCCAACAGCCACGACTTCATCAGGGTTCACAGTCTTATTCGGCTCCTTGCCTCCGGTGAGTTCCTTGACAAGCTCCTGGACTGCCGGCATACGGGTAGACCCGCCGACCAGGACGATATGGTCGATCTGGGAAACGGATACACCGGAATCACGCAGGACAGCGTTAAAAGGCTCACGGCACCTGTCAAGCAGGTCTGCTGTCATTTCCTCAAAACGCGCGCGTGTAAGCTGCTCGTCAAGATGGACCGGTGTCCCGTCAGGGGTCATAGCAAGATACTGCATGGAAATGTTTGTGGAAGTCGAGGAGCTCAGCTCTTTCTTAGCCTGCTCTGCCGCTTCCTTCAGACGCTGCAGCGCGATCTTGTCTTTGGAGAGGTCCACGTTGTACTTATTCTTAACTTCGCGGACAAGCCAGTTAATGATTGCCTGGTCCCAGTCGTCACCGCCGAGGTGGTTGTCGCCGTTGGTCGCCTGCACCTGGATGGTGGAGAATCCGTCTTCATCCTTGCCGATTTCCAGCAGGGAGACATCGAATGTACCGCCGCCAAGGTCAAAGACCAGGATGCGTTCATCTTCCTTGCCTTTTTCGAGGCCGTATGCCAGAGCAGCAGCTGTCGGCTCATTGATGATACGCAGTACGTTCAGCCCTGCGATCGTACCGGCATCTTTTGTAGCCTGGCGCTGTGCATCATTAAAGTATGCAGGGCAGGTGATCACTGCATCGGTAACAGGCTCACCGAGATAAGCCTCTGCGTCCCTTTTAAGCTTCATCAGGATCTGGGCGGATACTTCCTGCGGCGTCCACTTCTTGCCGTCAATATCTACCGACCAATCTGTGCCCATGTGGCGCTTTACGGAAGAGATCGTACGGTCTACGTTCGTCACTGCCTGGCGCTTGGCTACTTCACCGACCAGTATCTCGCCGGATTTGCTAAACGCCACTACTGACGGCGTTGTGCGCATACCTTCCGCATTCACGATAACTGTAGGCTGTCCGCCTTCCAGAGTTGCAATGCAGGAGTTAGTCGTCCCTAAATCAATACCTACTGCACGTCCCATTATTATCCTCCACTATGTGTGTATGTAAGTTTTCTGTTATGCTTGTGCTCTATAAAGTTGAGCCTTATCAACTCAACTCTAAACTTGAGCCTACACAACTCAACTTTGTTTTGTCAAGTTATATTCCGGCGATTCGCAAATATTTCAAAAATTATTGATAAAAACCGGCATTAGCGAGAAATCCGGCAAAGCGCCCTACAGATTCCAGCCGGATATGACGCGGTCCTCATGATGCCACGACAGCACACAGAAACGGGCTGTCCCCAGTTCGAACATGCGGGCCGCCTCAGGATGGAGGCCAAGCCACTGCGTCGCCAGAATACGCAGGATATGCGCATGCGCCACGCATATAACGTCTTCGCCTGCCTCAAGCGCGGGAACTGCCCGCTGTATGACCTGCCGGGTACGCGTAGCTGCCATTTCGGCAGACTCCCCGACACCGTTATTGATAGTTATCTCGCCATACTCCGGCAGCATCTCATGCCTTATCCCCTGAAGCGCAGAAGGAAGGGTAAGAGGGCCGCGGTCCCATATGTTCCACGTTTTCTCACCAATAGCCTTCGCCACCTGGGAACGGGTCCGCCCCTCAGCAGGGCCGTAATCGAATTCGGCAAGGCCGTCGTCAACAGTGTATTCCCCAAGGCCGGCAAGCTGCGCCGTATCCTGCGCCCGCTTAAGCGGCGATACATAGACATGGAAAGCAGCAGAGGCACCTGCGCCCGGGCCAGCCAAAAACTCCCGGATCCTCTTGCCTGCATCCTTCGCCTGTATACAGCCTGTCTGCGTCAGCGGGATATCAGTACGTCCCGTGTACTGCCCCGTTTCGCTCCATACAGTCTGCCCATGCCGCAGCAGGACCAGCCTGCCCCGTAATACACCCTGTACCATAACATCTCACCTCATGCTTCATTGCCGGGTACTTTCTCACAGCCATAACCGGCATAGCTATAACCGGTATATGCCGGCACAGCCCGCTATACTGTGCCCTTCTATAGTAATATACCACTGCTACCAACGTCTGTCAGCCGTGGGGCCGCACCCCTGCGGCAGTGCACACGCTCAACCGCTGCTGCCTGCGCGGGGCTGCAGGTTTTATCCGCTGCACACACCCAGCCCGCATCATGCATATTTTGAGTTCTCATGAAGGCGTGCGATAATGCTTATATGAGCACTACGAACAGCATTGATACGCGCAGCAGCGACGGGCAGGCCGGCGATGAGAAAGACGGGCTTTTTTCAGCCCTTGCAAAGGTCGATAAAACTGTCACCGGCCAGCGCGAAAAAATTGAGTCTGATCCGGACAGTTTTTCCGATAAGCTCATTAAATGGGGCCTGCCTGCAATCGCAGGTTTCGTAGTAAGCAAAGGCATAGCTATCGCCTGGGACGCAATTTTCCATAGGGGACGGTTCGCAAAAAAACAGGATCCGTCTGACATTTCTGACAGCCTTGAAGATAATGCAGATATGCCTACCGGCGAAGAGGCAAGCCAGGGAGTCCTCCTCGGCATGCTGTTTGCTGCTATTACAGGTGCATTAGGGGCCCTCACATCAACGCTGAGTACAAAAGGGTCAGAAAAACTCGTAGCGCGCCGTCAGGATAAACGCAGCAGATAGGCCGTTCCGACCCGGGAAGCAAACGCAGCAGAACCGCACAGCCTTGCGGGCTGCAGCGCAGCACGACCGCTGCTGCATGCACAGGCCACTTACTCTTACTTACCTTGCTCAGCTTACTTATC
>ERZ772940.1075-NODE-1075-length-9909-cov-6.62898_pt1 | contig 9909 bp, 9 predicted proteins | sample MGYA00511682_ERZ772940 | MGnify/ENA primary metagenome ERZ772940 (study PRJEB29015, sample SAMEA2737922) | human oral metagenome | biome: human oral; feature: human-associated habitat; material: dental | place: China | collected 2031 ... | reverse complement strand
CCATCATCCAAATCGGGAAAAATGGTCTCAACGACCAAATCAAAACCAGCGTCCGTCAAGCTCTTGATGCCCGTGAATTAATCAAGGTAACGCTCTTGCAAAACACAGATGAAAACATCCACGAAGTAGCTGAAATTTTAGAAGAAGAAATCGGTGTGGATACAGTCCAAAAAATCGGACGTATCTTGATCTTGTTTAAGCAATCCAGCAAGAAAGAAAATCGCAAGATTTCCAAGAAAGTTAAAGAAATCTAAAACCTACTCCAAACAACTGTTTTTACAGAGAATAAAAGGAAAACGAGCCTATGGCAATCGAATTATTGACTCCCTTTACCAAGGTAGAGTTGGAGCCAGAAATCAAGGAGAAAAAACGCAAACAAGTTGGGATTTTAGGGGGGAATTTTAACCCCGTTCACCATGCCCATCTTGTTGTAGCGGATCAAGTACGACAACAGTTAGGACTGGATCAGGTCCTGCTCATGCCTGAATATCAGCCACCTCATGTAGACAAAAAAAAAACCATCCCTGAACACCACCGTCTCAAGATGCTTGAATTGGCGATTGAGGGGATCGAAGGCCTAGCCATTGAAACTATTGAGCTGGAGCGCAAGGGCATTTCCTACAGCTACGACACCATGAAGATTTTGACAGAGCAACATCCTGATACAGATTATTACTTCATTATCGGGGCGGATATGGTAGACTATCTGCCTAAGTGGTACCGAATTGATGAGCTGGTCGACATGGTTCAGTTTGTGGGAGTGCAGCGTCCACGCTACAAGGCAGGGACTTCCTATCCAGTCATCTGGGTGGATGTACCTCTCATGGATATCTCATCCAGCATGGTGCGCGACTTCCTTGCCCAAGGTCGGAAACCCAACTTTCTCCTACCTCAGCCAGTGCTAGACTACATCGAGAAGGAGGGACTCTACTGATGGCCTATCAAGACTATATCAACTGCTCCCGTGAGGCTTTGTTGGGAAAAATGGCAGAGCTTCTGCCTGAAAAACGCTTAACCCATTGCTTGGGTGTGGAGCGTGCGGCCATAGAACTGGCTCAGCGCTTTGGTGTGGATAGTGAGAAAGCAGGTCTAGCAGGACTTCTCCACGACTATGCTAAAAAGCTGTCAGATCAGGATTTTCTAGACTTGATTGACTGTTATCAGCTAGACCCTGACCTCAAAAACTGGGGCAACAATGTCTGGCATGGGATGGTTGGCATCTACAAGATTCAGGAAGATTTGAATTTGCAAAATCCTGAAATTTTGCGGGCGATAGAAATTCATACAGTTGGAGCTGGCCAGATGACAGACCTAGATAAGGTTATCTATGTAGCAGACTATATCGAGCACAATCGTGCCTTCCCTGGAGTGGATCAGGCGCGTGAGATTGCAAGTTTGTCGCTCAATAAGGCAGTAGCCTATGAGACAGCTCACACTGTCGAGCATTTGGCTCACCAAGGATTTCCCATCTATCCCCAAACCCTTGAAACCTATAACGCCTATGTACACTATTTGAAAGAGGATTAAATGAAGACGGCTTTTATAATCATTGATGTTCAGAATATTTTAGTGGAAACTGGGTTTCAGACAAAAAGTCTATTGGAAAAAATTTCTTATTTACAAAACCAAGCTAGAAGCAAGAATATCGAAATTATCTATGTTCAACATATTGATAACCCTGAAGCACAAACATCAGAAGATTGGCAATTATCTGCTCTTTTAAATCGAAAACCTGATGAAAAAATCTTTCAGAAGAAGTATAATAGTATTTTCAAGGAAACTGGCTTAAAAGAATACTTGGATAAACGGGGGATTGAAAAATTAGTTTTATGTGGTATGCAGACAGAATATTGTGTGGATACCTCTGTCAAGGTTGCCTTTGAATATGGCTATCAGCTTATTATTCCAGAAGGAACTTGCACAACGTTTGATGGGAATGACATTCCAGCAGAAACGATAAATGAATTTTATGAGGGCATTTGGGAGGGGCGCTTTGCAGATGTCCTAGATTACAAACATATTTTCTAGAAAGAGGACTAAATGAACGAAAAAGAATTACTAGAGCTAGTCGTGAAAGCGGCTGATGAGAAACGTGCGGAGGATATCCTCGCACTTGACGTACAAGATTTGACCAGCGTGACGGACTACTTTGTCATCACTAGCTCGATGAATAGCCGTCAGTTGGACGCCATCGCTGAAAATATCCGTGAAAAAGTAGCTCAAGCAGGCTTTAAAGGCAGTCATGTTGAAGGCGATGCAGCTGGAGGCTGGGTTTTACTAGACCTCGGCGGTGTTGTTGTGCATATCTTCTCAGAAGAAATGCGTGCCCATTATAACCTAGAAAAACTATGGCATGAGGCGAGCTCAATAGACATTTCAGAAGCCTTAGCATAGTAGATGAACTCAGTTGCAGTCAACTGGGTTTTATTTGCTTATTTTAGAAAAAATTGATAGAAAGGTAAGAGCGTTGTGTTTTGTTCATCTCGAAACTGAACACGAACTAAAAGCTGCAAGAAAAAGAGTAACTTCCTTTGTATCTGACGATACAGCAGAAAGTTTCCTATTTTTTTCTTGCTTTTAACGCTCTTTGTATCTTAGAAAGGATTTGAACCCGTCCTATAATCGTCGGAAAATAGATAGCTTAGTCTTGGATCAGGATCCTAAGTCCAAGCTCCTAATTTTCATTCCGGTTACGGGCGGACTTGGTATCTTAATTATGACGACTTATGAAACCTTTGCAGCTGTTTACGATGCTGTGATGGATGATAGTTTATACGATAAATGGACAGATTTTTCTCTGCGTCATTTGCCTAAGACCAGGGAGAGAAAGAAGCTTATGGAATTGGCTTGTGGAACAGGTATCCAGTCTGTCCGCTTTTCTCAGGCTGGCTTTGATGTGACAGGACTTGACTTGAGCGCGGATATGCTGAAGATTGCTGAGAAGAGAGCTACTTCAGCCAAGCAAAAGATTGATTTTATTGAAGGCAATATGCTGGACTTATCCAAGGTAGGTCAATACGACTTTGTTACGTGCTACTCGGACTCTATCTGCTACATGCAGGATGAGGTAGAGGTAGGGGATGTATTTAAAGAAGTATATGATGCCCTCAATGAAGACGGCGTTTTTATCTTTGATGTACATTCGACTTACCAGACGGATGAGGTTTTTCCAGGCTATTCTTACCATGAAAATGCGGAAGATTTTGCCATGCTTTGGGACACCTATGAGGACGAAGCTCCTCACTCCATCGTGCATGAGTTGACTTTCTTTATCAAGGAGGCTGACGGTTCCTTTAGCCGCCACGATGAAGTGCATGAGGAGCGGACCTATGAGGTCTTGACCTATGATATTTTGCTGGAACAGGCTGGTTTCAAGTCCTTCAAACTCTATGCGGACTTTGAGGACAAGGAGCCGACAGAAACCAGCACCCGTTGGTTTTTTGTCGCGCAGAAGTAGGATGTCTGAATGGTTTGGCGAAATAGATTGAGGTAATAATGTTAGAATTCTTTTTTATTTTGGTTGTGGTCATATTAGAGTGCATTATGCTTAAGAGCTTTTTTTCAAAGAATTTGAAAGAATATCAAGGATTTAGTACGAGATTTTTTTCTTCTTCTAGTGGTGGTAAAATAAGTACGAACAGCATAATCTTTTGGATATTTATTTCGCCATTTTTTCTATCCTAGGCTATGTTTGTTCTTTGTTTTTGAATTCTGTTTTTAAAACTTGTCATGTGTCATATAACTATTTATGGACGATAAGTTTAGTTTTTTGGATAGTTATCTATCTGATAATTTTGATATTAGGTCGTTGAAAATTAGTGAATCACTTATTTATTTTAATAATAGCGATAGCTTCAATTGTTTTAAATTGGTATATTGCTCGAATAGCTTTTACAGGAAATGTAAATGATATTTCGCCTGATTCCAGTAATACGGCATTTCAATTCTATTTAGCTATAGGGTTATCTTTAATTTCGATTGTTCAGGTGATATATGAAAGTGAAAATTACAATTTGAAACGTACGCGTTTTATTAGAGAGAAGATTCAGAAGTATCTACGAGAATACAAAGTAATATATTCTTTGAAAGGAAATATAGAGTTACTTTATTTGTCACTTGCAATTTTGGTACTAGAAGATTTTGAACGGCCTAAATTTATCAGAATTATAGAAAATATTTTGAGAACAAAAACAAGAAATATTGCTCAAAATGATTCCATTGATGATATTGATAGCGTTAGTATTCTTGTGAAACAACTTCAAGATTTGGCTGTTAGTTCAAAAGAAAAGGATAAAATAAAAAAATTGAGGTTTATTATTAAAGAGATAAATTGTTCAGATCAATATGTTACTAATGTTATGGAATTGTTTAATACAATTTCTCGATTAGATAGAGATTTTAAAATAGTTGAATCTAATAAATATAATAGGAAGTAAAGTCTAGTAGTAGGAGATTACCATGACCATTACAGGTATTATCGCGGAGTTCAATCCTTTTCATAATGGGCACAAATACCTGCTGGATCAAGCAGAGGGGTTGAAAATCGTTGCCATATCTGGGAATTTCATGCAACGAGGAGAGACGGCTATCGTGGATAAGTGGACACGAGCTCAGATGGCACTGGAGAATGGAGCAGACCTGGTAGTGGAATTGCCCTTTTTGGTCAGTGTTCAGGCAGCGGATTTCTTTGGACAGGGAGCTGTGGATATCTTGGATCGCTTGGGTATTGATACTCTAGCCTTTGGGACAGAGGAAGTTCTGGACTACCAGAAAATTGCTGACCTATACACGGAGCAAGGTGCTGAGATGGAGAAATTTGTGGAAAATCTGCCTGATTCTCTTTCTTATCCCCAGAAAACCCAAGAAATGTGGAAGGAATTTGCAGATCTAGGTTTTTCAGGCAATACGCCTAATCATGTCCTTGCTCTGGCCTATGCCAAGGCGGTTGCAGGACGCAACATCAAACTGCATCCGATTCAGCGTCAGGGAGCGGGTTATCATTCTGTGGACAAGAATGTGGACTTTGCTTCGGCAACAGCCATCCGTCAGCACCAGAGGGACAAAGATTTCTTAGAACGCTTTATGCCTTCTGTTGCCCTCTTTGAACAGGCTAGTAAGGTGAGCTGGGATGATTATTTTCCCTTGCTCCGCTATCAAATTTTGTCAAATCCAGACCTAACGACCATCTATCAGGTCAATCAAGAAATGGCTGTGCGCATCAAGGAAGCTATCAAGAAGGCTCAGTCTGTTGACGAATTGGTCGAGGCTGTTGCGACCAAACGCTACACCAAGGCGCGTGTCAGACGCCTCTTGACCTATATCTTGGTGCAGGCCAGAGAAAGCGACTTGCCAGAAGCCATCCATGTCCTTGGATTTACCGAGAAAGGCAGACAACATCTTAAGTCTCTGAAAGGGCAGATCAATCTGGTAAGCCGAATTGGCAAAAAACCTTGGGATACCATGACGCAAAAAGCAGACCAGATTTACCAACTAGGACAGCCAAGCATCACAGAGCAGAATTTTGGCAGGGTGCCCATTGGAATAGAAACAAACTAAGTCTACTGAAAGGTGGACTTTTTTGCTTCGTTTTTCGTGGAAATTTAAATTTTTAAAGATTCTTAATTTTGCTTGAATATCCAAGGGATTTCTTCTAAAAATCACACAAAACTCTTCAATTTGGGTTTGTGGAAATCGGTTTTTTATGATAGAATATTAAGGAATGTATATCATTCGATAAACAAATTTAATGAGGTAAAAACATGGAAATCATGACACTTGCGATTGCTGTTTTTGCCGTCATCATTGGTTTAGTCATTGGATATGTCAGCATCTCAGCTAAGATGAAATCATCTCAAGAGGCTGCAGAGTTGATGCTTCTAAATGCTGAACAAGAAGCAACTAATTTACGAGGACAAGCTGAGCGCGAAGCGGATTTATTGCTAAATGAAGCCAAGAGCGAAAGCAAGTCTCTTAAAAAAGAAGCACTATTGGAGGCCAAAGAGGAAGCCAGAAAATACCGTGAAGAAGTGGACGCTGAATTTAAGTCAGAACGTCAGGAGCTCAAGCAAATTGAAAGTCGTTTGACGGAGAGAGCTACGAGCCTTGACCGTAAGGACGACAATTTGACGAACAAAGAAAAAACACTTGAACAAAAAGAACAAAGTATTTCTGATAGAGCAAAAAACCTTGATGCACGTGAAGAGCAATTAGAGGAAGTCGAAAGACAAAAAGAAGCTGAACTTGAACGTATCGGTTCCCTTTCCCAAACTGAGGCTCGAGATATTATCTTGGCTCAGACAGAGGAAAACTTGACCAAGGAAATTGCTAGTCGCATTCGTGAGGCTGAGCAAGAGGTGAAGGAACGTTCAGACAAGATTGCGAAAGATATCTTGGTTCAGGCTATGCAGCGTATCGCTGGTGACTATGTAGCAGAGTCAACAAACTCGACAGTTCACCTACCAGATGATACCATGAAGGGGCGCATTATCGGTCGTGAAGGTCGAAACATTCGTACCTTTGAAAGTTTGACAGGGGTCGATGTTATTATTGACGATACACCGGAAGTGGTAACCTTGTCAGGATTTGATCCGATTCGTCGTGAAATTGCTCGTATGACCATGGAAATGTTGCTCAAGGATGGCCGTATCCACCCAGCTCGTATCGAGGAGTTGGTGGAGAAAAACCGTCAAGAGATTGACAATAAGATCCGTGAATACGGTGAGGCTGCTGCCTATGAGATTGGTGCGCCAAACCTTCATCCAGACTTGATGAAGATTATGGGACGCTTGCAGTTCCGTACTTCATATGGGCAAAATGTCTTGCGTCATTCGATTGAGGTTGCTAAGTTGTCTGGTATCATCGCCAGTGAACTTGGTGAAAATGCAGCTCTTGCCCGTCGTGCTGGATTCCTTCATGACATTGGGAAAGCCATTGACCGCGAGGTTGAAGGTAGCCACGTTGAGATTGGTACAGAGTTGGCTCGTAAGTATAAGGAACACCCAGTTGTGGTAAATACCATTGCTAGCCACCACGGGGATGTCGAAGCCGAAAGTGTCATTGCAGTGATTGTTGCTGCAGCAGATGCCTTGAGTGCAGCGCGTCCAGGTGCTCGTAGTGAATCTCTTGAAAACTATATCAAGCGTCTCCACGATTTGGAAGAAATCGCCAATGGCTTTGAAGGAGTGCAAAATAGCTTTGCCCTTCAAGCAGGACGTGAAATTCGTATCATGGTTAATCCAGGACAAATCAAAGACGACAAAGTCACAATCTTAGCTCACAAAGTTCGTGAGAAAATTGAAAATAATCTCGATTACCCAGGAAACATCAAGGTAACCGTGATCCGCGAACTTCGTGCAGTAGATTATGCTAAATAAATAAGAAAGAGCAGTTGAAAAATTACTGCTTTTTTGTTACACTAGATAGAAAGACTGTAGAAGGATAACTGACGTTCTCATCAGTATCCGAGAGAAATTTTACTTTATTTCACAGACTAACTAAAGGAGACATAATGGCAGACCGAGGCTTGCTAATCGTTTTTTCTGGTCCTTCAGGAGTTGGGAAAGGAACGGTTAGAAGAGAGATTTTTGAGAGTTCTGAGAATCAATTTCAATATTCTGTATCGATGACGACGCGCGCGCAACGTCCTGGTGAAGTGGATGGAGTGGACTATTTCTTCCGTACTCGTGAAGAGTTTGAAGAGCTGATCCGTCAAGGTCAGATGTTGGAATATGCAGAATATGTCGGTAACTACTATGGAACTCCTCTGACCTATGTCAACGAAACCCTAGACAAGGGAATCGATGTCTTCCTTGAGATTGAAGTGCAGGGAGCCCTTCAGGTTAAGAAAAAGGTTCCAGATGCTGTCTTTATCTTCCTAACACCACCAGATTTGGATGAATTGCAAGATCGTTTGGTAGGTCGTGGAACAGACAGTGCAGAAGTGATTGCCCAACGAATCGAAAAAGCCAAGGAAGAAATTGCTCTCATGCGTGAGTATGATTATGCCATTGTCAACGATCAGGTGCCCCTCGCTGCTGAGCGTGTCAAGCGTGTAATCGAAGCAGAACACTTCCGTGTGGACCGTGTTATTGGTCACTACCAGGAGATGTTGCCAAAATCTCCAACTACTCGATAAACTATAGGAAACAGGTACAAGCAAATGATGTTAAAACCCTCTATTGATACCTTGCTAGACAAGGTGCCATCAAAATATTCACTCGTAATCTTGGAAGCAAAACGTGCCCACGAACTAGAAGCCGGTGCGCCAGCAACTCAAGAGTTCAAGTCTGAAAAATCAACTCTTCGCGCTTTGGAAGAAATCGAGTCTGGAAATGTAACCATTCACCCAGATCCAGAAGGAAAACGTGAAGCCGTTCGTCTCCGTATCGAAGAAGAAAAACGCCGCAAAGAAGAAGAAGAAAAGAAAATCAAAGAGCAAATCGCTAAAGAAAAAGAAGATGGTGAAAAAATTTAAGGTTGGGGGGACTCAATCTTATTTTTTCTATTGCAAGAATCTACTGACAAGAAGGAGGTGAGAAGATGGCTATTGCAAAGATTATCGTGGATGTTCCCCTGATGCAGACGGACCAGCCCTATAGTTATAGAGTCCCTGAGGAATTTGAAGAGATGCTGGAAGTCGGTATGCGGGTCCATGTCCCCTTCGGCAAGGGTAATCGTTTGATCCAAGGAATTGTGCTAGGCTTGGAGTCCCAGTCGGATGAAGAAGCTGCCAATCAGGACTTGAAGGAGATTGCAGAGGTGCTAGATTTTTCTCCTGTCCTCACGCAAGAGCAACTCTGGCTAGCTGAGGAATTACGCAAGTCTGTCTTTTCTTACAAAATCTCCATCCTAAAAGCCATGTTGCCAGGATTTTTAAACTCCAGTTATGATAAGATTCTCTATCCTCTGGAAGGTCTGAGTCAGACAGACAAAGAGCGCTTGTTCGGTTCAGGAGATTCGCTAGCCTTTTCTTCTCTAGATTTGGCCAAACAGGCAGAAATGATGCGCTTGACCAGAAAAGGGCTGCTCCGCTTAGAATACCAGGCAGTCGATCAAAAGAAGGTTAAGACCCAGTCTTGGTATGAGGTCCATGTTGACCAGTTAGAACGTATCGAGATTTCTACGCGTGCTAAGAAAAAGGCAGAGCTGAGAGACTATTTGCTGTCTCATCCTGGAAGTGCTCCTCTGGCTAGTTTGTTAGAATCCTACTCACGCGAGCAAGTCAACTTCTTTGTAGATCAAGGAGCTCTATCCCTGGTTCAAAAGGAAGTGCAACGCTCAGCTGCTTATTTCGAAGGTATTGAAGCAAGTACACCTTTGGAGCTGAATCCTGAACAAAGACAGGCGCGTGATGCCGTTGTCAGTGCTATTGGCAGTCAACAGCCTCCATTCCTCCTTCAAGGAATTACAGGAAGTGGGAAAACTGAGGTTTACTTGCAGATTATCCAAAGGGCCTTGGATAAGGGTAAGACGGCTATTTTACTGGTACCTGAGATTTCTCTGACGCCACAAATGACGGAGCGTTTCATTGCTCGTTTTGGCGAGAAAGTGGCCATTCTTCACTCAGGCCTGTCCAATGGTGAAAAGTACGACGAATGGCGCAAGGTTGAGCGTGGCGATGCCCAAGTTGTTGTTGGCGCTCGATCAGCTATCTTTGCTCCTTTGAAAAATCTAGGTGTTATAATTATCGACGAAGAGCATGAAGCTAGCTACAAACAAGACAGCAATCCCCGTTATCATGCTAGAGAGGTCGCCATTCTACGGGCCCAGTACAATCAAGCAGCCCTAGTCCTTGGCTCAGCGACACCGAGCTTAGAGAGCCGTGCGCGTGCTGGAAAAGGTGTCTATCAACACTTACGTCTGACCCAACGGGCCAATCCTTTAGCCACTATTCCTGAAGTTCAAGTGATT
>ERZ772940.1070-NODE-1070-length-9950-cov-6.94644_pt1 | contig 9950 bp, 9 predicted proteins | sample MGYA00511682_ERZ772940 | MGnify/ENA primary metagenome ERZ772940 (study PRJEB29015, sample SAMEA2737922) | human oral metagenome | biome: human oral; feature: human-associated habitat; material: dental | place: China | collected 2031 ... | reverse complement strand
AGCCGATGCTTCGCCTGCGCGAGGTGTACAGCATGGAGGTAACCGGCGAAGCACGTGGGACATGCTGGGGGGAGCCCGGGGCCCGGGCGGTGTCATCGTCTGGGCTCCACGGGTGGGGATAAGGAGGTTGTGACCCTGGTCCGCTGCGAGGCGGTTCTGCGCGCCGTGCTCTCCGCACTCTCCCTGATCCACGATGCTGCGCCGTTGTCCAGGGGCTGGCGGCTCTCGAGGTCGAACCGGATACTCGAGTGACCGTCCCGACCGCTTCACCCGACGCTGCAACAGTGAGATGGCGCTGCGTCGAGCCGGTTGGGACGTGGGTCGCGCCGACTGGAAGGAGCTCTTCGCCCTCGAGCCTCTGGTGAGGCGGGTCGCTGCTCTGTTCCCGCTCGGCGCAGTGGAGGCCTTGATCTCGATGGCGACGACGCGGCGGTCGCGGTTCTCGACGATGAGATCGATCTCGTGCTCGCTGCGCTTGTGGTGGTCGAGTCGTAGGCGGTCGTAGTCGACGCACCAGCGGCATGGGCGCGCGGCCAGTCGGTGAGAATTCGGATGCGCCGGGTGCGCCCGTCGGTCAGGTCATGACGAACGGTCTGCTCCAGGTAGGCGTCGAACTGCGCCTCGCGCGTCACGGTCGGCAGATCGCGCACGCCCGGCAGGCCGGAGCGGAGAATCTCGCGACGTACTGGTCCAGGGTGACCGGGGTACTCCCCTCGACGTCGCCCGTCCCGTACGTCCGGGTGCTCCGCATATGTGGAGGTTGAGGGGTTCTCGTGGTGTCTGCGCATCAAACAGCGGTGATGCCCTGAGTGATCGGGGGTTTCAGGGTTCTATTGGTAATGAGGAAGATACGATCAGTATCGTGCTACCAGACTTCCCCGCCGTGTTCCGCGCCGCCACCGGACACGAGCCGCGCGCCTACCAGGAGCGCCTCGCCGCGCGCTTCGTCGCGGGGGACGTCCCGCCCGTCCTCGACGTGCCCACCGGCATGGGCAAGACCCTCGCCGTGCTCCTCGCCTGGCTCTACGCGCTCGCGGTCGACGTCGACCGCGGTGGCGCCGGCGGCATCAGCGGTGCAGTCGAAGGTGGCAATGCCGAGGGCGTCGCTGGCGCCGGCGCGGCTCGGCGGGTCGCCCGGCGGCTGCACCTCGTCGTCGACCGGAGGGTCGTCGTCGACGACGCCCACCGGTGCGCCCGCGACCTGGAGCACCGGATCGCCCGGGCCGACGCGGGCCCCCTGGCGCAACTGGCCGCGGTTGTGCGCGAGCGCCTCGACCTCGCCTCGGACGAGCCCGTCCTCGAGGTCCGCAGGCTGCGCGGCGGCCTGCCCCGCGACCTCACCGAGCACACGCGCAACCCCGCCCGCCCCGCCATCGTCCTGGGCACGTTGGACATGACGTGCTCCCGCCTGCTCTTCCGCGGCTACCAGCTCTCCCCCCGGCGCCGGAGCATCGACGCCGCCCTGACCGGGCTCGACTCCTGGTGGGTGCTCGACGAGGCGCACCTGTCCACTCAGACCCGCACCACCCTGGAGACGCTTCAGACCCGGGAGTCGGCGCTCGAGGACCGCTTCGGCGGCGCCGTCCCGGGCCTGCGGGTCATGGCCATGAGCGCCACCCCCGATCGGGCCCGGGAGGGGGCCCTCACCTGGGACGCGGCGCGGGAGGAGGCGCGCGACCCGGCCCTCGCTCGCCGTCGTCGGGCCCGGGACGCCGTGCCCGTAGCCGTCGTCGAGGCCACGAAGTCCGGCGTCGACGCCGTGGTCGCGACGGCCGCCGGAATCGTGCCCGCGCTCGGCCGCGGGGAGGGCCTCGTCGTCTTCTGCACCACGGTCGCCGACGCCAAGGCCGTCCAAACCAGTCTCGGCAAACCGTGCAAGAAGCACGGCGTCGCCCTCGAGTTGCTCACCGGCGGCATGCCAGAGCGGTTCACCCGGGGCGTCGTCGACCGGCTCGGGGCGTATCGCACCGGCTGCGAGGACCGGGAGAAGGCCGACCCCGTCGTCGTCGTGGCTACCTCCACCCTCGAGGTGGGGGCGGATCTGGACTTCACCCACCTCGTCACCAAGGCCTGCGACGCGGACTCCCTCATTCAGCGGCTCGGGCGCATCAACCGGGTGGGCGCGCGGGAGGACGGGTCGGTGACCATCATCCACAACGATAAGTCAGATCCCATCCACGGGGACGCGGCCGACGCCGTCGTCCGACTCATTGCGGATGCGACGACCCTCGGGGAGGTGGTGGCGCGCCTGCGCAGTGCGAAGGATCCGGCGGCGCTGCGCCGCCCCCGGCAGGTTCCGGTCGTCATCCCGCCGACCGTGCTGCGCGCCTACGTGCGCACCGCGGGATCCCGCAACGATCCGCCCGTGGCCCCCTGGATCCGCGACCTTCAAGACCCGCGCGCCGAGGTCGTCCTCGTTGCCCGGGACCGCGTCGACCTCCTCGCCGAGGACCCGCTTCTGGCCGATCTCGCGCAGTCCCCGCCCGATCTGCGGGCCGAGGGCTGGACGCTGCGGATGGCCGATGTGCGCGGGGTGGCGCGGACCGCGCTCGAGACGGCGCCGGTCATTGTGCTCGACCCGGCCCGGCAGACTCCGCCCCGAGTTCTGAGGGACATGGGCGACTTGGGCGGCGTCGGCCCCAATGCCGTCCTTGTCGTCGATTCGAGAGCGGCCGCGCGCGCCCTGGGGATCGCCGACGCCGGGTGGGACCTGTCCGACCGCCGGCTCCTGCCGGGGGCGGACGTTGAGGCTCTGCGCAAGGCGGTGGAGGACGAGGCCTCCCGGGGCGAGAAGGATGACGGGGTCGATGGGGCGCCGCGCGTCATCCTCACCGACCTGGGCGGCGAGACCGGCGGCGAGGGGGAGGCGCGCGCCGACGTCCTGCTCGAGCTCGCCGACGAGATCCCGGCGCCGCAGGGGTGGGTGCTCGAGGCGGAGGTTCTCGGCGAGGCCTCCCCGACCCCGTGGCTCCGCCTCGGGCTCGCCCGCCCGGCGGACGAGGAGCGGCGCCGCGCCGTCCCTCTGGGCGAGCACAATCGCGCCGTGGGGGAGCGCGCCGGGCAGTGGGCGCGCTCCATCGGCCTGCCGGAACGGGTCGTCGACGACATCGCCCTCGCGGGCGCCCACCACGACGCGGGCAAGAACGAGCTCGCCGCCTTCCAGACGGCCCTGCGCATGCGGGAGGGCGGGGACGGCTGGCTGGAATTCGGCGAGGCGGGCGCGTCGGAGCCGCTGGCCAAGTCCGCGCTGCAGCCGCACCTGTGGCGGCGCTCGGCCGCCCTGGCCGGTGTCCCCCGGGGCTGGCGGCACGAGGCGGCCTCGGCGCGCGTGCTCGATGAGAGCGTCGCGGGCGGGGGCGGCGGCCCCGCCCGGCCCCACGACCACGAGCTGGTGCGCCATCTCATCCTCAGCCACCACGGCTTCTACCGTGGGCCCGGCCCCGTCTGCCCGCAGGGCGGCGTCGGTGATCGGACGGGCGCGGACGAGCCCTACCTGGATCCCGCCTCATCCCGGTGGGCCGGCCAGATCGAGTCCTTCCACCGGCTCAACGAGCGCTACGGCCCGTACGGGCTGGCGCTCGCCGAGGCGGTCCTCAGGCTCGCCGACTGGGACGTGTCCCGGAAGGAGCAGGAGCGCCATGACTGAGGCCCCCGCGCCCTCCCCGTCCGGTGCGCCCGCCGAGCACCGGCTGACGGTCCTGTCGGGTCACCGCCCCGCCCACGTCCTGGCCTGCTGGGGCCTGACTTCGCTCCTGCCCGAGGCCGCCCTCCGCTTCGAGGGCGACTGGGCGGTGCCCGTGCTCACCTGGGACGGCGACGCCGGGGCGCTCGCCGGAGCCGCCGCCGAGGCCCTGGTCGCGGTCACGTGGGACCTGGAGAACCGGTCGCTGCGGGGGATCGAGACGACGACGCCGAGCCGGACGGGTGCCAATGCGCTGTCCGCGGCGGCGTGGAAGGCCAGTGGGGAGGCGGGTGCGCTCGTCGCGGCCGACGTCTTGCAGACCTTCGACCTGTCGGCGTCGTCGAAGCCCGTGGGGAGGGCGGAGGCGGACATCCCGGTGAGAGCGGCGGCGCTCACACTGCTCAGCGGCAGGAGCCGCACCGCCAAATCCGTGCAGGACACCTGGCTCCTGCTCGACGCGAAGACGCCCGGGGCCGCCCAGACCGCGGCCGCGGTTGAGATCGAGCGGCTGCTCGACGGGCGCCTCCACGTGGTCGAGGCCAAGCCGGGGCTGCGGTTCTCCGCCAACCGCCCCACCCCGCGGGTCACCAGCGGCTCCGAGAAGTGCGACGTCCACCCGCTCATCGACCTGCTGGCCTTCTGCGGGCAGCTCCTCCTCCAGCCCGCGCAGCAGCCGCTGACGTCGTCGGCCTCGCGCAAGGAGTTCACCTGGGTGCTCAACCCCGTGCCCCTGACCGCGCCGGCGATCGTCGATATCCACGAGTCGCCGCCCGAGCACCTCCCCTGGCCCAGGTGGAGCTCGCCGATCCGGTCCACCGGGGGAGCGGCCGAGATCTCCTTCCTGGCTCCCGCGGAGGAAGAACGCACCATCGACATTCGAGGAGGATGCCGTGCCTGATCAGACCGTCTCCCTGCCTCTGAAGGACGCTCTGCCGTCCCTGGGGAGTCCGGACGGGATCCACCGCCTCGCCATGTCCTTTCTCCCGGATCTCGCGGGCGCCTCACGGGCCACGCGCGCCGACCTCGGCGTCCTCTACCGCCTGGCCCTGCCCACCGATCTCGGCGGGCACAGCGGGCACGTGGTTCTGCGATTCCGGGCACCCTTCGAGATCGACGATGCAGAGCCAGTGAACGCGCCGGAGGCCCTCACCGTCGGGCGACGCTTCACCGTGCGGGTCGTGGCCGAGAAGCGCCGTGAGGACGACGAGGGCCGCAGCCGCTCGCGCTTCGTCCTCGACGAGGAGGCGGACGCCTGGGCCCGGGACCTGCTGGCCCGCCGCGGCATCGAGGCTGACGACCTCGTCGTGTCCGAGCGCTGGAGGGTCGGGCCGCCCGGGGGAAGGGCCTTCTGGCTGCGGGACCTGACCGTCACCGTCGGCGCAATCGCCGAGGACTGCGAGGCCTATACCCGGGGAATCGGGCGGGGGAAAGCCTTCGGATACGGTATGCCGATTATTCTGTGACCGCATGTTCGCCCTTAATTCAAAATTCCATTGAAGGAGACGCGATGACCACTGAATCCGATTTCCGACATCTTCTCACCGACCTTATCTCCAATCCCGGAGTCGCGGGCCTGTCCCTCACCGGCACCTACGAGTCGCTCACCGGGCCCACCGTTACTCCGCCCGCCGGGACCATCCGGCAGGAGGGGCAGATCGTGGGAATCTTCGAAACGGCGGGCGGAGAGCCGGCCGCCACTATCGACAGCTGGGGGTCGGTGGCCTCGCGCTGCGAGGCCCTCCTGGTCGGGCGCTTCCACGACGGCACCCTCGCCGACTACCTGAACTTCCCGCTCGTCACCCTTGTGGGCGAGGGGGATCGGGTGCTCACCACCTCGGTCGAGCTATCCCACCGGCAGGCCGATACGACCTGGCGCCTGGTGCGGAACGAGCTGCGCGAAGCCGGTGTCGCCTTCGACGAGATCCAGCGGGCCACGCGCAAGCATCCCGACGCTCTCGTAACCGGATTCCCGACGGCGATCCCCTTCGGCTGGTGGCACTCGCACACCAAGCGCTCCCAGAAAGCGGCCGACGACGCCAACGGGAAGAAGATGTCGAGCAAGAAGAACAAGTCCGCGCTGGAGCGGGGTAGGGACGAGCACCTCGGCTACTACGTCATGAACCCCGCGGACTCCCGCTCGGCGCGCCTGTTCACCGCCGAATTCATTGCGACAGGGGTCCGGGAGCGGCGGCGCATGGCCGCCAAGGTCGATTCCATCTTCGCCGCCGTCAAGGACGACACGAAGATCGGGAATGACAGGCTCTCGACCGTGGGACTCGGCTCCATCCCACCGACCGACCTCGTGAAGAAGCCCGACAGGCCCACGCCGTCGGACCTGACGTACGACACCATTGAGAGCCGCGCCTTCTTCTCATTCACGGGTCTGAGGGCATTCAATTTCTCCCGTCCCGAATCGGCTCGCCCGCTCATTGTGGCGCTCACCCTCCTGCTCTACCTGCTGCACCATCAGAACCTATCGCTGCGGGCCGGGACCGAACTGCGCCTGCGGGAACCGGGGCTGCAGATCCGGGTGGAGCGCCAGGGCACCGAACCGGAGCCGCTGGAACTGCCCGACGTCGACGACATGGCGGCGTTGGTGCGCGACCTCGGCGCCGAGGTCGGGTGGGAGGGACCCCGCGTCGTCCGGATCACACCCGAGTCCCCGCTGGGCAAGATCATCCAGGTCGTGGACGGCAGCACCGAGTCATGACCGCCTTCACGGTGACGGCGCGATTCCCCGCAGGGCAATTCAACGCCCACGGCCGGGGCGGGGAACCGGAGTGGCCCCCCGCCCCGGCCCGACTGGCCGCCGCCCTCCTGTCGGCCGCGTACGAGAGCGGAACCGGGGTGAAGGCCGTCGAGGGGCTCTTTGCGCTGGATCCCCCGGATATCTCGGCGTCCCGCGTCGGTGAGCGTGGAGTCGGCTACGGGCGCTGGGTGCCCACCAACAATGAGATCAAGGAGAAGCAGGGGAATCCGATCGGCATTGTCGATGCGAAAGGACGTTTTGCGGATAAGGGGTTCAAATTACCTGAGCGCGGCGTCGTCGTCGGGACGGGTCCCCGTGACCTTGTACGCTGGTGTTTCAAAGACGCACGGAACGTGAATGCGGACGCACTGCGGCGGGTCGCCCGGAATGTGGCCTACCTGGGGAGACCGACGTCGCCGGTGATCCTCGATGTGGTGCCGGGCGTTCAGGTTCCGCCGGAGGACCACGACCGGTGGATTGTCGATAAGAACGGAACTCGTGTGCTAAGGGTGGCGACGCCGGCGCTGCTACGCGCCCTCGATGAGCGCGAAGAGCAGCGCCGGCGCAGCCGCGTGACCGGCACCCATCCGCCCCTCGACGTGCGCCCCACTGCGAGGTACCGGTTCGACGGCGATAGTACGAAACCGATGGCTCCGAGACCGTCGGAGCTGCTAGCCGATGCGGTTCTGTACCGTTTTCCTGGAGGACGGTCGGGAAGGGTCGCCGTGGCCGCGTCCGACGCGGCGACCATTGTCGATCAGTTAAGGGGGCAGATGCCGACACTGACGTGGGTGCTGCCACTGTTCGGAAACATTGGGCGGCGTCGGCTTCCGGTCCTTCGAGGGATTGCGGTGCGGGCGGACTCGGTACTGGATGAGGCTGCTTTTGCCGTGCGTGGCGGTGTTGTGATGGTTCGACGTACGGAACTGCGGGCGTTGGCGTCGCTGCCCAGAGTGGTGCGCGCGGCGACGGCGCCGTCCGAGGTGTGGACGTCGATCGTGCCTGTCGAGATGAGGGTGGAGGCCGTGGACGCCCGGCTCCGGGCGCTAGCGGAGGATCTGAGCGTGCAGTTGGTCCGGGCGGAGCGCCATGCTCGGGCGCGGGCGTCAGTCGGCCCCGATGCCCGCGAGCCGGGCGGTGCTGCTCATCTCACCGTCGTCTTCGATCGGGCGGTTGCCGGCCCGGTCATCCTGGACGGCGTGTGGCTCGTGCCGGAGAGGGCCGATGGGTTGGCTGTGAATGAGAAGCGGAGCGCGCGATGACGGATGCCGTAGTATTTCAACGGTACTCAAGAGGTCGGCCCCGCGTGCGCGGGGGTAGAGGTGACGTGATTCAGTGCCACGCGCAGATTCATCAGTCGGCCCCGCGTGCGCGGGGGTAGAGGCTGGCCCTCGTTGGTGACCGCCCGCAGGCGGACGTCGGCCCCGCGTGCGCGGGGGTAGAGGGAGCAGCCGGTCCTCGACGCTGAGCGATGCGATGTCGGCCCCGCGTGCGCGGGGGTAGAGGCTTCGTGAACGTTACCCGCGTCACCTGCACTGTGGTCGGCCCCGCGTGCGCGGGGGTAGAGGCATGACGCTGGGACGACGGGTCATCGTTGTGGAGTCGGCCCCGCGTGCGCGGGGGTAGAAGAGAAGTGAGGGAGGGTTTCCTGGACTAAGGAAAATTGATTTACGTGATAGAGGCTTATTCATGAGGGTGTTCAGAGCATTTTACCGGCGGCAGTTGCGTGTCGCCGGATAAGACGGCGGCCTGCTCCTGAGAGAATTCAGGTATTGAATCTAAGACACCTCGGGAAGTAGGCCACCGTCATGAATAGTAGCGCACGAATCGCCCGCAGCGAGATCCTGGACCTGTGTCAGACGACCTACGCCGCGGGCCCCTTGCCGGTGTTCGGGGCCCAGGTGCTGGGCCTGTTCCTGTGCGTGCGCCTGACCCTGATCCTGGCTGAGACACAACCCTGCCCCAGGAGCTGCTCGCCGAGATCCACGGTGTCTGGCAAGCCACCGCCTCACGGGTCATCGCCGCCTGCACGACCCTGATCGCCTCCGGCCTGGAAAACAACGTGCCGACCGTGGAGGACCTGGAGCCCACGGCCCAACTGATTGTCGACGGCGCCCCTCCTGGAATGCTGGTCCTGGGCCGAACGGTGACAAGGGGTACATCGGGCCGGGCACGATCACCCCGAGGAGAAAACTCATGAACCTGCCCCCACCTCGACGACAAGACCTATAACCGGACCGTCAACCAGATCCGTTACAAAATCGAAATGAACATTGCGAGCATCAAAACATGGCACCCTCTGCACGCCAGCCGCAGAAGACCACTGAAAACCTTCCCGGCAACCATCATGGCAATCCTCGGGCTCATATTCGCAGACACCCCACGAATAAGCCTTATTGCACTGAGTCACTGAACAACTCAAAGAAATCATTAAACAATTGAATAAATCGGCGTGAGTGAGCGAGTATTGTGGCCCATAATGGCCCCGTTGGGTTCGACGATGCTGGTACGATTCAGGTTGCGGTAGTGGGGGTCAATTAATCAATAGCGTGTGAGCCATTCATACTGGCCAGTGAAGCTGCTGCAGTCGCCCGGCGGAATCACCGAATATCCCGTATCGCGCAGGACCTCGGCTGCGACGTCGGGCAGCGAGGCGATGATTGCTCGGGACTGATCGGTTCGCCAGGCCGCACGTTGCCGAGCGAGGATCTCAAGGGCGTCGTCGTCGTGGTCAATACCGATATCGTGGATGAGCATCTCCAAGAAGTCCTCCAGGATGGGTCGTAAGCGTGGACCGCCCACCGGAAAATGAATATCGGACAGTTGGGGAGCGCGCTCCGTGCTGGCCCGTTCAGCAACCGACGATCTGTTGCTTCCGACGCCGTTGCGGGTCATTGCGAAGGTCCAGTCGTCGCGGTGGGCGTGGATCTGAAGATGGCAGCACGGCACGTCGGAGCGAGGATGGCGGAGATACTCCAATCGCATCAGGGGCTCACTGCCGTGTGCGGGTAACAGATTGAAGGCCGACCTCTCAACAAGCATGAAGGAGTGATGCGCCGAAGCCGTGCACTCATAGGAGATTTTGAGTCTCAGGAGCTTCCGGCGATCGACGGTTAGAGTCACTGGCTGATCGTCAGGGGAGGCGACGGTCGCCTTCCATATACCTTTGTGGATGATGGCTTTGGCGACGTAGCCGGGTGCGTCAGGACACACGGTGCGGACAGTCGTCGTGGTCTGCGTGGCGAAATCGTGGGTCTGACGCTCCTGATCCGAGAAGTCCTCCATCAGTCGGACAGGAGGAAGGCGATGGCGTGGTACTCGGAGAAGAGCCGGGCCTCGTCGTCGTCGTAGTCCCAGTCCTCCTCGCGCTCCAGGGCGCGGTCGAGACTGCCGAAGCGACGCTCGAGCTTCTCGACCACCGCTGCCTTGCGGGCTTCGAGCTCCTCTTGCGTGAAGACGCGAACGATGTTGGCCGTTGACGCTGCGGGTGCCGACATGACGGAGGTCTCCTTCCTGCTG
>ERZ772940.1068-NODE-1068-length-9961-cov-29.5811_pt1 | contig 9961 bp, 8 predicted proteins | sample MGYA00511682_ERZ772940 | MGnify/ENA primary metagenome ERZ772940 (study PRJEB29015, sample SAMEA2737922) | human oral metagenome | biome: human oral; feature: human-associated habitat; material: dental | place: China | collected 2031 ... | reverse complement strand
GCGCTCATCGAGGAGGGGCTGCCGGTCTTCGTCATCGTGCCCACCCCGCGCCGCCCCGTCCTGCACGACAAGGTCATCTCCAACATCCAGGAGATCCGGGCCCGCGGCGCGCGCACCATCGTCATCGCGGAGGAGGGGGATACCGACGTCGAGCCCTTCGCCGACCACATCATCCGGGTGCCCGTCACCCCCACGATCCTGTGGCCGCTGCTGACCGTGGTGCCGCTGCAGATCTTCGCCGCGGCGCTGGCCGGTGCCAAGGGGCTGGATATCGACCAGCCGCGCAACCTGGCCAAGTCCGTCACCGTCGAGTAGGGCCGACGCCGAGACGTCGACTCGACCCGCAACGGCGCCGAGCCCGCAGCCCGGGCTCGGCGCCCTCGTCTACAGGGCGGGGCGAAGGGACCTGATCTGCTGCTTCGTGCGGGCCTGTGAGCGCTGGGAGGACAGGGCCAGGTCGTCGTCATTGTCGACGTGGTCGGCCTGGGCGACGACGAAGGCCTGGGCCATACCGCCGTCGTGGGCCAGGGAGAGGTGCCAGTGGCCGATGCCGGCCTGACGCGCGGCCATCGCGGCCGCCCCGGTTAGGCGCAGGCGCGGCGGCGTGCCGGGCATCGAGGTCACCTCGATGTCCTGGTACTCCCACCCCTGGGGCGCATCCAGCCCGAGCTCGGCGTAAGCCGACCCCAGGGCCTTGAGAACCGCCTCCTTGGCCGCCAGGCGCGCCCCGAGGGAGGCTGCCCGCTTCTGGCAGGCGGCCAGCTCGGCGGGGGTGAAGAGCCGCTCGCGCAGGCCGGGTACCCGGTCCATGTAGCCTTCGAGGCGGGGGATATCAACCAGATCGGTCCCTACAGCGCGAATCACTCGGCCATTGTGCCGGGTGAACGGGGACGGCGAGGGGTGAACGCGCCACCTAGTTCTAGAAAGGACAACTTCTTGCCGCCTGCCCGACGGCGGCTGACCTGGACCGGCAGCCACCGAGTGAGTCCCGTTGTGTGAAACTGCCTGTCTCAAAGCCGCGTTGGAGGGGCGAGGAGAGCGGAGCGGAGGACAATGGGACGGGTGAGTGACCTCAACGACCTCCCGCGTTCCCACGACGTCACCGACCCCACCACCTGTGCCTGGCCCGCCCGGGAGATAGCGTCCGCAGAGGCCCCCGTCACCGCGGGCACCGACCGCTACATGAGAGCCGCCGCCCACGCGGTGGCCCGGGCGGCACTGCGCGAGCTGCGCCAAGGAGCCGGTACTGCGGGCACCGCGGCGGTCCCCGCCCGGTCGGTTCTGGCGCCAGTGTCTTCAGCGAGTCCCGTGGGGACGGCGCCGACCCCCTCCTCACCGCTGTCCCCGACGACGCCGCTGGGAGGAACGGGTGGTGGAGCAGGCGCGTGCGCGAGCCCCGGATGGATCTCCGGGGCCCCGGTACTCCTCTTAGTCGGCGGCGGCCACAACGGGGCCGACACCCTCCTGGCCGGTGGCCTGCTCGCCCACAGCGGCTGCGCGGTCAGCGCCGTGCTCGCCACCGAGCACCCCCATCCCGTCGCCCTGGAGGAGGCCCGCAGCCACGGCGTCACCATCCACGGAGCCGGCTACCGCAGCGATGACGGAACCGATCAGGCCTTAGCCGAGGCCGTGGCCGCTATCGAGGCCTTCCTCGTCCGCGGCGGACTCGTCCTGGACGGGCTCACCGGCATCGGCGCCACCGGGGCGCTGCGACCCGACGCCGCCGCTCTCATCGCCCCGCTCATCGCCGCCGGAGAACCGGGGCACCGCCCGCTGCGCGTCATCGCTGTCGACCTGCCCAGCGGAACCGGCGTCGACGACGGCACGGTGAGCGGCCCGGTCCTGGCCGCCGACCTCACCGTCACCTTCACCTGCCTCAAGGGATGCCAGTGCCTGCCCCCGGCCCGCCACCTGTGCGGCGTCGTCGAGGTCGTCCCCCTCGGGCTGCCCACGCCCACGAGCCGGCCCCTGGCCCGTCGCCCCGCCGACGGCGCCCTGAGCGACTACCTGAGACGAGCCCTTCGCGAGCCGGGCCCCGATGACCACAAGTACACCCGTGGCGTGGTCGGCCTGTGGGCCGGCAGCGAGACCTACCCCGGCGCCGCCGTCCTGGCCGCCAGCGGCGCCGTGCGCGCCGGCGCTGGCATGGTGCGCCTGTCCGCCCCCAGGCGTGTGGAGGACCTCGTCCTGGCGGCCCGACCCGAGGTCGTCCCCGCCGCCGGACGCGCTCAGGCGCTCGTCCTGGGGCCGGGCATCGACCCCGCCGACACCACCAGGGCCGATGAGGTGCGGGCCGTCCTCGCCTCCACCCTGACACCCTCCGGCCAAGACAGCCAGTGCCCCACCCCGGTCCCCACCGTCGTCGACGCCGGCGCCCTGAGCATCCTGACCGAGCTCCTCACCGAGGAGCTGGGCTGCACGCCGCTGCACGTGCTGACCCCGCACGCCGGAGAGGCCGCCGCGCTGCTGATCGCGCTGGAGGACAAGGGGGCAGCGGCGCAGGAGACCCATGGGTGGAGCCGCGAGCGCGTCGAGGCCCACCCGGGGCTCGCCGCCCGCGAGATCTGCCGCCTCACCGGCGCCACCGTCCTGCTCAAGGGAGCCACCACACTCATCGCCGCACCACAGCGCCCCGTGGTCAGCGTGGACAGCGGCCCCGGCTGGATGGCGAGTGCCGGAAGCGGGGACGTGCTGGCCGGGATCCTCGGAGCGGTCCTGGCCGGCGCCGCAGCCCGCTGGGAGCAGGAGACGGCGCCCGCTGCCTCGGACCCGACCTCAGTAATGGACGCCCTGGTCGAATCGGTGGCCGCCGGCGTCAGGCTGCACGCGCTCGCGGGGGCCTACGCCGCAGCAAGCCCGCAGGGCGCCGGGGGCACGGGGGCCGGCGGGCACCCGATCGCCGCCCTGGACATCGCCGCTGCCCTCGGCCCGGCCCGCCTCGAGCTCAACTGGCTCCAGGCGGTGCCCCACCCTTGAGGTGCGGCACCTGAAGCGGTACCCAGCAGGCCTTCCGGCTCGAGGCGTGGGCTAGGAAACAGCGGCACCCCCGGCCACCAGTGCGACAATCGCGCCGTGACCACCTCCCTGGACTCTGCCGCAACGACCCCCTCCACCGCTCCGCGATCCGCGCTCGCCCAGTGCGCGCCACCGGCAGCGGCCACTACCTCGCGGGCCGTCATCGACCTGGAGGCCGTGGCCCACAACGGGCGGCGCCTGGCACAGGTGGCGGGCGTGCCGTGGATGGCCGTGGTCAAGGCCGACGCCTACGGTCACGGGCTGGGGCCGGTCGCTCTGACGGCCCTGTCGGCGGGAGCCTCCTGGCTGGGGGTGGCCCAGCTCGCCGAGGCCCTGACTCTGCGCGCCCTTCTGGACGAGGCCGGTGTGAGCCGCCCGGCGGGGGAGCCCACCTCGCAGGCCCCCCGGCTCCTCACCTGGCTCCTGCCCGTCATGGAGCCTGACCGAGCGGCCGCCGAGGACTCGCCCCTGCGTGCCGCCCTGGCGGCCGACCTGGACCTGTCAGTGTCCACCCTGCCCCAGCTCGAGGCCCTGTCGGCGGCGGCCCGGGCGCAGGGGAGGACGGCGCGTCTCCACCTCAAGGTCGACACCGGCATGTCGCGCGGCGGCGCCACCCCCGAGGAGCTGCCCGCCCTGGCCGCCGCGCTGAGGCGGGCCGAGGACGAGGGAACGGTCGACGTCGTCGGCCTGTGGTCCCACCTGTCGCGCGCCGACGAGCCTGCCAGCGGCTCCACCGAGGAGCACCTGGAGCGGTACCGGCAGGCCGAGCAGGTCGTCCGGGCCGCCGGCCTCAACCCGCCCATCCACCACCTGGCCGCCACCGGAGGACTCCTGTGGCACCCGCAGGCCCGTATGGACCTGGTGCGCGCAGGCATCGGCCTGTACGGGTTGAGTCCCGATCCCTCCGTGGCCACCGGCGCCGAGCTCGGGCTGCGGCCCGCCATGCGCCTGGAGTCCCCTCTGGTGCAGGTCAAGCGCATCGAGGCCGGGCAGGCCGTCTCCTACGGGGGGACCTGGAGCGCCCCCACCGACCGCTGGGTGGGGCTCGTGCCCCTGGGATACTCCGACGGCATCCCCCGCGCCGCCAGCTCCACCGGCCCCGTGGGAGTCGGCAGCATTATGACCACCATCGTGGGGCGGGTGTGCATGGACCAGGTGGTCGTCGACCTCGGCCCGACCGTGGACGAGACCGGAGCACCCCTGCCGGCACCGGCCCAGGTCGGGGAGACCGCCGTGCTCTGGGGAGACCCCCAGGACTCAGATCAGGAGGCCGTCCCCACCGCGGATGAGTGGGCGCAGGCCTGCGGCACCATCAACTACGAGATCGTGACCCGGTTGGGAGCTCGCGTCCCGCGCTGCTACGTCGGGGATCCCGGCACTGGCGACTACTCTCGACCCTAGACGGCAGACGTCGGATATCGCCGGCCCCCATCAGGCCGGCCGGTTCCACCATCGGACCCACGCACGGATGAGGAGGGAATATGAGCACAGCGCCGCACACACCGCAGACCGCCCCCGAGATCACCATTGCCACCGGCAACGCCGACGAGACCCGGGCACTGGGTGCCCGCCTGGCCCGCCTGCTGCGCGCCGGCGACCTCGTCATGCTCTCCGGCGGACTGGGGGCCGGCAAGACCACGCTCGCTCAGGGCGTCGGTGCGGCCCTGGGGGTGCGCGGCCGGGTCTCCTCACCCACCTTCATCATCGCCCGCGTGCACCCCTCCGTCTCCGACGGCCCCGACCTCATCCACGTTGACGCCTACCGGATCACCTCCCTGGAGGAGATTGACGCCCTCGACCTGGACTCCTCCCTGGAGCGCGCCGTCACCCTGGTCGAGTGGGGCGAGGAGAAGGTGGAGGCCCTGAGCCCCGACCGCCTGGAGATCCAGGTGCTGCGCCCCCACGGAGCCGTGCGCGCCGAGCGCCCGCAGCCCGACGACGCCCCCGCCGGGGCCGAGCACTCCGCCGGCTCGGTAACGGGGGAGCCGGTCGTGGACCTCGGCGAGGTCGACGACGGCAACCGGACGATTATCGTGCGCGCCGTCGGTCCGCGCTGGGCCGACGTCGACCTGAACCCCCTGGCCGCAGAGGCCTCCTGCCAGCCTGGAGCGCCGCTGTGAACACTCCCGCCACCGTGGCACCGGTCCGCAACGCCATCCCTATCCGGCCCACCCAGTGCTCCCGGCGTCACCGGCGCCTGCTCCTGCCTGCTGCGGCGGCGACGCTCCTGGGCGTCTGCCTCCTGGTCCCGGGGCCGGCCCGAGCCGTTGCCGATGCCAGCCCTCGGGTCGCGCCGATCACGTCGGCCGGCGGCGTGGCGGGTGTCGCGACCGACGCCGACTCGCGTGACGAGGCCAAGGCGCTCATGGAGAGCGAGTGCGTCGCTCAGGTACGTCAGAGCACCGGTGAGCAGGGCGAGATCACGGTGGGCGACCCGCGCAGCGTCTACACCTGGGCCTCCGGCTTCCTCGACGGCTCCCAGCCCACCGCGCAACCGGTCGACACCGGCGACTGGGCCGCGACCGTCTCCTCGGGAGGCAAGCCGGTCGGTCTTCTCGAGGTGGTCCATGACAAGGGGCACGCCACCTGCACCCCCGTGTTCGACGACGACCTGGCCACCGACGTCGACCAGATGGGCGAGGCCCACCTCGTCCACGACCGCAACGCCAACGCCTGGTACTCGCTGAGCGGCACCACGGTGACGGCGATGGGGGAGGCCGCCACCCGGCGCCTGGCCGGTCCCATCGATCTGCGCGACTACGGAGAGATCCTGCGTGAGCGCGCCGGGTCCAAGCCCAAGACCTCCGCCGCTCAGGGCGAGGAGCGCTCCACCACGGGGGGCTGGGCGATCTGGGGGCCGGTCCTGGCGGTCGTCGTCGTCGGGATCCTCACCGTCATCATCACGGTCCGTCACGAGCGCAAGGTGACCGCCCCGCTGCGCCAGGCCCGCAACCGCGCCGACATGGCCGAGCGCGCTGACCGGCTCAGCCGGGACGAGTCCGACACCCAGGGCGCCGCAGTGCGGCGGGGCATCCCCCGCGCCGCCATCGATCTGTCCCTTCTGGGGGACGGGGCTGAGGATGACGCCGACGCGACCGTCGGTGAGACCCTGGGGGACACGATCCCCGAGAGCCGCGTCAACCTGCCACGAGACCCGAGGGCATAGGCTGGTCCGGTGCGAATCCTCTCCATCGACTCCTCCCTGGGGACTCAGCTCGCGGTCGTCGATGCCGCCCCCTCGGCCGCCGGCGCGCGCGCCCTGCAGGTGCTGAGCCAGGACGAACAGGCCGATACCCGTCGTCACGCCGAGTCCCTCGGGCAGATGCTCTCTGAGGCTCTGTCGGTTCCCGAGGTGGCCGAGCGTCCGCTGGACGCCGTGGTCGCCGCCACCGGACCGGCCCCCTTCACCGGACTGCGGGCCGGACTGGTGACGGCCGGGGTCGTCGGGCGCACCCGGGGCGTCCCCGTCCACGGAGTCTCCAGCCTCGACGCCGTCGCCCGCCGCGCCCTGGACGAGCTCGGAGCCCACGAGGGACGCGAGGATCCGGTCGTCCTGGTCGCCACCGACGCCCGCAGGCGCGAGGTCTACGCGGCACTCTTCCGCGCCAACGGTCCCGACGACGTCACCCGCCTGACCGAGATCAGCGTCTGCCCCCCGGCCCGGGTCGCCCAGCGCCTCGCCGAGCAGGCCCCGGGGCAGGACGGAGAAGGCGGAGGCGTCGACATCGTGGCCGGCTCCGGCGCCGCCCTCTACCCCGAGCTGGCGGAGATGTCCTCCTGCCACGAGGCCCTGGCACCTATCTCCGGTGACGCCCTCACCCAGGTGCGCATCGCCCTGGCCCGCCTCGAGCGCGGTGAGGAGCTGAGCACACAGCCGCTCTACCTGCGCCACGCCGACGTGCAGATGCCCACCGCCCGCAAGCGCGTGCGCTGACCCCGGGGCCACGAAGGACACTGAGATGCCCGAGGTGACGGGAGCGGGCCGGGCCCCCAGACTGCGGGAGATGGCGGCGGGGGACCTGGAGACCATCGCCCGTCTCGAGAGCGAGCTCTTCGGAGCCGAGGCCTGGAGCCTCGACCTGCTGGCCGCCGAGCTGGCGGCCTCCCAGGGGCCTGGGGCGGACCGCCGCTACGTCGTCGTCGAGGCCGAAGAGAGCGATGGCGACGGTGACGCCGATGAAGCCGCGGATCGCGCCACCGAGGCCGGGCCGCACGGGCCACGGCTCCTGGGCTATGCCGGGCTCTATCACGCAGGCGGGCTGACCAGCGCGGATCTGCTGACCATCGCCACCGTCCCGGCGGCGCGCGGGCGAGGGATCGCCTCCCTCATGCTCACCGAGCTCGTCTCCACCGCCCGAGAGGTGAGCTGCCCCGATGCCCTGCTGGAGGTGCGTCAGTCCAACGAGGCCGCCCAGCGGCTCTACGCCAGGCACGGGTTCGTCCCCATCGGCCGGCGCCGCCGCTACTACCAGGCACCGCCGGAGGACGCCGTGGTCATGCGGTTGACTCTGAACCCGCGCCCGGGACCGGTGGGGGCCGAGGCCGGTGATCCGAGCCCGCCCTGAGCCCGAGGGCCAGCCCATCCGGGGGCATGCCCCGGTGTCCGACTGGACGGATTGCGCCGGGACCGAAGAAGCAGATGGGTCCGCAGCGACCGGAGATAAACACGGACCGCGGGGAGAGAAGCGGTAGGTGTCGGCCACTTCACAGATTTGTCTGACACCCCCGTGACGAAAAGGCGGCCCCAGATGTCGGTGTCAGCATATTCCGCGGCGTTGAATGACGAATCGAGATTCGATGAGATCCCCGCGATTCTGCGGATCGTCACAGTAACTGCGCTGGTAGGGGCCCAGGCGGGACCAACGGGACCTGGTGCCCGGCTAGCCTTCTGCCGTGGCCAAATCATCTGCTCCTTCCCTGAAGAGGCGGACCGCCTTCTCCACGACCGTCTTCATGAAGCGCATGATGGCGATCTCGGGACTGGTGTTCCTGTTCTTCGTCCTCTTCCACGCCTACGGCAACCTGCACTACTTCGAGGGTGAGGTCGCCTACGATCACTACGCCGTGTTCCTGCGAGCGCTGCTGGTGCCGATCATGCCCTACGGCGGTGTCCTATGGATCCTCCGCCTGGCTCTCATCGCCTGCCTCCTGGCTCACGCCGGCAGCGCCTTCCACCTCTGGGCGCGCAACAAGCGGGCCCGCGGCAACGACAAGTACGCCGTCAAGAAGCCCGGCGCCGAGTACTTCGCCTCCCGCTACGCCATGCGCACCATGCGCTGGGGCGGCGTCATCCTCCTGCTGTTCATCATCTGGCACCTCCTGCAGTACACCACCCTGTCACTGACGCCGGGAGGGAAGTACGTGCACGGGCGGGCCTACCTCAACATGTACTACGGCTTCCAGTTGTGGTGGGTGTGGCTCATCTACGCTGTCGCGCTGGCCGCCCTGTGCCTGCACGTGTGGCACGGTGTGTGGTCCGCCCTGCAGACGCTGGGGGCGGTGCGAGGAAACACCATCCCCTTCATCCGGCTGATCGCCTTCGTGCTGGCCTTCGCGCTGTTCGCCGCCTTCATGGCGGTTCCGACGGCGATCCTCTTCGGCTATGTCGATGCCCCCATGGCCGCTGCCGACTATTACCCGCAGTTCTGTGACGCGATCGGCTCCTCCGCCGAGCACTTCGCCGAGTGTGCTACGGCGACCCACTGAGAGTGAACGACTATGACTGAACTCATCGACGGCCTGTACTACGAGGGCGAGAAGATCGCCGACACCAAGGCCCCCCACTCCGTCCCGATCGACCGGCGCTGGGAGCAGCGCAAGTTCGAGGCCAAGCTGGTCAACCCCGCCAACCGCCGCAAGCTGGACATCATCGTCGTCGGCTCCGGCCTGGCCGGCGGCGCCGCGGCCGCCTCCCTGGGCGAGCAGGGCTACAACGTCAAGGTCTTCTTCTACCAGGACTCGGCTCGCCGGGCGCACTCCATCGCCGCCCAGGGCGGTATCAACGCCGCGAAGAACTACCGCAACGACGGGGACTCCGTCTACCGGCTCTTCTACGACACGGTCAAGGGCGGTGACTACCGCGCCCGCGAGGACAACGTCTACCGCCTGGCGGAGGTCAGCGCCAACATCATCGACCAGTGCGTGGCCCAGGGCGTGCCCTTCGCCCGTGAGTACGGCGGCCTGCTGGACAACCGCTCCTTCGGCGGCGTGCAGGTCTCCCGTACCTTCTACGCCCGCGGCCAGACCGGCCAGCAGCTCCTCATCGGCGCCTACCAGGCCCTCGAGCGCCAGGTGCACGCCGGCACGGTCAAGGAGTTCCGTCGCCACGAGATGGTCGAGCTCATCATCGTCGACGGCCGTGCCCGGGGCATCGTCACCCGCGACATGGTCACCGGGAAGATCGAGACCCACCTGGCCGACGCCGTCGTCCTGGCCAGCGGCGGCTACGGCAACGTGTTCTTCCTGTCCACCAACGCCATGGGCTGCAACGCCACCGCCATCTGGCGCGCGCACCGCAAGGGCGCCTACTTCGCCAACCCCTGCTACACGCAGATCCACCCCACCTGCATCCCGCAGTCCGGGGACTTCCAGTCCAAGCTCACCCTCATGAGTGAGTCCCTGCGCAACGACGGACGCATCTGGGTGCCCAAGAAGGCCGAGGACTGCGACAAGGACCCGCGCGACATCCCCGAGGAGGCGCGCGACTACTACCTCGAGCGCATCTACCCGGCCTTCGGCAACCTCGTGCCGCGTGACATCGCCTCCCGCCAGGCCAAGAACATGTGCGACGAGGGTCGCGGCGTGGGACCGGCCATCAAGGAGCGCGACGCCGACGGCAACGAGCGGATGATGCGTCGCGGCGTCTACCTGGACTTCTCCGAGGCCATCAGCCGCCTGGGCAAGGACGCCGTCTCCGCCCGCTACGGCAACCTGTTCGAGATGTACC
>ERZ772940.1067-NODE-1067-length-9979-cov-5.07013_pt1 | contig 9979 bp, 5 predicted proteins | sample MGYA00511682_ERZ772940 | MGnify/ENA primary metagenome ERZ772940 (study PRJEB29015, sample SAMEA2737922) | human oral metagenome | biome: human oral; feature: human-associated habitat; material: dental | place: China | collected 2031 ... | reverse complement strand
ACTGACAGATGGTTACCAAGGTTTCTATCATCTTATGGATGTGTCAGGTAGTGTTGAGGAGGCGCGTGCAAGCTACATCATTCGTGACTTTGAAAAGGATTCCTTTGAAGCTCGTAAAGCAGCTATGCAGTCTATTGCTGACAAGATGAATCAAGAACTTGGGAATGATCGCGTGACCTTGACTCTGACTGACCAGTACTACAATATGAAGGAAGTCATTGAGAAAGACATGACACCCGTTACCATTGCTAAAGCCGTAATGGAAGATCTGGGAATCACGCCAATCATTGAACCGATTCGTGGTGGAACAGATGGGTCTAAGATTTCCTTTATGGGGATCCCAACTCCTAATATCTTTGCTGGTGGTGAAAACATGCATGGACGTTTTGAATACGTCAGCCTTCAGACTATGGAGCGTGCGGTGGATACCATCATTGGCATTGTATCTTATAAAGACTAAAAAAGACGAGGTAGCTCAGCTACTTCGCCTTTCTTTTTATTCATTTGGTTGAGCACTTGTCTCAGACTCACTTTGCGCTTGCTTTTCTGTTGGTTTAGAAGCAGCTGTTTCACTGTCTTTCTCAGACTTAGATTGGCTATCAGTTTCACTTGCTTTTGAACGGAGTTCCTGGTTCAAGCTAATGATTTCTTTAGCTAGAGTGAGGAGACCTTCTTTATCACTGCTTTTGGCTGCAAGTTGATCAAATAGGCCATCAACACGTTCAAAGTCAGCATCGGATCCTTTGTTATCCTCTAAGTACTTGTGAAGAGAGAGCAAGACATTATAGAGTTTTTGGTAGATGATCACGGTTTGCGGATCTTGTTCTGCTTCTTTTTTCTCTCGTTGGATAGTCGCTGCAATACGATTTAAAAGATCCTCAAGTTGTGTTTTAGCTTCGTCAAGGTCTGCATTTTCCTTTTCAGTAGCCGCTTTGATATTAGCTGCTTCTTCAGCTAGGGATTGTTTGACACCATCTTCTTTGACACGTGCTAGGAGTTGGGCAGCTTTAGTTAGGAGAGCATCCACTTCTTCCTTCTTAACATGGCTAACCCGCTCTTCTGGCATAAAATCACCGTAGAGTTCTTTTAGGAATTCATAGATGGCTGTCTTAGCAGTTTGACTATCTACTTTTTCCGTATCTAGAATAGTCTTACCAGCTTTTGTAGATACGGGTTCTTCTTTGAGAGCTTCTTCTACTTCTAGCTTAGTTTGGTAAATAGTTGGGAATAGCTTGTTCAAGTCGGTTGCTTTGAGGAAAGATTGTGACTGGTAAAGTTCCCATGTCAACTGGGCAACACGGTTCCGAAGTTCTTCTCTCAAACGACCATCAGATACATGTTCATAGAAATACTTGATGTACTCTACTGTTGTAACCCCTGTTCGATCTCGGAAATCTTGCAAGGCCTGCAGTTTCGCTTCAATCGCATCCAACTCTGTCTCATCCTGTGCTAGTTTTGCTTCCTGCAAATGTACCAAAAGATCTTTCTTAGGTAAGCCATAAGCGTCCGTATCCAGTGTATTGATCTTATCTACAAGGGCTTGGTACTTCTTATCTAAAGGTGAAGTTTCAACCGGTGCCACACTTTGATCCACATGGATATACTGTTTATCAAAGAGATCCAAGGCTGCTAGATATCCAGCAGTTGAGTTTGTTGCCAGTTTTTTCATATTTTCGGTGAATTGCCCCAAAGCAAGTTCAACACGTCTCTGCATGATAGGCTGATCTTTGTAGAGACTTCTGCTATCTGCTAACAGTTGATCCACCTTAGATAGAACTGTTTGTTCATCAAAAGTCCCAGGTTGATAGGTCGATTGTAGGGCCGGAATCTTGTTTTTCAAAGCTACTTCATAGCCCTTGGTTTGAACCTTGATGTAGTGATTGTGGTCTCCGTGAGGAATCACAAAACTGCCACTTTCTACTTGCAAACTATAAGGAGACACCCCATCACGTAGGGCAGTCGTATACAGTTCATTTAGGAAATCCAGTTCTGGATTTCCAGTTTGGAGAGGAATACGAACATGTTCTTTTCGAACAGCATAAGGATGGATATGGGTTGGATCATAGGCTTGATCCGGATTTCCAAAGACAAAGAATCCATTTGAAATGCGAATCGCTTCGAGCGGAACCCCGTAGGTCTGTGAGATATACTTGATTTTTTCTTCATCGCTAGCATCTCTTGAGAAACTTTCCACAGTCTTTGCAAGTGGTTGAACGAGCTGAGGCTGATGATTTTCTTTCAAGTGATCTTGGGCAGCTTTGATTTGGGATGCAGTCAAGTCCTTCTTAAAGAAATAATGAGCGTGATCTCCATGAGAAACTACAAACCCTTGCTCATCTTCACTAATAACACGGTCAGCTGCAAAGTCATGATCATGTTCTTCGTCATGATGATGGTGGTCATGCTCCTCTCCATCATGGTCATGGTCTTCATGGTTGGTCCCCTGACTTCCATGGTCACCGTCTTGGTCATGATGATGGCCTTGCTGATCAGGATGTTCTACTGGTTTACTTGGATTTTCTAAAGGTGCTGGTTTCCCACTGTCACTAGCAAGAGGAATCATTCGTGCAATCTTTTCTTCTAAAGCAGAAAGCTTTGTATACGGAATGAAATGATAGTGATTTCCATGAGGAATCGCTACGCCACTTGGTGTTCTGCTTGAAATCTTAGCTGGGTCAAAAATCAAGCCATCCGATTCTGCATAACGTTGCTTACTTGGAAGTGCATAGAGCTGTTTTAATAGATTCTGAAGGTTCTCTTCTGGATTGCTTGGTGTTTCAGTTTGTTGACTAGAATTAGTGGTTTGACTGGTTCCATTTTGACTTGGACTATAGTCCGTCACAGTCGGTTGTTTTCTAGTTCCAGATAGGTAGGCTTGAGCAGCTGCTAATTCGCTAGCAGACAAGGAACTCTTAGGAATATAGTGGTAATGTCCACCATGAGGAACGATATAAGCATCACCAGTATCCTCTATAATATCAGATGGATTAAAGATGTAACCGTCATCGGTGGTATAGCGTCCTTGCAATTGAGCAAGTACCACTGCACTGTTAGAAGTTGGTGCATCATGAGTATGACCTTGTTTTTGGCGCTCAATTTCGTCCTTCGTACGAATATTATCAGCATGTGCCGCATCTTTAAGATAGACATAATACTTGCCATCCACCTTGATAATGTAGCCACCTTTGATTTCGTTGACAATGTCAGCATCTTTCAGTTGATAATTGGCATCTTTCATCAACAGTTCTTCGCTGAAAATCGCGTCAAAAGGAACTTTACCATTGTAATAATGGAAATGATCACCATGTGAAGTCACATAACCTTGATCGGTGATTTTCACGACAATTTGTTCAGCCTGAATGTCTTCTTTTTTGCTAACTTGATCTGGTGTCTGATTCTCTGTTTTTTGAGTGTCTTGCTTCCCATCGACATAAGACACACGGTTATTATCTTTGTTTTCTTCTACCTGGTGTTGGTTCAATGCATAGATGCAAAGGCTTAGGGAAAGGACAAGAGCCGATCCTGCTGCAAGGTATTTTTTATTAATTTTCATAATCTCCTCATTTTAATTCTTCTGCAAGAACATTCATATTTTCTTCTAGGTTTTCTAAGTACGTTTTGTCGTTTTCAGGATCTGCTTCCAAAGGATTAAGAGTTTTCAGACTAACTCCTGTTGATTTGACTAAGGTTTCAGCAACTTTAGAGGAAGCATTGCTCTCAGTAAAGATGGTTTTGACCTTATAGGTCTTAACGAATTCCTGAATTTCTGTTAGTTGTCTAGGACTTGGCTCTTGTTCAGGAGAAATTCCTGCTATACCGAGTTGTTTCAATCCAAACCGTTTAGCAAGATAAGAAAAGGCTGTATGTTGTGTAACAAAAGTCTTTTGACTCGCTTTTTCAAAAATAGGCTGGTATTTTTTAGTCAATTCTTGGACCTTAGAGATGAAATTCTTGGCATTCTTTTGATAAGTCTCTTTATTGGCACTGTCAATCTCCGAAAGTTTGTCCGCAATAATCTGAGCTTCTTCACCTGCTTTTTCTGGATCTAACCAAGTGTGAGGGTCGTAGAGTGTTTTTTCATCGATGCCGTCACCAGCTTCAACATCTTCCAAACCTGGTACACGCTCCAAGGTCATCCCTTCAGAGGCTTCTAAAACCTTAACTTTTGAGTTTTTCAAGTTAGGATCTAGACTTCCCGCCCAAGATTCGAGCGTATGAGAATGGTAGACAAAAACATCCGCGTCATAGATAGCAGCAATGTCATTTGCTGACGGTTCAAAGGAGTGAATCCCACTACTTGACTGAATCATCCGAACATCATTCAAGTCACCCGATACCTCTTTGACCATGGCATAGATCGGGTAAAAACTTGTTACAATCTTCATCCCTTTTGCTTCTTGTTTTTCTTTTTGACCACATGCTCCTAAGACAAGAGCCAACACACTGGCCATCAATAATAGTATTGTTCTTTTTTTCATCATTACTCCTTAACTAGTGTTTAACTGATTAATTAACCAGTAAATAGTTTATCTTTATTTATACTATCTGTCAAGATATTTTGCACATTTTCATGAAAAAAATGAGAACTAGAACTCACATTCTGTTCTCATTTTTCGTTTTCCCGTTCTCCTATCCTGTTTTTAGGAGTTAGAAAATGCCGCTACCTTTACTTACTCTCCTTTAATAAAGCCAATAGTTTTTCAGCTTCTGCCATAATAGTATTGTTGTCTTGAGCGCCAAACAATAGATTATTCTTTAATCCAGTAAGAGTTTCGTTAGCGTTAGACTTGATAATGGGATCTTGAATTTTTGCAAGTAAATCTTCAGCTTCTCTCAGTTTTTCTTCAACCTTTTCAGTTTCAACCTGAGGTTCTTCTTGTTCCTCTGGTGATTCTTCCTCCGGCTCCTCTGTTGGTTTTGGAGATTCTGGTTTCTCACTTTGCGGTTTTTCTTCTCTAGGAGTTTCTTCCTCAGGTTTTTCTGTCTGAGGTTTCTCCTCGTTTGGTTTTTCCGTTTGATTGGTATCAGCTTGACCATTTTGGTTTCTTTGAACATGGTTACTTGCATTGCCCCAACCACTATCTGAATGCGGACGTTCGTTTGGATGTTCGACATAGTACTTGACAGTCGCAAAGAGATCTTCTAGACTATACCCCTTAGGTGCCTCATAAAGTCCTTCGTCAAACCACTCAAATTTGATGTTATGGTAATGGTCATAATGAGGTATGATTAAACTACCGTTTTTGACTTCCACAGTATGTTGGAGATTATAAGGCATACGATCAAGGGGCACCTTCTTAGCTGCTTTCACGCGGTTGTAGATAGCTTCTGCTCCTTTTGCCTCCGTATTTCCTGAATCCTGATGGTCTGTAGAAGGAGGAGTAAAACCTTTCTCTTTAGCATAAGCCTGGGCTGCCGCTCTTTCGGCTTCAGACAAACTATCTTTCTTAATCCAATGACTATGGGTCATATGTGGAGTTACATAGGCATCCCCCTCATCACTGGTGATATCACGAGGATCAAAGATATAACCGTCTTCTGTTGTATACTTGCCTGCCAACTTGGCTACTTGAATCTCATCATCAGTATAAGCAATTTGCGCATTTGGTTTTCCTAGACGTTCTGGATGACGAATCGGTGCTAGGAAGGCCAGGATATCATCCACCAACTTGATTTTATCACTTGAGGCATCATTGAGATGTTCCAAGAGCTTATCCAAAGCGTCAAAATCAGCTTGGCGCCCTTTATTATCAAGTAAGTCTTGATGAACTCTTGCTAGTAAATCATAAGCCTTATTGTAAAATTCTCGATCACTAGATGGGAGGTTGGTTTTCTTAGCTCCGAGTTTATGAGCTAAACTTTCTTGCTTGGCTAGTTTGCTATCAATGGCTGCTGCTGTTTCTGCTGAAAGTTCCTTGGCAGGAATATAACGTGAGGTTCCATTCTCCTCAAAGACATAGCCATCAGCTACTTTTCGAACCGCCTGTTTGAGCAATTTTTCGGCAATTGGATTGTTTGGAGCTGGTTGAGGATTTGGTACAGGTTGCGGGCTTGGACTAGGTTCCGGAGTCGGTTGTGGACTTGGTTGTTCTGGTCTTGAATCCGGCACCCAATGGTTCGAACGATAGCGAAGTGGGATGACGCGAGCGATTCGTTCTTCCAATTCAGACATCTGTGAATAAGGGATAAAATGGTAATGGTCCCCATGAGGTACTGCAACACCTCTAGCTGTTCGACTTGTGATTTGTGCTGGATCAAAGACAAGGCCATCAGATTCTACGTGTCGTTGGCTGAGTGGCAAACTATAAAGTTGTTTCAGAAGGCCATCAATATCCTCATCACTTTGACTCGCTTGACTATCGTCGCTACTGTTACTGTTGTTAGGCGTGTTCGTATAGCCACTACCTTGATTATTATAGGATGGGGTCCATCTATCTATATCACTGCTAGCACTGTTGCCATTGGTACGGCGATAAGTAGGCGTATTTGATTGACCACTTCTACCAGATAGGAAGGCTTCTGCAGCAGCCAATTCGCTGGCTGATAACTCACTCTTAGGAATATAATGGTAATGGTCGCCGTGAGGAACGATATAAGCATCACCAGTATCTTCAATGATATCAGAAGCATTAAAGATGTAGCCATCATCTGTGGTATAGCGTCCTTGTGAACGTGCCAAGGCTACCGCACCATCGTTTGCTGAAGTTCCTCCTTCACGATGCTGACTATGCTCTTGTTTTTGTCGATTGATTTCTTCTTTTGTACGAACATTATCTGCATGGGCGGCATCCCTAAGGTAGACATAGTATTTTCCATCTACCTTGATAACATAACCACCCTTGATTTCACTGACAATATCTTCGTCTTTGAGTGTATAGTTTGGATCCTTCATCAGCAACTCTTCACTAATGATAGCGTCATAAGGGACCTTGCCATTATAGTAATGATAATGATCCCCATGAGAAGTCACATAACCTTGATCCGTGATCTTGATGACGATTTGTTCGGCATTGATGCCTTCTTTTTTACTAACCTCATCAGGAGTTAGATTCTCCGTTTTTTGTGCCGCTTGTTTACCATCAACGTAAGACACACGGTTATTTTCCTTGACCATTCTAGCTTGATACAGTCCTAACTCATAAGAACAGACACTTAAAATTAAAGCTGCCGCAGAACCTGCTAGGTATTTTTTATTAATTTTCATCGAAACTCTCTTTCTTTTTGATATTTCTAGTTGCAATTCATTTCTAAATTGCAGAAACTCCTCTCTAAAAGTTAACTGGTTAATAGTTTACTCCTAAATATTCAACTTGTCAAGAATTTTATGAACTAGTTAACGATTTTTTTGTTTTCTACACTGTCTTCTATCTGAACAGTCTGATTTGAGAATCCTATATTGAAAATCAATCACCAAATTTTTAAAACAAAAAATCCCTGCAACTGAGTTGCAAGGACCTTTCAATTAATCAAAGTCAACGTATTCTTTTTGAAGTTCAAGAACTTCTTCCATTGTTGAGCATTCTGTAAGGGCACGGTTTGCGTACTCTTCCATCTTAGCTGTGTCGAGTTTCTTCATCAAGCTACGTGTACGAAGGACAGATGTTGCTGACATAGAGAACTCATCCAAGCCCATTCCGACAAGAAGTGGAACAGCTTTTTGGTCACCAGCCATCTCACCACACATACCTGCCCATTTACCTTCAGCGTGAGCTGCTTTGATAACGTTGTTAATCAAACGTAGGATTGATGGGTTATATGGTTGGTAAAGGTATGAAACTTGCTCATTCATACGGTCTGCTGCCATTGTGTATTGGATCAAGTCGTTTGTACCAATTGAGAAGAAGTCAACTTCTTTAGCAAATTGGTCTGCAAGCATAGCCGCTGCAGGAATCTCGATCATGATACCAACTTGGATATTATCCGCAACTGCAACACCTTCAGCAAGAAGGTTTGCTTTTTCTTCGTCAAAGACTGCTTTCGCTGCACGGAATTCTTTCAAGAGCGCAACCATTGGGAACATGATACGCAATTGACCGTGTACAGACGCACGAAGAAGGGCACGGATTTGAGTGCGGAACATAGCATCTCCAGTTTCAGAAATAGAGATACGAAGGGCACGGAATCCAAGGAATGGGTTCATTTCGTGAGGCATATCGAAGTAAGGAAGTTCCTTATCTCCACCGATATCCATTGTACGAACGACAACAGGTTTACCGTTCATTCCTTCAAGTACGGCTTTGTAAGCTTCATACTGCTCGTCTTCTGTTGGGAAGTCTTGAGAATCCATGTACAAGAACTCTGTACGGTAAAGACCGACAGCTTCGGCACCGTTGGCATTGACACCTTCAACGTCTTTTGGAGTACCGATATTAGCAGCCAATTCAAAGTGTTTACCATCAGCAGTCACTGTTTGAGCATCTTTCAAAAGTGCCCATTCAGCTTTTTGCTTCGCATAAGCTTCACCAGCAGCCTTGAATTCTGCCGCTTGCTCATCAGTTGGGTTGATAATCACTTCACCAGTGATACCGTTAACAGCAAGGATATCACCATCTTTAACAATTTCAGTGATGTTGTTTGTACCCAATACTGCCGCGATTTCAAGTGTACGCGCCATGATAGCTGAGTGGCTTGTACGTCCACCGATGTTGGTTACAAAAGCTTTTACAAAGTTTTTGTCCAATTGAGCTGTATCTGAAGGAGTCAAGTCATGCGCAATCACGATCACTTCTTCATTGATAGAAGCTGGGTTTGGCAATTTCTTACCAAGGAGATTTGCCAATACACGCTTCGTCACGTCGCGGATATCCGCTGCACGTTCTTGCATGTATGGGTTGTCTTCCATGCCTTCAAAGATAGTGATAAACATGTCTGTCACTTCTTTCAGACCTGCTTCTGCATTCACTTTCTTCGCACGGATTGTTTCCTTGATTTGGCTGATCATCTCTGGGTCAGCAAGAACCATTAAGTGAGCGTCAAAAACTTGAGCTGCTTCTTCACCGAGCGTACCTACTGCTTTCTCACGAATAACAGAAAGCTCGTCTTGTGATGCTTTTAGAGCGGCATCAAGGCGAGCTTCTTCTGCGTTTGTATCTTCGACTGTAACAGTCTCAAATGACAAATCCGGTTGAACGAGTAGATATGCTTTTGCAACTGCAACACCGTCAGATGCTGCGATTCCTTTAAGCATTTCTGTCATTTTCCTTATGCCAATCCTTCTTTTTCCATAGTTTCAGTGATTGCAGCGATTGCATCGTCAGCATCTGCACCTTCAGCTGAAATTGTAACATCAGCACCTTGGCCAACACCAAGACTCATAACACCCATGATTGATTTAAGGTTTACTGATTTACCTTTGTACTCAAGAGTGATATCTGAAGCAAATTTGCTAGCTGTTTGAACCAACAATGTTGCTGGACGTGCGTGAATACCTGTTTCTGCCACTACGTGGAAATCTTTAGAAGCCATAGTTTGACTCTCCTTTAATTGTTTCTTATTTGGATTATATGTGATAACCCTTACAAGACTGTATTATATCACCTTCTAGATAATTTTTCAAGTATTTTATGGACTTTTACTGAAAATGAAATTGCTTCTTTTTCTATCATACAGGTACTATGGGAAATTTGGGCACAAATTATTAATAGTATAGAATTATCTAGTTAGCCACTTAACGTAAAATAATCTTTTGATGTCTCACATTAAAATAGATATACCTAAGTAGTGTAAGCGTGGCTAAAAATTCAATCTATTCCATTCAAATAAAGTGTCCAACCAATCAAAAACTATATTATGGGCGAGTCTTAAATTATTGACTTGACAATGAGCATCTGCACCGCTTTCGGAGTCAAAAACCTGAAGTTTAGTTTGCGGATTTTTAGATTTAAGCGCTTCATAAATTACCTTAGTTTGTCGTTGCAGCTCAGTACCTTCTCCCTTTCCCATTATAAACAGGCAAGGACATTGAATTTTTTGATAATCT
>ERZ772940.1063-NODE-1063-length-10003-cov-29.696_pt1 | contig 10003 bp, 10 predicted proteins | sample MGYA00511682_ERZ772940 | MGnify/ENA primary metagenome ERZ772940 (study PRJEB29015, sample SAMEA2737922) | human oral metagenome | biome: human oral; feature: human-associated habitat; material: dental | place: China | collected 2031 ... | reverse complement strand
ACTCCCAGAAGACATGAGACAACACAGTCCCCGATCCCCACCGCCCCGCCAGCCCACCGGTACACCCTCCGATCCCAGCGGCACACCCACCGTCGCCAGCCCGACGCCATCGCCAGCCCGACGCCGTCACGACGAGCACATCGAGCCCACCCGCCCCTTCGACCAGGACTCCGAAGATCAGCGGCCACCCCGGGCTCCACAGCGAAGTCCTCCGGCAGTCACACACCACCGATTCCACATCCTTGGAGCTCTGCGCTCGTCACGACCCGTTCCTCTTGAGAAGACTCGCTGCATGAGCCCCCTCGCAACCACCGACAGTCGCCCTGCTCCGATCTGCCCGGTCCCGACGCACCTTCGACCGACCATCATCTACTCGGGCCGCCGCAAGCACTTCCAGCCATCACGCGATCCTGATCTGCTACGACTCATGCCGGGCGCCTACCTGCGCCCAGTCCCGGGCAGACGACGCTGGGAGCAGCGGTTCATGGTGTCCTTAGCGCGAGCGATCGCCGCGCAACAACTCCTCCCCTCCGCCACCTGCCTGTCTCACACATCTGCCGCCCTGATTCAGGGGTTGGCGATGTGGACACGAGAGCCGGACGTCTACCTCGCCGTCTCCGGTCACCCGCGCCTGACCACGACGACACTGCCCACGTTCCGGTACCCATCATCGGGGCTACCGGCCCCCATCGAGGCGACGCCCTCCGAGGCCGCTCCGGTCCGAATGCACCGTCGCCGGCTTCAGCTGCGGGACGGGGAGATCGAGGTGGTCGGAGGAGTTCCCGTCACGTCCGTGCTGCGCACCGCCTTCGACTGCGCCTGCGACGAGCCCCCGCACAACGCGCTGTCCATCGCAGATGCGGCCCTGAACCGATACTGCCGACCTGATCCGTGGCACCGTGACTCCTGCGCCACGCGGCTGCGCTCGGCTCACGCCTGCTGGGAGGAGCTCATGGCACGTCATCGGGGGCGCAGAGGGATAGAGCAGGCGCGTGCGGTACTGGCCGCTGCCACCCCTTGGGCGGTTTCGCCCGGAGAGAGCGTGCTGCGGTGGATGACGCTCGTGGTGGGGCTGCCCGAGGCCATTGCTCAGTACCCGGTTCCGGGGCTGTCCAAGGACCGGTTCCTGGACCTGGGCTGGCCCGATCACCGTGTCGTCGCGGAGTTCGACGGTCGCATCAAGTACCACAGCGAGGAGGACGTCTTCCTCGAGAAGCTCCGCCAGGACGAGCTCGAGTCGCTGGGGTGGAGGTTCTTCCGGGCGACGTGGTCCTCGCTCAGCGACATACGCACCCAGGCCGACCGGCTGCTCGCGATGTTCCCCCTGGAGGTGGTCTCCCGTCTCTCACCGGCAGCCGAGCTTCAAGGTAGTGGACTGTGGGGCGAGCGTCCGCCTGGAGTGCTGGTCCCGTGAGGTCACTGCTCCCGACGTCGCCTCCTGGCCCATCAACCGCATCCACCGATGTCGAGGACGTACTTCCGGCTCGGCGACTGCGTTCTCCCCCAAATCACTGGGGGCGGAGCTCAGTCATCTGCGGGATATCGCAGTCCTCGACGTACATGTACGTCCCCGATCACCACCGGCCGGCCCCGGCCCGAGCCCGACGCCGTTGAAGCGTGCCGACGCCGGACAACGCCGGGGCTCCCCGGAACGCGACCGGGTCCCGCCCACCTCATGGTGGACGGGACCCGGTGATGCTGCGCCCCCAGCTGCCGGCGGTCCTCAGGCCGCGTCAGGCAGCGGGGAGAGACTCACTTGAGGGTGACGGTGGCGCCGGCGCCCTCGAGCTGCTCCTTGGCCTTCTCGGCGGCCTCCTTGTTGGCGCCCTCGAGGACGGGCTTGGGAGCGCCGTCGACGAGCTCCTTGGCCTCCTTCAGGCCGAGGGAGGTCAGGGCGCGCACCTCCTTGATGACCTGGATCTTCTTGTCGCCGGCGGCCTCGAGAATGACGTCGAACTCGTCCTTCTCCTCGGCAGCGGCGTCGCCACCGGCGGCACCGGGGGCGGCGGCCACGGCCACGGCGGCCGGGGCGGCGGCGGTAACGTCGAAGGTCTCTTCGAAGGCCTTGACGAACTCGGACAGCTCGATGAGGGTGAGCTCCTTGAACTGCTCGATGAGCTCTTCGGTGGTCAGCTTCGCCATGATGGGCGTTCCTTCCTTATCAGGTTCCTGCGCGCGCAGGGTTGGTGGATGACGCGTGCGGCCTCAGGCCGCGGTCTCCTGCTTCTCGCGCAGGGCGTCGACGGTGCGCACGGCCTTGGAGGCCGGTGCGGCAAAGAGGTATGCAGCCTTGGACAGGGACGCCTTGATGGCGCCCGCAGTCTTGGCGAGCAGCACCTCGCGGGACTCGAGAGAGGCAAGCTTGTCAACGCCGTCGGCGGACAGCACGGCGCCGTCCATGACACCGCCCTTGATGACGAGCTGCTGGTTGTCCTTGGCGAAGTCACGCAGAGCCTTGGCGGCCTCGACCGGCTCACCGGTGACGAACGTCAGGGCGGAGGGGCCCGTGAGGTCGTCGGCGAAGCCCTCGAGCCCGACCTGGCGGGCAGCGATCGCAGCAAGCGTGTTCTTCACCACGGTGTACTCGGCGTTACCGGCGAGGGAACGACGCAGCTCCTTGAGCTGGGCGACGCTCAGTCCCCGGTACTCAGTCAGCAGGACCGCATCAGCCTGGCGGAACTTGTCCGCCAGCGCAGCAACGGCTGCTTCCTTGTCAGGCCGTGCCATGGGCCCTCCTTCCGTGGTATGCCGCAGGGGTCCATTCACTGGAAAAGCCCCGCGCCGGTGGGCACGGGGCTCGGTCTCGGGCACGCCCGAAGAAGTCTCGTTCTCACCTGCGCCGGCCCCACCTGGTGCGGACTTGGTCCCGCCGGAGCGGGCGACCTGCGGTCTTTGGCAAAGAGCACTATACCCGGCAGCGGGCTGCGCTGCGCAAGGCGGCAGGTCGTGGAACTGGTCACGTCACCGCGAATGCTCGTCAGAAGCGACCCCGGCTGCGTCAGACACCGAGGCTCTCGGCCAGCGCCTCTCGCTCCGTGACGTCGTACCAGAGCAGGTCGGCCTCGGCGGCGCGCTCGAAGGCGTCCTCGTCACCGAGCCGGGCGGCTCGCACATCGGCCTCCGCCTCGGGCTCATCCACGAGCAGAGCGGCCACGTCCTCCCAGGTGATCTCGCCGGTGACCTCAATCGTGCCGGGCAGGACGTCGCCTTCCACGGGAAGCTCGCGCACGTTCTCGGCCTCGACGTCGGCCGCGATGACGATGCGCCGGTCGGCCAGCCCCGCAGCCTCGGGCTCGGCCAGCAGGAGGACGGAGGCGTCGGCGGCACACAGTGAGGCGGAGACCTCCAGACCCTCCTCGTCCTCCTCCGGCAGGGCGTGGGCGAGAGCGGGGGTGGCGGCGTGAGCCGTGAGCGGCTGGTTCGAGGAACCCAGGACACTTGCGCGCAGGTGGGCGGCGGTGGCGGGCAGGTAGATGCGCATGCCCCCAGTCTGCCCTACCACCGCAGTCGCCCTCCCAACGAAGCGCGCGGAGTCCGCGCCCGGCACCGCTCACGCGCGCCGGGTCTCAGTAGCGATGTCGCCCGGTTCCCGGCGGCACCGACGGAGGGCCGCTCGAGCCCCGATGATCGTCCCCACCCGGGTCGTGGCCGGCCTGTGGTCCTGGAGCCGCCCCTGGGAGCGCTCCTGCGTCCAGCGCTGTCCCCGCACTGGGCCACGGCGCCACCGAGGACCAGTGCGGCGAGCCGGGAACCGGCCCCCGCTCCGGTAGCGGCAACTGAGCCGGTGGGCTGCCCGGAGGCGGTTCCGGCGGCCGCCCCTGGGGCTGGTTCGCCAGCTGATTCGCCGGCTGATTCATTGGCTGATTCACTGGCTGGATCGATGGCGGCAGGCCCGCAGAGGTCTGCGGCGGGGCCTGGGTGAGTCCGCTGGGCACCTGGGGAGCCGGCGGTCGTTCACCGACGGTCTGTCCCTCGCCCCCACCTCTGCGGCGGCGCCCCGCACCTGCGCCGCGCGCGCTCGAGCGGCTCCTGCCTCCGGCGGCTGCGGCCTGAGCCGCGGAGTCCCTGCGGTCCCGCCGCCCTTTGCGCCTCTTGGAGCGTCGCAGCAGGGAACGACGTGGGGAGGTGGCCCTATGAGCCGCTGCGACCTGCGGATCGATACGGTCGACCAGCGCGCTCAAGGCCTTGCCCAGGGCGCTGGCGGGCGCCTGCTCCAGGACAGTACAGCCCTGGAGCAAGCAGGCATCGGCCGTCGCCGCGTCGTCGGGCAGGAGCACGATGTCCTCCAGTCCACCGAAACGCGCCAGCGCTTCTCGCAGAGCCTGCTGGGGAGAGGGTCCTGCGGCCGAGGCCCGCACCCGGTTGATGACGACCTCGACCCGGCCGGCAGGGTTCATGGAGGCCCCCATCTCATCGAGGAGCTGGAGCAGGCGGCGCACCCCGACGGGGTCGGCCCCGCCGACGACCAGGATCACGTCGGCGTGCGACACCAGGTCAGCGGTCACGGCCCCGCGCCCGGGCTCGAGGGTGAAGTCGTCGACGTCGTCATCGGCGGGCCCGCCGGCGACGTCGACGACGGTCCAGGCCACGGCCCGACGGCACTGCGCCCACACCTCGGTCATCGAGGCAGGTGGCAGCTCACGCCAGCGCCCGGACCTCCCCAGGCCGCCCAGCAGGAAGAGCCCACCGCCCACCGGCGCCAGGACCCGTCGAAAGCTCTCGGCGTCAAGCCGGCCATGGGTGGCCAGGCGGGCCGCCCCGGCCAGGGCCGAGGAGTCCTCCGGCATACCGAGGAGCTGGACGAGGCTGGGAGCCTCGACGTCGGCGTCCACGAGGATCGCACCTCCGCAGGCGGCCAGGCCGTGGGCAAGGGAGGCGGCGACCGTCGAGCGTCCGGGAGCGCCGTGAGGCCCCCACACCAGGACGATCCTCCCGTCGCACTCGTTGCCCGCTGGGCTCGTCACGACCGGAAACGCGGGCTCCGGCATATCCGCGGCGGCCGGCTCCCGGTCCTGCCGCAGGCTCTGTCCCGAGTTCTCCCCGTCTCCGGTCTCGTTGGCGGTCGGGGGCGGCTGCGAAAACGCCGTTCCACCCTCGGGGGAGCCGGGCGACTGGCGCCACAGCTCTTCGAGCCAGGCGGTCTCCTGGGCGGCGGCGTTCGGGCCCGCCGAAGCGGGGGTGGCGGCGCTCAGCCAGTCGGCGCCTACGCCCGCCGGCCCGGTCGCGGCCTGCGAGACGGCGCCTCCTGCGGCGCCGCGGGCCGGCCCCGCCCCGGTGGACGCCGCGCCGGAGGATCCGCCACGACGCACGAGGTCCTGCAGCGCCGAGCAGATGCGACCAGGCTCCGTGTCGCGCCTGAGAACCGGCCATCCCGCACTGCGCCAGCGCTCCTCCTCGTGGGTCTCCACCAGGAGCAGCCCGCTCAGGCCGGCGCGCGCGAGTCGATCCAGGACGGTGCGGTCGATCTCGTCAAAACCGGTGTCCAGCAGGGCGAAGCTCGCCAGTCCGGCCATGCCCGCTGACAGCAGCTCGGGCAGGTCGGCGCATCGGCGCACGACGCACAGCCCGCTTCCCGATTGGCTCAAGGCCCGCAGGATGTCGGCGTCATCGCCGCTGAGAGCCAGGAGGACTCCGGCCCCCGGGACGCTCACGAGGCCTTCTCCGCGGGCGCTTCCTGGCCGGTGGGAACCAGGACGAGCGACCCCTCCTGCCCGACGGCGCTGAGAACGGCAGCGAGGGAGGCCTCGGGAACCTTGACCTCCACCCCGGTGCCGGGTCCGGAGATCAGCCCCTTACTGGTCTCACCGACCGAGGCAATGACCAGCCCTGTGGCCACGCGGCGGGCTCCGGTCCCCTCGGTCTGTCCCGACTGGTCGCCTGGACCGCTTTGAGTGCCTTGTCCGTTCTGTCCGGGCTGCGCAGTGGCGGGGGCCTGGGCCGTGGGCCGGCTCGCCACGCCCTCCTTGGGCACGACCCACAGATCGACGTAGTCGCCGACCTTGGTCGAGGCCGGCAGGTTGGAGGCGACATTGAGGACCACCGGCCGCAGGTCCTGCTCCCGACCGCTGTTGACGGCCGCCGTGGCCAGCAGCTCCCCCTTGCGCATGGAGCGTGTGGACACGGCGCCGTCCGGCAGGTGCCCGGCCTCGACGTAGGCATCGGTGCCGGGATGGGCCTCGACCACCGTGAGGACACCATCGGCAGTCAGGTCCGTCCCGGGAGCGACGTCCTGGGAGAGCACGTAGACGCGAGTGGTGTCAGCGGCCGCGTCGACCGCCCAGGCCCCCAGGGCCACGGCCGCGGCCACCAGGACCACTCCCCCGGCCATACGCGGGTCCTTCCAGGCAGGACGGCGCCAACGACTACCGCGGGGACGCTCAGGACCGGTCAGGGATCGGCTGCGGCGAGATGACATCACGGGAATCCTCCTTGATCTCCTGTAATCATCGTTGGGATAAAATAGTACCTCAAGGTTATCCACAAGTGCCTTTAAGAATTGTGGAGAGGATCCAGCAGTGGGATCATCGTGGTATGAGCACACGATTCCTGACCATCGCCGACGTCGCCGAGCAGCTTCAGCTGTCCGCCCAGGCCGTGCGCGCCCTCATCCGCACCGGCGACCTCCCCGCCATTCAGGTCGGCGCCCGCAAGCTCTGGCGCATCGAGGACCAGGCCCTGGAGGACTACATCCAGCGCCAGCTCGCCTCAACCAGGGCCATGGTCGCGGCGGGCTGGAACGAGGACGAGGCGCCCTGAACCTCCCCGTCCACCAGCCGACGTCAGCGACTGCGCATCACCTCGATGGCAGCGGTCATGACACTGATGACCCCCGCGCCGCCCGCCCCGGGAGCGCGACGCGAGCGGATGCCGCCCTCAGGGTCGACGGCGACATCAACGTGGTCCGCCCCGACCCGGACCAGGCGCCCCACCACTTCTCCGGAGCCCATCACCATACGCACCCGCGCTCCCCGCCGGGCGACCTCACGCATCAGAGCCGTCAGCGTGGGCCGGCGTCGACCATCCCGGGGCGCCGGACCGGCCAGCGACATCACCGTGGCCACCGCACCCACCGGGACGACGGCCTGCAGCCCCTCCCCCTCATCGACGAGGACGTAGGAGGGCTCCACCCGGCAGACCACACCGTCGACGGGGACACCGCCGCGAGTCCGCAGGTGGATGAGCCGGCCCACCGAGCCTCGCAGACGGTCGACGAGCTCGATGGAGGCGTGCTCAGCCTCCGCGAGCTCGGCACTCTGCGCCACCAGGTCCGCACGGCGCTCAGCATCGAAGCTGCTCTCCAGGTCGGCAATCATCACGTCCCAGTCCATAAGCCCACCTCACCACAGTCCACCCGCCGAGGAAAGTACTCCGGAGCGACTCAGTCCGCGCTCCGCCACCGCCTGCGCCCTCCACTACCACGGCTCAAAGCCACGACATACCACATCGCCACTATTGACATCATCACATTGTAGGAGTATATCTAACATCATCAAACAACATCATCGATGATGGAGGATGACATGGGGGCTCGTCAGCGGCTGGTTCTCCTGGCCGGAGTATCAGGAACTGTCCTGGTCCTTCTGGGACGCATAGCCCACGGCGCCGCGGAGCAGCTCGAGAAGGTCCCGCCGCAGTCCTGGGGACTGAGCGAGCTGTCGGACGCCGTCGTCGCCGGGACCTGCGCATGCGGGACCCTGGGGGCCTTGTGGCACGTGGTTTCAGCCCTCCTGGCCCTCATGACGCTTCCCACCGCGAGCGGCACCACTCCCCTCCGCCCAGGCGGCGCCTCCGCGCTGGCAGCCAAAGTCCTCCAGGCCTGGGGAGCACCAGTGGTCAAACGCATCACCGCCTCCGCACTACTCGTCTCCCTGTCCTCGGCGCCCGCGCTGGCCGCCCAGGAGACCAGCGGCGGGGACGATCTGGGATGGCGCCCCACCAGCTCAGCACCCGCCTCACCACCGTCACAGTCCTCGACGCCGTCGGAGCCCGAGCAGTCCCCTTCGAGCACTTCGACCGGTTCGGGAGACTCGGACGGTGCGAACCGGTCGGCGGACTCGACTCCGCCGAGCAGCCAGATGGCGCGGCCCTCCACCGACCCCGGCTCCCCGGCCCCGTCGGGGCCCACGCATACTGTCACGCCCGGCGAGAGCCTGTGGTCGATCACTGCCCGTCTGCTGCCCGCCGGCTCCGGCCCCGCACGGATCGCGCAGGCCTGGCCGGCCCTGTATCGCGCCAACTCAGGGGTGATCGGCGCCGATCCGTCCTTGATCCGGCCCGGCACGGTCCTGAGCATCCCGGACTCCCTGCCCGCACCGGGCACGACGACAGGAGGCCAGGCGCCATCACGATGAACCGCCACGCATCAGCACCAACGCCCTCCACCGCCGATATCGAACGCCGCCCCGACCCGCCTCACACTCCGTGCCCGCCGGGCACCCCGCCCACTGTCAGGAGCCCGCTATGACCGCGACCGCCACCGCTCAAGCCATCCGCCCCGCACGCCGCAAGACCGGTGCTCAACGTCGCAGCCGGCCCTCACCGAGTCACCCGACGCCGACTCGTGCGGTTCCGCACAAACCCTCCAAGCCCGTGAACGACTCCGGAGCCCTCGCACGGGAGGCCTCCCTGACACGACGGCCCGTCGCCGGAGCCGACGCCTCACGCACGGCCGCGATCGTGGTGACTGCCGCCAGCGAGGTCCTGGCCGGGCTGCGTCCCGTGGACCACCTGGTCCGCTGGACCAGCCCCTCCCTGTTCGAGGCCCTCGCCCGCCGGGCGGGCCTGGCCGCCCGGATCCTGGGGCGCCAGACGAGCCCGCGGCGGCCACGCATCCGCAGCGTGCGCACCGAGCTGACGATGTCGGGGGCCTGCGAGGCCACCGTCCTGCTGGAGGAGGGCGATCGGGTCCGGGCCGCTGCGGCCCGGCTGGAGCTGCTGCGCGAGCGCTGGATCCTCACCGGCCTGGAGATGGCGTGATCCCGCCGGGACCGGCGTGGTCGCCGGGTTCTGACGGGATCATCGACAGCTGCGCCAGCTCTCGCTGAGTCTCAGTGCCGGCGCTTCTTCTTAGAGCGACGGCGCTCGGCCCGGTTGCCGCCCGAGCCGGCGCCGGATCGAGAGGCCTTGCGCGAGGAGGCCCCCGCGGTCTCCTCCTCGCCGGACTCGCTGGGGCCGGAGTACGTGACCCGCTGCTCCATGGACGCCTGCCCGGTGTCCCCCAGAACCGTGCCGCGCCCCTGGCCGCCGGCCTGGCCCACGCGGATACCGGCCGCAGCCGTGGCGTTGGCCTTGGCGACCGCCTGCGCGGCCTCGACGGTGCCGTCCTCGGCGGCGCGCTGGGCGGCGGCGTCGAAGCGGGCGACGTTGGCGAAGATCTGCTCGACGGTCTCCTCGCGGATCCCCTCCATCATCGCCCGGAACATGCGGGCGCCCTCGTTGGCGTACTCCACGAGCGGGTCGCGCTGGGCCATGGCCCGCAGACCGATGCCCTCCTTGAGGTAGTCCATCTCGTAGAGGTGCTCCCGCCAGCGCTTGTCCACCACGGCCAGCAGGATGCGGCGCTCCAGGGTGCGCATGGGCTCCTCGCCGAGCTGGACATGGGCCAGGGCGTTGGCCTCGATGCGGGCCTCGGCATCCTCGTAGGCCACGGCGATGTCCTCACTGAGCTCCTCGATGAGGCGCTCCGAGGTCAGTGCGTCCTTGCCGCCCAACGCCTCGACGATCTCGTCCTGGGTCAGGCCCACCGGGTAGAGGCTGCCGAGCTCGCCCCACAGGGCGTCCAGGTCCCACTCGTCGGGGCGGCCCTCGGCCGTACCGGCCTCGACGATGGAGGTGACGGCCTGGGCCCGGAAGGCCTCGATCTGGGGCTCGAGGTCCTCGCCGTCCAGAACGCGACGGCGCTCGGAGTAGACCTTCTCGCGCTGCTCGGTCATGACGTCGTCGTACTTGAGGACGTTCTTGCGGATCTCGTAGTTGCGCGACTCGACCTGGCGCTGGGCCGAGG
>ERZ772940.1058-NODE-1058-length-10037-cov-6.35724_pt1 | contig 10037 bp, 12 predicted proteins | sample MGYA00511682_ERZ772940 | MGnify/ENA primary metagenome ERZ772940 (study PRJEB29015, sample SAMEA2737922) | human oral metagenome | biome: human oral; feature: human-associated habitat; material: dental | place: China | collected 2031 ... | reverse complement strand
AGACCACCTGACAACAACCACCTCAACCAGCCGATAAGCCCCACCTACCACACCCCCAAACACGAAGAGCCGGTTTACTGACCCGCTTCCTGAACGCCCGCGCGGAGAAGAGGATCATCCCCGCTCGCGCGGGGTTTACCGTCAGCGGTGAATGGGCAGGTCATTGGTGTTCCGGATCATCCCCGCTCGCGCGGGGTTTACGCCCTGAACGCCGCATCCGACAGTCCAGCGACCGGATCATCCCCGCTCGCGCGGGGTTTACTTCCCCTGCTGTCCCACGAAGCGGGTCAGCACGGGATCATCCCCGCTCGCGCGGGGTTTACGCGAGTTCCGCGACGGTGGGGTGCTTCCTGACCGGATCATCCCCGCTCGCGCGGGGTTTACGGCGGTCACGTCCGCCGTTGGGCTTGCGGCCGGGGATCATCCCCGCTCGCGCGGGGTTTACAATCTGCGCACCTAACGTTAGATATCGAGTGTCGGATCATCCCCGCTCGCGCGGGGTTTACAGGATATGTTCATTAAGCCGCTGGGGATGACAGGGATCATCCCCGCTCGCGCGGGGTTTACAGCGCGTCGCCTGCGCGGTCGTGAAGCGGGCGCGGATCATCCCCGCTCGCGCGGGGTTTACGCTTTGACGGCGAGGAAGGCGTTCCAGGCGTAGGGATCATCCCCGCTCGCGCGGGGTTTACAGGGCCTATCAGGCCGGGATCAGCGACTTCGCGGGATCATCCCCGCTCGCGCGGGGTTTACCCGGCGGTCTGGGTGAGCACCATGCCGACGGACGGATCATCCCCGCTCGCGCGGGGTTTACGCCCCGGACCCCACCATGGGGACTATCCCCCTCGGATCATCCCCGCTCGCGCGGGGTTTACTCAACGAGTTCCGGCACGAGCAGGTCGAAGCGGGGATCATCCCCGCTCGCGCGGGGTTTACGCCACCAGGGCCACCATCATGCTGCGCATCGCCGGATCATCCCCGCTCGCGCGGGGTTTACGCGCGAGAGGCCGCAGGAGGCGATCTGAGCGCCGGATCATCCCCGCTCGCGCGGGGTTTACTAGGGTGGACGCCCGCGAGCGCGCCTTCCCCGGGGATCATCCCCGCTCGCGCGGGGTTTACCGGTCGCACTGGTCGGAGAGAGCCTTAGCCACGGGATCATCCCCGCTCGCGCGGGGTTTACGTCTCCGCCTCCGCGACCATGACGCGCCCAGCCGGATCATCCCCGCTCGCGCGGGGTTTACTTGGTGAGTGTGTCGGAGTCGACGTAGAGGAGGGGATCATCCCCGCTCGCGCGGGGTTTACCCGCCTTGACGGTGCCCAATTGGGCACCTAGCGGGATCATCCCCGCTCGCGCGGGGTTTACGGTGAGCCGGTCACCGAGGGTAGTACACGCGCGGGATCATCCCCGCTCGCGCGGGGTTTACCCGGCGACACCCGGTCACTTACCAGTACTCGCCGGATCATCCCCGCTCGCGCGGGGTTTACATTCCGGTCGACAATGTGCGCCTGTGGGATGAGGGATCATCCCCGCTCGCGCGGGGTTTACCTAGTGAGAAGGAGCACCGACGTCGGCTTGCCGGGATCATCCCCGCTCGCGCGGGGTTTACAGAGACGCGTGCTGCCACCTTGGTGCGGACGCCGGATCATCCCCGCTCGCGCGGGGTTTACTCTTCGACGCCACAAGGTGGAACAGAAGGGTCGGGATCATCCCCGCTCGCGCGGGGTTTACCGGTGATTTCGTTGACGCTCCCATGAAGGACTCGGATCATCCCCGCTCGCGCGGGGTTTACTGCTGGCCTCACCCCAAACACCGTCCTGTTCGGGGATCATCCCCGCTCGCGCGGGGTTTACGTGATTCATATTCTCCGCGGCGGTAATGAGTGGGGATCATCCCCGCTCGCGCGGGGTTTACTGCGGCGCCAGGTTCTACTAGCCAGCCGCGTGCGGATCATCCCCGCTCGCGCGGGGTTTACAGCAGAACGCGCTCACCGGGACTAATGCGGCGGGGATCATCCCCGCTCGCGCGGGGTTTACATTCTATTCGATTCCCCAAAGTCCCGTAATACAGGATCATCCCCGCTCGCGCGGGGTTTACGGTTGCTTCTCTGTCTGGACCGATCTCCCTATGGGATCATCCCCGCTCGCGCGGGGTTTACATGACGTTGCTAATACCCGGTTCGGTAAGTTCGGGATCATCCCCGCTCGCGCGGGGTTTACTAGCGCTCAGCCGCCTGCCTGGCGTCGTCCTCGGGATCATCCCCGCTCGCGCGGGGTTTACTCGCCCAGGAGAGTGAGGATGCGCTTGGCAGCGGGATCATCCCCGCTCGCGCGGGGTTTACAATGACGGCGGGTTTAAGAATGATGGTCCGCCAGGATCATCCCCGCTCGCGCGGGGTTTACTTGGCGTCATTGACGGCGTTGAAGATCTTCGCCGGATCATCCCCGCTCGCGCGGGGTTTACATTCCTGGACCGGTGCGGGTACGCACCCATTTCGGATCATCCCCGCTCGCGCGGGGTTTACCGCTTGATCTTCCGCGTTACCAGCGACTCAGACGGATCATCCCCGCTCGCGCGGGGTTTACGATGCCCTGAGATACCCACGGAGCCTTACTGAGGGATCATCCCCGCTCGCGCGGGGTTTACTCCCTGGCACCGTCCCAGGACTGGCGACCTACCGGATCATCCCCGCTCGCGCGGGGTTTACGGGATGACGCCCCAGCAGCGCTGGCCGCAGCGCGGATCATCCCCGCTCGCGCGGGGTTTACCGACTGGGGGAGCCCCACTTCGAGAACCCAATCGGATCATCCCCGCTCGCGCGGGGTTTACGGCTGGGCTGCTGGCAAGGGCTACCGGGGGTCCGGATCATCCCCGCTCGCGCGGGGTTTACGCGCTGTGAGCGGTCTCTCGTTGGCGGGTACTCGGATCATCCCCGCTCGCGCGGGGTTTACGACGGAAGCATCTTCAACCTCGGCTGGCTGCGGGGATCATCCCCGCTCGCGCGGGGTTTACTCGAGATGGACGCCGACCCCGCCCTCCCGCGCGGGATCATCCCCGCTCGCGCGGGGTTTACCTCGGCCTGCGCGACGCGGGGCAGGCGTCCCTGGGATCATCCCCGCTCGCGCGGGGTTTACATACGCATGGTGAGCTCCTTCGGTAGAGGTGGGGGATCATCCCCGCTCGCGCGGGGTTTACCGCTTCGACTCGCTGTGCGCGTCGGCGAAGTCCGGATCATCCCCGCTCGCGCGGGGTTTACTGATCTTTGTCGGTGAGGTCTCGGTGCTCATGGGGATCATCCCCGCTCGCGCGGGGTTTACGCGGAGTGCGCCCCGGCCAGCTCAAAGCTGTTCGGATCATCCCCGCTCGCGCGGGGTTTACGGCGGCTCGATCTTCAACCTCGGCTGGCTGCGGGGATCATCCCCGCTCGCGCGGGGTTTACTATCTATATGAGATTACACCTCAGCGATAGGAGGGATCATCCCCGCTCGCGCGGGGTTTACATGCGGAGGTCGCCGTCACTGATGGTCAGAGACGGATCATCCCCGCTCGCGCGGGGTTTACGACACGCTGGAGGATGAGACGCGGATCGTCGTGGGATCATCCCCGCTCGCGCGGGGTTTACTCTTGCAGTCCCGCACCACGACGATTCCGCGCGGATCATCCCCGCTCGCGCGGGGTTTACGTCGTGTCCGCGAGCGCATGGGGCGGCACCTCAGGATCATCCCCGCTCGCGCGGGGTTTACGACTCCCAGTTGATCGCCGACCTTGAGGGATACGGATCATCCCCGCTCGCGCGGGGTTTACCATTTCACTGCACGGAAGATCAACTAATTCGAAGGATCATCCCCGCTCGCGCGGGGTTTACCCGGAATTCCGCTTTCAACTGGACAGTGTCTAGGGATCATCCCCGCTCGCGCGGGGTTTACATCGCTCAACGAGTATGTCCAGATGGCTCGTAGGGATCATCCCCGCTCGCGCGGGGTTTACGGAGTTGGGGCGCTACCCCCGTTGCTGACGGTGGGATCATCCCCGCTCGCGCGGGGTTTACTTCTTGTCCCCCTCAAGTCGCATGACGGCGTTGGGATCATCCCCGCTCGCGCGGGGTTTACGGTGGCGGTTTCACAAGCACGCCTGATAACAACGGATCATCCCCGCTCGCGCGGGGTTTACCAGGACCTGGCCCGGGCCTTCGTGAATCAGTCCGGATCATCCCCGCTCGCGCGGGGTTTACCAGATCGGGCGGGTGTAGTCCAGAGGAGCGGGCGGATCATCCCCGCTCGCGCGGGGTTTACACGGGCATCACCTGCCGGTGGTGCCCGTTAGTGGGATCATCCCCGCTCGCGCGGGGTTTACACGTCATGAGGGTGCTTAAGGACTATCCGTGGAGGATCATCCCCGCTCGCGCGGGGTTTACGATACAGTACATGACCTCTTTCTTAGGTCGATGGGATCATCCCCGCTCGCGCGGGGTTTACGCGCCGTGCCTGGTGGCGTAGTCGCGCCCGTACGGATCATCCCCGCTCGCGCGGGGTTTACCTCCCGATGACATGATGACTGGTCAGGCCACGGGGATCATCCCCGCTCGCGCGGGGTTTACACGGGACTCAAGCCCGGTCAGGCCGATATTGAAGGATCATCCCCGCTCGCGCGGGGTTTACCAGGGGATCAGTACAACCGCGGCACAGAGGTGCGGATCATCCCCGCTCGCGCGGGGTTTACTATTGTCCTTGAACTCATTATTAATCGCATAGGGATCATCCCCGCTCGCGCGGGGTTTACGCGCCGTGGCGGGTGGCGTAGTCGCGCCCGTACGGATCATCCCCGCTCGCGCGGGGTTTACGAGATTGCAGCGCGTGTGAGGTTGGAGGATATGGGATCATCCCCGCTCGCGCGGGGTTTACGCGTTGGTGAGAGGAATAACGTTTACATTTGGCGGATCATCCCCGCTCGCGCGGGGTTTACTGAGCAGCGTAGCAGGGGTAGTGATTGATGACAGGATCATCCCCGCTCGCGCGGGGTTTACCAGCAGCACCCGACGCCGGCGGACGGGAGCATCGGATCATCCCCGCTCGCGCGGGGTTTACATCGCTATTGCCACGCGCTGGCACGAGGACGACGGATCATCCCCGCTCGCGCGGGGTTTACCGAGTCAACTACCTTCTCAGGTATCTTTCTTAAGGATCATCCCCGCTCGCGCGGGGTTTACATGGGCGGGTACATGGGTCACGAGGTCGTCGGCGGATCATCCCCGCTCGCGCGGGGTTTACCCGGCGCCCGCCTCTCTGAGAATCCTCCTCAGGGGATCATCCCCGCTCGCGCGGGGTTTACGTAGCACTAGAGAAGCCCATCGGGTGCGCCTTCGGATCATCCCCGCTCGCGCGGGGTTTACGACTGCGCGAGCGCGGCTACGGAGCAAAGCGGCGGATCATCCCCGCTCGCGCGGGGTTTACTAGACCCCCACTGTGGCAGCTCGGTCTTTTCCGGGATCATCCCCGCTCGCGCGGGGTTTACTGCGCGTACCGAGTCGCATGCGAAATCATGGGCGGATCATCCCCGCTCGCGCGGGGTTTACCACCACGCGGCGTCGTCAAGCATAAAGATTGAGGGATCATCCCCGCTCGCGCGGGGTTTACGAATCCGACCGATCAGTCTCTTGCTGTGGCGCGGGATCATCCCCGCTCGCGCGGGGTTTACCCTGGTAAGTACGTCACCCTTCGCCTGCGCGCGCGGATCATCCCCGCTCGCGCGGGGTTTACGACAAGAACGACCGCTACCTGGGCGCCGGCCCGGGATCATCCCCGCTCGCGCGGGGTTTACGCGACCTGTCCTGTTGCGAATACGCTGGACGTGGGATCATCCCCGCTCGCGCGGGGTTTACCAGAGGAACGGCGGCTCCAGACGGGTGACGGCGGGATCATCCCCGCTCGCGCGGGGTTTACGGACGGGTGACCAGTACAGTCGCGGCACGGAGGGGATCATCCCCGCTCGCGCGGGGTTTACTCTGCTGCTGTAGCCATGGCTTAGGCCTCGTGCGGATCATCCCCGCTCGCGCGGGGTTTACGTTCGGGGTGCACGGGAAGCGCCTGGCCAGGACGGATCATCCCCGCTCGCGCGGGGTTTACAACAAGGATTATCTATGTTACCTAATTTACATGGGATCATCCCCGCTCGCGCGGGGTTTACGCGTGCGCGTTATTCACCTGGGTAATAAAGTTGGGATCATCCCCGCTCGCGCGGGGTTTACACTTGCGGATCCTTGGAATCCCAACGACGAGCCACACTACCAGACCTCGTTTGCCTTCACTGCCGACCTAGCGCTCGCTCCGCAGAGTTCCGATAGCGTCGTCGTCTCGCAGCGATCGACCAGGACTCCTTCGGAGGCTTGACGGCGCCGGGGATCGCCTGCGATCCCTCGATCTGCCGGTACGGGGTGCGCATGACAAGGCACCCTTCGATATCGACCGGTTCACGTTCGTGCGCCAGGGAGGCGATCTCGAACCGTTGCTCGGATCGCACCGACCAGATCAGTAGAGCCCGCCCCTCCCCGATGTATGCGCGAACCAGCTCCCACAACTGCTCTCGCACTCGAGCGGAGAGATGCCCGACGAAGACCCCAGGAGAGACCTCTAACAACCAGCGGGTCATGGAGCCCCGCAACGAGGCAGGGGCAGCGGAGAGAACCAGAACTACCATCCCCCTGCGTCCTCTCCGGCGTAGTTCGCCCCACCAGCTACAGCACGCTGCTGATAGTCCCACAGGGAGACGACGTTGATGCTCATGTCCTCCAGATCATCAACCTCAAGCAAGCGGTAGATATCTTTGACCGTCCGTTCGATGATCTTGAGCTCGAAGACCTTGTCCCGAACTCGCCTGCGAGTGGTCCCAGTGAGGTCATCCATCCCCTCGGAGACGACATCGAAGGCGATGGGGATCGTCGTCTCCGCCTTGTACAGATCGGCGACGTCGTACACGAAAGACCGCTCATGCCCGGTGTGGACGAAGCCGAGCCCCGGAGAACAGCCCAGGGAGACGATCACCCCGTGGACGACGCCGTACAGGGCGGCGTGCGCGGCTGAGAGCGCCTGGTTGATCGGATCCGACGCTTCAAAGTCATCGGGACGGTAGTCGCGTCGAGTCCAGGGGACCCCGGTACGTCTGGAGTTGTCTCGATACACCTCGCGAACCCGAGCGCCTTCCCGGCCTCTGAGCTGCTGCATGGTGAGCCCCTCGACGTTTTCACCGCTGAAACGCATGCAGTACATCTCGCGCGCCACCCGAAGTCGCTTCTGGGGAGAGGAGACCCTGGCCGCTTGCTCCACCAACAGTCGGGTGGAGGTAGCCAGGGAGCGGCCGTGCGCATAGTAGCGCACACCACGTTCACCAACCCAGACCGCCGTCGTCCCACACTCGCCGAGCAGGCTCATCGCCTGGTGACTGACCGACGTTCCCGGGCCGAGGAGGACGGCGACCAGTGAGGCAGCGGGAACGCGGATGGTGCCCTGGTCGTTGCGTGCGGTCAGGGCACCATCCTCCCGATGCACCACGCAGTGCTCAAGGTAGAGGAAGGACATCCGGTCCTGGACACGGGGAAGCGCCGTCACCGGAACCGGCAGCATCCTGACCATAATCAGGCCTTCCGCACCCGGGCGAGCGTCATGAGCCCGCAGCCGTAGGCTTTGGACCGGCCGATCCCGGTGACGAGCGCACGGCGCAGAGACTCGGGATCGGTGACACGCAGAACACCTTCGTAGACGGTGCGGTTGATAGTCACGCGGTCGTACCCCTCACCCCCTGGTCGTCGCCGACTGAAAACAGGGCGCTCCCGGTGCGTGACCAAGACGGCCTCATCAGTCCCCCCACCATCATCAGGGTCCACGGGCATAAGCTCGAAGCCGAATCGTGGGGTGCGTTCAATAAGCCACTGCCGCTGCTGTTCAACGGTGACGTGCCCATACCGCTGTCCGCGCACTCCCGGTCCCTTCGAGGCCGAGTAGGACGGGTTCGCCGCAAGACGGAAGGCCCACAGCTGCCCTGTATCCAACGAGGCGAGGAACGGCGAGTAGTCCAGGGTCCGCGGCTGGGTGCCGACCGCCCCCGCCTCCGCGACGAGCTGAGAGCAGTCAGGCTCCAACGGTGAGAGTACGTACAGCGCCGTTGTTTCGCCTCGGTCGACCCGCCACAGGACGCGTCCGGGTCCGTTCCCGTCATGACCTCCGGTGGCACTCATGACGACGGCGTGCATGGCCTGAGACGACCCCAGAAACTTGCGTGCAAGGCGGCGCTCCGGGGCCAGCTCGATCTTTGTTAGGAACACTGGTTCACCTCCTCCAACGCAAGCATGGGATCATGTGCGTCCGCTTTAGGCACACCGATCTGCACTATGAGCCGTTCAACCTGGCGGAAGTCATAGTCGCGGCGTCGCGGATCGAAGGAAGCCGGTACATCGCGACTGCCGCGGGCCGAGCCCCGCTCCCCTAGGGGTACGGCCTCCTGGTCGATCAGCAGCTCCGCGTCAAAGACACGGCTGCGATGCCGTTTCTGGAACCACGGTGAAGCGAGCCAGGGCTCGGTCCGAAGCACATCGAGCAGCGACGCCTCCCGAAGGCCCAGGGACACGGGAGGCGTCGGCGGGCAGGAGCGCCTCCCGAGGTATAGCGGGAAAGCCGGATGGTGAAGCGCCTCGTCAATGCCCTCCAGGAGGGGACGATCACCTTCGATACCTGCGAGGAAGACGGCGTCGGCGAGGTAGTACCGGTCTGACAGGGGCATGGAGTCCTTGCCGTCGAGGGTGCGTGCCGTGTGGAAGTCCCTGATGACTCGACCGGGCTGGTCCTTGCGTACCCCGAACCGCAGGGACAGGAGATCCTCGATCGGGTCCGTCCGGCGTCGGCCGACAGCGGCAGCCAACATGCCAATGATGCCGCTCTTGGACGGCTCAAGCTCGGTGGAGCGGACGGTGAAACGAGATTTCACCCCCCAGGCCTGCATAGGTCCTGCGAGTCGCAGGAGGAGGACGGTCATCAGGATCGCTCCTCATGGCTCACTCGGGAATCCACTACCTGACGGACCCGGTCGGGCAGGTTGACGAAGGACACACGCTCACCGAGCGAGGAGACGGCGTCTGAATCCTTGAGGGCAACGACGAAACTGCTCAGTGGCGTCACCCCGTAGTTCTTCTCGATCGTCTCAGTGTACTGAGCGAGCGCCCTCACTGAACGGTCGACGTAACCGGTGCCGGAGGCCTCCGGCACCGGTTCCTCGAAGGCACCAACGAGGGAAACGGGTTGGTCGTCACGGATAGAAACAACGATAGCTTCCGGGAGGGTCCGGTTGGCGAACGTGTTCTGCTTCCCTGTGGGCATCGACAGGCAGAAGCCCCTGATGAAGACCTCAAGCGCTCGCAGTGCCGCCTCGCCGTCCCCGAGGTTCTCAACCAGCATGTCGAGATTAACGGTGGCATAACGGTACATGGTGGCCGAGGAGAACTCCACCGTTCCCATCATTCCGGCACCGGCGTCCTCCTCCTCTGAGCGGTTCTTCTCATCGTCGACGGCGGTGAAGAAATCGTACTCGTTCTCAGCGGCGTGTGTGGAGATAGCGTGGGCCACCTGACAGGCGGCGTCAACGTTGAGGTCTGTGTCGTCGGCGACCATGCGTCCAAACAATGCGATATCGACGGCGTGCGTTTCCTTGAAGATCTTCTTGACTGCCTTGACGTCGAGCGCCTCACCGTCGCGGACTGAGGCAACAGCCAGCTCTGCCAGGCGCGCGATCTGGCTGGTGGACAGGAACAGAAGGTATCCGGACTCCTGAGTCCCGTCTTTCTTGCCGCGCGGAGGTGAGAGCTTGATCTTGGCCGCCTTGAACACTCCCTCGGCGAGCGCAGTAGCGTTCTCCGCGAGTTCAGGTGCATCCTTTGCAATCGCCGAGCCCAGCACCTCGACGACTCGCTTCGTGCGTACGCCGACGTCATCGGCGTCCAGCAGGTCATTGAAGTACAGACGCGTTGCTCGTTTCCAGGACTGGCTGGAGACCCGCAGAC
>ERZ772940.1057-NODE-1057-length-10046-cov-3.76809_pt1 | contig 10046 bp, 19 predicted proteins | sample MGYA00511682_ERZ772940 | MGnify/ENA primary metagenome ERZ772940 (study PRJEB29015, sample SAMEA2737922) | human oral metagenome | biome: human oral; feature: human-associated habitat; material: dental | place: China | collected 2031 ... | reverse complement strand
ATTCTTTATTAGAATTTGTCTGTATCTATTTATATAACTTGCTGATAATCAATAATAGTTTATACACCTTATCGCTGAATATTACTTCTATTTGCACAAGCCATGATACATGCTCATGCAACTATACTCTCTTTTTGTTTCAAATAAGTCAAGTTGCCCGTCTGCCGATAGCACAGCGTTAAATGTTTATACTGAAACGACTAAGCCGTGTAAACGACCGTCATCAATCTCTCGTTTAAAGTAGCTGTATGATCCCTTGCTACCATCGGGGGCTTCGTATTCTATGTAGGTGCAAAATACACCCTTCCGCATTTGTCCATTTCTGCGTAGAGGTCTGTTTCGGGGTAACGGGTGCCGTTTTCCCCAACAAACTCTTTAATACACGAGCCTCGCTTGTCTTCTACCTCAATAGACCACAAGCCGTCCCCCAAAGAGTGGACTGAATACGATACGGCAACGTCGCTGTTTTAACGATTTTTTTGCCACGCTTTCTTAATCCTATAATTTTCATTTATTGATTGTATTTTAATGTTATTGTGAATTCAACAAGCAAGTGCAAATTTACTTAATTTGTTCGTAAAAGCACTCATGTGGTGTTTTAAATTCTAATTTCTTTCTTGGTCTGATGTTAATTTTCTTTGTATACTTTGTGATTTGTTGATAGCTGACGTATGTCAGTGTCTGATTCATTGGACGATTCATGCTTTGCCTCCTTCCTTATCTGTTTTATTGACCCTATAAACTACGTATGCAGCACAAAGGGCAGAAACGAGTGAGGCTACGGGTTGCTGCTCTACACAAGCAGCTGTGATACATAGGCACAAAGTTACAACATTGATGCGAAGTACCAAACGACGAGTTACATTGAACTCGCAGATACGGCTGTAAAACTCGCTCTTGGTGTCGAGCCAAAGGTTAATATACTGGATTTTGCGCTGTATCGTAGCACGTACGTCAAGCTGTTTGCGCTCTTGCGCCTCGGCTCTAAAATCAATTGTCTGTTGCATATAGCATCGGTTTTAGGACTGACCCGTTTTGACTGTTGCCTGAATCCGTCAGGTGCGGATACAGAAAAAGCGGATACTCTTCCTGTTCGTCAAAACCGATGCTACACCACAAGGGCATAAAATCACTGGAAGGCATCCGCCATATTTTCATTGCAGCGAGGCTGCTATACATGGGCATAAAAATAAGCCCATCGAAATTTTAAGAAGTTCGGGGCTTGAAGTTCACCTCGCCCTTGTTTGATGTATTGCTACATCGGTTTTGACAGTTGCAAAGATAGGAAGTATTTTTGTAACTGCCAAAAGAAAACGCAATTATTTTTGCGTGGCGTGAAATTACCAATCTTCTTTAGTCTCAACTTCTCGTTTATCTACAAAGCCCTTTAGGCTGGCAACTAAGTCTGAGAACGCTTTCTTACATACAGGTAGAGCTCTCTTATGAAAAGCCTTGTAATTCATTCTAAATGAAGATTTCTCGAAATGTCCTCCTAACGACTTCAAATCATCAGGGAGAGAGTCGAGAACGACTCCCATTTTATTATCATACATTACTTTCTTAGTTGGTTCGTGAAAAAAGTGGCTCAATGTGAGTTTAAGGCGTCCCTCACGAAATTGCAAATCAATTGTATAACCAATATATCCAGACATACCAGTGTAAGTAAGGTTGTTAATCTCAAGTTTAGTCATACCCTTACCCGTTAACTCCTTACCAGGATTATCGTCTCTCATCACATCCTTAGAGTCTACATAGGTACGAGCAAACCAATTTTTGGAAATTTCGTAAAGTTGTTGAGCTGTTAATCCGTCAGCTTTTATAACTTCTGATAACTCCAATGGTTTCTGTGCGAAACACGCCATAGTGCTTACAAGAAGCATTAGTGTGAATAGTACTTTTTCATAAGATTTATTTTAGATATTAAAATTAAATTAGTCCAAAACTTTTTAGTTTATGAGGATTAGCATCTGGATAGCTACACACTGTGCTACAGATTAATTCAAAATCGGTTGTATTGATCGTTCCTAATTTCTCGCCTTTCATAAGATGCGTTGAATTAGCTGTAAATATTTGAGCGCAATTCAAGAACGAATCATGTGAAAGGAAGGGATAATCCTTAGCCGATATTGGCATGTGATAGTCTTGTATAGCGGTAGGGAGATTTTGATTAATTTTAGAGTTGAAGACGATACCACCATAAATATTGCCTTGCTCGTCAAAGCCTAATACTACAAAGATTTTATTGCGTGTGTCGTATCCATTTTTAAGTATCATGCCATCTTCGACCGACATCTCTATTTTGTAGACATCGCCCAATTGAACATCATTGCTAACGACATCATCAATAAGTTCCTGAGGTATATCCATTATGCCAAAGCCTTTTGAATGAATTCTTGTTCGTTAATGTATTGAACCAGGCCATCATTTGCTCCGCCAGCTTTCGCGATTTTACCTACACTCATAACACTACAGTTGCTTGTGGTATGCCATGCGCTATCGTGAGATTTTTCTACCAATTCGCCAAAAGAGAGACCTTTGTTTTCCGCAATTGATTCGTCAAGGCTTTCTATATCGGCAGGAGAGAGATACTCCATATTTGGATTCCTTTTAGGCAGAAGCGTATTTGAGGCATCTTTGCCTGCAAATTCTATAGCTTCTGTGAAAAGTGGAATTAATTCTTCCGCATAACGTTCTTTGTTACAAACAGCACTATAGAGTTCTGTTGGAACTGGTCCGTATTCCATTGCTACAAATTCATCTTCAACGATGCGACTCCCCCATTTGCACAAATGCTTTTGTTGTGCGAAATATAAAATTTTGAAAATGTGATAATAGTCCAACCCCTTGGTAGCATTGATAATATACAATACCACTTCTATTAGTTTTTCTTTATCAAATCGTGTCATAATAGAAAATATATTCCATTCCTCTAATTTAAGGATATGGATAACTTTTATTTTAATATATAAAACTTTTATTTTAATACATAAAACAAATTCTTAACACTGCAAAGGTATAATGTAGAATTAAATACACCAAATATTTTTGCAATTATCTTTGCGTTACGCAGTATTTTCACTTCATAAAGCATAAAGCCCCTCGCATTGCGAGAGTCTAAAATGCACTCATAGGCGATGAGTGCCTTTTGTCTTAAGGTCAATGAGAACCTCGCCTATTCATTTTCGTGAATTAACGAACTTGATAACTATTGATAACCATTTCGAGCATCTCAGAAATGGATACACCTTTTTTTATTGCTAATTCCGTCAACCGCTCCTTTGCTTGTTCGCTCACACGTGAGCAGAGCGGAACCTTGCCTAAAAACTTACGTCCAGCGTTAGGACGTGCACCACCTCTATTATCGCTCATGTCTATTACCTTTAATTAAAAACTCAGCTGCCTTACGCAATGAAGATGCAAGGTTTTCAGCCGTTACTTTCTCCTCTTGCAGTTCTAATCTCCAGCGAGGATAATTCCTTCGATACAGATACGTCTTTGAATCATCCTCGCTCAATTCATATCCGTAGGTAATACGGAAGCACTTGCTACCATGGTGGCGAGCAGCCCACTCTCCCATAGCACCCACAATGTGAGCGAGTTCCTTAACAGAAACAGAACTATCCTCTAATAGAGTCACCTTCTGACTTTCATTAAACAAGCCGTCTTCAAATGTTATAACGACCTTGTTCTCCGTATCGGTTAGCACCCAGCCGTTAGGCTGAGTGCTGCTCTTTTGAATAATAAATTTCTTCATATCTCTTTACATTCTGTATAATCTCTATCAACAAACATCTCTGCTATACCTGATAACTGTTTATAGCATAACAGTTCATCAGCATCCATGCCAACTTCTTTCATAATCCATTGGTCACTCATGCCAGACTTTTCATATTACCAAAGATATTCAAGTTTGTTATAATTTTCGTCCGTCAACTCTACATGAAAAGCATGTATACTTTCTCCGTTAATTATAGCATTATGAGATGTATTCGTCTGCTGTACATATCCAAAAAGAACATACTTTCCTTGTTCATCTTCTCCGTGATAAATAAAAGAGAAGACAGAAGAACACTCGCTTTGAAAGGTATGACCTAACTCCGTGTTAATAACACCACTTTTCAAAATTCGTTCTATACGTTTCATATCATTTACAGTTTTTACGGTGTGTCTCACCTTCTTTAATTGTACGATGCAAAGATACAAACTTTATTTGATATATGCAAGCATTTTTCAAACTATTTTCGAAGGAAGTTTATTTTTTTCTCAATAATCGACATAAAAATCAATAGCTTTGAAAATCTCAAATACCACTTGTGGCACCCACGCATTTCCTAACGCTTCGATGCTTTTGTTTCGCCATTTTGCGAAAGAAATGGTAAGGTCAGCCACTCTAAAGGGTAGCCCATCATCTCTGTTACATACAGGGGATTGAGTTGGGAAGTTCCGCCACCAACTTTGTGGGCAACCTGCTCTGCCAAATTGGCTTTTGGCTTGTTGTGTCGCTTCAGAGTATCCATCGTCATACCTGAGCGCATTCCATCCTTTGCCATTGGTGTTAAAAGAAGTCCTGAACATGCCATTGCTGTCAGCCCTCTCCCCATTTGGCTGTTTGCATTGTATTTTGTGGTCCACTTTGTACCCTCCGAAGCATTGGGCGTCGGTAGCATCTTTCCCGATGCAAGGTCTTTCAATGTTGCTGAAAAAACTTGCCCACTTTTCTTGTTTCTTTTCCCATTTGTTAAATGACATGGCCCTCCTTGTGCGTCGCTGACTATCGGTGTGGGCAGCAAAAGAGGGCTTAGAAACTCCGTCTTGCCATTCTTGTTGCAAATCTTCAATCCCTGTGTCTGTACGGTGGGCAACAATCCATACCCTGTCTCTCCTGTGGGGTGCTCCGACGGCACAAGCTGGAATAACAAACGGTTGGACGGAATATCCTTCTTGCTCAAGGTCTTCACAGATGGCTTCAATTGTGAATTTCTGTTCCTTTCGGTATATGAAATTCTCGTCGAACAAATCGTCTGTACGTCCCATCTTAGTCTCTTTGCCGGGCTGTACCATTGAGAGGATTCCATTAACGTTTTCGCCAACAACCCAAGTGGGCTGAATTTGGCGTATTGCTCGTAGCATTTCGCTCCAGAGGTAGCGGTTATCTTCCGCTCCCTTTCGCTTTCCGGCAACACTGAATGGCTGACAAGGAAACCCTCCTGTGAGCACATCAATGTGTCCTCTCCATTCCGAAAAATCTGTTTTTTTAATGTCTTCATAAGAAATACTGTTTGGGAACCAATACTCTAATACCTGACGCTGAAACTCTTGTATTTCGCAATGAAACACATTAGTCCACCCCAACCACGAGGCTGCGAGTTCTGCTCCACCAATACCCGAAAAGAGGCTTGCGTGAGTATGTTCCATACGCTTTACTTCATTAATTCGGGGTTGTCGTAGATGTTACCTCTAACTTCTATATCAGACAATACACCTGCATCAAAATCACTATCTAAAACAAAATTTATTAAAGACCAAGTAGTTGTTGTTTTCAGGATAGATACACCATATCTTTTGGATATACAGACTACCCCTAAAAGTTCCTGTCCTTGAAAAAGTATATCCCACTCGAAGATTTTCTTTCTGTTCTTATCTTTGAGCCTTGTGTACTGACCGATGGTTCCTGGGCTGACGGCGTAAAGATTATATGCCTCTTTCCACGACTTAGGTACACAGACGCTGATACAAGGTACATTACTCGGTGCTGTTAGTCCATAGTTGAACAAATATCCGTAAAGCCACTCACCTGTGCCGATAGACTTGCCTCTGAATAATATTTCTCTATTCATATTACTTTTTATTCTTCAAAATTTATTTTCTGTTGTAAATACTTCTCTGCATACCACATCTTATATGACTTGCCGCTTATCCACCAATCAAACATATCGTCAGGGGTTGAGTTGTGGCGTGCAAGTCCCTTTTCTTTTAGTTTGGCACACGCTTTTATCCAATTCTTTTTGACGTGCGGATAATCTTTTATTTCTCGCACTTTCTGTTTAAAAGAAGACATTGGGCAACAGATACAACCAATACGCCTATATCCATTATCATATAAGCTGCAATGCTCTATGTTATTAGCGTTAAGGAATGTCCAAACGTCATTGTCTGTCCAATATAGAACAGGGCTGACAACTATCTTCTCCTTACCATTTCCCATACATTGCACAAGGCTTTCCTCGTGTTCGGAGAATTGGTCAAAGTTCCATTGCTTGCGCTTCTTAGGGTTGGAGTTTATACTCTCAACAAGTTCTCTTTTTGACCGCCTTACGCTTTCCGCTTTTCGCACGCCTATTAACGTTGTATATCCTGCGCCTGATGTTTCCTTGTATTCAGCACAACACCATCGTAATCGCATTGTTGGTAATATACCCTTTTTGACCGCCATATTATAAATGCTCATCTTTGGCTTTATCATTTCGACTTCGGGGTAGTTTTTTCGAACAAATCGTATCACTTCGGGAGGGTCTACACTTGTTAAATTCATGCGTGCCTTAAACTTTACACCTGCCATAAGCGCAAGATGATATAACACTTGGCTATCTTTCCCACCACTAAAGGCTAACCAAAATCCCTCATTATTCATTGATAGGGCGAGTCTTTCGGCTTTCTGTATTACCTTTATGGAGTAGTCTATTTTCTTCTGTAAACTTAATGTTATTCCGTTCATAAATCAAAACTAATCTTAGGTTTCAAAAAAACTAATCAAATAGCTCTAATTGTCGAGGATTGAAGATTTCTTTATAATGAGCAATCTTACGCATTGCATCTTTAAGTATTGGAAGTACAGACGTGCCCCTAATTTCGGGTTCGTTACTATCGTCATCGTATATATCTCCGCCCCTGAATTGAATTTCATCTATAACACGTTGACATTTCTCTTCTAAGGAACTTAAGGCTGCATTGATAGCTTCTTTCTCGGTATTATAACCGTCTTTTAGCGTATCAACATAAGCTGCACCATTGCAACCGCCTTGCGTCCAAAAATTATAATGAAGTCCGTAATCCCACCGCCCGTTGTCTGATTGCGCTGTTGCGACTTCAAAGTAATTTATTTTATTTTCCCATTTTGTCTTAACATTCGGCGTTAAGCATACATCGAAAATATTGAAGCCAAACTCTTTGTATTGATGCACTATTTCGGGTCTGTCCTCCAAATGTAAGTATTCGCACCATTCTTCAAAAGTGAAATTTTGCCCTGTACATTTGCAGCTATGGTGAATATCTTTGCTCATATTTTAATCCTCCTTTTCATCATATACCCACCAGACAAGCGATAGAATAACTACAAAAGCAATTCTACTAAAAACATTGCTTTGTTTTTCTATCCACACTATATCCCAATTGAAATACGCAATTAAAAGATATATCGTAACTGATGGATAAACAGTAGTTCTTAGATAGGTAAACAACTTGCAAATTAGTTTCTTAATCATAATTGTTCCTTTTACTCTGTTGGTAACTCGAGTATCTCCGCCCAATGAGTAGGATATACCCTTTGTAGTCCTACATACCAACTTTTATAGGTGTAGTCGTAACGCCCAAAAGCAAGTCTGTTTTTATTAAGCAGTACTAAAACTTCTACTGAAAACTCCACCCTGTTGTTGTTCTTTGCTTTCAGGGGCAAATTTCCGTCTGTAACAGAGTGCCAATGGTTCACATGGTGTTCGTCTGCCCACTTTGCGCCATCAATAAATCCGCATCCAACATCACCAAGGTCGCAATTAAAACAACCATAATTTTTAGTATATTCAGACGCTGCTTTTTTAATTTCTTCTTCTCTATTCATAACTTATCTTTTTACGACAGAATAACCATTTCGTTAGGGTATTCTCCCTCAAATTCTACATTTTCAATATTTCTTTGACCGCAGTATTCTCCGCCATCGTCTCCGTTTTGGATAACCACTTCAATATCTCCGTACTTTTCGTACATTTCTTGAAGTTCTTTCTGTAATTCTAATATTGTCATAACCCCAACGTTTGTTTAATTTGCTGTTTATAATGTTCGTTGGCAGCCTGCTTAGCATCTGAAAGTGAGATATAACAACTGACAAAATTGCTATTACAGAATAAATTAAATTCGTTGTGAACAAATTCTATCCTGTAAAACCAGTTAAAAACTGTTACGGCAAGGTATGGTCCATATTCGTAAACTCTTTGCCACTTCAACTCTGACATATTCTCCACCACGCTCTCACGCCCTGCGTTGAAAGCAGCTTTGATGTCGTCAAAAGTAAAACAGGTCTCATCTGTAAAGATGGGAGCACTATCTCCGTTTACCCGTTTGTACTCTTTCTCTGCATACTCATCGGCTAAATCTTTCTGCTTCATAGACCTAACCTTTTCTTTACTTTCTGTTTATAAACATTATTTGCAAACTCTTTCGCCTTTGATAAGCTGCATCTCCTTGCGAGGGGTGCGCCATCGCATCGTACCTCGAATAAACCACCTTTCAACAAAGGTAGAATAGAGAACTCTCCCACAAAAGTTACAGAGATTAGGGCGTAGTCTGTCGTTTCCCAACTCATTTTCTTTATACCTTTGTAGGCATCTTCGATACCAGCTTTGTAGGCATATTCTACTTTTCGCAAAACGAACTCTCTGTTAGGAAATTTTCTCTTTAACGCTCTTGCGTCTTCCATATAAGAAGCGCATAATTTATTTTTAGTTTCTGTTTTCATAACTTTGTTGATAATTTATTTTCTGTAATACTCATTCTCTTTTTCGAGTTTGGTAATGATACCTTTCAAGCGTTTAATCTCATTATTGTATCTCTTACGCTCAAAACCATCATAGGTCGTGCTATGACAGGTACATAGTTCAATGTCATTACTTACAGCTACTGCCATACAACCAGGGATAAGAACCTTGCCGACACCTTTAATCTTTTCGTAATGGCATTTCATATCAATATCTGAATTTTGTAAAGTTGATTATTGCCATAGGCTTTGATAGGTCGTAGTGCCTGAACCAGTCGCACCAGTCTGCGAGGGAAAGTCCGTCGTTTTTTGCAAGGCGTTTGAAATCAACTGATAATCTCCTTTCGGAATAATCAATCCACGCCGTTAAGCGATTAGGAAAGCAAAGTTTCTGAACACCCACGCCACCTTCAGCTGCCAGTCGTACAATTTCCACCTGCTTACTCCTATACGGCTCGCCCGTCCACTGTCGAATGGACAACACAGCACGCCCCTCCTGTACCTCTTTAATTCGTTTCTCCCATAAAGGGAAGTTAGCCCTAATGGTATGTATTTTCTTTTTATTTAGGACTTTCTCTTTAAATTCCGTTGGCATTCCTGCTTTGTTGTGAGTTTTCGGGAAGAACTCCGAAAGCATCAGGACATAAGTCTTTTTCTTTTCCATCTTATTCAAAAAACAATGAGGTTTGAAAACTTCTCGGCTCTTTATAGTTTCTATGGTTGAGCAAAAAATCTTTTTCAAGCAATCTTCTTATCTCTTCTCGCACTTCCTTTGCTACATTCTTCTTATCAGCAAGAAAGTTTACTTCCAAAGCTTTTTTCAGGCTACCCTTTATTTGTTTATCATCAAGAAAAATAGAATATTCACTAAATGTCCTATTTGACATTTCTGCATCCTCCATTTCTTTCTTTGTCTGAAATCTTGTATAGACGGTATTCTGATATAGCTTTACCTTCTTTTCATTTTTTTCAAAACCACCGTCATTTTCAAAGATAACAGAAATAGCCTCTTTCTTCCTTATTTTATTGATTTTCGCCCAGCCATAGAAAACCCTTAACAGTTTTACCATATATGATTATTTTATTATTTTGATAAGCCTATATTAGATTTTACATAGCTCTTTTCTTAAATTCTTTAAACATTGTACAGACAACGATAAGTCCAACCGTTGAACCTATAAAGGTGCCTGTCTCTCCCACTATAAATGATACTATCACACAAAAGAGTAGCAGAGATATAAGTAAGATATATATAGCAACTATTACTTGATTAAGTTTCTTTATATCTATATGCTGCGTC
>ERZ772940.1054-NODE-1054-length-10055-cov-3.6013_pt1 | contig 10055 bp, 11 predicted proteins | sample MGYA00511682_ERZ772940 | MGnify/ENA primary metagenome ERZ772940 (study PRJEB29015, sample SAMEA2737922) | human oral metagenome | biome: human oral; feature: human-associated habitat; material: dental | place: China | collected 2031 ... | reverse complement strand
TGTCAGGCGTCCCAAGACGAAGAACCCGCCTCCCATGATGCAGAACCAGCTTCCCATGGGGCTGATCTCCCTTCCCGTGCCCGCAACATCGGCCACCGCCGCGACAGCAAGGCCGGCCGGCATGCACACGACGCTGGCTATGTCCTGCTGAAGGCAGTCTTCCCCCGTCGGAACAGCGTCATGCCTCCTTCTTCGGGGCAACCGGAAAGTGGTTCTGACTCACCCGGGGGTGCCAGCCACATCGCCATGACGGTGCCGGACAGCGTCCCAGCCGGACAGGGCACATCGAGCGCCCCCCTCGACTGGCATGCCCCCACCAGAAACCTGCACCTGCCCCTGGCAGCACACACCCGCGACTTCGGGGCAGCCTGCCTGCGCATCACCCCGGACGACGACTGGCATACCGACGCCCCCCTCTGGCTCATCGAGAACCAGGCGCTCTTCGACCGCACCGACTGGCTGCCCCCGGGGCCTGCCGCCACGCTGCTCTACTACAACGGCCAGCTCTCCGACCTGCTGGTCCGCTGGCTGGCAGCACGCCCACGGGGCAGCCGGCTGATCCACTTCCCCGACTACGATGGCATCGGGCTGGCCAACTTTGCCCGCCTGCACGCGCAGCTGGGCGATGCCTGCCACTTCTGGCTGATGCCCGGCTGGGCAGACAGCCTGCAGCGCTATGGCAGCCATGCACTGTGGCTCAGTACGCTGGACCCATTTCTGCGTGTCCGGCCCGACCTGCCCGGCCATCTGGCCCCCCTGCTCACGCAGATGGAGCTGAATGGCCTCGCTCTCGAGCAGGAGGTTGTGTGGCTGACGGCATGACCATGAAAGACACCCCCACCCCAACCCCGCCCGCCGGCTATGCCGACTGGCTGGCCAGCCTGAAGACCCGCATCCACCACGCCCGGCAGCGCGCCGCGCTGGCCGTCAATCAGGAGCTGATCGGCCTGTACTGGCAGATCGGCCGGGACATCCTGCAACGCCAGGCCGAGTAGGGGTGGGGCACGAAGGTCATCGACCGGCTGTCACGGGATCTGCGCATGGCCTTCCCGGAGATGAAGGGGTTTTCGCCGCGCAATCTCAAGTACATGCGTGCATTTGCCGAGTCGTGGCCGGAGCCCGAATTTGTGCAGCAGCTTGCTGCACAATTGCCCTGGGGACACAACCAGGTCATGCTGGACAAGCTCGATACCCCACGTTCCCGCCGATGGTACGCCTCGAAAGCCATCGAACAGCTCGAACGGGAACTGGGCACGTCCGGGGAGGGCGACACCAGAGCATGACCCCGCCCGCCCCCTCCCGCCAACCGCCCCGCCCCTTCGGCACGACATCCCCGGCCCGGTGACGCACCATGGCGCCGGCCCGTCAACACTTCTGTCTGCACCGCCCCGGAGACTCCGCCATGGGCACCACGCCGCAGCCCGATTCCCCGTCCACCGCGCCCCCGCCGGAGACCGTCCGCCTGCCCACGCGCCCGCTGGCCCGCATGGCCGGCCTTGGCCTGACGACGCTGGCCCGCGCCCTGACGGGCGTGCGCAGCCTCTGGACCGGTTGCGCGCCTGAGCCGCGCCAGCGCGTCTACTTCGCCAACCACACCAGTCACACCGACTTCCTGCTGCTGTGGGCCTCGCTGCCCCCGGCGTTACGGGCCGTCACCCGCCCCGTGGCCGGGGCTGATTACTGGCTGGCCTCCCCACTGCGTCGTTTCATCATTCAGGACGTGTTCAACGGCGTGCTGGTGGAGCGCAAACCGCACGCCTCCCAGCAGGACAAGCTGCCATCCATCCAGCCGGCCGCAGACTCCACTTCCAACCCCCGAACATGCAGCACGGCCCTGAAGCCGCTTCACGACGCGCTCGCGCAGGGCCACTCGCTGATCATCTTCCCCGAAGGCACGCGCAACCTTGGCGATGAACTGCTGCCGTTCAAGTCCGGCATCTACCACCTGGCCCGGGAGTGGCCGCAGGTGGAGTTCGTGCCGGTCTGGCTGGAGAACCTGCATCGGGTCATGCCCAAGGGGCATGTCATTCCGCTGCCGCTGCTCTGTACCGTCAACTTCGGTGCGCCCGTGCCGCTGCAGCCCAGCGATGCCTCAGATCCCAAGACGCTCTACCTGCAACGCTGCCGTGACGCACTGCAGGCCCTCAAACCCGTTCGAGATTGAATCATGAGCAACCATACCATGATGCTCAATGGCCTCATCCTGGGCATGCTGCTTGTCGCCTCACTCATCGGCTTCGTGCTGAAGTGGCGTGTGGGGTTCAGCACGCCCCATGGCGTCATCGACAATCTCAATGCCCGCATCAAGGCCTGGTGGGTCATGGCCATCGTCATGGGTGGTGCGCTGGCCATCGGCCATGGTGCGGTCATCCTTCTATTCCTGGGCATCTCCTTCTTTGCGCTTCGCGAATTCCTCACGCTGGCCCCCACGCGCACCGCCGACCATTACGCACTGCTGGCAGCGTTCTATCTCATCCTGCCGCTGCAGTATTACTTCATCAGTGTCGGCTGGTACGGGCTCTTCTCGGTCTTCATTCCGGTCTACGGCTTCCTGCTGCTGCCCATTCTGGCCACGCTGGGCAACGACACCCAGCAGTTCCTCACCCGCGCCTCATCGGTGCAGTGGGGCCTGATGATCGCTGTCTACTGCATCTCGTGCATTCCGGCGCTGATGGTGCTGGACATCCCCGGCTATCGGAACAACAACCTGCTGCTCATCAACTGGCTCATTCTGGTCGTGCAGAGTTCCGACGTGCTGCAATACGTCTGCGGCAAGCTCTTTGGCAAGCGCAAGATCGCGCCGGTGCTCTCGCCCTCCAAGACGGTCGAAGGCTTCGTGGGTGGCGTGCTGCTGGCTTCGCTGCTGGGCACAGCGCTCTTCTGGATTACACCCTTTGCCTGGTGGCAGGCCGCACTCATCGCCATCCTCGTCAACCTCATGGGCTTTGCCGGTGGCCTGGTGATGTCCGCCATCAAGCGTGACCGCGGCGTCAAGGACTGGGGCGCCATGATCGAAGGCCACGGCGGCATGCTCGACCGCCTGGATTCGCTGTGCTTCTCCGCGCCCATCTTCTTCCACGTGGTGCGCTATTTCTGGGTGTAAGGCGCCCCCCTTCACACCCACGTTCCACTCGCTGCCCGGGCGGCCATCCTCAGTGCCGCCCTTTACAGCAGCCTCTTGCCATTCCGCAATTGATATCCATCAATAGCAATACTTCTCATTAAGAGTTATCTTGCCTATTAAAACAGGAGACACGGCAGCCATTCCGAATGGCTGACGCCGCTTCCGGAAGGCCCCTCCTTCATGACCACGCTGCGGGGAGCGCGTACCCCGCGATTTTCCGAGGCAATATCATGCATAACGGAACGATATCTCACCGTGCCGTCACCCTGTTGATGGCTGGCACGCTATCGGCTGCAGGTACCCCTGCCCATGCCCAGACTACCGCCGATACTGACGCCAGGACTGAAGCACCTCTGGCCACGGACACGACTGCATCCGGGGCGCCCCACGACCGCCTGCCCCAGGTCAATGTCACCGAGCAGCGGCCATCCCCCGTTCAGATGAGCCTCGATCCCCGGCTGAAAGTGCAGCCCGCGCGGGTGAGCGACGGGGCGTCGCTGCTGAAGGAAATTCCCAACATGGGCGTGGTGCGCAAGGGCCAGCAAGGTGGCGACCCCGTGTTCCGCGGCCTGGGCGGCTCACGCCTGGCCATCACCACCAACGACCAGTTTCTCTACGGTGGCTGCGGCATCCGCATGGACACCCCCACCACCTACATCAATCCCGAAGCGTATGACGAACTTCAGGTGATCAAGGGACCGCAGACCGTGCTGAAAGGCCCCGGCCTGGTGGCGGGCTCGGTGGAGTTCGTGCGCCTTCCCCGTACTTACGACAAGCCCACCTTCGAGGCCGAAGGCGCCATCACTGCCGGCAGCTTCAATTACTACGACGGTTATGCCGACCTCAGCGCCGGTAATCCGCTGGTGTCGCTGCGCACCATCCTTACCCACAGTCGCAGTGACGACTACAAGGATGGCGCCGGAGAGCGCGTACGCTCCTGGTACAAGCGTCGCAGCGCCTCGGTGAACCTGGCCCTCACCCCCACGCAGGACACGCGCATCGAACTGTTCGGCGATGCCACCCGCAGTCAGGCCAAGTTCGCCAGCCTGCAGCTTGATGCCGGCAAGACCGACCGCGATGCGTTCGGCGCCCGCGCCGAGGCCCGGGATATCTCCTCAATCGTACGCAAGATCAGCCTGGACGCCGGCCGCAGCCACCAGGACATCATCATGGGCCGCCAGTTTCGGGGCCGGCAAGCCGGGGGCAACCCCGATCGCATCACCCGCAACGCCCGGTTCAGCGGTGAGCTGGCCTGGGCCGATGGTCAGCTGGCCACCATCGGTGTGGACTGGTTCGACGACCAGCACCGTGCCCGTCGTGCCTACACGGACATGCCCCGCTCACTCAGCGAAAAGTCCAATGACCTGGGCTTCTTCATCGAGAACACCAGCCGACTGACCGAAGGTCACAGCGTGGTGGTCGGCGCCCGCCATGACCGGATGCACGCCACGGCCTACCAGGGCTTCTGGAACGACGAGGCCCATCCCCGCACCCGCTACGAACTGAACGCCGGCTTTGCCCGCTATGAATACAGTCACGCTGGCGTGCAGTACCAGGCCGGTCTGGGCTACACCGAGCGCGGCCCCGACTTCTGGGAACGCAACCGCAACCGCGCCATTCAGCCCGAACGCAGCCTGCAGCTGGACGTGGGCGCCGGCTGGCACACTGGCGACCTGCATCTGCACGGCACTGCCTTCGCCAACCGCATCAACGACTACATCCTCATTGAGAAGGACAACCCGCTGCTGAACGACCTGGCGGCAGAATCCACTGCCCGAAACGTCGATGCCGTGCGCTACGGTTTCGAGCTGGGTGCCGAATATGCACTGGCCGGCAACTGGAAGAGCAGCGCCAGCCTCGCCTACACCTGGGGGCGCACCCAGACCGAATCACGCCCGCTGGGCCAGATCCCGCCTCTGGAAGGACGCCTGCGCGCAGGCTATGACAGCGAGGTCTTCGCGCTGACGGGCACCCTGCGCGCCGCCACCCGCCAGAACCGGGTTGCATTCGGCCAAGGCAACGTCAACGGCGTTGACATCGGTCCGACCCCGGGCTTCGCCGTCTTCGGCATCGACGGCCACTGGCAGTTCTCGCGCCAGCTGCGCGTCAGCTTCGGCATCGACAACCTGTTCGACCGTCTCTATGCCGAACACCTCACCAAGGCCGTGCAGACCCCCGAGTTCTATGAGGCCCTGGGCGTCAACCCCAATGCCGGCTCCAGCACCCGCATCAACGAGCCCGGCCGCGCCGCCTGGGTGCGCCTCGACCTGAAGTGGTGACGCCCCTGCGCCCCCTCAGCGTCAGCCCAGGGCCCCGCTGCGCAGCAAGGCCAGCGCGGGCCCTTCGGCCAGGTGCTCGTACAGGATCACCGTCCCGATCACGATCAGCACGACGCCGCCCAGCATCTCGGCGCGCCGGCCCACGAGCGTGCCCAGCAGCCGGCCCAGCATCACGCCGAGCGTCACCATCATCGTGGTGCACAGGCCGATCACCAGCGCCACCTGGCCGATGGGCACGTCCACGAAGGCCAGCGTCACGCCCACCGCCATCGCGTCAATGCTGGTGGCCACGCTGGTCAGCAGCATCGACAGCAGGCCGGCCGGCAGCAGACGCCCCGCCCGCAGGGCACTGCCATCCGCCCCCAGCTGCACCCCCGTGTCATACGGTGCATCCGTCTGATCATCACAGTCGGGCTCCAGAGGCTGGAACGACTTCCAGACCATGTGAATACCCAGCCCTGCCAGCAGCACGAAAGCCACCCAGTGGTCGATGCTGGCCACGAAGCGCGAGGCCGCTGAGCCCAGCAGCCAGCCCAGCAGCGGCGTGGTGGCCTCCACCACACCAAAGAGGATACCGATGCCCAGCGCCTGAGACAGGCGGGGTCGGGACATGCACGCGCCTCTGGCCAACGCCGCCGCAAAAGCGTCGGTGGACATGGCCATGCCAAGCGCAACAATGGAAAGGGCACTCATGGGGGAAGGGATTACCTGCGGCCGGCACGACACAACACACCGCGCATCCGACCGATGCCTGCGCGGCGTGTCGCTCGTCGGTCTCGCCAGGCCCGGTCCAGGTGGACCGGCTGCCGGGGTGCGGAACGGGCTGCCAAAACGCCACGCATGGCGTCAGCGCCCCGTCCGGAAACATCCCGGGCCGCTTCCGCCACAGCGTCAATGCAATGACGTGCCTTGTAAAACACGCCCTATATGCCGACAGCCGAGTCTGTTGACGGAAGCACTTCCATTGCGGAAGCAGGCTACTCCCCAAAGAGGAACGGGGGCATATTAACCCATAAGCACGCCCGTTTCACCATTCTTTCCGAGAAGCGCCAAGAATCAATGACTTGGCGGCTTCCAAATACCCATATCGCATTAAATAACAATAATCAATCTTATTAACAAGCACTACCGATCAGTAATGCTGCCGTGCAAATGCCACCGACTGCTCGATATTTGCAAAATGCAAATCATTCCCTTTTGCAAGAATCTCCACGCACACCACCCGGTCCGGCACCCAGCGACGGATCGCCGCCGCCATGGCCATATGGTCGACCGCCTCCGAAACACGCCCCTGCGGCATCCCCGACGGCGCCGCTACGCCTGCCTGCCCCAGTGGGACCAGGTCCTTCTCGCTGGCATGGATATGCCGCACCCAGGCCGCCCCCTCGGCCAGCAGCGCCTCGATGTCCTCGCCATTGAGCTGCACCACTGCCGTGTCCAGCACGATGCCCACGGCCGGATGATTCAGCGCCCGGGCCATGCGCAGGCTGGACGCCGTGTCCGTCATGAAATTCGCGCCATAGTGCGGATGCACGCCCTCCAGGCAGATCGTCACGCCCACCTCGGCCGCCACCTCCGCCAGCCGCCCGAAGAACTCCAGCGCGCGCGCCCATGCCTCAGCATCAGTCAGCCCCGCCCGGTTGCGATTGGCCGGCGACCCGAACACCAGCCGCGTGGCGCCCAGCCAGGCCCCCACCCGGCACACCGCCGTCAGATACGCCAGCATCCGCTGTTGAACATCCGGCGGACCGAACAGGTTCAGCCCCTGCGTGCCATACAGCAGCGACTGCATGCCCGTGATCTCGATGCCCCGATCCGCCCACCAGTCGCGCACCCGGCGCACCTCGGCCTCACGCACCGCCGTCACATCCGCAAAATACTTGCTGGGCGCCACATCGATGGCATCCACCCCCAGCCGCGCCAGCAGCCCGGCCACCGCCTCGTCCCGAGACGGATCCCACGCCAGATTGGTCAGTCCCAGCCTCATCCCTTGCCCCTCAACGTCGGCGCAGCTTGGGATCCAGCAGATCCCGCAGCCCGTCCCCCAGCAGGTTCAGCCCCAGCACCGCCAGCATGATGGCCAGCCCCGGCCACAACGCCTGAAGCGGCGCCTCGAACAGCACCGACTGCGCATCAGCCAGCATCCGCCCCCAGGAGGGCTGCGGCGGCTGCACCCCGAACCCCAGGAACGACAGCGCCGCCTCCGCCAGGATTGCCACCGCAAAGCGCACCGTTGCCTGCACCAGCAAGAGCGGAAGGATGTTCGGCAGCACGTGCCGCCACGTGATCTGCCATGGCCCCAGCCCGCAGGCCCGCGCCGCCATCGCATACTCGCGCGACCACACCCCGGCAGCGGCCGCGCGCGTGATGCGCACGAAGGACGGAATGTTGTAGATGCCCACCGCCACGATGGCATTGCCCAGTCCGGCCCCGAACACCGCCGTCAGCATGATCGCCGTCAGGATCGCCGGAAACGCCAGCATGAAATCCGCCGTGCGCATGATCAGACCCTGCACGCGCCCCGGCCTGGCCGCGGCCAGAAGCCCCAGCAGCAGCCCTGTCCCCAGCCCGATGCCCACCGCAATCACCCCGGCCAGCAGCGACGCCTGCGCGCCCAGCAGCAGCAGCGAAGCCACATCGCGCCCAAAGGCATCCGTACCCAGCCAGTGCGCCGCCGAAGACGACTCCAGCACCGCCTCCATGTCCAGATCTTCCGGCCCGTAAGGCGTCCAGAACGCCGACACCCCCGCCATCAGCACCAGCGCCAGCACCAGCAGCGCACCGACCACAAAGCCCGGGTGCCGCAGTGCCCGCCGCCAGAAACCGGCTGCCCTCGCCTCCGCGACAACATGCCCCTGCTGCGGCATGTCTTCCCCTTGCCGCGCACCACGGTCCTCCGACAGGCGCCCTGCCGCAGACTCCGCCACATGCCCTGCCCCGCCATCCCGGCGGGGCACACTGGTCTGAAGATCCTCGTTCACCGGCACCATCCGCCCGCCCGCTCAGCGCACACGCGCCCGCAGACGCGGATCGATCCACGCCGCCAGCACATCGACCAGGAAATTGATCACCACCACCATCGCCACCAGCAGCAGCACTCCATTGCGCACCACCGGCAGATCACGGTTGGCAATGCTCTGGAACAGCAATCGCCCCAGCCCCGGCAGCGAAAACACGTTCTCGATCACCACCGCGCCCCCCAGCAGCTCTGCAAACTGCATCCCCGCCACCGTCAGCACCGGAATGGAGGCATTGCGAAACACGTGCCCCCACAGCACCTGACGCATCGACAGCCCCTTGGCACGCGCCGTCCGCACGAAGGGCTCACCCTGCACTTCCAGCATCGACGTGCGCACGAAGCGCGCCAGAATGGCTCCCTGCACACAGGCCAGCGCCAGTGCCGGCAGCCACAGGAAGCGCAGCCCCTGCCACAGCCCGGCTTCCCAGCCCTCAAAGCCTCCCGACGGCAGCCAGCCCAGCTGCACCGAGAACACCACGATCAGCAGCATCCCCAGCCAGAAGCCAGGCGTGGCCATGCCCAGCTGCGCCAGCGCCATCAGCCCCACATCGCCCCAGCGACGATGATGCAGCGCCGCATACACCCCGGCCAGCAGCGCCATGCCCCCGGCCAGCCCCATCGCCAGAAGCGTCAGCGGCACCGTCAGCACCAGCCGCTCGGCCAGCAGCCCTGCCACCGGCACCCCGTAGGCCTGACTCATGCCCAGCTCGCCCTGCAACAGTCCCAAGAGCCACTGCCCATAGCGCACCCAGGCCGGCCGGTCCAGCCCCAGCTGCACTGCCAGCGCCTGAACCGCCTGCGGGTCCGCATCCGGCCCCAGCATCACCTGCGCCACATCGCCCGGCAGCACATCCAGCACCAGGAACACCAGGGCGCTGGCTGCCAGCAGCGTCAGCACCAGCCCCAGGCACCGGCCCAGCAGGAAACGCGTCATGAGACGACAGCCTTCATCTCAGCTTACCCAGCGCATCGACCGCAGATCGTTCACCAGCATCGGCATGTCATCCCACAGCCCCGCCAGCGACTTGCGGGCCACCGACACCCAGTGCGGCTGATAAAGCCAGGCCAGCACACAGTCCTCGGCCAGCAGCTTCTGCACCTGCGCCAGCAGATCCAGCCGCTCCTTCTCGTTCACCGCCGTCACCAGCTGCCGGTACAGCGCATCAAAGCGCGACGACCGATAGCCCCAGTAATAGTCCGGCTTCGTGAAATTGCCCAGATCCAGCGGCTCCACATGAGAAATGATGCTCAGATCGTAGTCGTGGTTGCGGTACGTGCCTTCCAGCCACTGCGCCCACTCCACCTGCTGCACACGGCACTGGATGCCCACCTTCGCCAGCTGCGCCATCACCACCTGCGCGGCTTGCCGCGCATAGGGCGGCGGCGGCACCGTCAGCGACAACGACAGCGGCAGCTTCACCCCGGCCTCCTTCAGCAGCGCCCGGGCCCGCTCCGGATCATGCGCATTCACCGCCGTCATATCCACGTAACCCGGCGCATCCGGCGTGTAATGGCTGCCGATCGGCGTGCCATGCCCCAGCTGCCCCGCCTTCAGCACCGCCTGCCGATCGATCGCCGCCGCGATCGCCCGCCGCACCCGCACATCCCACGTCGTCTATCTTTCAGATCGGAA
>ERZ772940.1052-NODE-1052-length-10072-cov-20.2265_pt1 | contig 10072 bp, 4 predicted proteins | sample MGYA00511682_ERZ772940 | MGnify/ENA primary metagenome ERZ772940 (study PRJEB29015, sample SAMEA2737922) | human oral metagenome | biome: human oral; feature: human-associated habitat; material: dental | place: China | collected 2031 ... | reverse complement strand
GGGCGGACAGGAACCAGATCCGGTAGTTGTGGAATCTCAAGGAGGCGAAGATGCCTCCGCCGGGGCGGCGCTGTGAGGTCGTGCGAGTCATGTCCTGAAGCTGTGAAGACGTGAGGAGTGGGTTGACGAGTGTGGCGTGACGGGGTGTCGGTGTCCACAGCGCTGACATCAATCCTGCATCGGCGCTGCACGTCGAGGAAGAACCGCAGCATTCCAACGATTCTCGCCGAGTGCGTCGACGGTGGGCTCGTTCATGTCAGCGCTGTGGACACCGAGCCGTGGAACTGATTGACTCTGCGGTGCCTTGGCGGCGAAGTCGGCCGCGTAGGCCGCCGTCGCGTTCGTACCTTATGCCTCGTGTTCGGGGGTTCAGTGTACGAACGTGAGGGCTACCCTACGAACGTGAGGGCTACCCTACGAACGCGAGGCGCGAGGTTAGCGAGGCTAAGAGGCGCGGAATGCCGCCCACAGGCTCCGGAGTGTCCACACCGTCATCACCCAATGAGGGGCGGCCTCCGGCGGCAGCGCCGGAGGCCGCCGACCCTTCCTCAGGAGACGCCGAGGATCGCCTTGATCGGGGCGAGGGTGAAGTAGACGACGAACATCGCGCAGGCCACCCACATGAGCGGGTGGATCCTCCGCGCCCTCCCCTGAGCCACCTCGACGACCAGGTAGGACACGAAGCCGGCCCCGATCCCGTTGGTGATCGAGTAGGAGAAGGGCATCATGATGATGGTCAGGAAGGCCGGCAGGGCGATCTCCGGGGACTTCCAGTCGATGTCGGTCACCTGCATCATCATGAGGAAACCGACCACCACGAGCGCCGGGGTGGCCGCCTCGTAGGGGACCATCTTGACCAGCGGCGCGAAGAACATGGACAGGGCGAACATGCAGCCGGTGACCACGGAGGCCAGGCCCGTGCGAGCCCCCTCCCCCACGCCCGCGGCGGACTCCACGTAGGAGGTGTTGGAGGAGACGCCCCCGAGACCACCAGCAATGGCAGCCAGGGAGTCGACGACAAGGATCTCGCGCGTCTTGGGCGGGTTGCCGTGCTCGTCGAGCAGGTCGCCCTCGGCGCCGATGGCGACCATGGTGCCCATCGTGTCGAAGAAGTCGGCCAGCAGCAGGGAGAAGACCAGGAGGATCACCGAGACGATCCCGACCTTGTGGAGGCTGCCCAGCAGGCTGAAGTGGCCCAGCGTGGACAGGCTCGGCAGGTCCACCGGGAAGCCGTCCAGGTGCGGCTCCGACAGGGACCAGCCGGTGAGATTGAGGGCGCCCTTCTCCGGGTCGTCGTTGAAGGGGCCCAGGTGGGCAAAGGCGTCAATGACAATGGCCAGGACCGTGGCCGAGGCGATGCCGATGAGGATGGCGCCGCGGACCTTGCGCACGTGGAGCACCACCATGAGGAAGAGCCCGAAGAGGAAGACGAGGACCGGCCAGCCCTGGAGGGAGCCGCCCAGGCCCAGTTCCAGGGGGGTGCCGCCGCGGCGCACCATCTTGGCGTCCACCAGGCCGATGAGCGCGATGAACAGGCCGATGCCCACCGAGATCGCGGTCTTGAGCTGGTCCGGGACGGCCTTGAAGACGGCCTCCCGGAAGCCGGTGAGCACCAGGGCGAGGATGATGACGCCCTCGATGACGACGAGGCCCATGGCGTCGGCGTAGGTCATGCCCTGGGTGCCCACGAGGGTGTAGGCGACCATCGCGTTGATCCCCAGGCCCGCGGCCAGGGCCATCGGGTAGTTGGCGACAACGCCCATGAGGATCGTCATGACTGCGGCGACGAAGGCGGTACCGGCGGCGAGCTGGGCCTCGGTTCCTGGAGGGCTCGCCTTGGACAGGATCGCGGGGTTGAGGACGAGGATGTAGCTCATCGAGAAGAAGGTGACGATGCCGCCACGGATCTCTCGGGAGATGCTCGAACCGCGTTCAGTGATGTGGAAGAACCGATCCAGCCGGGAGACCTGACTGGGCGAGGACGAAGATGAGGACTTCGTCGGGGTACGTGTGCTCACGGCGGCATTCTTCCAGATCATCACGCGCTGAGCGAAACCCGACGGTTGCCTCACGACAACACGACGCGTTATCGAAGCCGGCAGAACTATTTACACCGTCACAACAGCAGCGCCCCTAGGGTCCTGTTCCGTGCACGTAACCGGCTCATTCGAACCACCGACAGGCTGTCCGACGACGTCGAGCACGCCGCCCGAGGAGGCTGCGCCCCGCAGGCCGTCGGGTACCTCACCGGCAGCGCCGTCGACGACGCCCTCCCCGCCTCGCCGGCGCATCATCGGGCTCGATATCGCCCGTGCCCTGGCACTGATCGGCATGGTGGTGGCCCACCTCATGGAGCCTGAGGGGTGGCCGGCAGAGATCGTTCGCGGGTTCCCCTCGGCCCTGTTCGCCGTGCTGGCCGGCATATCGCTGTCCATCATGGGATCGCGCGGGGTCCGTGAGGGAGGGGCGGCGCTGGCGGCATCACGTCACGGGATCATCGTCCGCGGCGTCATTCTCATTGTTCTGGGCGAGATGATCACGCCTTTCGCCGGCACCATCAACGTGGTGCTCACGGCCTTCGGCATCTGCTACATCGCCCTGGCCTGCGCACCGCGCTGGCACACCCGCACGCTCATGGTCGTCCTCGTGTGGACGATCATCCTCTCCGCGGTCTGCCACGTCCTCGACGCCACCGTCGGGGTGCCCTCACAGGCACTGGCCGGGGCCTACCCGGCCTTCGCCTGGGCGAGTTACATGCTCATCGGGGTACTCGCCCACCGTTTCATTGTGGGCAGCGCCCGGGCCCAGGCCCTCACGGTCGCCGTCGGCCTGCCCCTCGCCGTCGCCGGGGCCGTGGCACGCAACACCATCGACGTCGTCGCCGCGGTCTCCTCCGACAAGCTGAGCGTCATCGTCCCCATGATGCTCATCGATCCGGTCACCCACTCCGGGGCGCTGATCGACCTCGTCACGACGGCGGGCGGGGCCCTGGCCATCGTCTCCCTGTGCCTCCTGGCCCTTAGAGGGACCCGCACCGGCTGGGCGGGCCGGCTGGTCCTCCCGCTCCAGGCCATGGGCTCAATGTCCCTGACCGTCTACGTCTGTCACGTCCTGAGCGCCGGTCACTTCCTCTCCGACGACGCCCCACTGCGCATGCCGGTCCTGGGAACCGCCACGATCCTGTTCACCCTGGCGCTGGCCACGATCATCCGCCTGAGGTTCGACCACGGCCCCCTGGAGTGGGCACTGCGACGGCTCGTCCGAACCGCCACCGACCAGAACCGTCCCGGCCGGACGATTCCCGAACCCACCTGAACCACCACCGCCCCAAACTCACACCGGAACCCGCACGAACACCTCCATCCCACACACCGCACCGCCGCTCAGGTCAGAGGAGAACACCATGTCACCCACCGCCACGATCCCTGCCCCCCAGCCGCTTCCGCACCGTCTTCACCTCCCCCGCTCGCTCGTGCGCGCCCACGGCCTGCTCGCCGTCACCGCCCTCGCGCTCCTTCCAGCAGGCGCGGCGCACGCACTCATGAGTCCCGACACGGCCGGGACCGACGACGCCACCAGTTCCGCCGTCGTCTCCGAGAAGATCGGCAGCGAGGGCGATCCCAACGGCAACTGCACCGGCACCGCGATCGCCCCACGGTGGGTGGTGACCGCCCGGCACTGCGTCGAGAACTCCCCCAAGGCCTCCGGGTCCTCCGTGCGCATCGGCCAGGGCGACAAGCAGCGCGTCGTCAACGTCGACCGGTGGGAGAAGGCCCCCGCCGGCGACATCGCGCTCATGCACACCACGGAGGACATGAAGCTCGCCAGCTACCCCAAGATCGCTGACACGGTCCCCTCCTCCGGTGAGGTAACGGTCTACGGCTGGTCCTCCGACGGCTCAGGCGGCACCAAGACGCTGCCCAAGGCGACCGGAAGCATCACGGGCACCGCGGACTTCACCCTCTTCGAGGGCAAGCAGTCCCTGAGCGTCGACCTCCGCAACGGCGCCAAGACCCAGCCGGGGGACTCCGGCGGCCCGGTGTTCACCGGGGACAAGGTGGCGGCGGTCCTCACTGCGAGCATTGACGAGAGCAATCCCGAAGCCACCTCCTCCAGCCACTTCACATGCGCTCCCCTGGCCGAGCAGTACGACTGGATCATGAAGACGATCTCCGCCGACGACGGCGACTCGGGCTCCCAGGCCAAGGCCAAGAAGTCCCGTGACCTCAACCCGCTGTGGCTGGTTGGTGGAGGGATCGTGCTACTGGCCGCGTTGGGCGCGTCCTTCGCCGTCATCAAGCGGGGCAAGAAGGACCAGGGGGCGAACGAGGCCTCAGCGCCCCTCACGGCCGGTAACGCCGGAGCCTCTCACGACTCCAACGCCCGGGTCGGCGAGCCCGACTCCGAAGGCTCCCCCACCGAGGAGTCCTGACCCAGTCCCCTGCGGTGGCGGTGGGTGAACGGAGACGGGGCTGCTCTCCCACCGCTGCCGCAGGCCTTGTCAGCTCCGCGCAGCGAGCCGGTCAGCGCGATGAAGACGCGCGGATTGCTGTCACACCCTCGTGGAAGGATGGTCACTGAAGCCACAAGGCGAACGGGGGTGATCGAGCATGGCTGCGGGCACAACATCGAGCAGCAACGACGCCGCGACGGCCAGTGCGCACAGACCGGGCTGGGCGGGATTCTCCTCGACCACCCGCACCTGGTTCCTCGGCGCCTTCCCCACCGGGCCCACCACCGTGCAGGAGCGGGCCTGGGCCGCGATCGGCCGGGGTGAGAACGCCCTGGTCATCGCCCCCACCGGTTCGGGCAAGACGCTCGCGTCCTTCCTGTCCGCCATTGACCGCCTGGGTCGGTTCGACGCCGGCGAGGAGGCCCGCGAGCGCCCGGAGCCAACCGACGGCGTGCGGGTCCTCTACATCTCTCCGCTCAAGGCTCTGGGAGCGGACGTGGAGCGCAACCTGCGCCGGCCGCTGGCGGGGATCGCCGCCGTCGGCCCCACCCGCCCGATCTCGGTGGGGGTGCGCTCAGGGGACACGCCCGCGCGGGAGCGTCGTCGGCTGCGCAGCCACCCGCCCAGCATCCTCATCACGACGCCGGAGTCGCTCTACCTCATGCTCACCAGCGCCGTGCGGGAGACGCTGCGGACGGTGGAGACGGTCATCGTCGACGAGATCCACTCCTTCGCCGGTTCCAAGCGCGGCACGCACCTGGCCGTGTCCCTGGAGAGACTCGATGACCTCCTGGGGCGCCCGGCGCAGCGCATCGGCCTGTCCGCCACCGTCTCGCCGCCGGAGGAGGTCGCCCGCTTCCTCGGCGGGCCGCACCCGGTGACGATCATTGCCGACGACGGCCGGGCGACGCCGGAGGTCACGGTGGCCGTACCGGTGGAGAACATGGCCCGTATCCCGGCGATCTCGGACCGGCGCACCCGGATGGAGCGGGCGCTGGCAGCACCCGCGAGCGCGGGCGGCGGCTGCGGCGCTCAGCCCTCCGGGCTCGGGCGGGCGGGGTCCTCGCAGGCCTGGCGCTCCGATAAGGCGCTGGGCCGGGCCATGGCGGCGGGGCGGGCTGACGAGCCCGGTGCAGGGGTGCCCGCCCGGGTGTCGGCCTCAATCTGGCCGCATCTTGAGAACGCGATCCTCGACCAGGTCCTGACCCATCGCACGACGCTGGTCTTCGTCAACTCCCGGGGCGCCTGCGAGCGACTCACCGCGCACCTCAACGAGGCCTACGCCGCGCGTCTCGGGGCGGCGGCGCCGACGCCGCAGGCGCCGGTTCACCGGGAGTCCTGGGAGATGGGAACCGGTTCGCACACCGAGGCCCTGGCGGCGGGCGCCCCGGTGATCGCCAAGGCCCACCACGGGTCAGTCTCCAAGGAGCAGCGTCTGGGCGTGGAGCGGGAGCTGGCCGCGGGGGAGCTGAGGTGCGTGGTGGCCACGGCCTCGCTCGAGCTCGGCATCGACATCGGCTCGGTCGACCTCGTGCTCCAGGTGGCTCCGCCGCCGTCGGTCGCGGCGGGCCTGCAGCGGGTGGGGCGCGCCGAGCACCGGGTGGGCGGGCGGCCGCGTGGCGTCATCTATCCCGTGGAGCGCACTCACCTGGTGGACGCCGCCGTCGCCGCCGAGGGGATGCGCGCCGGGGCGATCGAGCGCACAGAGCTGGCCTCCAACGCCCTGGACGTGCTGGCCCAGCAGACGGTCGCCGCGGTGAGTGTGGCGGAGGGGCTGACGGCCGACGCCTGGTTCTCCACTGTCACGCGGGCGGCCCCCTACTCCTCGCTGCCGCGCTCGGCCTTCGACTCGGTCCTGGAGCTGCTGGCCGGCGGCTTCGCCTCGGCGGACCTGGCGGACTTCTCGCCGCGGATCGTGTGGGACCGCGCCACCGGTGAGCTCAGCGCCCGGCCCAGCACGCAGCGGCTGGCGGTAGCGTCCTCGGGCACGATCCCGGACCGGGGCATGTTCCCCGTCGTCCTGCCCGAGGGGGCGCAGGACGCCGGGCGGCGGCGGGTCGGGGAGCTCGATGAGGAGATGGTGCACGAGTCCAGCCCGGGCGACGTCATCACGCTGGGGACGTCGAGCTGGCGGATCCGCCAGATCACGGGGGACCGCGTCGTCGTCGACCCGGCTGAGGGGCGCAGCGCCCGCCTGCCGTTCTGGAAGGGCGAGGGGCTGGGAAGACCCGCGGCCACCGGGCTCGCCAAGGGCGTCTTCCTGCGTGAGGCTCAGGCCTCCTTGCCAGCGCAAGCGGGCGCCGGGGAGTCGGAGGGCGAGCGGGCGCTGCGGCACCGGCTCACAGAGGCGGGGCTGGATGATCATGCCCGCGCCAACCTGCTGGCACTGCTGCGCGAGCAGTACCGGGCCACCGGCGCCCTGCCGACGGATGAGACCCTGGTCCTGGAGCGCTATGAGGACGAGTCCGGAAGCTGGCGAGTCATCGTCCACAGCACACTGGGTCGACGCGTCCACGAGCCCTGGGCGATGGCGATCCGGGAGCGGGTGCACCAGCTGCTGGGGGTGCGCCCGCAGACCATCGTGGCCGACGACGGCATCGTCCTGCAGATCCCACAGATCCCACCGGTTGAGGGCGGCCTCCCGACGGCCGGGCTCATCACCTTCGACGCCGCGGAGATCTCTTCCCTGGTGCGCAGCCGGATCGAGACGACGGCGCTGTTCGCGGCCCGGTTCCGCGAGTGCGCCGCCCGCGCCCTGCTCATGCCCGCCGCCCGCCCGGGGCACCGCACACCGTTGTGGCTGCAGCGGGTCAAGGCCGGACAGCTACTCGAGGCCTCCCGCCAGTTCCGGGACTTCCCGGTCAGCGTGGAGGCGGCGCGCGAGTGCCTCCAGCAGTACTACGACCTGCCCGCACTCACCGACCTCATGGAGCGTCTCGCCTCCGGCCAGGTGCGCGTCGTCGAGGCCGTCACCAGTGAGCCGTCGCCCTTCGCCCACCCGCTGCTGTTCGGGTACGCGAGCACCCTGATCTACCAGGAGGACCTGCCCCACGCCGAGCGCCGGGCCCAGCTGCTCTCCCTGGACCCCAAGGCGCTGGGCGCCCTGCTGGGCAACGGTGGCGTCGCGGAGCTGCTCGACGACGAGGTCCTGGCTCAGGTGGAGGCCGAGCTCCAGCACCTGGCCCCCGGCCGGCGGGTGCGCGCCGACGCCGAGCAGATCGCCGATCTGCTGCGTGAGCTGGGCCCGTTGAGCGCGGCCGAGCTGGCTGAGCGGTGCACCGACGTCGACCAGCGGGATCCGGGGGAGGACGCACGGGCCGACGGCGCGGACGGTGCCGGCGGCGACGTCGAGCGCGCGGTCGAGCACTCAGTCGGGCAGGCGGTCGAGCGGGAGACCGAACACACTGTCGAGCGGGCGCTCGCCGAGCTGGCCGGGGCTCGTCGAGCCACCACGGTGCGAGTCGGCGGGCGGGAGCTGTGGGCCCGGGTCGAGGACGTCCCGGCTCTACGGCGGGCCCTGGGAGCGGAGGCCCCCGACTGGGCACTGGAGCGGGCCGGTGACGCGGTCGAGCGGAGGGCGGCGGCCCGCTCACCGCTGAACGACCTGCTTCTGCGCTACGCGCGCACCCACACGACCGTGACACCGCAGCGCGTGGCGCGGGCCTTCGGGCTGGGGGCGGCAGAGGCGGAGGGGGCCCTGGCCGAGCTGGCCGGGGCCGGTTCCCTCGTGGACCTGGGTGCGGCGGGGTGGATGGAGCCGGCGGTCCTGACCCGGGTGCGCCACCGCTCCCTGGCCCGGGCGCGGGCCGCCATCGCGCCGGCACCACCCGCGGCTCTCCAGCGTCTCGTGCTGGAGCGGGCGGGCCTGGATGAGCCGGGCGGCGGCGTCGACACCCTGGCGCAGGCCCTGGCGGCGCTGGAGGGCGTATGGCTGCCGGCCGGCCTGTGGGAGTCCGTGGTGCTGCCCGCGCGCGTGGCCGACTACCGGCCGGCCATGCTCGATGAGCTCATCGCCGCCGGGGAGGTCGTCTGGCAGGCGCGGCCCGTCGGCGATGCCGCGTCCCGGTCCGGTTCCGCCCGGGCGCGGGCCGGGACCGACGACGTCCCCGTGCCGGGAGAGATCGCCTTCTTCCCCACCGACTCCGCCCTGGCACCGGTCGCCGGGGAGGCGATCGCGCCGGGTGAGCCGGAGGCGCCGGCGGGTCGGCAGACGGGAGTCACTGGGGAGGGGCTCTGGCAGCTGGTCCGCGAGGGGGCCGCCACGGGACGCTCCTTCGAACCGGTGCGCCGGGCACTGGCGCCCGCGGCCGGGCCACGCACCGCCCCGCCCTCACGACGGGTGCGCAGCCGCCGGGGCCGTCGCCTCATGATGGAGATGCCGCACGCCGGGGAGGTGACGGCGGCCGGGAGGCTGTCCTTAGTGGTGGGCTCCGCCTCCTGGGTGAGGCTGTCTGGCGCACCAGCCGGCAATGAGGAGCGGGCGATCGCGCAGGTGGAGTCGCTGCTGGACCGCTACGGGGTCGTCTGCCGCGACCTCGCCCTGGCCTTCGGCGCTTCAGGAGGGCTCGGGCCCCTCATGCCGGTGCTGCGGCGTATGGAGGAGACCGGGATGATTCTGCGCGGCGGTTTCATTGAGGGCCTGGGGCCGACGCAGTTCGCCGAGCGGGAGAGCATTGACCGGCTGCGGTCTCTCAGCCGCGGCCCCGGCGGCGCGACGGAGACACCGGTCGTGCTCGATCTGAAGGACCCGGCCTGTCTCGTCGGACGCGGGGTGCGATGGCCCGAGCCGGCGCTGCCGGCCGGCCTCGGCGAGTCGGCCGGGGGCCACGGCGAGGAGACGGGCGGCCCACCGGTCCGGCGCCAGGGGGCGAGCGTCGTCGTGCTGGAAGGCGCCCCGGTGCTCTACGCCTCGGAGAACCTCAAGGTCCTCATCTCCTACACCTCCGAGCGCGAGGAGCTGGCGCGCGCCCTGGCCGCGCTGGCGGCCGACAGGCAGCGGATGTTGGCGTACCAGGGGGCCGCGGCGGTCAGGCGCCGCACGGTGGTGGAGTCCCTCAACGGGGTCACCGCGCTGGAACCCGCCGTGAGCGACCTCCTGCGTCAGGCCGGTTTCGTGCGCGACCCCAAGGGGATGCGACTCGCCGTCGGCCCCCACGGGGCCACCTGGCGATGAGTGGACCGGCCCTTCACTGGTGACAGAAGCCGGCCCACGATGCGCTCCACACGTCCACAATGAGGACATGGCCGATCCGCACCCCATCACCGGAGCGTTCTTCGATTCCCCGGTCCCTCCCGGGACCGGATGGCCCGACGATCCCGCAACTGCCGCCACACCCGTGGCCCGCTCGGCCACCGACGTGGCAGGGCTGGCCGACTCGTCGTCGGATCTGTTCGCACTCGATGCCCGGGTCACGGTGTGCCGTGCCTGCGACCGGCTCGTGGCCTGGCGTGAGGAGGTGGCCAGGACCGGCCGTCGCGCCTCCTTCGCCCATGAGCCGTACTGGGGGCGACCGGTGGCAAGCGTCGGGTCGGCGGATGCCCGCATCTACGTCGTCGGGCTGGCGCCCGCGGCCAATGGGGCGAACCGCACCGGCCGCATGTTCACCGGGGACCGCTCCG
>ERZ772940.1049-NODE-1049-length-10083-cov-28.4463_pt1 | contig 10083 bp, 7 predicted proteins | sample MGYA00511682_ERZ772940 | MGnify/ENA primary metagenome ERZ772940 (study PRJEB29015, sample SAMEA2737922) | human oral metagenome | biome: human oral; feature: human-associated habitat; material: dental | place: China | collected 2031 ... | reverse complement strand
CCAAGGCCGCCGCCGGTGGCCTGGCGCGCATCGTCGTCGGCGGCCTGCGAACCGCCGGCGGAACCCTCATCGGCAGCCCCAGGCACGCAGCCAAGGGGGCCCGGCTGCTGGCCCGCGGCCGCGGCATCCTGGCGGCCAGCGTCGGAGGCGGCGTCCACCGCGAGTACGACCACTGAGCGGCTGTCGAGCACCCCAGTCTCTTCTCTCCTTCCACCTTTGTGCCGAGCCGGGCATTTTTCGCGTAGCCCCAACAGAAATTCCGTGGGGCTACGCGAAAAATGCCCGGCTCGGCGGCGGGGGCAGGCGGCACCACCGCCCTTGCGGGGGGTGCGTGGAGCCGGAGGGATCGGCTGCGGTTCTGAGGGGGCTGTACCTGGAGGCTTATTCACGGTTTCCGTTGAAGGTACTGTGACCTGCGAAGATGCTGGCATCGGCTGACTCTGTGAATCAGCCCCAAGGTGTTCTACGATCCCGACTTCGTGGAGTTCGACTAAAGGTCGGTTTGATCTGTGGTGGTTGTGTCTTCGGGTAAGGACTCAGCCGTGAGGGCCGCCGGAGCGGCACCGACGGGCTCACCACCCGGCTCGTCGTCGATGCCCAGCTGGGCGGCCTCGCGCAGGGGAGGTTGCAGGACGGCGGCCCCCAGCACGATCGGTAGGTAGGCGGGCAGCACCGTCCAGGGCCCCACGAACACGTTCTGCACCACGGTCAGGGCCGCGAAGAACAGCCAGGGCGTGGCCTTGAGACGTCCCAGGTCGCGCATCATCGCCGCCAGCGCCATCCCCGCGATGAGCAGCAGCAGCAGGCCGCCCGGGATCGAGGCCGCCGCCCACATGTCCATGAGGCCCGAGTGCAGCTCGATGCGGCCGCCGAACATGAAGTTCTCCACATACCCGTTCTCCGGGTTGTAGCCCAGGGCGGCCATGCCGCGCTTGGCCACCCACAGGTCCTCGAAGCGGGGCTTGACGCCGGCGCCGTACCCCCAGGGCCGGTTCTGGAACAGGGCCCAGGAGGCCCCCAGCTCGGGGCGGGCGGACAGGAGCAGCCCCGCCGAGCTCGAGGACTGGGCGATGGTCCGGTTCTGGGCGTCCTCGCCCAGGGTCCCGGACTCTGAGGCCATGACGACCCCGACCATCGCCACGATCCCCACGACCGCCAGAACGAGGATCTGGGAGACCGCCAGGCGCCGAGGAGTGGGCACGTGCCACCGGGCCCAGGACGCGAGGGCCTGCCAGATGACCGTGCCCAGGATGATGGCCAGGAAAGCCAGGGTGGAGCGCGAGTCGGAGACGAGGAAGACGGCGCTGAGCACCAGCAGGGCGGCGATCTGCACGAGCCGGCGCCGGTCGGCCACGAGGCTGAGGACCATGATCGTCACCGCCGCACCGACCCCGAACTTCCACGGGTTGGTGCTGGTCTGCAACAGGGGCAGTGAGTCCAGGAACATGCCGAAGCCGACCGCCAGGGCCGCGTGCCTGGTTCCCAGCCGGCGCGCCCCCCACACGAAGACGGCCACCGCGCAGGGCACGGCCAGCAGGCTCAAGGTGGTGACGCGGCGGGCCCAGGCCTCGACGGCGAAGCTGCTCTCGGCCAGCAGGGACATGATGTAGGCCGTGCCCGCCGCCAGGATGGACAGCACGAGCAGCAGCGAGAACCGGTGCGCCTTGCGTACGGCCGTCCAGGTGATGGGGACCGAGGCGAGCGCGACACAGTCCCCGACGCTCAGGGCGGCCGCCAGCTCGCGGCGCACACCCACGCAGACCAGCAGGACGACGGCGATCGCCATCTCCAGTCGGCGCCATGTCGCCCCCGGTTTCCGGCCCGCCCCGGGATCCGTGTCCGACGGCGTCCGCGAGCCCCGGTGGGAGAGGGCCTGCGACCATGTCTGGGCCACGGCCGGTCAGGCGTCTTCCCGAGAGCGACGACGCCCGATGATGAGCAGCGGGTCCTCGACCTTGTCCTGCGGGTTCTTCTGACTCAGGAAGTACAGCAGGATCGCCATGATGGCGCCTGCGGCCAGCCCGATGGCGGTCCCGATCAGCGCGGTGGACACGGCCGACAGGCTCGAGGGGGAGGAGGGGGTCGTGGGGGAGTCCACTACCTTGAGGGTCGCAGTGGTGTTCCCCGCCTGCCCGGAGCTGGACAGGTCGCGGGCCACCGAGTCCAGGGCGGTCAGCTCGGCCTCGGCAATCTTGTGGGCGCGCTCGGGATCCGTGCTGGTGCACCGGATCTCCACCAGCGTGGTGCCGGTCTTGCTGGTCACCGACACGGACCTGCGCAGCTCGTCCTGGCTGATCCCCGTGTTCTTGGAGACCTCCGCGAAGGTGCTCTCCGAGGTCCCGATCTCCACCAGCGTCGGCATGACGGAGGTCAGGTAGTTGAAGGTGCTGGGGAGGTTGGCCTCACCGTTCTCCACGTACAGGTTCGCGTTGGCAGTGGAGGTGTACTGCGCCGGCGTCAACAGGCCGAAGACAGTGCCGATGATGGTGCCCAGCACAACGTGCATGACCACCAGGACTGCGTTCTTGCGCAGCGCGATGATGAGGGTTTCCGGGTCCATGGGTTCCGTTTCGGTGATTGCGGGAGCAACAGAATAGCGCGCGGTATGGGGCGAGAGCCGGGCGCGGGAAGTGAATCACCTCCTTCCCGGGCACTTCTCAGAACTCGTTGGGTCGTTGAGGCCCGAGGATTGCAGGCACTCGCAGGGCGATCGACCGGTCGGGTAGTGACCAATGCGACGGACCTGCGCCAGGCGGAGCAAGACCGACGACGACGCGGGTGTGAGTGACTTCGGGACGGCGCTCAGGGCCTGTTGGAGCCCTCGGTGCGCGAGTCGGTCCCCGGCTCCGAGGTGCTCTCGGAGCCGCTTGAGTCGCCTGTGGGGCCGAAGTGAAGGGTGGGCCTGGCCTTCATGCCGCGCAGGCCGTTCCAGGCGAGGTTGACCATGTGGGCGGCCACCTCCTCCTTGCTCATCGAGCGGTTCTCCAACCACCACTGAGCCGGCATGGCCACGATACCCACCAGCATCTGGGCGTACAGCGGGGCCGTGCGCGGGTCGAGGTCGTGGGCGGCGAACTGCGAGGCGAGGATCCCGGAGACCTCGATGGCGACGTCGGCCAGCAGTGTGGAGTAGGTGCCGGCTGCGCGGTCCGAGCCGGCAGAGAGGATGCGGAAACCGTCGGGGGAGTCCTCGATGTAGGTCAGCAGGGCCAGGGCGGCCCGCTCGGCGACCCGTGAGGCTGAGCCGGAGGCGTCGGTTCCTCCTGGTTCGCGCCGGTTGGCCTGTGGGGTCGCTGCGGCGTCCGCGGCCGGGTCTGCGATCGCCGAGGAGATCGCGGCCGAGATCGTGGTGATCTCGCGGTCGACGACGACGGCGTACAGGCCCTCCTTGCCACCGAAGTGCTCGTAGACCACGGGCTTGGACACCTGGGCGCGGGCCGCCACCTCCTCCACGCTCGTGGCGTCGAAGCCGCGCTCGGCGAACAGGCCGCGGGCCACGGCGATGAGCTGTTCGCGCCGCTCGCTGGCGCTCATGCGGGTGCGTTTGGCCGCCATGGCCCTAGACCCCGCTGCTGCGGTCGGCCGGTCGGTCGGGGCGACGGCGCTGGGACCACTGGGCGAAGCGCGTCGAGGCCAGGGCCCCGGTGCGGCGGGCCAGCCGGTGGCTGGGGGCCTCGATGTAGCGCTGGAACAGCCAGGTCAGCGGCGCCGAGACCACCGGCGCCAGGACGAGCACCCACCACGGCGACATCGAGTGCGTCAGCAGCCGCAGCGAGACCACGACCGGTTCGTGCACCAGGTACAGGGAGAAGGACATGAGCCCCAGGTACTGCACGGTGCGCGAGCGCAGCAGGGCGCGCAGCGCCCCGGCGCGCACCACGAGGTGGACCAGGTAGGCCGCCGCCGCCAGGGTGACCGCGTTGGCCAGGCGCTGGGCCGTGTGGCTCTCCATCCCCGGCCACCAGGCCAGGGTGATGAGCAGCAGGCACACCAGGGCCTGCGCCGTCGCCCAGGGCCGGGGGCTCTCGGGGATCGGGGCGGGGTTGTGCCCCCAGGCCCAGCCCATGACCGCACCGACGGTGAAGACCGGCAGATAGCTGCCCGAGCCGGGGCTGGCGGTGATGACCGGCACCGCCAGGGCCGCCGCGACCGGCAGCCAGGAGACCCGCCAGCGGGCGCACAGGGCCACGCCGAGGATCATCAGGGGCAGCACGAAGGAGAAGATCGCCTCGGCGTGCAACGACCACAGGACCGTGTTGCGGTAGGCGTGCTTGGGGATGAGCAGGTACTCCATGAGCATCTGGCGCGCCCCGAGCCCCGGGGGGTGAGTGTCGGTCATCCAACGCCCCAGCGCCGGATCCTCCGAGCGCGGCACGAGCAGCATCGCGATGACCGCGAAGGTCGTGGAGGCCGCCGCCGGCAGCCACAGGCGCACGAAGCGCCGCGGGGCGTAGTCGACCCAGTCGAAGCGCCGCCCCTGGGCGTGGCGGCGGGCCACCGGGTAGGTCAGGGCCACACCGGACAGGACGAAGAAGATGAGGACGGCCTCGTGGCCCGCCCACAGCAGGTGGAGGGGGCTCTGGGTGAGGATCCGGTTGAAGGTGCCGGTGGGCACGGTGCCAGGCCGCGCCCCGACCTCCGCCAGTGCGGGCACGGTCTCCAGGGCGTGGTGGATGAGCACGACGACGGCCGCCAGCCCACGCAGCCCGTCGAGCTCGATGAGGCGCACCGCTGCCGGCTTGCCGGAAGAGGGAGGGGGAGCGGAGGGGGAACTGGACATGCCCCCATCCTGCCCTGTCCTCCCGGCCGACCGCGAAGTCCGAGGAGTGTGGCATGCGCCCCGTGCAGGTGCGAGGCTCGGTGCCAGGCGCGACCGGGGCGCGCTGAGTTGCCGCGAAGGTGCCGAGTGCGACCGGGACGTGAGAGACTGTCCCGGCGTCTCGCCCCTCGCCGTTGGGCCCGGGCCGGGATGTGTCCTTCCGCCCTGGTGTAGCGGCAGCACGCAGGCCTTTGGAGCCTTGAGGCCCGGGTTCGAATCCTGGGGGCGGAGCGGCGTAGCATGAGCGGCGTTGGGGTTCCCTCGCTCTCACGCCCGACGGCGGTCACCCGGCCGCCGGTGGGATACGCGCCAACCGTCCATCCGTACCTGATTTCAGAAACCGTTGGAGTCCGTCCCCGGCCTCCGCCCGGTCGCGGCCGGAGACGTCGGGAGCCCGGGCGCGAACCTGTGAGAAGAGGACACGTGACGCCAACCGCACCCGCCGCCGTCATCGTCATGGCCGCAGGCAAGGGAACTCGTATGCGATCGGTCACCCCCAAGGTCCTGCACCGGATCGGCGGCCGCAGCCTGGTGGACCACGCCGTCACCGCAGCCAGGGGGCTCGAGCCCCAGCACCTCGTCGTCGTCGTGCGTCACGAGCGCGACGCCGTCATCGCCCACCTCGCCGAGGTCGCCCCCGACGCCGTCCCGGCCGACCAGGACGAGGTCCCCGGCACCGGGCGGGCCGTCGCCTGCGGGCTGGCCGCCCTGCCCGAGGACCTGGATGGGCCCGTCGTCGTCACCAGCGGGGACGTCCCGCTGCTGGACACCGCCACCCTGAAGGAGCTGCTGGCCCAGCACAACGAGCGCGGGGATGCCGTCACCCTGCTGACCACCGAGCTCGCGGACCCCACCGGCTACGGGCGCGTCGTGCGCGAGGCCGACGGCACCGTCTCGGCCGTCGTCGAGCAGCGCGACGCCAGCGAGGCCCAGCGCGCCATCCGCGAGATCAACGCCGGCGTCTACGTCTTCGACGCCGCCCACCTGCGCACTGCCCTGGCGACCCTGGGCACGGACAACGACCAGGGTGAGGTCTACCTCACCGACGTCGTCGCCCATGCTCACCGGGCCGGGCGGTCCACCAGTGCGCTGGTCGTCGCCGACCACTGGCTCGTCGAGGGCTGCAATGACCGCGCCCAGCTCGCCGAGCTCGGCGCCGAGCTCAACCGCCGCGTCCTGGCCGACTGGATGGCCCAGGGCGTCGGCGTCGTCGACCCGGCCTCCACCTGGGTGGACGTCACCGCCGAGCTCGCCCAGGACGTCACCCTCGAGCAGGGCGTCCTCGTGCGCGGAACCACCCGGGTCGGCCAGGGCGCCCGCGTGGGCGCCTACGCGATCCTCACCGACGCCGTCATCCCGGCCGGCTGCGTCGTGACCCCCTTCAGCCAGCTCGACGCCGACGCCGCCCAGGCCTGACGCATGAGCGCAGCGCAGCTTCGGCCCCGACCGGTCCGGCCGTACGGGGCGTGCCGGGCATGCCGGCCGGAGCGATCACTGACCTTCACCTCCGTCTCCAACAGTCACATCGAGGGCCGCACCGGCCGTGAGAAGGGAACCACGTCATGACGGGCATCATTACCAAGGGTGAGAAACGGCTGGTCGTCGTCTCCGGGCGCGCCCATCCCGAGCTCGCCCGGGACGTGGCCAGTGAGCTCGGCACCGAGGTGCTGTCCTCCACGGCCTACGACTTCGCCAACGGGGAGACCTACGTCCGTTTCAACGAGTCGGTGCGCGGCTGCGACGTGTTCGTCGTCCAGTCCCACGGCGACCGCGTCAACGACTGGCTCATGGAGCAGCTCATCATGGTTGACGCCCTCAAGCGCGCCTCCGCCAAGCGCATCACCGTGGTGGCCCCCTTCTTCCCCTACGCCCGTCAGGACAAGAAGCACCTGGGGCGCGAGCCCATCAGCGCCCGCCTCGTGGCGGACCTCTACAAGACCGCCGGCGCCGACCGCCTCATGAGCGTGGACCTGCACACCTCCCAGGAGCAGGGCTTCTTCGACGGCCCCTGGGACCACCTGTGGGCTCAGCCGGTGCTCGTGGACTACGTGCGCACCCGCGTCGACCCCGCCAACGCTGCCGTCGTCTCCCCCGACGCCGGCCGTATCCGGGTGGCCGAGCGCTGGGCCAACCAGCTCGGCGGCACGCCGCTGGCCTTCGTCCACAAGACCCGCGACGTCACCCGCCCCAACGAGTCGGTGGCCAACCGCGTCGTCGGCGACGTCGAGGGGCGCTCCTGCGTCCTGGTCGACGACATGATCGACACCGGCGGCACCATCGCCAAGGCCGTCCAGGTGCTCCTGGACTCCGGCGCCAAGGACGTCATCGTCGCCGCGACCCACGGGGTGCTCTCCGGGCCGGCCGTGGACCGGCTCTCCACCTGCGGGGCCCGCGAGGTCATCGTCACCGACACTCTGCCGATCCCCGCCGGCAAGCGCTTCGACCAGCTGACCATCCTGCCGATCGCGCCGCTGCTGGCCCGGGCCATCAAGGCCGTCTTCGACGACGGCTCGGTGGCCTCCCTCTTCGACACCGTCGGCGTCGCCGGCGCCTGAGACCGGCAGGTCCGTGGGGGTCTCAGAACCCCCATGAGCCCGCCGCGCACCGATTCCGGCCTTCGCGCTCCCGCCCTCGCCGGCCCCTGACCGGGGCCCGGTGAGGGCGTTTCATATGGAGCTAGCTCACCATGGCGGTGAGTCGTGCTCAGGGCGTGGAGCACCCTTCAGGTAACGATTATGTTGCAATCCGACCCTGTGGTCGCGTAGCGTGGTGCCGTCATCGATTTGTGCCCTTTTCGTTCTCTCTTCGTGTTCCGCATGAGTGGACGTGCTCCCAGAACTGACAGGCGCTACCAGTTAAATTAATCGTTATCACAGGCATTTGACCGACGACTCAAGTGAGCCTCATTCGCCCTGATGCCAACGGTGTGCCGTGATTCGCCTGCGCGTTGCTCGCCATATGTACCGGAGGTTTCCGTGCGTCGTCTCTCCACCATCCCTCGTCTTGCCATCATCCTGTCCCTCCTGCCGCTGCTGCTCGCCTCGATGGTCGTCCTGACTCCCGCCGCACCGGTGGCCGCGGCTCAGGAGGCCGATGCCGATGGGAACGACCAGGGCGACGGTTCCGGCAATGTCGGCGACAACGGGGGCGGCGGTGCTGCGGGTACCGACCCCTCCGGTCAGTCCTCCCGGGAGCCCGCGTACACGGCCGCGCCCCTGCCCACGGTGCAGATCGACGGCGTCGCCTGGGGACAGCTCGTCGTCGGCGACGTGGTCTATGTCGTCGGCAGCTTCGACAACGCCCGCCCGGCCGGCGCCCCCAAGAAGCAGCAGCAGATCGCGCGTTCCAACATCCTGGCCTACGACCTCAACACCGGCAAGCTCATCGAGGACTTCGCCCCCACCCTCAACGGGCCAGGGCGCAGCCTGGCCGTCTCCCAGGACGGCAAGACCCTCTACGTCGCCGGGGAGTTCGACAAGGTCAACGGCGAGTGGCACAGCCGCCTGGCGGCCTTCGACCTCACCCAGGGGCACGGAACCCTCATCTCCTCCTTCAGGCCCATGTTCAACACGACCGTCAAGGATATTGCGGTCGCCGGCGACACCCTCTACGCCGGGGGCTACTTCACCAAGGTGAACGGTCAGCCGCGTGTCAGGCTGGCCGCCCTCAAGGCCTCTACCGGTCAGCTGCTGAACTGGACGGCCTCCGCAGAGGGCCCCAACGCCCAAGTCTACGCGATCGAGGTCTCCCCGGACCACTCCAAGGTCGTCATCGGCGGCTCCTTCTCCTCGGTCAACGGCTCGAGCAAACCCGGCTACGGGATGGCGCTCCTGAGCGCCTCCACCGGTGAGATGCTGCCCATGCCCGTCAACGACACCGTGCGCACGGCCGGTGAGCACGCCGCCATCTTCGACATCGCCGTCGACGACGACGGTTTCTACGGCACCGCCTACTCCGCCGTCGGACGTCTCGACGAGGCCAACCTTGAGGGGAGCTTCAGGGCGGACTGGGACGGCAACCTCATCTGGCTCGAGCCGTGCCACGGAGACACCTACGGGATCGCCCCCACCAAGGACACCGTCTACACGGTGGGGCACGCCCACTCCTGCGAGACCATCTACGGGTTCCCCAACATGCCCGAGGTTCGCAAGGACGGTCCGCACCCCCTGTACGTGCGGGCCATGGCCTTCACCAACAGTGCCGACATCACCATCCGCCACCAGGGCGTCGTCAACGGCTACCAGGACTGGTCGACGTCGGGCTACAAGAGCCCCACGATCATCGGCTGGTACCCGGATTTGGAGGCGGGCAAGTACACGGGCATGTCCCAGGCCGCCTACAAGATCGACGTCACCGACTCCTACATCCTCATGGTGGGTGAGTTCGTCGAGGCCAACGGCACGACCCAGCAAGGGATCGTGCGCTACCCCAGACGTGCGGGCCAGCCCACGCTGCCCCCCGAGGGCAAGGCCGAGACCCTGGCCGCCAAGGCGGAGGTGACGACCTCGGGCTCGGTGAGGGTCGGGTTCAAAGCCACCTGGGACCGCGACGACCCAACCCTGACCTACAGTCTCTACCGGGATGACGAGACCACGCCGGTGGCCACCGAGAAGATCAGCGACACCCGCTGGGCGCTCAAGAGCCACAGCCTGGAAGACAGCACCTGCTCGCCTGGCGATCACACCTACCGCCTGGTGGTCTCCGACCCCAGCGGCAACACCATCACCGCCCAGATCCCGAGCGTCACGGTCCCTAAGACGGCGCAGAACAACAAGGAGAAGCAGGACAAGAAGGCGAACGCCGAGAACGCGGACCAGGGCGGCAACAAGCAGGCCGACGACGACCAGGCCGACGACGACGAGGACGACGACTGAGCGGCTCGGGGCGCGGCCCCTGGCCGGGACCTGTTTAGCGGTTCGCTGCAGATATGAAGGGCGGGTCCGATGCTTCAAGCATCGGACCCGCCCTTGACGATGGTGCCGGTAGCCGGCTCACCAGGAGCGGCGCGTTGACTGCCTGCGGTGACCGGCCGAGGCCGCGGAGGCCGCCGAGGCTGAGGCGGAGTGCCGGGCCGCTGAGGAGGCCGAGGACGCCGAGGCCATCTGCTGGCTGGGCCGGATCGACGGCGGCGGAGGCGGCGGCGGGGCGTCCGGCGGATCAGGACTGCGGTGGCGCCCACTCGCCGACGCCGACACCGGCGTGAGATGGCGGGTCTGCTCGATGGAGGACTCCTCGGACAGCGGCGTCACGAGAGTCAGCCGCGG
>ERZ772940.1047-NODE-1047-length-10096-cov-3.37207_pt1 | contig 10096 bp, 8 predicted proteins | sample MGYA00511682_ERZ772940 | MGnify/ENA primary metagenome ERZ772940 (study PRJEB29015, sample SAMEA2737922) | human oral metagenome | biome: human oral; feature: human-associated habitat; material: dental | place: China | collected 2031 ... | reverse complement strand
TAGTCTTCCCAGTTCATGGCACGTCTTATCGCCTTTTGCCAACCGGCATAGCGCTGTGTCCGCGCCGCTTCGTCCATTTGAACGGTGAATGCACGGTCTACTGCCCAGTTGCGTTTAATTTCTTCCATATCTTTCCAGAAGCCGACTGCCAGTCCCGCCAAGTACGCGGCGCCGAGTGCGGTTGTTTCCAGAACCTGCGGACGGTGCACCGGTACATTCAAAATATCGGCTTGGAACTGCATCAAAAAATTATTGACCGCTGCGCCACCGTCTACTTTCAGCGCCTTGAGCGTGATGCCGGAATCTTTTTCCATTGCGGAAAGAACATCCCGTGTCCCGTAGGCAATCGACTCAAGGGTGGCGCGGACAATGTGTTCCCGTTTAGCGCCGCGGCTTAAACCCACAATCGCACCCCGCGCATACATATCCCAATACGGAGCGCCGAGACCGGTAAAGGCGGGCACAACGTATACGCCGTTGGTATCTTCTACCCGTTCTGCGTAATACTCCGTTTCTGCAGCGTCGTACACCAGTCTTAACTGATCCCGCAGCCATTGTACGGCTGCTCCCGCTACGAAGATGCTTCCCTCAAGCGCATAAGTTACCGTGTCCCCGATGCCCCACGCAATGGTTGTTAACAGTCCGTTCTGCGAGATAATCGGCGCAGCGCCGGTGTTCATCAGCATAAAGCAGCCGGTGCCGTAGGTGTTTTTCGCCATGCCTGCTTCGAAGCACGCCTGTCCGAACAGCGCCGCCTGCTGATCTCCCGCGGCTCCTGCAATGGGAATATCCGCGCCGCCGAAGGTGCGTTCATCGGTTTTGCCGTACACGCAGCTCGACGGTTTTACCTCCGGCAGCATCGAACGCGGAATATTCAGTTCCGTAAGAATTTCATCATCCCATTGCAGGGTGTTGATATTGAACAGCATGGTGCGGGATGCATTACTGTAGTCGGTAACGTGTACCTTGCCGCGGGTTAAATTCCAGATAAGCCACGTATCGATATTCCCGAACAGCAGCTCGCCCCGTTCCGCCCGCTCGCGTGCTCCCGCTACATTATCGAGTATCCATTTTATTTTCGTGCCGGAAAAATAGGCGTCTATGATAAGCCCTGTCTTTTTCCGTATCGTATCCGTCCATCCCTTTGCTTTGAGTTCATCGCAGATGGAAGCGGTACGGCGGCATTGCCACACAATCGCATTGTATACGGGCTTTCCGGTATTCTTATCCCACACGACGGTGGTTTCGCGTTGATTGGTAATTCCGATTGCCGCAACCTCATCGGGGCGTGTTCCGGTTTCTTCCAATACTTGCCGGGCAACACCGCTCTGTGTCCCCCAAATTTCCATGGCATCGTGTTCCACCCATCCGGACTTGGGGAAAATCTGAGTAAACTCTTGTTGTGCAGTAGCGATAATCGTACCGGCTTTATCAAATAAAATAGCACGGGAACTGGTTGTTCCCTGATCGAATGATAAAATATATTTTTTCATGCTATGATATACTATAAAGCGGTTCAGGCAATTATGCAAGTTCAAGGCCGAAGGGTGAAGGGAAACGCATCCGGCCGTTTTTTTAATACCCCGCGGAAAAATTGATACTATTCGACCAGAGTTGAACCTCTTCGCGGTTCAAATGGTCTCATAGTCTCAATTTTTTCGCGATTTTTATCTACCCTGCCTGATGCGTTTACCCATTTGCTGGAAAAATGTGCGAAATTTTAGGCAAAATTTCGCACAGAAGGAAGGCCACCGCTAAAAATATTTTTAATGCGGTCGTCTTGACTTGAAATAAACGATAGAAAATTATATATGAGAATGTATGTATCAGTACATGGCGTCTTTAAAAATCTAACAGGGGGTTTAGCGATGCCTCTATGCGAGAAAATATCGGATTGACGGAGGATTTTCAGTGAAAGATGTGTTAGTTGTTATCGATATGCAGAATGATTTTGTCAGCGGAAGTTTGGGCACAAAAGAAGCGCAGGCGATTGTGCAAAATGCCGTAAAAAAGATTGAGACCTTTAAGGGGCACATTGTCTTTACGCAGGATACGCACCCAAGTTCTTATTTGCAATCTCAAGAAGGAACGTTTTTACCTGTTCAGCATTGCATAAAAAACACGGAAGGATGGGAACTTGTTGCTCCGGTAAAAAAACTCATGACCGATCAAGTCTATGAAAAGCCGACCTTCGGTTCACTTTCGCTGGCGGAAGCCTTAAAAACTTTAAATGAAAAAACACCGATTCATTCTATTACATTGATAGGCTTGTGCACGGATATTTGCGTTGTGTCGAATGCGCTGTTGTTAAAAGCCTTTTTTCCCGAAGTCCCCATTCATGTCGATGCCGCTTGTTGTGCGGGGACAACTCCCGAAAATCACAAGGCGGCGCTGCAGGTTATGAGGATGTGTCAAATTATTATCGAAAATGAATAGCCGAGACTGAATAAGATTATGGATTCTACGATACGATTGCTTCCCGCCGATGCGGTGTACACAGTGTATGAACGGTTGCGGCTGGAAAATCCCAATCCGCGGAGCGAGCTGCATTGGAAAAATGTCTATACGCTGCTGGTTGCCGTGGTGCTTTCCGCGCAGGCGACCGATGTCGGGGTAAATAAAGCTACTGCACCTCTTTTTGAAAAAGTCGATACGCCGGAACAAATGGTTGCGCTCGGCGAAGAAGGCTTGAAAGGCTATATCAATTCCATCAATTTATATCCGACAAAGGCAAAGCGGATTATCGCGCTTAGCAAAATTCTGATAGACCAATATCATTCTGAGGTACCGCATGACCGTGCTGCATTGGAAAGCCTTCCGGGAGTCGGGCGGAAAACGGCAAATGTTGTGCTCAACGTAGGTTTCGGCGAACCTGCAATAGCGGTTGACACGCATATCCTGCGTACTGCCCCTCGTATCGGACTGTCGAGCGGAACAACTCCGCTGGAAGTAGAACAAGATTTACTGCGCATAACGCCCGAAGAATTTTTGCTGGATGCCCATCATTGGATACTGTTGCACGGTCGGTATGTTTGTAAAGCCCGTAATCCCGACTGTGCAGGATGTAGTCTCAATGATATATGCTTAAAAAACGGAGTAACTGTTTAGCGTTTTTACGGAAGGGAATAAAAAAACGAATAGGAACTCATTTAAAATACAAAGTTACACATGAAATATCCGATCCATGTTTCATATTGGCCTTAGCTAATATACCTTTACTTTTGATAAAAAATTCGCTATGCTATGCACTGATATGTAAATGTTATGCATCGCAAACATTTACAGGAATATCCGAAATTTTCTTTTAGGAGGAGAGAATATGAAAAAATTTACTTTCATATTATCGGTTCTTTTTTTGACCAGTGTTCTTTCGTTTGCCTCCGGGGCTTCCGATGCTAAAGCTTCCGATGCTGCAACCGATGTTAAAATCGACTTTAGAATGAACATTGCCAAACAAGATTATGAGTCTAATTATTTTAATTGGACGCTCGGAAAAGAAGCAACAGTGCAGGACAAATTCGATGCCGTTTCGGGAGCCAGTTTAAAGGGTTCTACAAAAGGATTTAACGTTGTCCGCTATGCAGGCGATGTCGCAGATAAAAAAGCGGCGCTTCCGTCAGCGCTGCGCAGTTTGTTTTTGTTCCCGCTTTCCGATTGGAAATTCGTCGAGGAATATGGACTCAAAATAACGAGCAACGGCGGTGCTCTTATGATACGGTTTGCCCGCAAGACAACAGCATACGAATTAACGACCGACAATAAGGGCAATTTTAACCTTCTTACCGGTGCAAAAATCGCGAAAGATATTACGGAAAAAACCGATACCGGTTATGTAATCAAGTCCGAATATCTTAAAGAGGGCGGTGATCCGACGAAAATGTCCGATTTGGATTGGAACAAAGTACCGCTAAAAAACGACACCTTTGCTTCCGATGCCCCTTATCACTATGAAGGATCTTTGAAGTTTGCATTGAATAACGATGTTTTAACGGTGAAGGGTACATTAAGACGCAAATAAGCGATCTTAGATAAAATCAAGGAAACCGAGACTGTCCCGAAAACAACCGACTTTCGGGGCATTTTAAGCCTCAGGTGTGCTTTGCTTACCGGTTTTCTCTTAGATATAATAATTTGCGATGTAAGGAGCCGCTCAAAACCTTGTGGGTGAGCGGCTCCTTTGTTATTCGGAGAAAAGCCCGATGGCGTGTATCTTTTTACGGCGGTATCGCATCAAAACTTTGGGATCACGCTTGCAGAGATCGGCAAGGTCATGCAGGATTTGAGCACGAATTTTATCAGCTGCTTTTTGCGGATCGGTATGGGCGCCATCTTCCGGCTCTTCGATAACACCGTTGATCAACTTAAGACTGAGCACCTCACGGCTGGTGATTTTCAACATCGCGGCGGCATCCTTCGCCCGGCTTGAATCCCGCAAAAGGATTGATGCACAGCCTTCCGGCGAGATGACGGAGAAAATAGCATTTTCCAGCATATACACCTTATCGCCGACCCCGATTCCAAGTGCACCGCCTGATCCGCCTTCTCCGATAACAAAGCAGATAACCGGCGTTTTTACACGGCTCAGCTCACGTAAGTTTACTGCAATAGCTTCGGCAATGCCGCGCTCTTCCGAACCGAGCCCCGGGTAAGCGCCTTGCGTGTCGACAAAGGTGATAATCGGGCGATGGAATTTTTCCGCCTGTTTAATCAGCCTGAGCGCCTTGCGATATCCTTCGGGATTTGCCATACCGCCGTTCCTGTCTATTGTTTCCCGCAAGTTTCGTCCTTTTTGATTCCCGATAACCGTTACAGGTATTCCTTTTAGGAAGGCGATACCTCCGATTAATGCAGGATCGTCGCCGAAACAGCGGTCTCCATGCAGCTCGATAAAGTTGTCAAAGATCATATCGATGTAGTCAAGCGCCCGCGGGCGGTCGTTGTGCCGTGCAAGTTCAATCTTCCGCCATACTTGGGAAATTGCGGAACTTGCTTGCAGTTTTTCGGTTATCGTCTTGAGCTCGGTGGTGATGTCGAGACCGTATTTATCCGCAATATCCCGCAAGCCGCTTAAAAGCTCGGTCTGATCGGTTGTCGTTTCGTTTTCTTTACTCATGTTACTTCCTCTCCTTGCCGAACGGCGGATTGCTATGTGCGTCGATCATCACGGCAAAAAAATGTTTTTGTTCGATGCGCGGCACGATACAGTCCACAAAGCCTTTTTTAAGCTGGAACTCTGCACGTTGAAAGCCTTCGGGTAGCTGCTGGTGGATAGTACCTTCGATAACACGCGGCCCCGCAAAACCGATAAGCGCATTGGGTTCCGCAGCAATAACGTCCCCGAGCATTGCAAAGCTTGCCGTTACACCGCCGGTAGTCGGATCGCAAAGCATCAGGAAGAACGGCACGCCTTTATCATCCAGTTCCGCTGCCGCGCTGGAAGTTTTCGCCATCTGCATCAGCGAAAAAAGTCCCTCCTGCATACGCGCACCGCCGGACGTTGCGTAGATAATCACGGGGATCCGTTCCGTTGCGCCTTTCATCATAAGCCGAGAAATTTTTTCCCCGACAACAGAACCCATCGAACCGCCTAGGAAGTCGAACGACATAATGCCCAATAGGGCGTCCCTGCCTTCGATTTTGCATGTGCCGGTAACAATCGCCTCGTTCATTGAGGTTTTCGCTTCTGCAGCAGAAATTTTTTCTTCATATCCCGCCATCTGAATAGGGTTCATTGTCCGGAGCGTAGTATCCAGTTCTTCAAATGTACCTTCGTCGGCAAGATAAGCGATCCGGTCGGGGACATCCATCCGTAAATGGTAACCGCAGTCGGGGCATACCATCAAGTGCTTTAAAAGCACTTCTCGTTCATATTGTTTTTTGCAATGAGGACATTCCATCATTTCTCTCCGTTAGTAAATAATTGCGCATACAGGTCGGTGCCGAAGGTTCCCGATTGGAATTGAGCCGACCGTAAAATTGCCTTTTGCTCTTCGATATTGGTTTGGATTCCTTCTATGCGCAGTTCATCCAACGCACACAGCAGTTTTTTAATGGTCTGTGCTCGGTTTTGGCCGTGTACAATCAGTTTGGCAGTCATCGAATCGTAGAAAGGCACCACCTTGTACCCTTGATATAAAAATCCGTCGAACCGGACACCGTTTCCGCCGGGTATCCGGAGGTTTGTAATCACCCCCGGTGTGCGTGCATTGATACGGGCTTCGATTGCCCAGCCTTTTACCGGTAATACACCGTCGGGCAGCGTCATCTTGCCGCCCGTACACACGGTGATTTGTTCACGGATAATATCGGTATCGGTTACCATCTCGGAAACGGGATGTTCTACCTGCACACGTGCGTTGACTTCCATAAAATAAAACCGGTCGTCAGAAACGAGAAATTCGATGGTGCCTGCTCCGCAATACTTGAGCGTCGAAAAGAGTTTTTTTGCCCCGGAACACATCGCATCGTACATTGAATCGCTTACCGCTTGAGAAGGGCTTTCTTCTATCAGCTTTTGATGGTTCCGTTGCACGGAGCAATCCCGTTCACCGAGAATTGCAACACCGCCTGTACCGTCGCCGATAACCTGCAGCTCGACATGGCGCGGGTTGCTTAAATATTTTTCGATATATACCGTGCCGTCGGCAAAGTTTGCTTCCGCCTCCGAAGACGCAATGGCGAGGTTTTCCGCTAAATCGGCTTCCTTCCATACAATACGCATACCCTTGCCGCCGCCGCCTGATGCTGCTTTGATGATAACAGGATACCCGCATTTGTTTGCGGTTTCTACCGCCTGTTCTTTTGTTTTGATTGCACCGGCAGATCCGGGTGTAATCGGTAAACCGCTTTTTTGAGCGGTTTCACGTGCCCTTACTTTATCGCCGAGCATTTCGATGGTGTCGGGCTTCGGTCCGATCCAGAACATACGAGATTTTTCAATCTCCCGCGCAAAATCCGCATTTTCCGAAAGGAAGCCGACCCCCGGGTGCACGGCATCGCAGCCGGTGCGAAGTGCGGCGGTGATCAGTGCGTCTTTGTTCAAATAGCTTTTGGAGGAAGGAGCCGGACCAATGCACACTGCGCGATCCGCTAATTGCACATGCAAGCATTCTTTATCGGCAGTAGAATGCACGGCAACTGTTTCGATGCCCATTTCCCGGCAGGCGCGGATAACGCGGACGGCAATTTCACCGCGGTTTGCAATCAGCATTTTCCGTATCATACTTAAATCCTAATCGTAAAGAGCGGCTGATCAAACTCGACCAAATCGCCGTTTGCTGCAAGAATTTCTTCGATAGAACCGTCGTATTCGCATTCAAGGGTATTCATCATCTTCATTGCTTCGAGGATACAAAGCGGCTGCCCCTTAGAAACCTTGGAGCCTTTGTCCACATACGCGGGTGCGTCTGGAGATGGAGAGCGGTAGAATGAGCCGACAATCGGACTTCTGACCGTAACGAGGTTTGCATCAGTGCCGGATGTAACGGCTGCTGCATCGGCAGGGGGGGCACCGGTAAAGTTAGACCTCGCGGCTGGAAGATTTGCTGCTGTCCCCTGCATGCCTGCGTTGCCGTTTGCAGGAATGTTTGCTATGCCTGCCCCCGGTGCCGTATATCCGGTAGTCTCCGCTCCTGCGGCCGATTGAACGGGTATGTTTTGCAGCGCAAACGGCTGGATGGCAGTGCTATTTGGGTACGCGGCTTCTTTTTTGAGCGTCAGTTCTGCTTCGCCTTCTTTTATATGCAACAGCACAGCCGAGCTTTTTTCAAATTTGTCAAAGACATTTAAAATAAATTTTTCGTTCATATATCGTACTCTTATAATGTTCTGTATTTTGCCGGTTCATTTTTGGCGGTATCACCGGCATTATGTAATGATATCTTGATCATTTTCTCCCGAGTACACCGGGCAAACCTTTCGTTGCCGCCGCACTCGATAGGAGATGTAAGTTCTTATATCCGGTCAAATCGATCAATCTCGGTATCGTAATCGATACCGGCAATATCAAATCCGTTAATCGCCAAAAAATCGTGTCGGTATTCGTCGACATCGGTACGTTCGCGGCTGGTCTCGTCGGTAACCGTGGTCATAATCTCTGCAACGGCCGACTGCACCGATTCATCCAACTCCCAGTCGTCGATACGGATACGGTGTTCACTGTCCGTCGGAATAACACCGTCTGTCGTGTAAAGGCGGCTGTCAAAGAGACGGTTTATCTGTTCGATGCAGCCTTCGTGTGTACCTTTTTCCTTCATCACTTTGAAAAGACTTGCCAAATACAGCGGAATAACCGGAATAACGGCGCTTGCACGGGTTACCAATCCCTTGTTGACTGACACAAATGCCTGCCCTTTTAAGGCTGCGAGTTTGGTGTTCAGTGCATGGGCGGTGGCTTCCAGATGTTCCTTCGCCTTACCGATGGTACCCTTGCGGTACAGTGCTTGTGTGGCTTCCGGCCCGATGTAGGAATACGCAACTGTAATACATCCTTGTGCAAGCAGGTCTGCGGCGCCGAGTTTTTCTATCCAGCGCTGCCAATCTTCGCCGCCCATCACCTTTACGGTAGCGGCAGCTTCCTCATCGGTTGCCGGTTCCGCAGTGATTTCGGTTAAAGCTCCGGTAAACGGATCGAGGGTTTTGCCGGTAAACGGCTTTCCGAAGGGTTTGAGTGCCGAACGGTAGGTAACACCGGTGTCGGGGTCGGTACGTACGGAACTTGCCACGCTGTAAACGATCAAATCGAACTTTATGCCTAACTTTTTTGCTTCATCGATAACCTGTGCTTTGATAACATCGGAAAACGCATCACCGTTTATCGAAACGGATACAAGCCCCGCCTCTTTTGCAGCTGCGTCAACCGCTAAGTTGTTATACCAGCCGGGGGTGCCCCATTTTTTTTCGGAACCGGCCTTTTCGTACGATACGCCAATGGTTGCAGCTCCATATCTGAAAGCTGCCGTGATGCGGCTTGCCAGTCCGTAGCCGCCGGAACAGCCGATTACAAGGACGTTTTTCGGAGTTGCCGTTTCTGCCGGATGAGAAGCAGCCCGTTTTTTTGTATACGCAATTTGATCTTCAACCGCTTTTTTACAACCTTGAGGATGCGCATTCAAACAAATATTGCTCCTCAGCATCGGTTTCATACTCATTTCTCTCTACTCCCATAAAAAGTCAAGAAGAAAGTATCAACTTTCGATTGACTTTTTACGCACGTTCGCAACGAAGTGAGAACGTGCAGATGATATACAAGTTTGCACTTGAGCAAACTTGAGTAAATAAAAGCCGTGCTATTTGTACGGCTTTTATTTTACACTCCTTACTATTTAGTTGTTTATAATGCATAATTATGCCATGATTGGCAATAGCGGAGCACAGGAATCAATTTTTGCCCTTATATATTGGGCGCCTCTAAAACTCGATTAGATTTGCTTCGCATCCTTCGGAATAGAGGTACCTCGTCGACATATCGCACTGTCACAGTATAAGCGGCCTCTTTCCGAAGTATGTTTGCACGTCGAGGATGTTCAGAAGCGGACCGGCTGATGAAACAAGCAAATTGCGAAATTTCATTTATAGAGAGGGTGACTGGACTTTCCAAAGAAGAGGTGGAAGCGCTTAACTAATGAATAATTGGTAATGTTTGATAATCAAAATGTCTGTTAATTACACATCATCAATTACAAATTTTCAATTATTATTTTTCCCCTTGACTTTCTTTTGAAATTATGGAATACTCGTTCAGTCTTGCTAAGACATTTAAGCAACGGGCCATTAGCTCAGCTGGTAGAGCAACAGACTCTTAATCTGTGGGTCGCAGGTTCGAAGCCTGCATGGCTCAGATGAATAGGCGTTAAGTAACCTAAAGATTAGGACTTGACATTCCTAGAAATCATCGGTATATTGTTTCGACTCACTTTGTGAGCGAGAGTGGTGGAATTGGCAGACACGCCAGACTTAGGATCTGGTGCCTCGGCGTGAGGGTTCAAGTCCCTCCTCTCGCAGGATTCCACACTGTACATACCGAGCGATATATTTTGCGGGAATAGCTCAGTGGTAGAGCGCCACCTTGCCAAGGTGGATGTCGCGGGTCCGACTC
>ERZ772940.1040-NODE-1040-length-10151-cov-2.71989_pt1 | contig 10151 bp, 9 predicted proteins | sample MGYA00511682_ERZ772940 | MGnify/ENA primary metagenome ERZ772940 (study PRJEB29015, sample SAMEA2737922) | human oral metagenome | biome: human oral; feature: human-associated habitat; material: dental | place: China | collected 2031 ... | reverse complement strand
ATCTACAGCCGCGACCCGTCCTGATGACCGGCTGAACCAGGAGATGGCGCATACTGGGACTCGTGTGTGTCAGGCGCCCTCTTCGCCTGTCACTCGCCCCACCTTGGCCTTACTGCCATGAAAAAGCCTGCCACTCTGGAAGAGCCGGCAGGCCTTGTCGGGGGCAAGGCAGGCATCCCGGACGATGAAAGGGCATCCGGTTGCCTGCGTGGCGCCCTGTTACCGGCGGTGGCGTCCGCCGGACGGAGGAGATCAGTTCTTGTTGCTGATGGGGCAGGTGCAGATGCCCAGCATCCGATACAGCGGGCAGAAGCGGAACAGGCCAGTCAGCAACAGGATGATGCCCAGCCACCCCCACCATCCTACGGTGTTGGTCGCGGCCAGTGCGATCAGCACGATGCCGATGATGATGCGCAGTGCTCGGTCGATGCTGCCAACGTTCAGTTTCATGATGACTCCTTGGTGATCGGACAATGCAGACAAACGGTTCAAGCCGTCATGGCCTTGCGGTTCCAGGGCATCCTGACCAGCAGGCGGGCCAGACCGCAGAAGCCCGAGATGCCGGCAAACATCAGCCCTGCCCCGATGAAACCGGACAGCAGGTGAATGAAGTCATGACTGATCGCTGATCTTATAGAAAACGCCTGAATTGGCAACATCCAGACATCTGATTGTGTGAAAGGCAGCAGCATCAGCAGGGCACAACGGGCGCCCGGTGTCTGTTCCAGCGACAGCACGACCTGGTTCGTGGCGAGACGGGCAGCGTCCTTCAGGCTTGCGATCCCCTGGACGGTTGGGCGACCACAACCACCGATCTGAGACCATCGCCCTTGACCGGCTCTACACTATCCTCTCGACACCCATTTCAAGGAGACCCCCATGCCCCTCTACACCTTGGGCCCCAAGCACCCCACCCTGGCCCCCGGCGCCTGGGTGGCCCCCTCGGCCTCGCTGATCGGTGACGTGCGGCTGGAAGCCGGCGCCAGCGTCTGGTTCGGCGCAGTGCTGCGCGGCGACAATGAGCCGATCACCATTGGCGAAGGCAGCAACGTGCAGGAAAATGCCGTGCTGCACGTGGACCCGGGCGCACCGCTCGTGCTGGGCAGCAACGTTACCGTAGGCCACCAGGCCATGCTGCACGGCTGTACGATCGGGGACAACAGCCTGGTGGGGATTCAGGCGGTGGTCTTGAATCATGCGCGCACCTGCCGCAGCCGCTCGACCGCCTGCCGGTCTTCCAGATGACAGGCCAGCACATAGCTGGCGTCGGTGGGCAGCGCCACCAGGGCGCCAGTCTGGAACTGGGCCGCCACCTGGCCAATCAGGCGCGGCTGCGGGTTGACGGGGTGGATTTCGATTCTCTTCATGGCGTACCTCCTGATGTGGCGGCGGCGCGGACGCCACATCGACAAGAGTGAAAGGGTGAGCAACGAGGCCGTGGCATGATCAGACACGGCAAGGGGGCTGCAGAAGCTGCATCCCCCGGTCGGCTGCATTCGGCCAAGCGTCAAAATGGGGACATTCTGCAACAGTTTCGGAAACTAGGCAGCTTGGCCCCACACGGCCCTCGGGTCATGCACGAGGACGCATGCGTCCATCACACGCGCTGATGCACCCGCGCCTGCACCTCCGGCCAGTCCGTCCACACAGGCACCAGCCCCGGCGGCAAGGGGGACGCCTGCCCCACATCGAAGCGGCTCTCGGCCGGATCGTGAAAGTCGGAACCGCGCGACGCCCGGATACCCAGCCGCTTCGCCCAGCGCGCAAAACGGGCCATCTCCTCCGGCCCATGCCCGCCGGCCACCACCTCGATGGCCTCGCCCCCGGCGGCCACGAAGTCTTCGGCCAGCGCCCAGAGCCGGGTTTCGTCCAGCCGCTGGTAACGGCCCGGATGCGCCAGCACCGCCGTGCACCCGGCGCCCCGAATCCAGCCCAGGGCATCGGCCAGCGACGCCCAGCGCTGCGGCACGAAGCCGGGCTTGCCCTCCACCAGCCAGTGGTCGAACGCCTCGCGCTGGCAGCTGCAGATACCCTGCGCCACCAGATAGCGGCCGAAGTGACTGCGGGCGATGAGACCGGGATTGGCCGCAAAACGCAGCGCGCCTTCATAGGCGCCGGGCACGCCGTGCCGTTCCAGCGCGGCGGCGATCTCGGGGGCGCGCATACTGCGGCCGTCACGGTTGGCGGCCAGGCCGGCCTGCAGCGCAGCGTTGGCCGGGTCGATGCGCAGGCCGACGATGTGGATGGTGTGACCTGCCCAGGTAACCGAGATTTAGACACCGTGAATGAAGACCAGCGGCCTGAACGGTGGCTGGCACACAGGCGGCCCGCCCGCGGTTGCCGTCGCAGCAGGAAGCCCATCTGATGCAGCAGAAAGGTCGTCATTTTCGGGGCATCCTGCTTCCTGCGCCGCTTCGGCAATGCCGTCCACGCTGTCGTGATCGGTCAGTGCCAGCACATCGACTCCATTGGCCCGGGCGCGCTGCACCAGCGCCGTGGGCGTCAGCGTGCCGTCGGAACGGGTTGAGTGGGCATGGAGGTCGATGTTCGGTGACATTTCAGGCGGTTCTGACGGAACAGGATCGGCCAACGAAACCCTGCCATCGACAGGCATGCCCCACCCTGCATCTGACCGATTCTGTTGGCTGCTCTAAGTCCATGATGACACGCGCTACGCCGGACGTGGCGCAGAGGGCAGCGTCACCCGCACAAAATCTTCGGTGGCTTCGAATTCGGCGTCACGACCGCTCCACTGGCGCGTCAACGGTACGATCTTGCGTCGCACGCCCATCCCGCACGTATCCGTCAAGCGGTAGTCACGCATGATCCCGGTGATGACCGGGTTGCGTGGGGAGCGCTGGCCGGCCAGCATCTTTTCCACTGTCATCGAATGAGCCAGCCCTCCGGGGCTCGTGATGGTGATCCTGTCCGAATAACTGACAATTTCAACCGCTGCCGCCCGTGTCCAGTCGCGGTGGATCAGCGCATTCAGGATGGCCTCATACAGCGCCTCCCGTGGATAGAATGCTGCCGGCTCGCATCGCATCCCATCCGCCAGAAAAACGTTGTCACCGGAAATAACGGGATTCATCCGTTCCAGCACCTCGTCCACCAGCCCGTGCTTGAGCAGGCGCCTTTCCCGCCCTGGTTCGGTGAACCAGCGCGGCACCAGTGGTCCATCGATTTCCGTGTAGTCCTGCACCTGACTGTTCCGATCGTTACCCGCATATGAGATCCAGCGTATGCCAGCCCTCCCCAAGGCAATGCCCGGCCAGCGGCCAAACAGCACCAGACCGGCAATAGTGCAAACTGGAATACTGCCTTCTGGTGTCATCATCAACCCAAGACCGGTAAGGCGCTCCAGCCATGCAGCCTCGTTGTCGGGGGGGCACGTCATCACCGGTAAAATTGATCAGATACTGGACCAGACGGACCGGGTCAAGGCCGAGCATGAGCGTGCCGGAAACCGGCAGCAATTCCGCATGCAGCATGCCGCCACGCCCAAACAGCCGGGCCAGCTGCTCGCGCGTGATCCGCTGCGATGTGCCGCCCACCCGTACATACACGTCTTCACGCCCATCGTGGCGAAGCACATAAGGTTTTGAGATGCCTTGCGTCACCGAAATCACCGCCACCCGTTTGTCATCGGGCATGACCACTTCTTCGTAGAAAGGCCGGATTCGCGGATGCACATGTTTTCCGAACACTGAATCCATCACCCAATGTTCCAGATCCAGGCGCTGGATGCCGCTGATCGTACCGTCGTCCTCCACACCCAGCAGAACCAGACCACCCTGAAAGTTGACCAGCGCCACGATTGCGCGCGCCACCTCTTCGGCACGAAGGCCAACATCGGCGCGCTGGAACTCGACACCGGAGTTCTCGCCGTTGGCGATCAGTTCGAGAATGTCTTCAGAGCGCATGAAGGAATGCCAGGAACGGGAATGGATTCGAGGAAGATCACTGAACCTGGAGTACCTCTTCTTCCAGGGAAGCAGCCGCCAGCAGGCCATTGGCCTCTTCCCGACTGAAATGGAACCGTGTATATCCTATGTCAATTCAAAGCAACAATCCAGCGCATGGTCTGGCCCGCGCGGGGCCATCAGTCGGCCGGCAACCAGCGGATGCATAGCAAGCGGCTCCCGCGCGAACGTCATGACCGCTGCAGCACAGCCAGATACCGTTTGGCACGGGTGGCGGCCACCAGCAGCAGGCAGCGTTCGGCCTGTTCGAAATCTTCGGTCACACCGGCATCCTCTTCCCTGCTGAACGCGGCCGCGTAGGCCGATGCGCCCTTGTAGCCGGCCACGATCACGACATCGAACTCCAGCCCCTTCACCCGGTGCATGGTGGCCAGGCGGATACCGGGCACGTCGGCGTCGTCCGGCGTGTCGGCATCCAGTCGCAGGTGCTCGATGCCGTGACAGCCCAGTTCGCCAGACAGCTCATCCAGCAACCGGTTGGTACGCGACACCACACAGACACGACGGGCCAACTGTGAGCCAATGATGGCCTGAATGTGCTGCACATCCTCCTGGACGGAGGCAGAAGGGATCACTTCAGGCTTTTCGCCGTGTGTGAGCGATTGGTAACCCTTCAGGCTGTCGTCGCTGCCCCCATCGAGGTCATCGGTCGGCTGGCCCTTCAGCTGGGCTACCGCCCAGCGGCGGATCTCGTCCGTGGTGCGATAGTTGATCTTCAGCGTGCGGCTGCGGCCCCGGGCATGAATCCCCACCGCACTCAGCGTGACCTTGTGACGATAGATGCGCTGGTTCGGGTCGCCGACGATGAACAGGTCATTCTCGTCCTGTGGCACGGCAGCGCGGATCAACGCCCAGGCAGCGGGACTGATGTCCTGTGCCTCGTCCACCACCATGGCACGGATGCCCAGTGGCTGCGGCTGGCGCTCCAGCAGCTGGCGGGCATCACGGAAGGCATCTTCGGGCTCGATCAGCCCGCGGCTGCGCAGCTGGTTGCGATATTCGGCAAAGATGGGCCAGATGCCCTTGCGCTGCGCCCGGCCCAGCTGGCCGCCCCGGCCCACACGCCGGGCGCGCATGTATTCGTCGGCCGTGGTGCAGCCCTGCGCCATCACCACGCGCTCGAACTCGGCGCGCATGAACCTCGGGGAAAGCAGCGGGTTGTCGCGCAAATCCTGCGATGCCGACGCCGACCAGACCCGCCAGGCCAGTGCCCAGCACTCGTCACGGTCCCGCAGGCGATAGAGCGGCCGGTAGGCATAATTGTCGAACCGCTTGAGCAGCCCGAACGCCCAGCTGTCGATGTGCACCACCTCGATTCTGTCCAGCTCGGCCGGCGTACACAGGGCCGCGAGGTTCTGGCGGATGTCTTCGGCCAGGGTTTTGGTAAACGTGGTGAACAGCACCGGTTTACCGGGCAGATCCCGGTACTGTCGTGCCAGCCAGCGCGCGCGGTGCATGGCGGCCACCGTCTTGCCGGTACCCGGGCCACCATTGACCTTCACCGGCCCGCTCCAGCTGCGCTCCACCAGCCGGCGCTGGGCCGGATGCAGAAACACCCGCCAGCGTTCGAGCGAGGCAGTGAGCAGCGCCTCCAGATCGGTGTCATCGGTCATCACCACGAAGTGACGGCGCGTGGTGTCACGCTCGAGTGCAGCCCCGAAATCCTCCGTATCGAAGGCCGGCAGCCCGGCCCCCGCCCCATACAGGGATTCGTACACCGTCTCGAGCGGCTCACCAGCCGCCACCATGAAGATGGCCTCGAAACCCTCACGCGGCAGCTGCGATTCCAGTGCCTCGAGGTCTTCATCGCTGCGAATGGCCCGCACCGCCGAAATGTAGTCCTCCGGAATGCCCAGACGGCGAATTTCCAGATCCGACATGTCGCGGAAATAGCGCTTCGGGAACAGCGCCGACACCGCCGTGGCCGCCGGCGCAAGTGCAGCGGGCGGCGAAGCCGGCTGGCCGGCCTGACCCACGACAGGTGCTGACACCGGCAGGGTGGCCTGGTCCACACCATGCGCCGGCACCGTCGGGATGTCCTGTCCCACTACCGATGCTGACGCAGGCGGGCTGAACTGACCAGGAGCATGTGCCTGCGCGGGCGGCGTGCGCATACCCATCGCTTCGCCATCCGTGGCCGGCGCTTCCACATGGCGCACCGCGTAAATCTGGATGCTGCCCACATCCGGGTGCACGCTCACTTTGTGGCGACTGGCCCACTGATAGGCTTCGTCGTGCTGTCCCACCCACAACAGGGTGTAGACATCCCCTTTGTCCGGCTTGAGCACGATGGCCCGGATTTCCTGGGTGATACGCACGGAACGCATCCCCGGATGGGCTGCGCCATGGATCAGCTCGTAGTTGATCGCCGAAGAACGCGGATTGGCACGAAACTTGCTGAGAAAGGCCCTGAGCGCCTTTTTCTGGTGCGCTGGCAACGTGCCGAATGCATCGAGGGATGCGTCTGCCATGGCAACCTTGGGATTCACGGGCGCCGTCATGCCAATTCTCCTGTCAAAGCTTCCACCAGAGCGGCCGGCAGGTCAGTGCCGTTCCCGTCCGTCCGGGAATCGACCGCCGCACGGCCATAAGGCGGCGCATCGGATTCACAAAACACATGTTCCTGTGCTGCAGGCTCCTGCGCAGGCACCACGAACACCCGCCAGTCCGCCGCCAGAAATGCCCTGGCATCGGCCTCGCAGCCCGGCAACAGTACCGCCACATGCTGCTCCTCCCAGGCCAGCTCGGCCTCGGCCAGCACGCATCCACGCGCATCAGCCAGCTCGTAGCCCACCGCAGGCGGGGGCAGCACACGGGCAGAGGCACCGGCGTAACCCGCGTCCGGATCGGCCACCGCCGCCGTTCCGTCAGCATCTGCAGGCATACGGGCGCGCGGGGCACCGCGTGCGGAAAGCGCCATCAGCGCACGCAGCCAGCCATGCACCGCAGGGGCGGACATCCCAAAGGCTTCTGACCACGCTTCATCGGGTACCAGCTGCTGCCCGGCCGCCATGGTCTGCCGCTGCGCCCAAAGCCCCTCGAAACGCTCCAGTCCGTCCATGCCGGCATTGCCCGCCCACATCCGCTGCAGGGGCAGCAACAGGTTCAGCACCCGCCACAGCTGGCGCCAATGAGATTTCTCTGACCCGGCAGCAGGCCCCTGTACCGGTTCGTCCGGGGCATCACTGCGCCACTGCACCACGACCAGCGGCTCCAGGGCAGGTGCGGGCGCCTGCCCGGACGGCCGCATCCAGGCCCGCAGCGTGTCGTCGTCGCACCCCACCAGCGCCTCGAGTACGCCACCGATGGTGCGATACGACAGACGGCCGGGGCGCCCCACGCACACGTCTGTGCAGGTGCCGGCGGATCCAGCGGGAACCAGACCGGACGGATGCCCCACACGCGTATCTGCAAAGGCTCCGGGAACCGACAGCAGACCATGCTGCTGCAGCCGCTGCCAGAACGGCCCGGTCAGCACACCTTCGGCCGCTGCGAGGTTGCCGGGTTCACCCACCGAAGCAATGGCATGCACGGCCGCCAGACGGCGCAGCGCTTCGGCCCCACCGATCCCCTGGGCATTCACGGGCCGGCGCAGCAGCCGGTGCAACTGCACGAATGATGACGTCGCATGAAAATCCACCATGTCTGCGACACGCTGCGTGGCAGCCAGCCGTTTGAATGCCGGCTCCGTGGCCCGCGTATGGCCGGGCCACTGCGTACTGCCCGCCAGCGGCGCAAGACCGTTGAGTGCCTCGTCCAGATCGTCCCAACCCAGGCTCCACACCACGAAGCGCCCGCTGCGGGCAATGGCCATGCGTTTGGCGATGTCATCCAGCACGATATACCGGTGGTCCTTCCAGCCATCCATGAATACGGCGATGGGCAGATCATCCGGATCGTCATCGGGCCACAGCACGAAATCGGGCTTGCTGGTGATGCACACACCGTGGCGCTCATCCAGCAGCACCTGTGGCTCCAGCCGCCAGCGCCGGCCTGCTGCAAACAGCCACCAGACCGGCTTGCCCTCGAACAGCCCTTCCCGCAGCGCAAACGCCACCCCTTCGGTTTCACGGCGCAGCACTTCCACAAAGCGTTTCTCCAGCACGCTCTCCAGCAGGGTGTTGCTGGGGGCAGCCCGCAGCCGTGCCACCGGTTTCAGATGTCCCCGGTGTTCCAGCACCTGGCCCAGCAGGCCCAGTGCGGTACGACGCGAGATCAGCTTCCGGTCATGACTGTTGCTGTAGCGGTAGACGCAGCGATAGCAGCCATCGGCTTCACTGTTATGGACGCAGGCACAGGTACGCAGCGCGTGATGGGCGCGCTCGAATACCTCATAAAGCGGTTCTGTGTCGCGCATCAGTTCCTTCAGGTAGCCGGTACCGCCAGGCACGCTGTCGTAGATCACCAGAAAGCTCTGCGCCCCCTGCCCGTTCACCATCCCGGCCGTGGTGGCCTGCTCCGGCGCTTCCGCATTGGCCATGCGAATGTCCGTCGCAATACGCAGGTGAGCAACGGCTCCATGAAAGCGATGACTCAGCCCCAGCTGCAGCGCCGCAATGAAACTCAGCAGGGCCCCCTGCTCCTCGGCAAACCCCACCTCCGGCAGGAAAAGGCGAATGCCCTCACTGGAAAACTCCCGGTACAGGAAAATGCACTGCAACGCCTGCACAGCCGTGTCCTTGCGGTGCGAGCACCAGGGCGCATGGTTGCGCCACATGTCCTCGGCCTTGCGGGCACGGTGCAACATGCCACACTCCGGGCAGATGCCAAAACCCGGGCGGGACAGTTCCTGCCCCGCAATTTTCATCGGCGAGGCGTCACTACCCTGCTCGCCGCAATTGATTTCCCGGAAATTCACCCGGTCCAGAAATTCGAAACCAAACGGAAAGCCCCCATCCTGCACGGCCCACGCCTGCCGGACCGCCTCCGGCGGCGCATCGACCAGTGCCTGGCGCACGTAGAAGCCCCGCTGACGCTCGTCGGTGTCATCCGAAATGCGGCTGTCGCGGTCCATGGTACGCGCAAACACGGTTTCCAGCCGCAGCATCTCGCGCAGTCGCCCCGCGTCACGCCACATGCCATCACCACAGCGCGGGCAGACCGGATCGGTATCCCCTTGCCCCTCGGGGCGCGCAAAGGCACACTGCTGGCAGAAGCGCCACCACTGCGGTTTGGTACGCGAAATGTCCACCTGGTCGATCTGTACCTTGCGCCCGCTGGCATAGAAGGTATTGTTGAGCGCCAGTTCGCTGATGGCGGTAGACCCGGGGCGCTCGTACTCGAAAATCTCTTCCTTCCAGGGAGAAGCGTCCTTCTTCCTGCCGGTTTCGTCCCCATCCCTGCGTGTGATGACCGAGCGCAGGGTCACCCCCTGCTCGGGAAAGGCGTAGTTGGGCAGCAGTCCCTCATCGGTCAGGACGTTCAGCGTGAGCCGGTTCTCGATGCTGGAGATCATCCGGTCGAGCGCCTTCATCTCGCCTTTCAGACGGTCGGCTTCGGCCTCCAGCGCCTCGCCCTTCACCGGTTCTGCTTCGATACGCCCAAGCTCGCGCTGCGCGCGTTCACGCAACTTCCCGAACTGCGCAACATCACCGGCAATCTGGCTGAGCCGCGTGACGACCTTCAGCGCCAGCGGCTGCTGTGCCGACGCAGCGTCCACCCCGATAAAGGCACGCAGCCACTGGCGGGTTTCCGCCGACAGCACAGACATGGGCACACCTGCCGGCACACCATGCGGTAGTTCCTGCCCGTCGGAACCATCTGCATCCGCAGACGGTATGGGCGGCGGCTGCGATCCGCTGCCATCGAACAGCGCGATGAACCCTTCGAGCAGTTCATCGGCATGCGTCTCCACAAACTTCAGCCAGGGATAGGGAAAACGCGTCAGCGACTGGTTTCGCACGGCGCTGAGCACGTCACGCACCGTGGCCGGGATCGTGGCGGCCAGGCCCCGGGCACGAACCCAGGCATCGATCGTCCAGGCAGTGAGCTGGCGCTCCAGCACGGCAGAGGCATTGAGAAAAACCCCCGGGGTCTGCACATGACCGGTCATCATCTGGGCGGTATCGTCCCAGAAATACAGGTCATGCGGCCGGGCATTGGCCATGGTCACCAGCAGCGCATTGCCCGTGCTGCGCCCGGCACGGCCTGCGCGCTGGATGTAGTTGG
>ERZ772940.1037-NODE-1037-length-10184-cov-4.4263_pt1 | contig 10184 bp, 7 predicted proteins | sample MGYA00511682_ERZ772940 | MGnify/ENA primary metagenome ERZ772940 (study PRJEB29015, sample SAMEA2737922) | human oral metagenome | biome: human oral; feature: human-associated habitat; material: dental | place: China | collected 2031 ... | reverse complement strand
TAAGCACAAGTCCGAGCGTGGTCTTACAGACGCCGTTGGGCCCTATGATCGCCGTCACCCGATGCGTAAAGAACGAGAGGTCCAGGCCACGCCATACCTGTGTCTGGCCCCGCCGGCAGGCAAGCCCCCTGCACTGGATGGCCAAACGAGTGCCACGTGGAGTGGGAAGATGGGGCTGCGGTACCGGAATCGCCGAACGCAGACCCATGCGACGCCGTTCGACATCGGGAAGCGCCCGCATCTCCGAAGGCAAAAACTGCCGGCATATGCGTCCTGCCCGCAGGTACAGGTAGCGGTCGGCAATGCCGTCGAGCCAGGCTATGCGATGCTCGGCGACCAACAGGGTGAGCCCTCGCCGCTTGAGCTCCAGCACGGTCTTTCGCAGCTGCGCCATGCCCGTGGCATCCATATTGGCAGTCGGCTCATCGAAGACGAGGACTGTCGGTGTGAGCGCGTATACCGAGGCTATCGCCACACGCTGTTGCTCGCCGCTGGAAAGCGTGTCGACCGCTCGGCTCCGCAGCGCCTCCAGGCCCATCACAGCCAAGGCGCCATCAGTGCGCCGTCTGATTTCCATGCGGTCCATGCCCCGGTTCTCGCAGGCGAACGCCACTTCTCCGGTAAGCTCCGTGGAGAAGAACTGGCTTTTGGGATCTTGGAACACGCTTCCCACCAGACTCCCGACCTCCCAGCTCCTGAGGCCTTCCACATCGCTGCCTCTCACCAGGACACGCCCCTCCTTCTTTCCGTGGTAGAAGGAGGGTATCAGCGCACTCACCATGCGGGTTACCGTCGTCTTCCCGCAGCCGGAGGTGCCGCACAACACCACACACTCACCGGCAGCGACGGTGAGGTCGATGTCAAAGATGCCATTGTCGCTCCCCTGGTAGCGGAAGGAGACCCCCTCGAATCTGATCACAGCTTCGAGCCTCCCAGTGCCAGAAACGCGGTAGCCGTCACGATCCAGACGGCCATCCAGACCCAGTCACCCAGACGAAGCGGACGGCTGTGATAGCTGCCCCGCACGCCTGGCTGCTCGGCACAGCGCGTGATCGCCGAGACGGTCAGCTGGTCGGCTATCTGCAGACAGCGCAACAGAAGCGGCACGAGCACGTATTCGCAGCTAAGAGCCGGATGGCGAACGATCTGCAGCGGCGAGAGCAGGGCCCTGTTACGCATGGATTGTACGCTGCCGGAAAGCTCAGAGCCCATGGTTGGAAAGAACCGAAACACCACCAGCATCCCAAGTATCCAGGAGGTCGGGGCGTGCAGACGTGACATGAATTCGGCAAGCAGGCCAGGAGGCGTGGTCATAAGGTCCCACGAGACGATCATGGCCGGAAAGAGGATCCAGAAGAGCAGGACCGTAAACTCCGAGAACAGCACCATTCGCAGTCCCTGGGCAACGATTGCCCACAGGAGTGCCGCGAGCACCAGATAGAAGCTGGTAAACGATGCGACCAGCCTCCATCGCCCCTGAAAGGCGAGGTGACAGAGGCCCACAAGCGAGGGGAGCCACAGCCACAACGGACGGTCAGTCAAAAAGATGCACAGGAGCATGCAGGCAAAGGCGACGAGCTTCACCGGCACCGCAAGTGTGCGGTCACACGACGTGGAGCTCTCGGATGCGGCGTTGGGCGCCGCGCCGGACGCCGCGAGACAATCGGTCACTACAGGACTCCTGCCTTCTGGAAGTGCTTTTGTATCAGCCTGCTGCCAATCACGCCACCGGTTAACGCGCATGCTAGCGTGAAAGCAAGGATAAAGGCCAGCCACGCCGGGTTGGTGTAGTAGAGCAGGTAGTCCTTCACATAGGCAGGGTCTTGGCCTGCCGAGGTCGAGAACGCGTAGTAGGTGTCCCAGAAGAGCACGATGGGCAGCAGGTTGGTGCCCTGGTGGAGAAAGCCGCTTACCGTACAAGCAGCGATGACCTTCCTGGGATCCTGGCACGATCCGCCCTTCCAGAGGATAGCCTCGCAGATCAGGCCGACAAGGACGTACCAGGGCAAGAGGTACCAGTTGCCCGAGGCAAGGTAGGCCATCCCCACCATGGTCAGGTACGCAAGCGACGTCCCACGCTTGGCGACGCGTGTGACAAGCAGGGTGTACACAGGCCCGAGGACCAGGACGATAACGCCGGTGGAAAGCACCATGCTTGCGAAGTTGTTGAACATGAAGATGACGTTGAGCGCGGCCTGTATGACGATCATCACCACGCTCAAGAGCACCGTTGTGATGACGTCTCTCACCGTCCATCTGCTGCTTTGCTTACGCACGTTATCCTCCTTGTCTTGGTATACGACGTCTGTGTCTCGGTTGCCCGTGAGCTGCGGCCTGCTTGCCACCTAACCGGCAGCCTCCCTGCGAATGGCCCATCCCGACGCCTGCTGCCGTATGCTCACCAGCTGCCGGTACAGGCCTCCCTGTCCCATAAGTTCGGCGTGGGTGCCGCGCTGGACGATGCGCCCCTTGTCGAGCACGACAATCTGGTCGGCATCTCGCACTGTCGCCAGGTGGTGGGCTATCATCAGCAGCGTCTTGCCGCGTGTGAGCTCGGCTATGGCCTTCTGTAGCTCGCGTTCGTTCTCGGGGTCAACGCTTGCCGTAGCCTCATCGAGGATGACGATGGGAGCATCCTTCAGAAGGGCGCGGGCGATCGATATGCGCTGCCTCTCTCCGCCGGAAAGCGACGAGCCTCCCTCGCCCACCATCGTTTGATAGCCGTCGGGAAGCGCGCTGATGAACTCGTGGCAGCAGGCTCTGCGGGCCGCCTCGCGCACATCCTCGTCCGTGGCGTCACGGCGGCCGATGCGGATGTTGTTCTCGATGGTATCGTTGAACAGGTAGACGTTCTGAAAGACGATCGAGAAGTTTGTAAGTAAGCTGTCACAGGTGATGTCGCGAACGTCCACCCCGCCGACTGCGATCCTCCCTTCGCGCACATCCCAGAACCGGGCTATCAGGTTGCAGAGCGTGGTCTTTCCCGAGCCTGACGGGCCTACGATTGCGCAGGTCGTTTTCTCCGGAACGGCAAGGCTTACGTCGTCGATGACGACGACGTCGTCCCCATAGGAAAACGAGACCCCAACAAGCTCGATGTCGAACCGGTCGAGCTTGATGTCGGCGCCATCCTCGTCGATACGGGGCATGTCCATGACCTCGTCCACGCGATCGAGCGAGGCATCGATGGCCCGTGCGATCGAGGTTACGCTGCCGGCGACCTCCACCGCCGAGTAGACCATGAAGCTGGCGACCAAAAGCATCAGGCACTTCTCGGGAGCGATGTCACCGATGAGCAGCAGGTAGGGGGCGATCACAAGAAACGCCGCGCGTACGAGCTTGAACACGCTCTGGTAGGCTGCAGCCACGCTGGTGAAGGCGCGCTCGAGCGAGACGTTTGCCGCCGTGCTCTCGTCGATGGCAGCGTCGACCTTGCGCGTAGTTCTCGTCCCCAGGCCGAAGGCCTTGACTACCGCCATGCCCTGAACGTGCTCCAGTACGGCGGAGACCAGGTTTGCCTGGGCCGCCTGCCTGCGCGGGGAATAGCTGTCGCCGACCTTCTGACTCAGCGAGTAGAGGAGCAACGCGCAGATAAGGCCAACAATCGAGACAAGCCCCAGACGCCACTCGTAGGCGAGAAGCCAGGCGGTGATGACGACGGCCTGTATGAAACCGCCCGCCACGATCTCGAGGACACTCACCGCCTTAGTCTCGATATCTTCGAGCGTCGTGGTTGCGGCGGCCGCGATGGCGCCAACCTCGCGCTCATCGAAGAAGCCCATGTACGTGCGCTTGAGCCTCTCGCCTATCTCAAGGCGCTTCTGCGAGCACATATCAAAGCTGCCGATGGTACGGCGCAGGGAGGAGCAGTTGGTGAGCACGATCTGCCCCGTAAGGCTGACGACCATAATAGACAGAGAGACCCAGGCAGTCGCCGCAAAGATGGGACGCCCGGCAAGGCCGTCGAGCACCTCGATCAGCACGACGAGGATGGCCATCAGAGGTAGCGTCTCGAACATCGCGTTGAAGACGGTGAAGACGAACGAGAGGATGAGCGATCGCCTCTGCTCTCCCGCAAAGGCAAGCAGGCGCCCGAACAGCTTGATCATGCCGCATCACCTCCCGCGTGCGTGGCCTCCTGCTGGGCGTTCCAGAGACTGCGGTACAGCGGGCTGCTTTCAAGCAGCTCGTGATGGGTGCCCTCGGCAGATATCCTGCCGTGATCCATGACCACAATCTTGTCCGCCCCCACGATGGTCGAGAGGTGGTGGGCGATGATGATGAGCGTTTTGCCCGTCACAAGCCCGCTGATGGACGCCTGTATGGCCGCCTCGTTCTCGGGATCGGTGAAGGCGGTCGCTTCGTCGAGAATGACGATGGGCGCATCCTTCAGCACCGCCCGCGCTATGGCGATGCGCTGGCGCTCGCCGCCCGAGAGCCTCGCCCCCGCGCTGCCGACGCAGGTGTCGTAGCCTGCCGGCAAGGCGCATATGAACTCATGGCAGCTTGCGCGTTGCGCGGCTTCCTCGACCTCCGCATCGGACGCATCGGGTTTGCCCATGCGGATGTTCTCGCGGACTGACAGGTCAAACAGGTAGTTGTCCTGAGTCACATAGGAGATCGATCGCATGACCTGCTCAAGCGGTATATTTTTGACATCGATGCCGCCGATGCCCACCGAGCCGCCATCCGCCTCCCAGAACGAGGCGATGAGGCGCGCGACGGTGGACTTTCCTGACCCCGAGGGGCCGACGAGGGCGGTCATGGCGTGCGGTTCGATCGCAAGCGATATGCCGTGGAGCACCTCCTCCTTCCCGTATCCGAAGCTCACCTTGTCGAATGTTATGCGGTAGTTGGGAATCTCGACGGGCGTCGAGGGGCGCTTCATCTCGGGCGCATCGAGCAGGGTCGACACCTCGGCCACCGTTGAGTCCACCATCGCCAAGCTGTCGGTGTATCTTAGCGCCTGCATGAGCGGCTTCACCAGCCCGAGCGCGAGGATGATGCAGGTGATGAGCGCAGAGGCGGAGATATCGCCGCTCAGGTAGAGGAGGCTGCCCAGCGGCAGGACACCTATCAGGCATGACGGCATGATGGTGACACCGGCCACATAGAAGGGGTTGGTCTGCCTGAACCACGTGACCTTTGCGTCCTCGTTTGCGCGGACCGCGTCCACGTACCTCCCATATGACGCCGTGCTCTGGTTGAATCCCTTGATGACCTCGATGCCGCCAATGTACTCGACGATGGCCGCGTCCATATTCTTGCTCGCATCGAGCACGCGTGCGTAGCGGGGCCCGTAGTCCTTCATCATGCCCATGTAGCAGCAGATCCCGACTGGTATCGTGATAAGCGATATCAGGGCAAGGCGCCAGTCCAGGACAAAGAGGTAGGCAAGCATCAGGACGGGGATGAGGGTGTTCGCCGTCAGCTCGGGGACCATATGGGCGAGGGGAAGCTCGAGTTTCTCGACCGTATCGACGATGAGCGTTTTGAACGTGCCCGATGGCTGGTCGAGCACCGTGCCCATGGGGACGCGTGAGAGTTTGTCGGTAAGCGCCTTGCGGATGCTATTCAGGGTAATGAAGGCGCACCGATGCGAGATGATCGTCGAGGCAGACGCGAGCCATACGCTGCCAAGGTAGCCGACAAGGGCAACGGATGCCGCTGTGGCTATGGGGCCGAGCTCGTACATTCCGGCGCAGATCAGCGTCAGTATCTGCGCCGCAGCGATATAGGGCACGATACCGGCGGCCGCGCCGAGGACGGCGAGGACCACAGAGGCGGTAAGGCCGCCGTGGGCCTCGCGGGCAAAGGACATCAGTCTCGATACGGTGGTGCTGTGGGCTGCAGGCACAAAAACCTCCTTCTGCGGGCGGCCACTTGCCCGCCTATACGGGGACGTGTCAAAGCGTGGCGGTGCCAAGATGCGGCGGGTCACGAGAAGCCATGGCGTGGCGAATCACGAGAAGCCAAGGCGTGGCGAATCACGAGAATCTGAGCAGGCCCTCCCATCCGCTGTTAAAGAACTGCGCCAGCTCGGCAACGTAGCGTTTCGCCTTATCCCGCTCCATGTCGTGGACGACGGTCTCGAAGACAGCCGTGAAATACGCGCTCGTTATCATGTGGTGGAGCTCGATGCTCACCTCGCCCTCGAGTCTGCCCGCCTGGCGCAGCTCCTCATAGAAGCGTTGCGTTCGCTCGACGTCGAGCTCGACGAGGTCGTGTACGTAGGTTTCGTAGCGCGTTCCCTCCGAGCAGCACAGGACGAGCTTGAAGACATCGAAGTTGTCGTAGACAAAGTCCAAGAACGCGTCGAGGTATTCGGTCGACAGCTGTCGGCTAAAGGCTGCCTCGCCTTTTGGAATGAGGTCGAAATGCGCCTCCTGCGCCTTGCGAAACTGGGCCAAAAGGCTATCGGCCGCCGGGGAGACTATGGCGTTGAACAGATCGGCCTTGCTCTGGTAGTAACCATAGAAGGCCCCTTGGGTGAACCCTGCCTTGCGTACGATAGCGCGTAGCGACGCGCTCTTGAAGCCCTTGGCGAGAAACTCCCGCTTGCCGACCTCGACTATCTTCTGTTGTGTTTCTGAGAGCCCCACGATCCCTCCGTATGTATCAGTGATATATATCACTGATACATACCACAGGACGACATTGATGTCAACGCACGGCGCGGGCTGTGGGTGCGGCGTAGGCGGCGTGCGATGCGGGCAGGGCGTGTGCGCGTGGCGCGGCGGTGGGGCGTGGTGCGGGCGGGGCGTGGGCAGGATGCGCGGCGGTGGGATGCTGCACAGGATGCGGGCGTGGGGCGCGGCACAGGATGCGCGGAGGCACGATGTGAGTGATTCACTCACATCGTCAGCACGAAGTGAGTGATTTTCTCGCACTCGGCAGTACAAGTTGAGAGAATCTAACTTATAAAACTCCAGGTCAGAGCCTTACTGAAAGTAGACTCGATGTGAGTGAATCACTCACATCGCGATGAGGAAGTGAGTGAATCACTCACATCGCGATGAGGAGGTGTGCGCGTGCTGTGCGTTCCTCAGGGCTCACTGCGCCTGGTCTCATCTTGTCGCCCTTGCCGCATACCCTGGGTGTGGCGCAGCCTTGCACTTCTTGATGAGCCCGTATGCGGGGCCTGACCGTTTCCGCATGCGCGCGCTAGACTTCCAAGCGAGGATCATGAGGAACCTCGCGAGGCGACATGTCCAGCAAATTTGTCCGGCTCAAACTGTCGGTCATCAAGCTGTGCCACACGCTACGTATCCGATGGGTGATCCGACTCCTTACAAACGCGCTCTTTCGGGTCAGCCCGAAGAGCGAAAAAATTTAGTAGAGTATATGAAGGGAGGGGAGGTGCGCGCAATGTGAAGGGAAAGGAGGTGCGCGCAATGGCTCTTACGTTGAACCCCGATGTCATACGCTGGGCGGTCGAGCGTAGCGGCATCCCCGAGGAAAAGGTCCGCAAAGCCTTCAAGAAGTATCCCGAGTGGCTGGACCAGAGCCATAGGCCGACGCTCAAGCAGCTCATGGACTTCACTCGTATGGTGCACATCAACCTTTGCGATGTGTACGCTCCAGATATCCCTGACTATGGCTTCCAAATTGCCGATTTCCGAACCACGGAAGATGCTGGAGTCGTTGCGCCGTCTCCTGAGCTCTACGATACCATCGAGCAAACCAAGCGGCGACAGGATTGGATGCGCGACTACTTTACAGCGGAGGGACATGAGCCGATCCCTCTGGTTGGAGCATGGAAAGGTGTCGCTATGACGCCCGACCATGCCGTGAAACTAGCCAGGATGCTGCACACCTTTCTCGGCCTTGACGAGAGGTGGGCATTTGGCCTGAAGAGTCCTGAGGCTGCGGTCCGCGTGCTGCGAAACGCAGTGGAGTCTAGAGGGATATCTGTGGCAATCAACGGTGTGGTGGGAGATAACTCCCATCGCAGCCTCGAGGTCAAGGAATTCAGGGGCTTCGTGCTGTCCGATGAGATTGCGCCAGTGGTATTCATAAACGGACAAGATGCTAAGAGCGCCCAGCTCTTCACCATCATCCATGAGCTCTGCCACCTCGCTTTTGCGGAGACTGGTGTCGTCAATCCGGCGAATTCCGAGGGGGACAGCTTTGGTTTTGATGCGTCTATGGAGAGGTTCTGCGATAGAGTGGCGGCTGAGTTCTTGGTTGATTCTGACCTGCTGGTACGGGAGTGGCGTGAGGTGACTAACGACGGCGTCATGGGCTACGACCGGGTCAATCGCATAGCGCGCAACCATAAGGTGACATTCATGGTCGTTGCTCGTCAGGCCTTCGATAAAGGCCTCCTCGCGTCCGACGACTTCTTTGGGTTGTATAGGCAACACAAAGCGATTGTGGACTCCGTGGAAGGGAAGCCAAAGAGGAGCTCCACTGGAGGGGATCCGTATGCCAACAAACGAAACAGGCTTGGAGCGGTCTTCTCCGAGGCGGTTTGGTCTGCATACAACAGCGATGTGATCAGCCTTGGTGAGGCATATGAACTTGCGGGGCTGAGCTCTACGAGCTTTGACGAGTATTTCAAGAGGCTGTTCCAATGAGCGGGCAGTTTTTGGTTGACACGAACTTCTGGCTGTCATGCGCTCATGACCTATACCCAATGAGGCATTTCCCGACTTTTTGGTCGGAGATGGAGAAATACCTCGCTAAAGGTACGATCCTCCTGCATTGGTCTGTGAACACAGAGATTCATCGGAAAGATGACGATGTGAAGGACTGGGTTGATGGTCTCATCAAGAGTGGGTTGCTTGCTGAGATACCCAGACCCAAAGACACCCCCGAGTCATATATCGATGTCTGTAGCTGGCCGTTGACATGCGTGCGTCCACATGCGAAGCCGTATTCCAAGAGCGCCATCAAAGTGTTTCAGGACGCTGGTCGAGCGGATGCATGGCTCTGTGCACAAGCCATGGAATCAGGTTATGCGGTCGTGACGCGAGAGAGGCCACAACCTCAGGCGAGCACGGTGATCAAGATTCCTGATGTCTGCGATGGGTTGGGCATCAGCTGCCTCAATTACCCCGAGTTCTTTGATGCTGTCGGTCTTGTGGTCTAGTCCCCTCACCCCTCTCAAGTTCACCGTAAACTCTTGAGCGGGATTTCCTACCAAGAATCGCGCGTCCTCCACCAGCCGTTCCTTGTCCAAGTTCAGCTCGAACGGGAGTAACTCTGGTGGCGTGGTAAACCCCCATGTGCCCGGCACGCGCACTGGTATACCGGCGTGTCCGCATGTAGTATAAGCGGCGGTTGTTTGCGCTTAGCCGCATCAACCCTATTATGATACGGCTGCCGCATGCTTCACGTGGCTGTATGATGCTCACCGCAGTCCCATGGGCGCCTGGGACCGATGCGATCAACATCATTGAGGTGTTGGGGTTGGACCTTGGGCATGGAGAGCGGGTCGTTACTCTGGCGCCGATGGCCCAGATGAGTGGTTTACCTGGCATCTTCTCTACCGAAGTTGAGTGGTGAGCGAGGCCGTCACCTGTGACCCGTTCAAGAACATGTCCTATTAGGTCAAATATGATCGGATCGCAGGCGACGACCCCAGCATAGCCATTGGGCGGTATCAAGGTGACGGACCCTGCCGAATGATCGAACCGCAGGTGACAGGGCCTGATGGCCGGGCGTTCGTGCGCGAAACGCTGGAGCCCTGCGCACAGGGACCCGGACCGGGTAAGTCGTGCGCCTGTAAAGCGGTGAGCTCGCAGGCCCCCTAATCCTGCCTAGCCCCTGCTAGTGGGTGTCGTGCCCCCAGGCCCGTCTTTGGCGTCGCCGTCCCTGTTGCCCTGCGATCCTCCGGGCGGGTTCGTTGTCCCCGTTGGAGCGGTCGGGCCGCCGCCGCTGGTCGAACCGTCGCTACTACCGGTCGGGCTGCCGCCAGCGGATGGGCCAGCGGGCCTTCCTATGCTGCCGGAGACGTTGCTGTACGTTATGCCGTCAAGTGTGACGTCGATCGAATTCGATCCGACCTTCAGTGTGTACGACTTTCCTTGTTCGACACCAGGGGCGCTTACCAGCACGCAAGCAAAGCTCTTCTGCGCCACGTAGCTGCAGAGCACCTTGCCCGAGGAGTCGCTCAGGGTGACGGTATCGCCGGCATTTCCGCTAGCGGAGATGAGCATGCTGCCTTGCGTGGATGAGTT
>ERZ772940.1033-NODE-1033-length-10209-cov-4.67786_pt1 | contig 10209 bp, 7 predicted proteins | sample MGYA00511682_ERZ772940 | MGnify/ENA primary metagenome ERZ772940 (study PRJEB29015, sample SAMEA2737922) | human oral metagenome | biome: human oral; feature: human-associated habitat; material: dental | place: China | collected 2031 ... | reverse complement strand
TCCAAAAGCGTAGGTTTTGCAAGGTAAAAGCGGCTCTTTTGCAGCGCAAAAGAGCCGCTTTCGCAACGCCAAAGCGCAGCTGCCGCTTTTTAAAGATTTTATTTTTACAAAGTTGGAGGGGTTTTGGGGTGTTTGCTTAAGGGTTTCTAGAACTTCTAGGAGAACTAGAATCTCTAGAGAAAAACTAGATTTTCTAGAAGAAAAAACAAGCACAAAAAAAGAGAATGCTCCGCTTTGCGGTGCATTCTCTATTATTTTCCGGGGGCTGATACCGTCCAACGAGAGAACTTACAAAGTAAATGTGGACGGAAAACCGACCCAGAGACCACTTCAGACTTCACAGTTTTCGGTGGCTCGTGTGCCCGTTGCTTCACAGTAAGGAGTACACTACTATCTAATCAAAACTATTAAAATACGTTATTCAAGCTTATAAAAGCCCTCGAAAACAGCTTTGCTGCAACGAGGAAATATCTGTTAGACATATTCCCGCAAAAACTATGCCACGGCAGATTTGTGTAAATCTGTCATACATTTTGTGGTTTCTTGCTGTCAGAATCTGTCTTGATTGTTCTTTTTATGAAGCGAGGCGACTCCCCGAAGACAGCTTTGCTGCGGCGAGGAGTTGCCTTTTTGTTGTTGGTTTCTTACTTTTCGAGCTTCTCTGCGTTCATTATTACCTGAACGTGGTTGCCTGATTTCAGTACGGTCTTGGCGATGTTGCCGAGTGTCTTTGGCGACATTGCCTTCATTACAGCGTCGAAGCCGTTTGCCTTGTCGATGCCGTAGGTAGCGTAGTCTGAAAGTACGTCGAGCCAGTAGCTGTTCAGTTTCACAGCGTCAGTGTGGTTCTTGTAGATTGCTTCCTTCGCACGTGCAACGTCGTCGTCGGTTACCTTTGTCTGTGCATCGAAGATAATCTCCTTTGCGAGCTTCTCGGCAATGACTGTCTTCTCTGGGTTGGTAGCCAGTTCGCAACCGATTGTGATGTAGCTTCCAGTCAGGTCGTTCTCAAGACTTACTCTTGGCATTGGTGTGTAAACAGCACTTTCCTTCTCGCGGATAATCTCGAACATCTTGTTCCACAAGTACTGGCTCAATGCTTTTGAGTTGAGCAGGTTGTCGAGAGTGTATGGCACCTTCTCTGAACGGTAGGTGTCGATAATCTTGCTCTGGGGGTTCGACATCTTGAAGCTGAAGCTCTTCTGTACCTTACCCTTTGTATAGTTGCGCATATCGACAAGTTCTGCCTTCTTCTTGCTTGATGGAAGCGAAGCGATATACTTCTCGATGAGTGGGCGAATGGTTGCTTCGTCGAAGCTTCCAACGAAAGTGAAGGTAAATTCGCCTGCATTGTTGAAGAGTTGGCGATAGAGTTCGAGCGCGCGGTCGTAGTCGAGGTTGTCGAAGTCCTTAACGTCTGGAGAGAGCGCATCGAGCTGCTTGTTGTGGTTGTAGTAAGCCACAGAGTCCTGCATCACCACTTCTGGCTTGGTTGCCTTGCTCTCGAACTGACCCTTCATGTACTGCATGATGAGCTTGTAGTAAGCCTCATCCTTCTTCACATCGGTGAAGCTGAGGTTTATCATCTGCATCAATGTTTCAATATTCTCGTTCACGGTAGAACCGCTGAGGTAGTGAAGGTCGTTGCTGATGCCTGCATCTACAGAGGTCATCTTTGTCTGTGCCATATTGGCAAGGTCGTTAATGCCCTTTGTTCCGAGTCCGTGTATGCCTGCAGCATCGTCCCAGAGTCTGCGCATAGCAAGGTTTTCTTTCTTGCCGATGCTCTTTCCGCCCGCTGCGGTAGCCATCATGAGTATTTCGTTTGCCTTGAGGTCGGTCTTCTTCAAGATAACTTTTGCACCGTTAGAGAGTGTCAGCTCTTTCGCACCGAACTGCTTCAATGGCTTTTCGCTTACTATCTTGCCTGCCTTAGGCTCTTTCAGCATCATTGGTTCTTCCTTCGTATTGTCTACGTAAGCTTCTACCTTCTCGGCACGTGCAGCACTAACGATAGCTGGGAGTTCAGCCTTTGTGAAGCCTGTCTTGCCGTTTTTCTCCTGAAGAATTACGCTGATGGCGAAGTTCTTCTCGTCTGTGTTGATGATGCTCTTAGCCAATTCGTTGATGTTTGCGAGTGGCAACATTGGCAGAATCTGGCTATACATCTCGTATGTCTGCTCGATGGTGCTGTAAGGTTCGCCTTCGAGGAAGTTCTTGATGAGCTTCTGTGCGTATGCATCGTTGGTTATGGTAGCACGGTTGTTGTAGACGTTGTCGAGCGAAGCCTTGTAAGCCTCTTTTGCGTGCTTGAATTCTGATTCGGTGAAGCCGAACTGTCCGATGCGGTTCATTTCGCGGATAATCTGCGCCATTGCTTCCTTTTCCTTGCCAGGCTTTGGCACTGCTATGACGGTTTCAGCATCGCGGGTGAGCGTATGGCCTGCATAGCCTTCCATAGAAGCCTGTGCGAAAGTGATGCTTGATTCGGGAGCCTGTGCTATTTTCTGCATGCGGTTGTTGAACATGAGGTTCACAAGGCTGTACATTGGCGAGAGATAAAGGTATGGGAGAGCCACTTTCTCTTCGGGAGCGATGTAGTCTGTCTTGCGATAGAGCTGGAAAAGCTCCTGCGAAACTTCCTGATGGCTGCCGAAAGCATAGAGTGTCTTTTCGTTGTCGTCCACCATTACAGGTGTAGCCTTGGTAGCTTCCTTCGCTGGTTTCAGTCCGCTGAACAAACGCTTGATGCTTGCTTCTATCTTTGCAGGGTCGATGTCGCCCACCACAACAATTGCTTGGTTGCCTGGGAAGTACCACTTGCGGTAGTAAGCACGCAGTGTTTCGGGGTTGCACTTGTCGATAACGTCCATGCTGCCGATAACTGTGCGGCGGCCGTAGATGCTGTTAGGGAACAAGTCGGCATTGGCAGCGCGGAGCAAGCGTTGTATGGCGTTGTGGCCACGATACTCGTTGTGCACCACGTCGCGCTCAGTTTCAATCTGGTCGGCTGTGAGTGTAAGACCCTGAGACCAGTCGCTCAGCACGAGCAAACAAGAGTCTACCTGTGCAGTACGGTTGGCAGCGATGCCTGTAAGGAAGTAAACAGTGTGGTCGGCTGTGGTGTAAGCGTTCCAGCCACCGCCTGTCTTGTCCATGAACTTAACGACAGAGTCGTCTGGGAAGTTCTTTGAACCGTTGAAAGCCATATGCTCCAACAAGTGTGCGAGTCCGTCTTGGTCGTCGCGTTCCTGAACTGCACCAACCTTGTGGGCAATGTAGAAGTTCACCTTGCCTTCAGGATAGTTGTTCTTACGAATGTAGTAGGTCAGTCCGTTGTCGAGATGTCCTACCTTGACAGCTTCGTCCACAGGAGCCTTAGGCATATCTGCCATTTCGTTCTGTGCTGTTGCGCTGGTGGCAAATAGCACGAGCGCAGCCATAAAGATGTTTCTGATTCTCATTTGATTTTAGTTTATTGTTAAATTGTTTGTTGTCTTTTCTTTCTCGTCTGCTATGTTTTGTTTATTTCGTAGCGTTTGTCGAGTGTCGTCCGTAGCGTGCAGTCGTGCAAAAGGAATAAGCCTTGACGAGAGCGGAAGTGTTCCGCTCTCGCTGCGGCAACCTCAGATTTGCTTAACTACATAATTTAATCTACAAACTATTATTTACTTTTTTACATTTATCTTTCTTGTTTCCTGCGCTACTCCTGCTCGCCTTCGCTGTATTCGAGAATGTCGCCTGGCTGGCAGTTCAATGCCTCGCAGATGGCGTTGAGTGTGGTGAAGCGTATGGCTTTGGCTTTCCCCGTCTTCAGAACAGAGAGGTTGGCAAGGGTGATATTCACCTTTTCGGAAAGTTCGTTGAGCGACATTTTCCGCTTCGCCATCATGACGTCAAGGTTTACTACTATCATCTTTGTTCCTTTCCTTACACTGTTAATTGGTTTTCTTCTCGCATTCTTACACCGATGGCAAATATTTCATAGATTATGAAAATGAAGGGGATTTCAAACAATCCGTTAGGAAAGTCGAGCGAACCGGCAATGTCTATGGGTTGCCCGGCAAGACTGAACGACTGCTGTATGAAGTACACTTCAACCAAGGTGATGCCCCACCATATTATATAATAGGCAAGTATGGAGAACGCCATTATGCGTATCAGCTTTAAATTGCGCATCAGGAAGATGTTCTCTGAATTGCGGAAGCGGGCTATCAGCTTGAACGACAGAACCAATACCGTTATCAAGAGTACCACCATACCGAAATAGCACAAGGACTTTACCGCAATGAAATAGCGTGGCGACTGGTAGTTCACGTCTGCTGTGCGTATCCACACCTTCGCTGGCTTGCCTGTTTTCTGATTGACAAAGGTAGCAGGTTCAGCGTTTAAATCTGCCTTGAACGAGATAGTAGCGGCTCTTGCCCACGCCTCGCTCTCGTCCCTTTCCTGCATCAATTTCTTGTATTCCTCCGAATTTGCATAGTTCTTATCGCTCCGTATCTTCGCTTCTATGTCCGCACTTCGCACACCAGCAGTGAAACCGCTGACCATATCCTTGCTCACAGCATAGAACGAATAGAGTATAACGGCAGACATAATGCACAGCAAGATGGTGCAATAGAGATTCAGTCGCTTGTTCATACTTCTCTTTTTTATCTTCTATATATAATAGGTGTAACTGCAACGTGGCAACAACACCTTCTTTTCACGTTGCAAATATAGATAGAATATTTTTAAGTTCCAAATAAAAAACGACAATTATTTATTGTTTAACAATAATTTTATATTAAGTAAGGGAAAAGGTTATCTGCAATTCAACATCATCGAGCATCGGCATTGAGCATTTTCTGCTCCACGAAAAACTTAAAAAGCGTTTAATTGTAATAATTACAGTATATTTGTTTGCAGTATGAAATAAAAGTATTATCTTTGCCAATGGAAAATAAAAAAAGATTAAATATGGAGAAATCAATTGTAAAATACTTAGGTAACTTCAGAGTAGAAGCTACTTACGAGACATCAGGACAGACCCTTACAACCGACGCAGGCAAAGTATCAGGCGGTTTGGGTGAGTATGCAACACCAGCAGACATCTTGGCGCAGTCGCTCGCAGCGTGTGCCTTGACCACCATCGCTATGCGTGCATTCCGCGAACACATCGACCTCACAGGCACATACGCCGAAGTAGGTGAGATTGTGGAGAACCCTGAAACGATGAAAATAGAAAGAATCAACATCGATTTTCACGTAAAGGGTGCTCTTGACGACAAGATGCGCAAGAAGGTTGAGCAATTTGCACACAAAGGTTGCTACGTAGGCAACTCGCTCACGACAGAGAAAAACTTCACTTTCATGTACGAAGACTAAATCGAAAAAGACTGAAACAAAAAAGGTTGCAAATACTAAGACTAAAAATAAATTGAACTAAGACAAACAAAACATAATAAAGAGGAATTAAAAAAGAAGGGAGTTAAGGCAACTTAGCTCCCTTCTCCGTTTCTACCCTATCGTACTGAAAAGAATCCATAGAAGTGTAATTATTTTTCGCAAGCGCAACTGCCGCATAATCCATTCATTATCAACGCTTTCCAAAACCTATTGTTTCGCATTCCAAAAACAGCCGCTTTTGGAAAACAGAAGAAAAAGTATTGATTTTCTGTAAAGATATTTCGCTGCTGTAATTGGGCGAAACGGGAGTGCGTGAATAGTTGCTTTGGGATTGCAAGCAAAGTAACACAAGGGGGCGAAACAACCGCACAAAAAAAGTAGGAGCGTGAATTGTTCACGCTCCTACTATCATTTTCAATACTTAATGTTTAGTCTGCAAGGGTGCGGGAAGGCGGTGTCTTGCACATTTGCGAGGTGCAGTGTGCATGCCTGCGAGCCTATCTTACTGCTTTACAACCTTCTTGCCATTCACGATGTAAATGCCCTTTGGAAGGTCTTTCTGTTCATTAGACAGGCGCACACCGCTAATAGTGTAGGTGCCACGTGTGGTTGCCGTGGTGTCGGCAGTAGGTGCTTCGATTGCGGTTGGGTCGGTAATCACCACCTTGGTCTTCACTACTTCTCCGTTCAGGGCAACGCAGTGCATTGAAGGGTCGAACGCTGCGCCAGCAGGCTGAGTGATTTTGCAGCCTACCATTATGAGTTCGGCGAGGTCGCAGATAGAGCCGTTCCCTATTCCCTCTGCCGTTACGGTGGCATTCTTTACGGTGAATTTCTCTTTCGTGCCGCTGTTTCCTGCAATGGCGTATGCTCCGCTCTTGACATTAACGGTACAGTTTTCGATGGTACAGTCGGTTCCATTCGCATAGATAGCGCAGTCGCCCTCGCTCTTCACATTGGCTGTGCCACCGCCTGTGATGGTCATCGGAGCTGTAAAACTGACGGTTGCATACTTTGAATTCAGGTCGTTGTTGCCGATAACCTTTACTGTCAGTCCTTCGATGTTCGACATAATGGCATTGTAGCCCTCTGCGTTTATTGTAGCATTCTGCAACGTAAGCACCTTGTTTTCTGGGTCGAAGGTTACAGTTCCGCTTACGCCAATAAACTTGGAAATATCGTTGTAGTTGGCAGAAGTCAGCTTTACGCCCGATACTGCAAGGTCGAATTCGGTTATAGGGTCGGCTTTGATGACCACTTTGTCCTTTACCAACTGTCCGTTTAGTGCGATTCCACGCAGTGTGGGGTCGTAGACCGCCCCTTCGGGTTCGGTGATAGCGCAACCGTTGAGGGTGAGTTTCTGAATGCCGCGCATTGTTTCGAATGTCTTGCCCTTTGCCGTTATAGTGGCGTTGTTGATGGTTACCTCGGTGTTACCGTTGTTGGTGCCGAAAGAGCCATCGCACTCTATTTCACAATTCTCGATGGTAACAAATCCTCCCGACATTGCATACAGTCCGAAATCGTTCCCTGAAAGGACGAGTTTGCCTTCACCGGTGATGCTGGTGCGCGTTTTTTCGGTCTTGAGAGCAGAGAAACCGCTGACAGCAATCATATTGGTTCCAGTAACACGAATGGTCAATCCGTCTATCTTCGACTTGATACCTTCTTCTTCTCCCGATGCGTTGATAACGGCTTCGTCGAGGGCGAGGGTCTTGGTAAATGGGTCGTAGCTCGCCATTCCGCTTGCAACAGGAAGCTTGTTGCAGTTTTCAGAGGTTACCTGCGTGCCGCCAATCCAGAGCTCGTACTTTGCAGCTGTTCCGCCTTCGGTAATCGTGAGCCTTGCGCCGTCGTTGTTGGCACTTTCCACTATGTGCATCGTGAAGCGGTAGGTTTTGCCTGCCTCGAAGTTGTAATCGTCGCCCCTTGTGGGTCCGTCGGCATCGCCTGCAATCCATATTTTCTTGTTAGCCTCTGGTGCGGCGATACAGAAGTCGTAGATTCCTGCAGGAATGTCCACGTAGTCCTCGCCGTCCACAACCATATACTGAGGCGTTGTGGAAGGGTCGGCATTGGCTGGAATCTTGTATTCGAAGCCGTTGTAGAGGTCGGCTGGTGGGTTGGCGTCGTCCCATATCGGTCCTGAAGTTGGAATTTTGTCGCCGTATAGATTGTGGTTGGCATCGAGCAGCATCTGATAACCGCTGCCATCTTTCCATACGTTGTGTGCTTCGAGAATGATTCTTGCCATACCCGGTGCCTGCGCCTGCACGGTAGTGGGCAGCGCAAACATTGCGACGAACAGTGTAGCTATGGTTGCATACACGTTCTTAAGTAAGTTTGGTTTCATTGTCAGTAGTGTCTCCCTGTTGAAACTCCTCTGGGGAGCAACGCCGTTTCGGAGACGTGAGCGTTTGATAAGTTAATGATAATGTGATTTGATATTGTTAGTTATTGTATTATATTTTCGCAAATATAACGTTTTTATTTTTTAATTCCAAGCGTTTCGTAATGTTTTTTTATTTCTTTTATGGTGCAGTTGGAGAGTTTTGGGGCGTGATTCATTACGTTCCTACATAGAAGGAATGTTTTTTTAGGTGGCTGTCGGCTTGCTGCATTGGGCGTTAGGAACGTGATGAATCATACCCCTGCACTTGCTGAAGTATGGCTTGCATCGACTTTTGATACTATAAAATATCTTTACAAATATTGTTTTAGGTTGCCGTGCGTAACTCGTTGGTTATCAACAACTACGCTTTGGCGTTCCAAAACCTATTGTTTCGCATTGCAAAAGCGTAGGTTTTGCAAGGTAAAAGCGGCTGTTTTGCGCTGCAAAACAGCCGCTTTTGGAAAACAGAAGAAAAAGCATTGATTTTCTGTAAAGATATTTCACGGCCGTGGAAAGGGGAAATGGAGTGCGTGAATAGTTACTTTGGGGTTGCAGACACGGCAACACAAGGAGGTGAAGCGGACGCACAAAAAAAGTAGGAGCGCGAATTGCTCACGCTCCTACCATAGTTCCTAATACTTATGTTCAATTCATAGGATGCAGGAAGTGCGATGTCTCGCACACCTGCGAACCTATTTATTGCTTCACAACCTTCTTGCCGTTCACTACATAAACGCCCTTTGGAAGGTCTTTCAGCTCGCCCGACATACGCACACCGCTAAGGGTGTAGATGCCTTCTACGGCTGTGTTGTCGGCAGTTGGAGTCTCAATGGCGGTTGGGTCTTTCTTGATTACCACCTTGCTCTTCACTGTCTCTCCATTCAGTACAACACACTTCATTGATGGGTCGAACTTAGCTCCCGAAGGTTCAGTAATGTTGCAACCCTTCAGATTGAGCTCGGCGAAGTCGCAGATAGAACCATTTCCTGTTCCTATGGCTGTTACCGTAGCATTTCTGATGGTGAATTTCTCACTACTGCCACTCTTTCCTGCTATGGCGTATGCGCCACTCTCAGCGTTCACGGTACAGTTGTCGATGGTGAGGTTGGTTTCGTTTGCAAAGATAGCACAGTCGGTTTTGCTCTTCACATTAAGCACTCCACCACCCATGATAGTCAGTGGCTTTCTGAAGCTGAGAGTTGCATTGTCTACAGCTGTAAGGGTGTTTGTACCAATGACCTTTATCATCAAGCCGTCGATATACGAAACAATGGCATTGTTTTTATCGTAACTGATTGTAGCATTCTGCAGTGTGAGAAGTTTGTTGCCTGGGTCGTAGCTCACAGTTCCGCTTACACCGTCAATCTTGGAAAGGGCGTTGTAGTTGGCAGAGGTTATCTCCACGCCACAGATTGTAAGGCCGTACTCGGTTACAGACTCTCCCTTGATGACTACCTTACCATATACCAACTCTCCGTTTAGTGCGATTCCACGCAGTGCAGGGTCGTAGACAGCACCTTCGGGTTCAGTGATAGCGCAACCATTGAGGGTGAGTTTCTGAATGCCACGCATTGTTTCGTAGCTCTTCTTGCTCTTTGCCGTTATGGTAGAGTTGTTGATGGTTATCTCGGCGTTATCGTTGTTGGTGCCGAAAGAACCGTCGCACTCTATTTCGCAATCCTCGATGGTAACAGAAGATTTCCACATCGCATACAGTCCGAAATACTCGCCCGAAAGAACGAGTGTGCCTCCACCAGTGATGGTGGTATGCGTTTGATCGGTTCTGAGAGCTGAGAAACCGTCAGCAGTAATGCTATTGGTTCCAATAACAGAAATGGTCAATCCGCCTATCTTCGAGTCGATTCCTTCATTTTTTCCAGTTGACTTGATAACGGCATTCTGTAGTGTAAGAACCTTGGTAGTTGGGTCGTACTTCACCGTTCCACTTACACCGTTAATCTTGGAAAGGTCGTTGCAGTTGGCAGAAGTTACCTTTGTGCCTGCAATTGTAAGGGCGTACTCGGTTTGTGCGTGCATTGTGGTAGGCAGTGCAAACATTGCAACAAGCAATGCAGCGATGGTTAGATACACGTTTTTAAATAGATTTGTTTTCACTGTTTTTAGTATCTCCCTATTGAAACTCCTTTTTATGGAGCAACGCCGTGTCGGAGATGCGGGCGTTTAGTAAGTTAAATAAATATACAATTCGTATTTTAATAGTTGTTGCTTTAAATGCGACTGCAAAATTAGTAATTTAATTTTTAATTCGAAAATATTTTATAATGTTTTTTTACTTCTTTTCAATTAGATTTTACGGTGGTATGATTTGTTGCGCTTATATATTGCAGGTACTGCCTTTGCGGACGGCTTTCACCTTATTATATATTAGAAACAGAAGTGTAATGAACTGCGCCCTACCCTTGCTG
>ERZ772940.1031-NODE-1031-length-10215-cov-2.50148_pt1 | contig 10215 bp, 10 predicted proteins | sample MGYA00511682_ERZ772940 | MGnify/ENA primary metagenome ERZ772940 (study PRJEB29015, sample SAMEA2737922) | human oral metagenome | biome: human oral; feature: human-associated habitat; material: dental | place: China | collected 2031 ... | reverse complement strand
CGCTTGCCCTACCAGATAGCGTTGATTTTTATGCAGCTGCTCGTTTTTTCCCGGATTATCGCTGATGATGATCAGTTTTATCCGGTCGGAGGCTTGTACTTCATCCAAGCTATGGTTATACACGATGGGCGTTTCCTGTGGGTAGGCAGGGGTTTTATTTTCCACTGCGGCCGCTTGCTGTAACAAATGCAGCGCCCCCCGCCCTGCCGATTTTTCTACGGATGACACCGCTTCATCGGGAACCGAATACTCATAGCCGCAACGGTTAAGCCATTGTCGGCACATTGTTTTAAAATCGGTTCTAAATTCGCAAAAGGACTGCCATGCACTGTCGATCATCGGTTTATTTCTTTATCTGAGAGAAAATTTTTCTGAACACATTGCTGCTCAATTTTTTCTTGAGGAATCCCAGCTTGGTTTCGGAAATGACAATAGCAATAAAAATGAAAGCGCACCCGATTAAAAGCGAAGCCGTTACCTCCTCATGCCAGAATGCGATAGCAAGGATAATACCGAATACCGATTCCAGGGAGAATATGAGTGCAGCTGTCGATGCGATAACTTCTCGCTGACCGATCGCCTGCAGTATATTAGTCAACGACATACAGATAACGCCTAAATACAAAGCAGCAAAGATAGAATGTCCGTTCCAGACGATTTTAGCATTGTCCTCAAAAAAATAGGTATAGAGACCTGCATACACGGATCCGAAAAAAAGATTTCCGATAGTGAGCAAAATCGGATCCATGGTATCGACATACCGTCCGAGATACACGAGGTATGCACCGAAAACCACACTGCCTATCAAAGCGAGGAAATCACCGAAATTTAAACCGACATCGGAAGTTTTTAAGAGATCCGGCATCGAAATAAAGCTGATACCGACCAGACAGACAACAGCAGCGATAACGTGGTAAATATTCGGCTTCCTTTTCCATACAAACCAAGCAATAAACGGAGTAATAACACAATAAGTCGCAACCAAAAAGCCGCACCGTCCCGGGGGGCACCCTGCGGCAATGGAAAGGTTTTGCATCAAATACCCAATGGTCATCAAAAAGCCGAGGAAAGCACAAACGGTAACATATGAGCGGGACAAGTTTTTTAACCGCTTAACAAAAACCAGCATCAACACCCCTCCTCCGATGGCGCACCGTAGAAAGACCAAAAAAGCAGGAGGAAAATAACTGCTCGTACTGCTGATAGCGACAAAGGTAGTCCCCCAAAACATTGCCGCAACTAAGAGCGCAACATGCGCGCCGATTTCTTTTTTCGTAAGTTTACTCATAGGTTAATCCAACCAATATACTTTATCGGGAGCTTGTTCTTGTAAAAAAATCTTCCGATACCGCTGCGAATGCTCCACTCGCACATCGTCGGGAAAATAAACATTGTGTAAAAACCATACGGTATCCAAAAGGTCTCCAAAGGAATCGGAGCAGGAGTATCGGTAGAATAGCGGAGCATCTTCAAGCAGCGCACGCATCGCAGGGTCATGGGTATGGTACGGATCAACGGCTTGTCGCAAATTACTCCGCAATCCTCCGTACCACGCATGCGTAATCGCCAACAAATTAAGCCGTTTATGGGTATCCATATAATACAGCTCGTACATACCGGCTATTGCAGGAACGGAAGTTGTTATCTTATATTTATCCGCGTGTGTTAAGGCTGTCCATGTCAGAGTATAATAGACATCGTTTTTGCCGTCCGCTTCTTTTATGATAATCGGTTTTAATTCAAGCATACTCTTTATTTACTATAGCATATTCCGCCGGAATTGACTAGCAAGCGCTGCCGCAGCCTATTACAATAATACCTGCACCGGCTTACGGCAACACGGGCAAATACCGGGGGTATATGTCGGGCGTATTCTTCTTCATTCCATCCACCGGTTTCAAATCGATACCGATACTGTTTAATACGCTTTTTTTCTTTTGCAAATATACGGCGCATCTACTTCGTTGCTCGTTCAGCGAAGTTTTAGAGCAAAAACACAGGCCGTTTTTTTATTTGACAGATGCGTAATTTGAAAGTATACTTTTTCTTATAGGATAATTTTTAGGAGGCCGTAATGGCAAAAGTTGAACTGAAAGGTATCGGCAAAATTTACGACGGAGGAGTCCGTGCAGTAGAGAACGCCAATATCGTTATCGAAGATCAGGAGTTTGTCGTATTTGTCGGACCGTCCGGCTGCGGTAAATCGACGACACTCCGCATGGTAGCCGGGCTTGAAGAAATCAGCGAAGGTGATCTCTATATAGACGGAGAACGCATGAACGACGTCCCGCCGAAAGACCGCAATATCGCAATGGTTTTCCAAAACTATGCGCTGTATCCGCACATGACTGTTTATGACAACATGGCATTCGGATTAAAGATACGCAAAGTCGATAAACAGGAAATCGAACGCCGCGTGCACGAAGCCGCTCGTATTCTCGATATTGAAAAACTGCTCGATCGTAAACCTAAGGCTCTTTCGGGAGGTCAACGCCAACGTGTTGCAGTAGGGCGCGCTATTGTCCGTAACCCCAAGGTATTCTTATTTGACGAACCGCTTTCCAACCTGGATGCAAAGCTCCGTGTTCAGATGCGCGCCGAAATTTCCGACTTGCACAACCGCTTAAAAGCAACGATGATTTATGTTACACACGATCAGGTTGAAGCGATGACGATGGGCGATAAAATCGTTGTTATGAAAGACGGGAAAGTGCAGCAAATAGGTTCGCCGCTCTATCTCTATAACCATCCGATAAATAAATTCGTAGCAGGCTTTATCGGATCACCGCCCATGAACTTCTTACATGTTAAAGTGATAGAAAAAGACGGCGGCATCGCTATCGATGAAGGTACCTTTGTATTGACGCCTACCGAAGAGCAACAAAAATATTTAAAGAAGTACGTCGATAAAAATGTATTTTTCGGTATTCGACCGGAAGATCTGCAGCTTGTCGCCGAAAGTGATACTGTTAAAAACATCATGAGGCTTAAAATTACCGTTAAAGAACCACTCGGAGCCGAAACACATCTCTATCTGTCATCAAAGAACCAGCAGGTTATTGCCCGTACGTTCAATACCGTTGAAGCGGGAATCGGTGAATCGCTTAACTTTGTTCCAAACATGGAAAAAGCGCGCTTCTTCGATACTGAAACGGAAGCAAATATCTGTGAGGACGTCCAAAAACAGTAGGCGAAAGATTTACAGAGCAAGCCTATCGGCCTGTTCTGTAAAGAGATGATTTATCAAGAGCTGTCCAAAAACTAAAAGCCTATCGGCTTTTTATATTAAGGAAGTCCGACAAACTATCCGAAACAACACCCCGGCGTGAGCATTGGGGTGTTGTTTCAAAAACCGGTTTCTGCATACCTCAAGACTAAATTCTTTTGGTTTACCTATTTTCTCCTAAACTTTTGAAATTCAATGCAATTCTTCAAACCCGTAGGCTTCTTCTTTCGTATTAAAGAAATAGTTATAGGATTTGGAAGCCTCTACCGTAATTTCCTGTTTGCTCGCACCGTAGGTCGTTGTAACAGAGCGGTAAAAGAAACCGGGACGAGTTTTTGAAAAAGACGATTCGACAATATGAGTTCCTGGAGTAACATAGAATCCGGTTGAAAGCTTTTCTCTAAAGTAGAACGGACGTTCCCCATCGACACTGCTGACAGTTATCTGCTGTGCTGCTTTTAGCAACATACCGGTTACCGAGCTTGCTTTGCCGATATATACTTTTGCAGCATCGGGATGTTCACTCAGCCAGTTTGTAACGCGCTGTTTATCCTTCTTTGTTTTAAAGATTGCGAATGCAAAATAAGCAAGCAGTCCTATCGGAAGAAGGATAAAATAATAGATATGTGAAAAGCTTGCATTACCAATGACGGTGTCCATGTGTTTTCTCCTTTACGGTTGTCAACTTAGCCGGTTCATCGGTATTGTCCGTGCTGAGTTTGGTTACGGAATCTCTATTGATTCCCAAATCATCCAATAACTTTATAAACTGCGTAATACCGATTAATTCGCAGTCAATCAGTTCTTCATTTTCTCCCTGCCGGGTAAGATAGAGCGAGCATTCCGTATCCCCGCCGGAACTAACGGTTTTTGCCCGTATAGCTGTAGCGGAAATCGAGTAAGTGTCGATTTTTTTACCCTTTTTTATTGTCAGTGTATCGCCGTCGGTTTCTATAACAATCATATTATCGATAATTACCAACCAAATATAGCCGGCGAAAGTTGCTAACGCTATCAACAGCAACAATACGGAACTTTTAATCCAAATTGATGCAATAAAAGTCACAAAGAGAGCTGCTCCCGCACCAAAAACAAGATTCACAAGCACTCTGTGCGGACGTGTCTTATAGACATTTCCCATTCTTTCCTCCTGAATTTCCGGAATTGAAGACACTATTATAATTAAGCCTATGATTTTGTCAATTAAATCACACCTTGTGTCACACCTTGCCAATATGCAACCACTGTGATAGTATGCCCTGTGTGATATGGTTTAAAAAGTACCTGTTTGCCTGTTTCGGCCTTTGTGTCGGCATTTTATTCTGTTCCTGCTCTTCCAGTCGACTTAGTTATCTTTATACCGATCTGCATGAGCATAGAAAAGAACAGAAAGCCTTAGTCACTTTATTGGAAAAAGAACAGGAAGTACAAATACGGTTTGCACTTATCGACAAAATTACCGGTTATTTACAAGCCGAGCATAAAATAAAATCTCTGACAGTGTTCCTGCAATCCGTTATTGACGCTGAACCGAACAATCCGTATAATGCCTATTTTCTGTTACGATTAGCAGCGGCATATCGAGAAGCTCAAGAAAACGCTATTGCCGCTCATTATTTTGAATACATCGTTCAAAATTATTCCGATATGCTGGTAAACGGACAATCGATTCACTTACTCTGCTTAAAAAATTTGATAGAACTTGCCGGTACCGGAGCAAAATCGATTGTTTATTATTCGCGGCTTTTGACCGATTTTTATAATGAGTTCGATCCTGCCCAAGCATATTTTATGCTCGCACAGGCATACGAAAAACAAGGGGAATGGCAGCTTGCAATCCAAGCGTATACACAGTTTTTAAATCTGCACCGGTTTGATGTTATTATTCCGGGAATTCCCGACAGCTACGGCTATGCGCGTAAGATTGTTGACTACAGTACCTCGACAAAAAGCTGGACGTTCAATACGCTTGACGATCTCGTAAAGACCATCAAGGCAGCAATCCGCGCGCGGGACTATGCGACCTTGGAACGGTGCCGATCAAAGGTTAACTTCTTCGCAATGTCGTGGAAGCAGGAGTTATCCGATACGCAGCAGCAACCTGATACGAATCTAAAGGATTTTATGTACGGCAGCGCCATCAGTATTGCCTCCGAGCTGGATCCGTCCTCCACCCCTTACGAAGCTTATTTAAGGACTTCCGGTTGGAACCAATACGTCCGTACATGGTACCTCTACTTTAGAAAAATTAATTTTCCTGCCGATCCGGCAATCCACGGCCGCTGGGAATGGGCAGGTATCTATTATGGAGAAAAAATTTGAGGATGCGCATACGTTTTACCGGTAAAAAACAGCTCGTCAACATATTTCGACGCAGTGCGGCATTGAGGTACGGTTGTTCGCATAAAGTGTTTGCAGTCGGCATCATAGCGGGAGCATTGTGTATCCGACCTATCTATGCAAGCACTCAACCGAAACCGATAGTCTCGGACACGGAAATATATTTGAATAAACAACTTCTGCAAAGCTTCCAAAGCAACGCGTTTTTGCACAGAGCCCTTGTCCCGCACGATCATCCGTTAATTGAAAAATTCCGCAAACAGTATATGTGTACCGACGGTTACAACTACCTTTCAAAGATAATGAAGCGTTCCGCTCCGTACCGAGATTTCATTATCAAGCTGTTGGAAACCGAAAATATGCCTGCCGAATTGCTGTTCCTGCCTGTCATTGAATCGGGTTTTTTTGAAACGGCCACATCGAAATCGGGAGCCGTCGGAATTTGGCAGTTTATGAGAAACAGTATCGGCGGATACAATATTCATATCGACGATTGGGTAGATGAACGACGCGATCCGTGGAAGGCAAGTATCGCTGCGGTAAAAAAGCTCAAATGGAACTACAGCCAATTCAATGACTGGCCGCTTGCACTCGCCGCCTATAACAGCGGAGTGGGTGCAATACGGGCTGCTATCAAAAAAGCGGGAAAGGCGGACTACTGGTATCTCGCAGAACACGGTTACTTAAAAAAAGAAACACTCTACTATGTGCCTAAATTCCTTGCCGTTGCGGAAATACTTTCCCGCAGCGAAGAATTGAACATCGATTGGGGGAATACAGAAGACCATCAGCCTACTTCCACCATCGAAATCAAACGGGCAATCGATGTGCGGCTGCTTGCGGAGGAGCTCGGCCTTGAATCCGAAGCGATTAGAAAGCTCAATCCTTCGCTCCGCTACTTTATCACACCGCCGAGTATTAAATATGAGTTGCGTCTCCCTTCGGCTTATACCGAAGCCGCACAAGCGGTACTCAGTCAATCGGACAAACTGCTGATAAAATACTATCAATACCGTATTAAATCGGGCGACACACTCTATGCACTGGCCAAGCACTACGGAGTCAGTATTCAAAGTATTGTGAACTACAACGAAGGGCTTAAACCGGAAACCTTGAAAATCGGAAAGACTATTTTAATCCCTGCGTTAAAATCCGTCGGAGCATACGCGGGGAAGGGGGCTGCACAAGCAGGAAATTTTGACGGCACGCATACCATCCAAAAAGGCGACACATTATGGTCACTTGCATTGAAATATTCGGTTTCCGTCGAACTGTTAGCTCAAAAGAATAATCTGACGGTAAACAGTGTCCTCAAGTTAGGGAATACCTTAAAAGTGCCGATACTGTAACGAGGACGTATTTATGAAACATTCACTCTCCCTTACCATTTTCGTTTTATTCGCTTCGGCATTCTGCTATAGCTATCCGTCGGGGATGGAGTCCCAAACAGTACAAAACTGGGAAACCGCCCAAATAGATTCAAAGATCACAATAGATTTAAATAAAAGCGGATTATATCTGCCGACCGATAGAAATGCAGCGATACGGCTTATTCAGCAAAATAGGTCTTCTTTGTTAAAGAATGCCTATCTTTCCATATTGGTAGACTCTTCTCATCGGCTCGGAAGCTACCTTGCAGAAGAAAAAATTTCTCTAACCGATATCAATACCGTCATCAATAACGGTAAAAGCACGGCGCCCGTTCTTTCTCAAGAATTGCAAACAGCCATTGTCTACCATCAAAATCCTTTGCAAGAGCTTGCCAATCTCTTTGTAAAACACAATGCGCCGTATACCCCTTCGTTTTTTCCCCTCGGTACAGCGAGTAAGGTATATACCGGTATTTTAATTGATGCCCGCGGTCAGCTGCCCGTACACGGTGAGTATTCAAGCGACCAGCTTAATCCCTGTTTATTCCCTAAAATATGGAATAAAAACATGAACTTGATCTACGAGAAGAATATCGTGGAGCCCAGTCGAGCAAAAAAACAGGGCATTGTCTTGTACACCGGTACCTTGGACGAAAGCATGTATCGGGACAGGATTGGTACGGAACCTTTGCGTATCATTGCACGAGGTGTGTTCGGCGATAACCGTACCGATCCGATTATCAGCAACGAGGATGCAGAACGGATACTTGCAAAAAGCGAAAATATCGACTTGCTGCGCCAAGGCAAGATCGTTATTGTGTGCGATAAGGATACCTTGCAGGTTTCTCCGGCGTATCCGCTCATGGATGAACAGTTCTACTTTATATACCGCGATATAGAAAAGTTATTCTTAGACCGTGAACCCGAAAACATCGCCCTTAAAGCACCTCAAAATGTTTTTAAAATTATCATGTATGATATTCGGTTTGTGGCGGATTCGCCTGAAATTCTCCCTGATGAAACAGGACGCCTTGACGTAATTGCGGAAGCACTTAAAAAAGTCGGACCGAATACACACTTCTTAATCGAAGGTCATACGGCAGACCTTAGCCGCCCTGAGGGTGAGCGTATCCTTTCCCTGCAGCGGGCTGATAAAATCGCCGAAGAACTTGCAAAACGAGGAATTGAAGCAAGTAGAATGCAAACAGCCGGCTACGGAGCAACCCGCCCCGCTGCACCGAATGACACCACCGAAAACAGGGCAAAAAACCGCCGCGTAGAAATTACTATTATGCGCGACTAACAATCGGGCATCTAAAAACTCATACTTTGGAGATCCATAATGCATTGGGCGCCTCTAAAAAATGAAGTTTTTAGAAGTTCTCTATTATTTATCAACCAAGGAGTTTGTAATATGAAGATAAAACATACTGTATATTTATGCTGTACCATTATGGCGCTTAGTCTTGCTTCGTGCATGACCGTCCCTAAGGAATCCGAAATACCGATTGATGCGACCGCGGCGGATTTAACACAAAAAGCACAGGAAGCGTTTGATGCCGGTAACTATCGCGCAGCTCGTGTCTATTACGAGACTATCCTGAAACGCTTTGCGGATGATGAGAATGCTTGCGTGGCCGCTCAATACGAAATTGCACACCTGCATATCAAACGACATCAGTGGAACGATGCTTACGCCATACTCGAAAAGATTATCGCCCAATATGAAGGGCCGATGGCAATGCATTTACCGCCCGACTACTATAAGCTCGCAAAAATCGACTATGCCCGCGCTGCAGAAAAGCTCCACATTAAGGAAAAGCAGTAGCCTTTACCGATTTTTACTATGATGCTAAACGGCATAGACCGGATTCGCGACTTCGATTCTCTTTTTAAAGAGAAAAAACTTGGCATCATCACCTCGCTGTCCGGTCTTTCTAAAGATTTTATCCCGTCATGGAAAATACTTGCCGAACGATATACGGTACGCGCCCTCTTTGCGCCGGAGCATGGGCTTTACGGTTGTGAAGATGCGGGCGCAGTGTGGGAAGGTGAAAAAAGCTCCGTTTCCGGTATTCCGCTCTACAGCCTCTACCGGCACGACGGGCAGGATTTTAAACCCGCAATGCTCACCGATATCGACGCCTTGGTTTACGACATTCAAGATGTCGGCATCCGGTTTTATACCTACATTTCTACATTAATACTTGCACTGAGGGCGGCCTCAGCACACGGAAAAACCGTTATCGTACTTGACCGGCCTAATCCGCTCGGCGGCGTTAAAACGGAAGGCAACATCGTAAAAAAAGAGTTTGAAAGTTTTGTCGGCATGTACCCGCTTTGTATCCGCTACGGTTTAACCGTCGGGGAACTTGCTCGGCTGGTACACACGGAAGAACAGCTGAGCTGCACGCTGCACATTGTGCCGATGGAACACTGGCACCGCGATATGCTTTTTACCGAAACCGGCCGCGTGTGGATACCGCCCTCCCCCAACCTGCCGCACTTTGACAATACGCTCGCCTATCCGGGCACTGCACTGTTTGAAGGAACCGATGTATCGGAAGGCAGAGGTACGGCAAATCCGTTTACCCTTATCGGCGCTCCGTACATAGAGGCGGAAAAACTTGCCGATACGATGAATGCGGCAGGGCTGCGCGGCGTACATTTTTTGCCCGCCCGTTTTACCCCTTCCGCCTCCAAATATGCAGGCGTGCCATGCCGCGGCGTACAGCTTTTTATCACCGACTACAAAGCCTTCGAACCGGTTAAAACGGGCGTAACGCTCTTGTTTGCCGTTAAAACCGCCTACCCCGATAATTTCCGATTCTTACCCGCTCCGAAAGGAAACCTTTCGGCTTCGATAGACCGGCTCGGCGGAGACAGTCTATTGAGGACAGCCTCTTCCGCAGCCGAAGTGTACACCATATTTGAAAAAGAAGCGGAAGTTTTTTACCGGCGTATCAGACCGTTTTTTATCTACTCGTAGGAGGGAACAGCTATGAACAGCACCACGTTAACCGAACATATCGGACAAATGTTTGCCTGCGGTTTTCCGGGAACGGAGATACCGAAAGACTTTATCGCATTGGTAAAAAAATACAAGGTCGGCAATGTCATCCTCTTTAAGCATAACATTACAAGCCTTGCACAACTCAAAAAGCTCTGCGCGGACATACAAACCCTGATTACCGCTGAAACCGGACACCCGGCCTTCATCACAATTGACCAAGAAGGAGGCGCTGTTTCACGGCTTACCGAAGACTACTATAATGTACC
>ERZ772940.1029-NODE-1029-length-10237-cov-2.81782_pt1 | contig 10237 bp, 7 predicted proteins | sample MGYA00511682_ERZ772940 | MGnify/ENA primary metagenome ERZ772940 (study PRJEB29015, sample SAMEA2737922) | human oral metagenome | biome: human oral; feature: human-associated habitat; material: dental | place: China | collected 2031 ... | reverse complement strand
GCACCATCGGCCTGAGGGGAGATGGCCAGACGGCTGAGAGCGCAGTCCGGGTCCGATGCGGCCAGGCTGTGGGTATTGGTTGGTGCGCGTGCCGCCACTGGCATCCGCGATGCCTGGCGCTCGGTCAGCAGCCGGGGATAGGCGTCGTGCAACAGACCTTCCAGGGGCCGGATGGCAGATGGCGTGCAGGCGGGGCGCGCCGCCATGGTACGGACGGCGCGGGCGTGGCTGTCGCGGGCATATTCATCCTGCTGATGGCGCGTGAACCCGTGGCGGGCCGCGTAGTCGGCAGCGGCCTGCAGTGGATCGGGATCACGTTCCGGCCACGGGGTGAAGGCGGGGCGTTCGTAGGGAATGGCAGCCTGGGTGGCGTCCATCGGCCGGTGCTGGCGGATGGGGGATCGGGTCCAGGCTTCGGCACCACCGGCGATGACGACGTCGGACTGGCCCGACAGGATGCGTGCAGCTGCCAGGTTGATTGCATCCAGCCCCGAGCAGCACTGGGTGTCCACCGAGAAGGTGGCGCAGCGCTGTGGCAGGCCGGCTGCCAGTGCCGTCATGCGTGCAGGGTTTCCGCCAGCGCCCAGCGCATTGCCCAGGATCAGGGTGTCCACCGCCTCTGGCGGCAGCCCGACCGTTTGCAGCAGATGCAGCACCAGGGGCGCGGCCAGCGTGTGTGGTGTGTGATGGCGCAGCGCGCCATGACGCGGTGCGACCGGGGTACGGCACCCGGCCAGGAGCGGAACGGGCAGAGGGGACAGCATCAGGGGTGAGTCTGGGCGGCGTTTTCCAGCGCCTGGCGGAGGGCGGCCAGATCGGTCTTGCCGCTGGCGGTCATCGGCCATTCGCCCTGCCAGCGCCACCAGTGGCGGGGCACCTTGTAGGACTCCAGTGCCTGATGGCACCAGGCCACCAGGTCGGCGGGGGCAGGCGTCATGGACACGAGTGCAGGTGCTTCGGCCTCGGCGCTGCCGGTCATGGAAGGGGCGTGGCTGCCGTTTTCGGACGGACGCATCAGCACTGCGTGCACCACCTGACCGCGCTGCGGATCAGGCAGGCCCAGCACCGCGGCCTGGGCGATGTCCGGATGGGCCATCAGACGGGCCTCGACCTCTTCGGGGAACAGGTTCCGGGCCTGGGTGACGATCATGCGGTTCTCGCGCCCCACCAGATACAGGTTGCCCTGGGCATCCTGCCACCCGATGTCTCGCACGGTCAGCCATTCGCCCACGCGGCGGGCAGCCGTGGCATCCTGGCCGTTCACGTAGTCGATGAACAGCATGGGGCTGCGGATCCAGATGAGGCCGGGCTGGGGGCGGGTTGTGGGATCGGCGTGATCCTCCTGTGTGGGGGGCGATGCCTTGTCGGAGGGGGTGGACGAGGTGGGGAACGAAGCAGGCGATGGGGTGGAAGATGAGGGAAAACCGGCGAGTGACGAGAAGGGCGAAACCTGGAGCGAAACGGTGGCTGGAGCTGCGGGTGAAGCTGCGGGTGATGGGAGTGGCGTGGAACCGCCTGTTCCATGGGGGCCGTTGCCTGAGCCGGATGCCGGGGGCAGGGTGTCGGCCGCTCCGATGTGGACCTGCACGTTGCCGAAAGGGCGGCCGACCGCCTGGGGCGGCGCGTCGGGTGTGGCCTGCATCCAGCTCACGTAGCTGGTTTCTGAGGCGCCATAGAAGGTGATGATGCGTGCCTGTGGAAACAGCGCCTGAAGCGGCGCGGTGTTCTCATGGGCCCAGCGTGCGCCGCTGATCAGCAGCAGCTTCAGCTGCGGGATGGGGCCGATCCGACGCCGGCGTGCGGCCGTCAGCAGCATCAGCAGCTGGCTGGGCACGCTGACCATGACCGGGCAGCTGCCGTCGGCCAGCGTGGCCAGGGTTCGGCCGGCCGAGAAGCGGCTCTGCAGCGAGGCGCCGCCACCGCTCCAGAGTCCCAGCAGTGCGCCGAACAGGAAGAGCGAGTGCGACATCCGCCCCGGGGCCAGCACGCGGCCGCCGGCCACCGGGCCGAAGGTCTGCAGGGTGATGCGAAAGGTCTCTGCCCACGAACGATGGTGACGCCGGAAACCCTTGGGCAGGCCCGTGCTGCCGGAGGTGAAGCCGATGTAGAAGGGCGTTTCCGGCGTGGGAGGCGGGTTGGGGTCTGTGGACTGGTCGCCCATGTCACGCAGCGCCGCTTCCATGCGGGCATGGACCTCGGCAGGCCAGTCCGGATCGGCCACGGCCGCGCAGCGCCCGGTACGGATGACGGCCAGGAAATCGATCAGCAGCGCCAGCGGATCGGCGGTCCTGGTGAGCAGCACGTTGCTGCCGAGGACGCGGCCGGTGGGCGCCGCGCCCCGTTCTTTGACGGCCGCCAGAAGCTGGCCGAAATCCAGCTGCCGGGCATGGCTGCCATGGGCATCCTGGATGATGGCCGGCCGATTGGGATGTTCACGGGCCCAGCGCAGCAGCGGGCCATGGACCAGATCGGCAGGATCGGCGGGGAAGGTCTTGTTCAACGGCGCGTGGCGCGGCTCTCGCTGCCCGGGAAGGGCCAGTCGGGCAGCGCGCGCGCGACGGTGTGGACGATGAGGGCGCACAGCAACGCCTTGATGGTGTCGCCGGGCACGAAGGCCAGGTCTGCCAGGAAGGCCTTGTCAAAGGTCATGTCGGCGAAGATGGTCAGGCCGATGATGCCCGTGAGGTGCAGGAACACGAGCCCGCCAGCCATGGAGGCGATGAAGGCGTTGGCGGCCAACCGTCCGGCGGTACGGGCATGCGGCAGCATCAGCATCATCCAGCCGGTGACGAAAGCTGCTGGCGCAAAGCCGTACAGGTAGCCGGCTGACGGCGACATGAACGGGGCCAGACCGCCTCGGCCACCGGAGAGCACCGGCAGGCCCAGTGCAGCGGCCACGACGAACAGCAGCACTGCCTGAAACCCGCGCCAGGGGCCCAGCAGGCAGCCGGCCAGCATGATGCCCAGCGTCTGGGCGGTGATGGGAACGCCGAAGGGCAGGTCGATCTTGGGAATGAGGCCCAGTACCGCCAGCAGGGCGGCAAAGAGGGCGACTTGCGAGATGTGCTGCGCACTCTGGCGCGACAGGGTTCGGTCCATGAATGAGGAAATCTCTGTCAGAAAAGGAACGGGGCGCAGATGCCGACGGTGATGATCTGGCGGACCGCCTTCGGTCTGCGCCGTCTGGAATGGGTGTCATTCTACGGTTGCTGCACATTCTACGGTCGCCGGGAATCAGGGTTTTGCCGGATGCGGACCTGCGAGGGCTCCTTCATGCCTGTGGGCGATTCCATTGTCGGGCTCTCCGGGTACGCCTGCTGTGTTTGCCTGTCGGCAACGGTCCACTCAACAGCCTGCCCCTCCGGCTGACCCGGCGTTGCCTGTATCGACAGGCCCGTGCGAGGGACGACCGATGGTATGAGTGCGACATGGACAGGAGCGGCACGAACTCTCGACTACCATGGGTATAGAATCAAATTGTCAATTAATGTCATAGAACGGGCGGCAACGGATACCCCGCATTCAGGAGCGATCATGTTGAGCACATTGATGGAACAGATAGGCATCCATCCATTCTGGGCACAGCTGCTGCTGTTGCTGGTCATCATCTACTTCGGCATTCGTTTTGGCGGGGTAGCGCTGGGCCTGCTGGGTGGGCTGGGCATCACGCTGCTGGCCTTCCTGTTCGGCGTGGCACCCGGCAAGCCGCCCATTGATGTCATCCTGATCATCATCGCGGTGGTCACGACCTCGGCCACGCTGGAAGCCACCGGGGCGCTGAACCTGATCGTGCGGCTGGCCGAGAAGCTGCTGCGCCGCCATCCTGAGCGGGTCACCTACCTGGCGCCGATCTGCACATTCTCCCTGACGATGCTGGTAGGGACCGGCCATGCGGTCTACCCGCTCTTGCCGGTGATCTATGACGTGGCGTATTCCAAGGGGATCCGCCCCGAGCGCCCGATGGCGATTGCCTCGGTCGCTAGCCAGATGGGCATCACCGCCAGCCCGGTATCGGCCGCACTGGCCACGGTGGTGGCCATCGCCGCCACCCACCATGTGGCGATCTCGGTGCCCCAAGTGCTGTGCGTGACGGTGCCTTCGTGCATCATCGGCATGCTGGTGGCCGCCACCTGGAGCCTGAAGCGAGGCAAGGATCTGGCCGACGATCCGGATTTCCAGGCCCGGATGCAGGATCCCAAGATGCGTGAGTACATCGAGGGGGGCAGCCATTCGGTGCTGGGCGAGGCGGTGAGTTCGCAGGCGCGCAGTGCGCTGACGATCTTCCTGCTGGGCATCGTGGCCATCGTCTGCCTGGCTTCGGTGGCGCAGCCGCTGCTGCCGCTGGATGCCAAGGGACAGCCGCTGACGATGGTGCCGGTGATCCAGTTCGTCATGCTGGCGGCCGGTGCGCTCATCCTGTTTGCCACGGGCGTCAAGCCCAAGGCCATCTCGGATTCCAAGGTCTTCAATGCCGGCATGATCGCGGTGGTGATGATCATGGGTATTGCCTGGATGAGCGATACCGTCATCTCGGGCAACAAGGGCTACATCACGGACCTGCTCAAGGCCGAGGTGGAACGCCATCCGTGGACCTTCGCCTTGGCCATGTTCACCTTCTCGGCCTTCCTGAAGTCCCAGGCGGCCACGCTGACGGTGATGCTGCCGCTGGGCTTTGCGCTGGGGCTTTCACCGGCCACGCTGCTGGGATCGGTGCCGGCCAGCTATGCGTACTTCTTCTTCTGCTTCTACCCGAGTGACCTGGCGACGATCAACTTCGACCGTACCGGCACCACGCACATCGGCAAGTACATCCTGAATCACAGCTTCATGATGCCAGGCCTGATTGGCGTGGGGGTGGCCACGGTGGTGGCGATGCTGATCGCGCAGGTGGTGGTGTGAGACAGGGGCTGGCGGTCCTGGTGGAAAGCCCACGGCCTGTGAGCGTCAGCCGCGCAGTTTCTGCAGGAACGGATTGTGGGCGATTTCCCACAGGAAGCCGTCCGGGTCCGCGATATAGCCGCTGTAGCCGCCCCAGAACACTTTCTGTGGCGGTTTGACGATGGTGACGCCGTGGTCGCGAAAGCGAGCAAAGAGCGCATCGACCTCGGCGGTGGTGGCCAGGTTGTGAGCCATCGAGAAGCCGGGAAAGCCGCCCGGCATCGTGACAGGGCTGTCATGGCAGGCATCCTTGGCCAGCGCATCACGCTGGAACAGTGCCAGTATCAGCGCGCCGCCTGTCTGGAAGAAGGCGATGTGCTCATTGCTTTCGGCGCTTTCCTGCCAGCCGAAGACTTCCTGGTAGAAACGGCGTGATCGGCCAACGTCCGCAACGCCAAGGGTGATGTAGTTGATGTGCTGGTCCATGATGAGATCGAACGGGGTCGGAGCGTGGTGGACGGAATCAGCCGCGGGGGTGAGGCGCTGGCTTCAGTCCCCCAGTCGCGCAAACAGTGCATCGGCCACGCGGCGGGTGGTCTGCAGCATCTGGATGGTGAGGGGGGCGATGAGGCGCCAGCCGCCGGGCCGGCCGGTGCGCAGGCGCCAGGCGTCGTCGAGCTTCTTCCATTGCACGAAGAAATGCTCGATGAAGCGCAACATCAGGCCCAGTTGCAGGGCCAGACGTTCGGGCGACAGGCCCACCAGGCGAAGCGGCTGCAGTAGCCATTCCAGCACGTCCAGCAGCGCGGCGGGACGGGTGGTGACGGTCAGCACTGCTCCCAGGCTGCAGGTGCAGGCCAGCCGCACGGTGGCGGACCAGGCCAGGTCCGGACGGCCCATCCACAGCTGAAAGAGCGCCACCAGGCCGGCGGCCACCAGCACCGAGAACATCAGGCGTCGGGCCGGACGGGTGGCGCGCCCCAGGCTCAGCCACAGGGCCAGCGCCAGGCCCGCGATGATGCCCAGGATCAGCGGGTCCTTCACCCAGAACAGCACCAGGCCCAGCAGTACCAGCAGGGCCAGCTTGAGGCCGGCTGGCACACGGTGCAGCCAGCTGGGGATGTCGCTATAGAGGCTACCCATGATGAGGCGCCGTGCCCTGGGCGGGGCGAGCGGTTTCAGCGGAGCGGGTGCCTTCAGCGAGGCGAGGGGCTTCTGCAGGGTGAGCGGCTTCAGCGATCAGCTGGCGCACGTGTGCTTCGTAGGCGGCGCAGACGTCCGGGCCGTTGCCGTCGGCACGGACCTGTCCCTGGTCCAGCCACAGCACGCGCGGGTAGGTGCGCACGTGGTCCAGCAGGTGGGTGGAGACGATGAGCTGGCGGTCGCTCCGGTTCAGGTCATGGGCCAGGCGGGCCTGGCCGGGCAGATCCAGGCTGGCATAGGGCTCGTCCAGCAGCAGGGTGGCGGGACCGGCCAGCAGCAGCGTCAGCCAGCAGACGTGCTGGCGCTGGCCCTGGCTCAGTGCCGAGATGGCACGTTGCGCCCAGTCGGACAGGCCACGCTGTGCCAGGAACTCGCGGGCCTTCTGCAGGGCCTCGCGCTTCTTCAGGCCGGGCAGGCCCAGGGCCAGCTCTTCTTCCACGGTGGGGAAGATGATCTGGTCGTCGGGGTTCTGGAACATCATGCCGATACGCTGGCTGCGCTTCATGCGCCCCTCGCGCTGATGGATGTCCAGGCCGTCGATATGGATGCTGCCCTGATCGGGGGCTTCCAGGCCGCACAGCAGGCGCAGCAGGCTGGTCTTGCCGGCGCCGTTGTTGCCGATGAGGCCGATGCGGTCCTCGGTCAGTTCCAGCTGAAGGCCGGCAAAGACGGGCGTGATGCCGCGCGTGAGGTGTACGTCCTGGAGGTGCAGGGTGGGCATGGGCAGATGACGGGGTCGGGTGACGGGCCGAAGCCGGCATGCGAGCCTGGGGGCACGCTTTCAGTAGGAAAACCGATGGATTCTGGCACGAAAGGGGGTGGGCGATGAGACCGTGACCAGTTCGGAACCCAGGTCGAGGGTGGTGGCGTGCAGCGGGGGGCGTTCGCCCTCGGCGGTGGGCAGGCGCACGTCCGGGTAATGGATGAGGACCTGTGGCAGCTGGTGCGCTTCCGGGTGATCGGTCAGGAGCGCGGGTGGAATCGGGTGGGGGCCGTGGTATTCGCGGCCGGAGAAATCACCGGGCTGGTGCGGTGAGGCGGGCTTGCGGACCGCCGTGGCCGGATCTTGCCGGTCGGGATGATGCCGCTGCAGGAAGGCAGTGAGTGTTTCTGCGTCGGGCAGCTGGCTGTCCAGGGTGTTGAGTGAGCCCATGCCGCTGATGCCCTCGCCCCAGGCCTTCAGCGTGGATTCCTTGCGGGTCCACATCAGCAGGAAGGCCAGTTCGCGCAGGGTGTCGGGCATGGCCAGAAGTCGCTGGGCCTCATGGGGGCGGGTGACGCGATGGACCAGCGAATCCAGCATCTTCACCTCGCGCCCCAGTACCTCCAGGTCGATGCCCAGTTCCTGGGGGCCCAGGGCCACCCAGGCGACGTGTTCGCTGTGGGTCAGGTTGAAGTGCAGGGGGCTTTGATGCGCCGGATCCAGGCTGGGCTTGCCTCTCGGGCTGCGCACGAAGCGCACATCGGCGGGGGAGACGTGCAGCTGGCGTGCCAGCAGGGCGCGCAGGCCGGCACGGGTGGCACGGTAGCGGCGTTGCAGGTGCTCGAAGCGGAAGCGCTCGGCGCGTGCGTGTTCGGACGCGGCGATCCAGTGGTCGGATTCGGAGGGGCGGGGCGCATCAAGGTCGATGCGCCAGCAATCGACGACAGGAAGGTTCGCGTCCGGCATGGCGGTATCAGGAAGGGATCGGGACTGATCTCCCGAGTTTACTGCCGTGTGCCTGGCCGTCTGCCTGCGGGGGAATCCGTGTTTCCCCTTATTTGGCGGCGGCCTTGATGCGCAGGATCTCGCGCACGAAGTCGTTCATGCGTCGGGCGAAGGCAGGGTCGTCCAGCCAGCCGATGAGGGCGAAGGTGTCGGGCTTGCCACCGTCGTCGGCTTCCACTCGCTCGCCCTGGTAGTGCTGGAAGAAGATGGCCTTGCCGCCGCGGATCTTGCCCCGATGCAGCACGGCAATGCGGCCGTTTTCATCCTGGGCGAAGACACCGGAAATGGCGCGGCTGATGCCCTGGACGGGAAAGTTGATCTCCGCGGCCAGCGAGACTTTCTTGCCGGCCACCGGCGTGTCGGTGCCGAAGCCGTTGAAGTGCTTTGTGTCCTGTGACTGGCCGGCGAACCAGAGGCCCAACGTGTCGTCGTAGGCCACATCGGTCTCGAAGCCGCCGCCGGCGCCACCGACGGTGCAGGCAATGCGCTGGGGCAGCGCGGTCTGCAGCTGATGGACGAGGGTTTGCTGGGCGTTGCTGATGTCGGCGGCATTGCTGATGACGGTCAACATGTCGGTCAGGTCTCCTGGTGGGGTCGGGATGATGGATGTCATCTTAGCCGATGGTGGGGTTTCATCGGTCAGGCCGGTCCTCGGGCGGCGGGTTCCTGGTCATCGGAACTGCCTGGCCATGGTCCTGTCATCCGGGCTTCGGTGCTCCCCAAAAAGGAGAAGGGGCGGTCCGATGAAGGTGTCGGACCGCCCCTGTCGGGCGCCTTTCAGGGTGCTCTCAAAGTGCTTCGGATCAGTGCCGCTTGCGCAGACCGCCCAGCATGCCGGCGATGTCCGCCTCGGGCGCGGGGCCGGACTGGGCCTCTTCGTAGGCGTGGGCCACCTGGGCCAGCGTCTCGAAGACGAAGCGGCGCGGGTTGACGCGACGGCCGGTGAGCACCTCCATGCGGGCGATGGCCTGCATCACCAGCATCGAATGGCCGCCCAGGTCGAAGAAGTTGTCATCGGGCCGGATGTCATCGGTGCCCAGCAGGTCGGCCCAGACACCGGTCAGCGTGGCTTCCATCGAACCCGCATCTTCGGCAGGCAGAGGGGCTTCGGCCGTGGCCGCGCCATCTGCGGCGGCATCCGGGGACGGGGCAGCCTGGGTCTGTACGCCGTTACCTTGCTCGGTGGCAGATGCCGAAGCGGTCGCAGGCATGGTTGCCGGCGTGTCGGCGGCTGCCGAAGCCTGGGCAGCCGCGATCACTTCACGAGCGGCTGCGTGCCCGGTACCGATTCCTTCCCGGGCCGGAACGGCTCCCGAGGGGGGCGTGCGGGCCGCCACTTTCTCGATGCCGATCTCTTCACCGAAGCCGGGCTGGTGCGTTGGTGCGGCCGACGAAGGCTGGGCTGAACCCGCCTGCAGCGCAGCCGCCGGCGTGGACGACGGGGCGGTGATGGGATGGTCGACCCCACAGAGCACGGCCGTCGGAATGTGCGTGAGCATGTCGGCCAGCGGGGTGTCGGGCGCGCTGTCCAGCCAGCAGGTCAGCAGCAGCTGGTAGGCCTCGGCGATCCGGCGCACACGCAATGCGTCGAAGATGTCGGTGTTGTACTGCAGACCGCCCACCAGGTGGTTGCCATTGGCCAGGAACCACAGGCCCAGGTCCTCGGCGGTGCCGGGCTGTAGCACGTAAAGCGGCTTGTCGTGCAGGTTGCCCCACTTCAGCTGGCGTGCCGTGGCTTCCTGGAAGGAGAAGAAGGCCTGCCAGAGCGGGGGGCGGGACTCGTCGCGGGACGGGCCCATGGCCTGCAGGATGCGGTCGGCCGGCACGTCGCTGTTTCCGAAGGCGGTCACGACGGTCTGGCGGACCTGTTCGAGCAGCTGGCTGATGGTGCGCGGAGCGTGCTCACGGACGCCGGCGCCGGCGGCCATGCCGGCAGGCGTGGCGGTGTCCGGGTTGGCGTGGGCCGCTGCATGGGACGAGTCCTGATCGTTGCCGAAGTGGAAGGTGAGCGGCAGGGCGTTGACGAAGAAGCCCATCACCTGTTCCAGCTCGGGCAGCTCGCGGCCGCGCACGGGGGTGCCGATGCGCAGCGTGGGCTGGCGCGACAGGCCGTGCAGGAGCAGTGCCCAGACGGCCAGCAGCGTCATGAACGGCGTGGTGTGCTGCTGGCGGGCGTGCTCGCGCAGCCGGGCCACCAGGGGCTCGGGCAGGTACAGCCATTCGGTGCTGCCCAGGCCGCTCATGCGGGCCGGGCGCTTGCGGTCGGCCGGAATGTCCAGGGGTGGCAGTTTCGGATCGATGATCGATAGCCAGTGGTCAACCTGTTTCTGCAGCGTGTCGCTCTTCAGGAACTGGTGGTGCCAGCCGGCGAAATCGCCGTAATCGATGGCCAGCGGTGGCAGCGGATCGGCGGCGCCGGGCTTCTCAATCTGGTGCGCATACAGGGCC
>ERZ772940.1027-NODE-1027-length-10270-cov-6.05991_pt1 | contig 10270 bp, 8 predicted proteins | sample MGYA00511682_ERZ772940 | MGnify/ENA primary metagenome ERZ772940 (study PRJEB29015, sample SAMEA2737922) | human oral metagenome | biome: human oral; feature: human-associated habitat; material: dental | place: China | collected 2031 ... | reverse complement strand
CACGGGGTGGACCTTCACTCGCTCAATCCGAAACAACGCTGAGAAGCACATCATCCCCCTTGACCTGCTCAAAAAGGAACAAGAGCAACTAACCAGCAGCATCCTTGCCATCCAGCGCGAACTAGACGGCTACACGGCCGACGCTGCTCTGGTGGAGCAGCACCTCACCCAGGCGCTGGACCTGTTGGAGGACTGCCAGCGGCTGTACTTGGCGGTGCCGAATCGCCTAAAGAAGCTGCTGAATCAAGTGTTCTTCGAGCGCATCCTCGTCAATCCAGCGGTGGATGAAGATGGCCGTCCCATCATCCCACCACCAGCGCTGCAGACGAGTCTGAAGGCGAGGCAACGAGGTGGAGCTGGTAGAACTAAGGCTGGCGAGAAGATGACCGCTGCGCAGGGTGGTGAGAAGACAGCGGAGAGCGCGACCTCTTCTCGCGGTGAGGGTGCTGGCGGTCAGTCGGGCGGCTCGGCATCTCAGGGTGGCCACGATGAAGCGCAGCCAGGCCCGGCGCATACGGTGCACCGCAGCACCATCTCTATCATCGACCCAGCCAGCCACACCACCGTCACCAGGGAGCTGGCTTCACCCTTCGACCAGCTCGGCAGCCAGCAGCTACGGCGGGCAACGCAGCAAGCGGTGATGGGCGCAGCACCCACAACAAGAACGCCCGTCCACAATGTGGACGGGCGTCGTCGATGCAATTCAGGTGATAATTCAACCTCTACCCCTGTTACTCAGGCCAAGGGTTCGTATACGGAGCTTGTGGTGGCCCTCCTTACCTCTGTCACCAAGAACTGGCAGACACTACTGGAGTTCGCCAGGACGTTGCCGCCCGAGGGCGAAGTCCCCACCACTACTGCCACCGACGACGGAAGAGTCCCCACAGCCGCAGCCCCGCTAGCCACCGACGACGGAACCACTACGACCACCATAGCCACTCCCCCGTCTCAGCGCCTGCGCCAGCATCACACCCGCCTGACGCCAGCGCAGAAGGATGAGGTGGTCGTGCTCTACCAGCAGGGCGTGCCGGTGCGCGAGATCTGCCAGCGCTATGGCATCAGCAGGCAACAGGTCAGCGACCTCCGCAACGCCCGCGGTATCCCCCGTCGGCCGCGTGGCCTGAGTGATGAGCAGAAGCGCCAGGCCGAGCAGCACTACCTCGCTGGCCAGTCCTGCGCCGCCATCGGCCGCCAGTTTGGCGTGCATGCCGAGACCGTCCGCCGCTACCTCCACACCGCCGGCATCGCCCTACGTCCCAGGCCCGGTGCCGCATGAGCAGCATGCACACAACAGGCGTCAGCACCAGCCAGAACGCCACCGGTAGACGACGCGCTCATTGTCAGCGACAGCGTCGGCCAGCCAACCGCCCCACTCACCTCTCGTCATCGATATACCACCCCAACACCCGCACCAGCCGCCGAGCACTCTCCAGGCTGATGTCCAGGCCGCGAGAGCCGTCGCCGATGTAGAGCCAGGTGTCGTCGCCAGTGCGGTATTGGTAGCGCACTAGGGTGAGTTCGGTGGCGGTGGGGTGATGCTGGATGGAGCCAGTGCCATCGGTGATGCGCTCTAGGGCGATGCAAGGCATGAGGGCTGAGGTGGCTTCGTGGACGTGGTCGTCTGCTGTGTCTGGTGTATCGGCGTTGTAGCCGATACACCAGGCCGGGCAGGCGGTGGTTGGAGGTGTGTTGTTCTCCTCGGCTTGGTCTGCTGGTGCTGCCATTAGTCTCCCCTTCCTCGGCCGTTGGTGTGTGGTGGAGCTGTCAGGGGGAGAGTGAAGCGGAGAGACGGACCAGATGGAAGGTGGGAGGGCTGAGGGAGAACGAGGAAATAAGCTAGACCACACCTGCGACATATTGACGGATCGGTTTCTTCAAATAAGGGGCGGGTCGGACTCAAACCGACCATGCCAACATCTGACGGCCTCACCTGTGAGTTACCCGTCAGCTTTCATACGCTATTGCGTGACGGCGATTCAACGCCGCTTCGCCCCTCAATATGAAGATTAGCAGACTTGTGGGACAAATACAAACTGCTCGCCCCACAAGTCTGCCAATTACTCGCACCTAGTGCTCCGTTATCCTCTTCGTCTTATGGTCGGTGGAATGATCCTTTTTCGTCCCAGGATTGTCCCACGATCGATGCCAGCCTTCACCGTATACAGTGACATGTTCGTCAGCACCTATAGTACCGTAGGCATTCTTGTTTCCATTAATCGACATCCCTATCGGCGACTTCCCATTGCTGCCGCGCTGGTAGATCGTTCCCTCCACAGGCTTGTCCGCCATCTGCCTACCCTCTCTGCTAGCTGCTTCGACGATCTTCATATTCTGAAGATAAAATTATTGTACTCTCCACCAACACAAAGTAAATAAACCCAGCGAACTGTAATAAACTCGTTACACACAGCCGACATAGTCCCACATCGGTAGACCACTCAATAGTGTAAATCTCTACAAAGCTATTAGTGGCGCCACGAATGAGAGCAAAAATATAGCCACACCGTAAGATCATGGTTCACGCTGATATCAGCACACTACTCACCTTCCACAATTCTAATCCACTCCGTCACGCCCGCCGCTTTATCGTGCACGGATATCACCTTCCCGCTCCGACTACCTGGATATACATCCACGCGACGCGTCGATCCATTTGCGAACGTATGGGTGAGGGTGAAGCCGTCTTTTAGCTGTTCGCGAGTAACCTCGTACGTCTTCGAGATCGCATGCGTTCCGATCTTCGATCTACTGCGATCGCGGCGCTCTATCCTCGGATCTTTAATCCCGTGCCCTTCAAGCAGCTTCCCAAGGAGCTTCCGGCAGCCGCCGCCCTTCTTTCCTGTGATCAGGTAGTTGTCGGTCGATAAATATACTCGGCGGTAATACGATCCCTTGACATCATTGTCAAGTCTTCCTCGATTACTGCTCTGATGTCGAAGTCTCCTATCAAGAAGAAGGACGTGATCTTCTTTCATTAGAGACCACCCACCAGAAGTCTCAGTCCGTTTTTGAACAGGACCAAACCAATCGCAAAAATCACGATAATCAAAACAGGCAAGCTTCCCATTAGCGAGCAAACAATAAGATCGACGACTATGATGCGCGATCATGACTTCTGTTGTTGAACCTGAATAATTGTTCTTTTCTCTCCCCCGACTAAGTTCATCTTCCGATTCCTCAAGAAGAACCCAGTATCCAATATTCTCTGCGCAGTACAGAGGTTTTGGGCGGTCATCCCGATCAGGAGAAAATAAATTTTGGAAGAACTGAACTATCCCTCCTGAACTGCGGTCAAAATGATTTACCTCTGCTATCTTATTATCCAACTCGCGTTGCTTCTCGTCTGTGTATCCCATGGGCGAGATGTGGTGATCTCCAAGCAACTTCGCCACTTTCTGGGCATACGAGGTAACCCACGCCATATCGAGGGTGGAAGCCTCGTAGTCTTTGGCTACCTGTTCCCAATCTACTTTTGTCAAGATTTACTCCACATCAATACGGATCAGTTCAACTTTGCCGCTTACGCCATCGTAGGCCGGGATAACCTTACCTGGTTTGGTGCGCGGGGGAATCCGGACACTCGCCGATCGACCGTCTTCGAATGTATGCTCAATCCGGCAGCCCCGGCGCAGCTGCTCGGCAGTCAATACGTATCGTCTTGATTCTTCATTACTGCCACGTACCCGCGCGCTCCGAGCCTCGACTGATTTTCTCGCACGGGCCAGCAACTGGTTGAAGTACTTCTTGCAACCACCACCTTTTTCCGCGACAATCAGGTCGTTGTCTGTCGAGAGACTTTCCCACTCGCTGTGCCAATATTCTTCTGTCACTGTATTATACGGCTCATCTACTTCTCCGGACCGCACTTCATGGTCAAGCAGTAAAATTTCTTCCTCACTCATCCACTCCCATCTACCTGATGCGGTGGCGTCAAAAACAATGTCCAAGTCCCGTCGCCGATGTTCACGAGCATCGAAGTACCAGAGGGATCCATCAGCAAGCAGTACGTACCTAGTCACGAAGTTGGCGTCAAGCGATTCAAGACGTGTTTTGTCGAGCCAGTCAATGTACTTGCGACGTTGCCCAGTAGTATGAGCCTTTGTCTCGACAAGTGTCCAATACCCAGTATGAGGAAGTTCGTCTGTCTTCGGAAGTATGTCGTCTGGTAGGCCAAACATCGTTCGAAGGAAATTTGGCCTGATCCTTGTGCGAGCACTTTCATTGTACTCGAGGCGATCATAATCGGCTTGCCGTTCCTCCACCTCACGCTGCGTTTCATCCACATAGCCGCTGTACGGGATACGGTGCTGCTTCAGGACAGCCGCCACGTTGCAGGCTATATCTTGTAGAGCGGATAGGTCAAGGGTGGATGAGTCGTAGTTGTCAACGGTTTGGGAATTATTTATTGCGCACACAATAACCTTCCTTACGAAGTCGCAAGCCGTTGACCTCAATAATACGATCAACATACTTAGCATCGATTTATGCTGTCGATCGAGAGGTGAGAGGAACTCCTGTCACACAAAACATCTCGATCCAGCCATCAAACAGCTAAAACAACTAATCGTGCACAATAACCCGTAACCTTTTCAACAGCATCTCCGCCACCCCAACTGAGGCAATCTGCTGCCACGAGCGGAAACCAACCGCTATGTTAAAGTCATCAATTAGTATTCCGTTAGTTCCAGGATAGTAGCGCCAATCACCATCCGCGGTAAGATGACGAAGATTCCCCAATAGCCGCGTCAAACCACCATACTTCATTATGTCTTTGATGGCCTGTACATACACCTCTTCTATTAGTTTTTGATTGTCGGAGCGAGCTTGTCGAACATAGCGCATGGTGCTACCCCACGTGCCGTTATGGAAAACGTTGTCACCACCAGGACAGTTATAACCATACTGATAGGCAAGTCGCATGCTGGCTGCCGCATGAACAGCAGTCATGATTTCATGCAGGAGGGGCGTTCGTTCATCATCCTTCGGGAGATCACCAGTTAACTCGACATCAAAGTCATCGAGAACTGGTTTGTCATCGTGGCGACTGATAGGCATTCGGTCTGTGCACTCTTGTAGGTGAATCACTGCTGACTCAGCAAGATCATGCCATGGCTGGCGATCCATTGCGCGTACCTGCTCAGCGAGCTCCGGAATTTTGAGAAACTGAGTGATCTTTCCTTTACGAGAATTTATTTCAGTGATTGCAGTTTCGATCGTCGCCTCAGAGATGTTGGTCGTCGTTGGGTGGAATATCGATTCAAGCCGCAGAGCTTCTCTATCCCTGAGGCTTATCTCGATTAACACTGTCCCCGTTCGACGATAAAGAATATCTGATAGAATATAGTCAACATATGGGAAGAGATGTGCCTGATCTGCCTGGCGATATATTCCGTGGACGACGAGATACCGATACAGATAACTGATATGGTAAGAGGGGCTATTTTTGACAAAGCATAATGTTTTCATGAAAATATAATAGCATGAAACGTGGAAGTGGGACAGTTTAACGATGTGTCCCAGATCATTGACTCCCTAATGTCGTGCTTGCCCTCCGTGTCGACTATGAAGATCGCGCCCTTTGGCGTCATGTTCTTTTCTCTTTACATTCTTCCTATTCCGCTGAAACTCTCCTCCTCGGCGTTTTGCATTGTTTCTATTGGAAACGCATTGCCGGCAATCGCACTCGTTTTTACGTTTCCCTGTCATCCTGCAAACACTACTTCCAACCATTATGGACCTCCTTTATTATGCGTCTGATTTGATTTAAAGGTTCATCGATTTAGTGTATTTACGCAGTCATACTTCCGCACCTCTCTCTGGCGATTGTGAATCAGCTTCCTGTAGTAGTAATATCGTTTTTTCCGCTAGTTTGTGGCTTGCGCCACGCTTAATATCGAACTCGAATAGACGTTCTCGTGCAAGCGCGCGCAAGAAAATTTCTCGGAACGATTCCCATATTGGAGTGACTGTGACAATACATGTTCCGTCCTCGTCTTCTCGAGATTCGAGGTGAATTGCTCCTTTGCCGCGCAACCCCATTATACGTGAAATGAAAATAGCGAATGTAGAATCATCCTCATCTGATTGTGGAGTTAGGTTGCCTCGCCGAAACGACTTGTAGATTGTGTATTCTACGTTACTAACGGAGAGCTTACTCATAGTGACTGTATGTGGTGCGCCGTCTGCCATGCCTGTTCCTCCTCCTGTAAGGAATCTGCAAGCCTTATAGGATTTAATGGCCATCATCCATGGAGAAAGCAAAGGGCTTCTTTGCTCCTCGCAGTTAAAAAATTAGTACGTTCGGTCGAGAGGCGCAATATTATATAACCGAGAACACACTACTCTGATGTTGTGGATAATCGACAATGCGTTTTCGTTTGTACAAGTTTTTAGGCTGTTGAGGGCTTGACATCGACGTGGCATGGGAGTATTTAGCCCCAACATTCATATTGTTGACGTAGCAACTCTTATAACTTAGAGGCCTGTGTTGACGGATCGTCGCCGCTCTCAAGACTTCAGCGACCCCTCTTCCTGAGACGCCCCGCCAGACGCCCCGCTCGACGCATCGCTGCACTCAACCATTCACACCTTTCGGCACTGTCTAGCGGTTTGGCGCTGCTTTGTGGCGGCGACTGATAGCCCCTACTGGGCTCCCTCCTCCACTGGCGGTGCTGGCTGCTGTTGCCATCGTCGGGCGTACCACTTCTCTGCTGAAGGACGGCTTAGCTCATCTCCGGTGTGAGGGTACAACTGATTGAAAGTTGTTCACAGCCACTGTGATTGCTTGCGTTTACCTAGATCGGAGACCGCTTGCCTTACCCTGTAAATGTAAATTAACCTCGTTGCCCGCGCCGTCTATAACACGCTCAATATTTCACTTCGACGGCATTGCAAAGATAAATCTTGAAATCTAACTGGGATGAAACACCTAGAATGGGGCTATATGTTTGGTCAAATTGCATCCGGTCTATGCAAATGACATGAGAATATGTATACTTACGCATATTGCTATGCTGCCATTAAATGATAATTACTCTTCGCGAAACTACATCGACAGTTGTGGTTTAGACGTTAACTTAACTGATTCTAAGTTAGCCTATCTCGAACATTCCGTAGTCTTGTCGCCTGCCGAGAAACTACATCTTCTTATGCTTTTTATGGGCATGCAATTTATCACTGACGTTGGTCTTCGCTCAGACGATTTACAAATGCATCAACTTGAGCTGGATCAACTAGGGTTACCATCTGTACAGGAGTCTTACGAAAGTGACTCTTGGATCTTGGTTGGCATGTCACAGTTGCTGCTGAAGTACTTGCAGCAGCAACGCTCTACATTAAGTGAAATAGAAGCTGGGATAATGTATGGCTACCCTGCGACAGCAACTCTAGCGTTCTCTGGCTTAATTCCGTCACGCACACGTAAACCCATATCACCTGCGATGTTTTTCATGGGAGGTATTTACTCGAAAGAATTTTGTGGCAACGAAATCAAATTCTATGAAGAGAAATGGGAGCGATTAACTGAGGTTAGTCATAAGATCACCATGGATGCAACAGAGTATTATAGAGCAATCATGAACTTGCGAAATTAAATGTGTCTCCGATTTAGGCTACCAACCAAAACGCAGCAACTGAGTCTGATGTGGTTGACCAACCATACCAGCAGCCTGTCTCGTATCTTCCACAATGCCGTCCGGCTGAGCAACGTACGCAGCGACAAGTGCAGGTTTCGGACACGGGCAGCGCAAATGAGACGGATGGCATGACAGACCCCCGAAGATGGTGCTTGACGTACTTAAAAACGATCTGATCGTACTTTTTTACGGAGCTTTTGTCAAGTTTTTATTCAGAACTTACTGTGCACAACACAGCGACTTTGGTTTATAGTCGTTGTTTATTTATGTTGCTGGACGCCCTGTGCAAGTAGCGGCGCGTAGCAGGCCGTTCCAGCCAGCGGCGCACCACGCTCGCGCCGTACTTCGCAGCCTCTCCTGTGTGCTCACCACCCCTGTACCCCTTCACTTCGCCCTACTTCGCACTGGACTTCTCGGGCATTCTGAGCGTCAATGGAAAGAGATGCTGGTCGTTGTGGCTGGTATGTCTGGACAAATGGGTAAGTGAAAGGAGGATTGAGTGTATGGAAGCAGGATCAATACAAGGTGGTGCAGCGGCAGTCGGAGCTGACCCGTTTGCGGCTATGGCCGCGCAATTGACGCCGAAGCGGGCTGTCTCATACATCCGTGTCTCCACCCGGGAGCAGGCCCAGCGTGGTGGGTCGGAGGAAGGCTTCTCCCTCCCCGCCCAGCGTGAAGCCAACAAGCGCAAGGCCCAGTCCATGGGGGCGCTGGTGATTAAGGAGTTTGCCGACCGGGGTGAGTCCGCTCGTAGTGCCAACCGGCCTGAGCTGCAGAAGATGCTGGCCTACCTTAAGGAAGATGGTGGAATTGACTATGTCATCGTCCATAAGTTAGATCGGTTAGCCCGGAACCGGGCGGACGATGTGGAGATCAACCGGGCGTTCGAGGATGCTGGCGTCCGGCTGGTGTCGACATCTGAGAACATCGACCAGACGCCTGGTGGGATGCTGCTGCACGGCATCATGAGCAGTATCGCTGAGTTCTACTCCCGGAACCTGGCTAATGAGGTCATCAAGGGGATGGGTGAGAAAGCCAGGAACGGTGGGACACTGGGCAAGGCGCCGCTGGGGTATGTGAATGTACGGGGGCGGGATGAGCATGGGCGGGAGGTTCAGACGGTTGAGCTGGATGAGGAGCGGGCACCGCTGGTGCGGCTGGCGTTTACGGAGTATGCGACGGGGAATTGGACGGTGCGGGGGTTGGCGGAGCATCTCAAAAATCGGGGCCTGACCATCCCGCCAACCGCCCGCAAGCCTGCCAATCCTGTCTCGGTCAGACTCTTGCAGACGCTGCTGCGTAACCCCTACTACAAGGGCGTTATCTCCTTCCAGGGAGTGGAATACGCCGGGGCGCACGAGCCTCTCGTGGACGCCGCCACCTGGCAGACGGTGCAAGACATCCTGACCGCTCATACCAACGGCGAGCGGCAGCGTACGCACAATCATCACCTCAAGAGCACCATCGTCTGCGGCCTGTGTGGTGCCCGCCTGCTGGTGCAGCACGCCACCTCGCGCGCCAGCGGTACCTACCACTACTTCGTCTGCGCCCGCCGCCATCGGGTGCACGACTGTACCTTCAAGGCGGTGCTCATCGACGAGGTGGAAGCCCGCGTGGCCGAGCTCTACCAACAGATACAGCTCAGTAGCGATGACCGCCGCGAGATCGAGCGCTACCTGCGCGCGGAGTTCGCACACATCCAGGCCAACCGCCAGCAAGACATCCAGCGCCTGACTACGCGGCAGCAGCAACTAGAAGACCAGCGCCACAAGCTGCTCGAAGCCCACTACGCCGGAGCCATCCCCCTTGACCTGCTCAAGAAGGAACAGGAGCAACTGACCAGCAGCATCCTTGCCATCCAGCGCGAACTAGACGGTTACACGGCCGATGCTGCTCTGGTGGAGCAGCACCTCACCCAGGCGCTCGATCTCCTGGAGGACTGCCACCGGCTGTACCTGGCGGTGCCGGATCGCCTGAAGAAGCTGCTCAACCAAGTGTTCTTCGAGCGCATCCTCGTCAATCCAGCGATGGATGAAGATGGCCACCCCATCATCCCACCACCGGAACTACAGACTAGTCTGAAGGCGGGGCGACGAGGTAGAACCAGCGGGCAGACGGCCGCCACGCAGGGTGGCGAGAAGACGGCGGAGAGCGCGGCCTCTTCTCACGGTGAGGCGGCTGGCGGCCAGTCGGCCGGCTCGGCATCTCAGGGTGGTCATGGTGAAGCGCAGCCAGGCTCGATGCATACGGTGCGCTACAACACCATCTCTATCATCGACCACGCGAGCCACACCGCCGTCACTGGAGAGCTGGCCTCACCCTTCGACCAGCTCTGCAGCCAACAGCTACGGCGAGCGGCACAGCAAGCGGCGATGGGAGTCGCGAGCCAGCAGAACGCTACATCTGAGCAGGCAACAGAGAGGCGCGAGGTGGACAACCCGCACGGCACAGCACCCGGCCAGACGGCAGACTGCGAAGCACCCATAACAAGAACGCCCGTCCACGATGTGGACGGGCGTCGTCGATGCAATTCAGGTAATGATTTGGCTCCTGCCCCTGTTACTCAGGCCAAGGGTTCGTATACGGAGCTTGTGGTGGACCCGGCCGGACTCGAACCGACGACCGACGCGGTGTAA
>ERZ772940.1024-NODE-1024-length-10296-cov-243.489_pt1 | contig 10296 bp, 11 predicted proteins | sample MGYA00511682_ERZ772940 | MGnify/ENA primary metagenome ERZ772940 (study PRJEB29015, sample SAMEA2737922) | human oral metagenome | biome: human oral; feature: human-associated habitat; material: dental | place: China | collected 2031 ... | reverse complement strand
GCGGTTCAGGGGGTCAAGCCGGTGTCGCATCCTTGGTGGAGGGTCCGGATGCCGGTGGGGCGGCCGGCCGGCATGAATGTCGGCCTCGTAGCCGCCCTTGCGCGCCTTGTTGTCCTTACGCGCTTCAACGATGTGCTCAAGCACCTCGCTCATGGTGGTGTGGGGATAGCGGTGGGTGGAGCGGTGGCCCAACGGGGACGGACCTGCTCCATGGTCTGTCCCAGGCCGGGGATGGGCTGGTCCTGGCACAACCACGGCAGAGAGGACTCGGTCAAGTTGACCAGGTTGTCCCTGACATCACCACGCACAGGGGAGAACACGCTGATGGACAACGTCAGGTAATGCTCCCCGCAAACGAATACCGTAGTCCCGTACGGGGCGTTCTCACCGACACCGATCTCGGCATTACCAACACCATTCACCTCGGGAAAGGAAAAGGACGACAAACTATTACCGATCGCCAGCATGGGATCGTCCCAAGGACTGTATTCGCTGCTGAGGTACCCGAACCTGCTGTAGAACACCGGGGAACTGGAGTCGGAGTTAGGAACTTCCACCCAGCAGTTCGACCCCTCAATGTTGCTGTTAGTGGCCATGGCAGTCGCCTCAGGACCGAACATGGCGGTAAACGCCGCATCAGGCAACCCCGAACAGGTATACCCCTCCGGACCCGGCGGAGCAACCGCCCCCACCACCGCCGGCCCCGACCCCGGCACCGGAGACGGAGACGCATCCCCCCGCCACACCCCCGAACAACCCGACACCACCACACACACCACCACCACAACACAACCCACCACCCAACGACAACCAACCCCCAACCCGGGCACTCCCACCGCCATCACCCGCCCCACGAGTGCGCCGGCGCCCCATTGTTAGACGGCTTGGCCGCCTCATAACCCTTATCGAAAGAAGAGTCTCTTGTGTCTGTGTAATCAAGAGTGTGATCGGCGCGATGGAAGAGGTGATCGCCAACCTGGTCGAGGCCGCCCCCGACGTCTTCATCTCCGATCTCGGACGGATCCATGTCCACCGTCAGAGGGTTCCCATCCTCGTCGACCACCCGATCCGTCTGAGGGTCTTTCTCGCTGTCGCGGACGGCTCCCAGCAGATCATCCGAATCATACAGACCGCTGTTGAGAAAGGAGGCGGTGAGCTGCTCATGATTCTGCTCGGACGCCACATTTCTCATGCTGTTGGCCCGCGAGTTCGCGCTGGACTCCTGATCCTCATTGAACGGCTGGGCGACGTTCACAATGTACGACGCCTCCGGCCCCACCGTCGGAATGAGACCGGCCAGGAAGGAGGCGGTCTTATTGCGATCCTTGGAGACCTTGTCGGCCTTCTCGGCACTGCCCACCTCCTGGTATCCGGCGGCGCCGGCGAAGAACCCGTTGGTCCTGCACTGAGCGTTGACCGCTGCATCCACGGGTGTGGAGTCTCCCGAATCCTTGTACGTGGCGACGGCGTCGTCGAACACCTTCTGATTGTAGTCGGTCACCGATTCTCCGAGGCGACTGGACGCGGTCTCATTGTAGGAGATCTGACCAACGAGATTCGACAGGGCCCGGTTGGTGAAGAGCGGCCTGTAGTCGTACGTCGTCGTCCCATCATCCGCTTCCATTTCCCCGGAGCTGACGGGACTCTTCGAATTCGTCGAATCCGTGGATTCGACGACGCTGTCCGGGTGGTTTGCGAGCGTTTCCGACACGAGGTTCCTCGCCCCATCGGACAGGGTCACGGGCTTCTCGCCGCTCCCAATGCCGTTGAGAATCCCTGAAACGGCCGTTGCCGAGGCGTAATCCTGGTAGGACCTCTCCTCCTGACTCATCACCGCCGGGTCCGATGAAACCCAGCCCTGGGAGTCGAACTCATAGGCCATCGTCGCCCAGTCGGTGGCCCATCCTTTCTCCTTCAGGGAGCCCCAGCCGACCAGATCCTGCACGCGTTGAACGGTCTCCTTCGTTTGCCTCAGCGAGGTGGGATCCGGCGCTCCCTGCCCGTCAGGGCGGGCGACCAGCCAGTTCTGCGCCGCCTGAGGATTGCCGGTCATGGCGTGGACGACGCCCGCGATCGGATTATCGGAGTAGAGCTCCTTCGGAAGGAGGAGATGGGAATCATCGTGAAAGTCGCCCAGGCGGTCCAACCAGTCCCTCGGGCTGGTGTTGTCCCACTTCTGCGGCGAGTAGTTCTCCATGCGCTGGGCCAGGGTGGTCAGCATCGAGTCACTGTAATCCAGACCCACGGACTCAGCCGTCCCATCCTCGTCGACGTCGACGTCCTGCGAGGCCATCAGCATGCCGTTGAGAGCCTTGAGGCGTTCGGACTTGCCCTTCTCCTCGGTGGCGTCCGCGAGCTTGTTGGCGTAGTCGGCCGCCTGATCGTCCGGCCAGGTGTACGACGCAGTCGCCAGAACGTGACCGAGCGCGTTGGTCAGATCCCGGGCGGCATCAGGGCGCAAAGACCAGTCCGTCTGGTCCTTCGCATCCCTGGCCGTCATCTTACCGTGAATGTCCGCGGGCAAGTCGAGAAGACGTCCCGGGTCGATATCGGCCAGTAGGGCATTGGCGTAGGCCGGATCGTCCTGACCGGCCTGCACTCGGGCCAGAAGAGCATCCCAATCGTCAGGGTCGCAACCGCCCTTCGCATAATCGGAGAGCGAAGCGGCATCCTCCCGAGCCTGGTTGACTGTATCAACGTTGTTGGACGCCGTCGCATTCTCCGCAGTGTCCTCCATACCCTCCGGAATGACGTAGGAGATCGTTCTCCCATCCGCACCGGCGGACGTCAGCCCGCTCTCATTGGCCGCCCTGGCCGCATCCAACCGATTCTGGAGGTCCGCAGCCTCGTCCTCCAGGCTAGCGCAATGCAGCCCGACAATATCGGAGAAATCCGTCAATGACGTGGGTGAGTCCTCATAAGCGTTGACATTGACGGCATCGTCCCGGTTGGTGATCGCGGTGGTCGCGTAGCCTTTAAGGCCGTCGATCAGCGTCTGCAGCGCATCAGGATCAAGAGACACGTACGCCATCATGCATTCCACTCAGCTCGCGCATCAGTCTTGGCGACGTACGTCGGCTCAAGATTCCACTCGTCCTCAACCGCGGTGGTGGCGTCCTTGAATTTGGAGCCGATCGAGGAGATGATGCTCTCCAGGACCGTGTAGGCCGCATCCGCCTTCGGCGACTGCCACACGCTCCCCTCGCCACCCAGCCCCTCCGTGAGGGTCTGGCTCTTAGGAGCTTCACCCGTATCCATATAATCAGCGCCGACGGCCTACTCGGCCGCCTTCAAGGAATCCAGGACCACCTTCAACGCCACCTTCTTGTAATTGATCGCCTGATTCGGATCCGTCGGAGGATCGACCTCGGGCTCCGGCGGGACCTCAACCGGCGCCACTTGCGGCGACGGGGCGGGCGTCGGAGCCGGAGCGGAGGAGGACGACGGGCCGGGCGTCGGAGCTGGACCGGGCGAGGGACTAGGCGTCGGCTGACCCATACGATGGGGACCTACTTCCTGTGTAGGGACACACGTCAATCCCGACACACCCTACTCCCCGGACCCCGCCGTCGATCAACCCCCGCTCGGACCGTTGCACCCCGCCAATGCCCGAGCAGGCGGCGCTGGTGACGCGGACCAAGGCAGTCGACAAGGCGGTCGACTCGGGAACGCCACCGATCAGGCGCATCGAGCATCGACGCCGCTGAGTTCGCTACCGCCGAGCGGCCCGACGCCTCTCGGCGGGCGAGTCTCGATCCTGCTGGGCAATGACATCACCCGGGAGCTCCGCCGCTCCGGCTGCTCGCCCGCCCGCTCTCAACGCTCGCCGGATACTGCCGTCACATCTCCTCCACAGCAGCGGAGCTCTCGTCACCCGTCTCCTTCCGCGCCGTGCGGCGCGAGCGCAGCCACCAGGCGACTCCGAGGGCCGCCAGCCATATCGGGGAGACCGCCACCGCCTCACGCGTCTTGTCCGCCTGAATCAGCGTCCAGACCACGAAGAGGAAGAAGGCCAGCGTCCCCCACGCGGACACCCACCCGCCGGGGAGCCGGAAAGTGCTCATCGCATGCCAGTCGGGTCGCAGAACACGGAAGCGTAGATAGGAGACGATGATGATGCACCATACGAAGATGAACAGCACACTGGCCATCGTCGTCACCGTGAGGAATGCCGTCATAATCGACTCCGACATGTACAGCAGCGGGATCGAGGTCAGCAGGGCCGCGCAGGTCGCCAGCAGTGCCGGTCCGGGCACGCTGCGCGCCGTCAACTTGCGGAAGATCCGTGGAGCATGGCCGGCCCACGACAATCCGAACAGCATCCTGGACGTCGAGTAGATCCCCGAATTGGCGCTGGAGGCCGCCGCCGTGAGGACCACGAAATTGACCACGCCGGCGGCAACGCCCAGCCCGGCCAGTGAAAACATGGTCACGAACGGACTCGATCCCGAATCGACCTCCCGCCACGGAGTGACGGACATGATGGCGGCGAGCGCCCCCAGGTAGAAGATGACGATGCGCACCGGGATCGCGTTGATCGCTTTGGGCAGGGTGACCTCGGGGTCCTTGGCCTCCGCAGCGGCGGTGCCGATCAGTTCGGTTCCCACGAAGGCGAAGACGGCGATCTGAAACGCCCCGGTGAATCCGTGGAACCCGTTGGGGAACATGCCGCCGTCGCGCCACAGATTAGTCACACTCGCATGCGCGCCGTTCGGCGAGGCGAAGCCGATCACGACCAGTACGATCCCCACGACCACCAGGGCGATGATGGCCACGATCTTAATGATGGAGAACCAGAACTCGATCTCGCCGAAGGCCCGCACAGTGGTGAGGTTCAACCCCAGCAGTATGGCCACGGTAACCACCGGCGCCACCCACAGCGGCAAGTCCTCCCACCAGAAGCGGGCGTAACCGGTGATCGCGATGACTTCGGCGATAGCCGTCACCAGCCAGCAGACGTAGTAGGTCCACCCGGTGAAGAACCCGGCCCACGGTCCGATAAGGTCGTGGGCGACGTCCGCGAAGGACTTGTACTCCAGATCGGACAGGAGGAGCTCGCCCAGGGCCCGCATGACGAGGAAGAGGACGCCTCCGATGATCGCGTAGACCAGGAGCACCCCGGGGCCGGCCGCCGATATGGCCTCGCCGGATCCCATGAAGAGCCCGGTGCCGATGGCCCCTCCGATGGCGATGAGCTGGACGTGCCTGTTGGTGAGGCGTCGCTGCAGCCGGTCGTCCTGAGCGATCTGCTCGGCCATGAAATCTCCTCGTGATGGGCTGACGCGGGCAGCCTACTCGCAGGTGCGCTCGCACGCCGTCGCCTCTTGTAGGCTCAAGGGCGATGATCACATCCCGACCCCTGTCCTGGCAGACCGTTCGCACCGTTCGCAGCACCGCCGCGGGCCATCTGCCCGCCGCCGCGGACCGCCTGCCCGCGGCTGCGGCCGTCCTCGCGGGGGCATGGATCCTCATCGCCTACTCCGTCGGCCAGTGGCGCTCGATCACGGTGCCCAGCTGGGACCTGGCGATCTTCGCCGAGATGGCCAAGGCCTACGCCCACGGCCATGCACCGATCGTCCCGATCAAGGGGGACGACTACAACCTGCTAGGCGACCACTTCCACCCCATCCTCGTGCTGCTCGGTCCCCTGTGGCGCCTGTTCCCCAGCCCGCTCATGCTCCTGGTGGTCCAGGACCTGCTCCTGGCCGTCTCAGCCTGGCCGTTGACGCGCCTGGCCACGCGCCTGCTGGGCCGCTCGGTCGCAACGCTGCTGGGGGTGTTCTACGTCCTGTCGTGGGGATTCCAGGGCGCGGCGCAGGCCCAATTCCACGAGATCGCCTTCGCGGTGCCGCCGCTGGCATGGGCGTCGGCCGCTTTCGTCGAGCGCCGCTGGTCGGCGTGCGCCCTGTGGCTGATGCCACTGGTGTTCGTCAAGGAGGACATGGGGCTGACTCTCATCGTAGCGGGCGGCGCCATCGCGCTGCGCGGGTGGCAGGACGAGCGCGCAGGTCTCGCCCCGGCGCCCTCCGCCGGCGTCGGAGGGGGAGCCGTATCCAGCATCGGGAGGGAGCCCACGTGGTGGCGCGCCCTGCGCGTCGACCGTCCCGAGGCGGGGCCCTCGGGGGGCGGAGCCGTCGCGCCCGTCGGGGCGGGCCGGCCCACAGCGGTGCAGGTGGGCGGGTACCTGGCCCTCTTCGGCGCGCTCGCCTTCGTCCTGACCGTGTTCATCATCCTGCCGCTGCTCAGCCCCACGGGGTCCTGGCAGTACGGGCTGGGCGGCAACTCCGGCGACGGCGTCGCCTCCGCGCAGACCGGCGGGACCCTGCTCGAACGGTTGTTCTCCCCGGACGTCAAGGTCGCCACGCTGTTCATGCTGGCATGCACGGCCGGCCTGATCGGCATGGCCTCGCCATGGATGGCGCTCACATTGCCGACCCTGGGCTGGCGCTTCCTGGCGGACAAGGAGGCGTACTGGCAGTGGCGGTTCTGGCACTACAACGCCGTGCTCATCCCCATCGCGCTGGGAGCGCTGCTCGACGTCGTCTCCCGGCTGCGTCAGCGCCGAACCCGCAGGTCCTCGGGCGCACTACTCGGCGAACCGGCCGAGTCCGTCGACGAGTCGAGCGCGGGTTGGCTGGCCGCCCCCGTATGGGCCCGCCGGGTGGTCGCCGTCGGCGTCGTCGTCCCGCTGGTCACGGGCGTCCTCACCGCCTCCGACCTGCCCCTGTGGGCCATGACCCAGACGGATTACGGCACCACCCGCCGGGCGGGCGCCGCGCAGCAGGTGCTCGACTCCATCCCCGAGGGCGCGAGCGTCGAGACCGACCTGACGCTCCTGGCCTACCTGGTGCCGAAGGCGACCGTGTCCTGGGTGGGCACATCCGACCGAGCCAACGACTACGTCATCGTCGACTCCCATTCCCCGGCCTGGGGCGGCAGGCCGCCCACCGACGCCGCCGCGTGGGCAACGCAGTCCCGGCACGTCTCCTACGAGCTCATCCTCGACGTCGACGGTTTTCAAGTGGCGAAGCGTCAGTAAGCGACATGAGTGAGAATGGACGGGCGCTGGTCGCCGTCGGGCTGGGGGGCGCCGTCGGCACGCTGGCGCGCGCCGGTCTGGCCGAGGCGTGGCCGCACGATCCGGCGCATCTGCCCGAGGCGACCCTGACCGTCAACGTGCTCGGCGCTCTCGCCCTGGGCCTGCTGACCGGACTGCTCGCAACCATTGGCCCCGACAAGGGCCGCCGCAGAACCGTGCGACTGGCCGTCGGCACCGGCCTCATGGGCGGGCTGACGACGCATTCGACCTACATCCTGGAGACCGCCGGTCTGTTGGGCACCGACCACCGGCCGCTGGCGTTCACCTACCTGTTCGGCTCGCTCGCCGTCGGAGTGAGCGTGGCTGCCGCGGGGCTGATCCTGGGCGAGAGCGCGGGCCGACGGCTCAGGCGCGAGAAGAACGAGGGGGACCAGTCATGACGCCGGCGACATGGGTGGCTCTGGCCGTCGCCGGCGGCCTGGGCGCGGTGGCGCGCTTCACCGTGGACGCGCGCGTGAGCGCGGCCGCGGCCCGGCGGCGAGGCGATCGCGCTCGCCGCCGGCGCATCGACGTCATCCCGCTGGGCACGATCACCGTCAACCTCAGCGCCTGCTTCCTGCTGGGTCTGCTCTCCGGAGCGGCGACGGCGGCCCCCTCATGGGTCCACCCGTGGATCTCCACGGTGGCGGGCACCGGTTTCCTGGGTGGTTATTCGACCTTCTCGACGGCCAGCGTGGAGGGGGCCCGCCTGCTCCTGGACGGCCGGGGCGATGCGACGCTGATGCACGCGCTGGTTCTGACAGCGGGCACGCTGGCCGCCGCGGCAGTCGGATTGTGGATCGGCACCCGGGGCGGCTCGGTACTGGTCCGGGCGGCCTGACCGGGCCTGACCGGTCGGACGGGAAGATCCGGCAGGCGGATAGGACTTCGGCCCGCGGGGCAACGGGTCGTTGTCCCTATACGGTATCCGTACCGCTCGAGGCCGGGACGTGCGAGAATCATCGCCCGGGACCTTCCCACCCTTCCCTTTCGAGCAGAGAGCCGGGCATGACTCCTTTCATCTGGTGCGCCGTCGTCGGCTGCGGGATCCTCGCGCTGTCCTTGATCCTCGACGGGCTCACGGACGGGCTCGACGACATCTTCTTCGACGGCTCGCTGCCAGTCATCGCCGCGGCGCTGGGCGTCTTCGGCGCTGTCGGAGCGGGGGTGCAGGCCCTGACCGGGGAGCACGTGGCGACGGCGGTGCTCATCGGCGTGCCCCTGGTCGCCGCGCTGGCCGCGGGCGCGGGAACCCGGGCCCTGTGGGTGCGGATGCGGCGGGCCATGCCCCGCAACGCCATCCCGCTGACGCCGGGCGAGCTAGTGGGCACGGATGTGCGGGTCCTGTGGTGGAGGAACGGCCGTGGTGAGGTCATGGCGACTTCTCGCGGCCATCAGCTGACATTGGAGGCCCGCTCGGACGACTCCCTGCGCACCGGTTCGACCGCCGTCGTCCTGGAGGCGGCCGACGACGTCCTCGTCGTCACCTCCCTGGCCTCCGACACCTGAGCGAGCGCGTGGGCATGCGACCGGTGCGCCCCGGTACGGGATCGCTCACGCCGCCCGACCGCAACGACACACATACGAAGGAGACCGAATGCTCTACGCAATCATTGCGCTCGTCGTCCTAGCGATCCTGGTGGGACTCTACATGCTCTCGAGGGTGGTCGTCGTCCCCTCCAACATGACAGGCCTGGTCGCCGGATCGACCCGCAACGGCGAAATCAAAATCATCCGGCCCGGTGGCCGGGACTTCGTTCTGCCGATCATCCAATCGATCCAGTACCTGCCCTTCACGCAGAACACGATAGGATTCCGGGTCACCGCCGAGGACGAGAACAAGATCAATGTCAACGTCTCCGCCGTGGCGGCCGTCAAGGTCGGCGACTCCGACGAGCAGGTGCGCGCCGCCGCCAAGCGCTTCCTCGGCAAGCCGAACACGGATCAGGCGATCGCCGACTCCGCCCGCAACGCGCTCATCGGTTCGCTGCGCTCGATCGTCGGCCACATGACCATCACCGACCTCATCTCCGACCGCGACGCGCTCCAGCAGAACGTCTTCGACGATGCCAAGTCCGTTATGGCCAACATGGGTCTGGAGATCGACGTCCTCCAGATCTCCGAGATCGCCGACGAGAGCGGTTACATCGAGTCCCTGGGCGTGCCCGAGCAGCAGCGCGTGGAGAAGGACGCCCGCGTCGCCCGCGCCAATGCGGAGCGGGAGGCCAAGGACGCCGAGGTCACCTCGCGTCAGCAGATCGCCGAGCGCGAGCGCGACCTGTACTTGCGTCAGGCGCAGCTCAAGGCGGAAACGGACAAGGCCCAGGCGGAGGCCGCCTCATCCGGTCCTCTGGCGCAAGCCGCCAAGGAGCGCGAGATCGCCGTCATCGAGCAGGAGGCCGCCCAGGCCAAGGCCGCACTGACCGAGCGCGAGCTCGACTCGACGGTGCGCAAGCCCGCCGACGCCGCCCGCTACCAGCGCGAGCAGGAGGCCGAGGCCACTAAGGTCGAGTCCATCCGCAGGGCGGAGGCGGAGGCCGAGCGCACGAGGCTGGACGCCAAGGCCGACGCCGAGGCGACAGTGGCCCGCGCCGAAGCGGAGGCCCGTGCGACCGCGGCTCGTGCCGAAGCAGAGGCCGAGGCGATCGCGGCCCGCGGCCGTGCGGAGGCGGAAGCCGTCCAAGCGGCCGGTGAGGCCGAGGCGAAGGCCATGAGCGACAAGGCGGACGCGCTGGCCAAGTACGGGGAGGCCGCCACCCAGCAGATGGTGCTGGACAAGGCCCCCGACATCGCCCGCGCACTGGCAGAGCCGATGGGCAGCGTCAAGGACATGTCGATCATCTCCACCGACGGCGCTTCCGCTCTGCCCAAGGCCGTGGCCGGCAACGTGGAGCAGCTCGACGCCATCATGCGCTCGCTGACCGGCACGGGTCTGACCGACATGTTCAATCGCATTGCGGATGACGACAGGCAGACCCCCCGCGACCGTCAGGACCGGTAGGCAACGGACCCGTGAGCCCGTGCCCGGCCTCCGGGAAACGCGTGGCGCCAAGACGTGCTGCGCAGATCCGGGGCCGGGGCGGGCTCGCGGCCCGGCCTCAAGTCCGTGTTTCAGCTCACCAGATTGAACGGCTTGATGCCCAACGGCGGCAATGAAACCGGCGACGGTGTGTGGTGGTGGTTGTTAGGGTGGGGTCATGGTTGATCTGCCGTGGGAT
>ERZ772940.1023-NODE-1023-length-10346-cov-10.035_pt1 | contig 10346 bp, 8 predicted proteins | sample MGYA00511682_ERZ772940 | MGnify/ENA primary metagenome ERZ772940 (study PRJEB29015, sample SAMEA2737922) | human oral metagenome | biome: human oral; feature: human-associated habitat; material: dental | place: China | collected 2031 ... | reverse complement strand
GCCGTGTTGCCTTAGCCTTCTGACGGCCGCGCCCCATGGCGTGACCCCCTCTTTCCTCATGTCCGCAGCCACCACACCCAAGGCGCGCATAACCCACGGATCGCTCTCTAGTCTTTCCTATGTTCTAGGGTACCTTGTTTTACCCCTCAATGTCTTGTTGATTGACAGATTCATGCTCAGAAAATCTGTCGAATCTTCAGTTTCTTCGCCTGAACTCCGGCGAATTATGCATAAGGTTTGGGCTCCACCTCGCGCATCATACGCTGATGTGGAGCCCAAACCTTTGTAGGAGCCTTCTATAAGAGCCGCGCGTAGCAACCCATCTCTACAAGCCCGAGACTCAAAGATTTTATCCCCAAGTCCTGGGAACAACCCGCACTAGCTGGCTGTAAAGCTACCTAGCTCGGTCGCACCGGATGCCAACGACGTTGCGTTGGAGTCCACAGCCGATGTTGTAGTGTACGCCGTGTAACTCTGACCCTTGACGATCGATGAGCTAGAGACGAGAACCAACTGCACATTCGACTTGGTGACTTTATAGTTAGCCACCACCTTACCAGATGAATCCGCTACTTGAACCGTGGATCCTTGCTCAAATCCGGAACTATTGGTCAGTTTCAGGTAGCCGCTCGTCGAGTTGGTGGAGGGAGCCTCGAACATATCTGCCGTGCTGCCGCTGAGAACCGTGGCACCGTTGAGGAGCAAGTCGCCGTTGGTATCCAGCGCAGCGTTACCGCCTTGGCTGGGACCGTTCACTATCAGCGTTCCTCCAGAAAGAGTTGTGACACCGTTCGAATCAATGCCATCGCCCTCAGCATTGACGGTAACGTGACCGCCGCTCACGTTGATTGCAGCATCGATAACCTCAAAGGTTCCGCCACCACCACCGGGCATACCACCCTGCGGGGGCTGACCCATCCCCTGCTGTCCGGTACCTGTAGTTCCGTTCTGAGACGTGCCGTCCTGCGAGGTTCCAGACATCGCAGGAGGCTGACCCATCCCCTGCTGTTGTTGATTGGAGGTTCCGCTTTGCTGCCCACCCGGCAGGCTGCCCTGCTGCTGGTTGTTCTGCTGCTGATTGGCAGTATCAGAGGTGTTCGCGGATGAATCCGTGCTCTCAGAATCGCTTGTCTTCAGCGAGGCATTCATGCCGTCATCCGCACTCGTGACGTTTACATCGCCGCCAAAGACATTAATGTACTGTGCCTCAATGCCTTCATCGGACTGTTCAACCGTCAGGGAGCCCCCGGAAATTTCGACGACCCGAGAAGCTTTGAAACCGTCATCGCCCGCATTCACGGTCACGGTACCGTTGCTCAGGCGGGTCCAGCCCTGACCTTCGTCGGTATCGTTAGTGGACTTGATGCCGTCCTGCTGCGCGGTCACGTTAATAGTGCCGCCTAGGATATCCACATAATCCTTGCCCTTGATGCCGGTGTTCGCCGCATTGACCTCAAGAGTGCCGCTGGCAATCACAAGGCCGTCACTCGTGTGAATACCGTCTTCGTGGTTGCCGTTCACCTTCAGGGTGCCTTCACCCGCGATCGTCATGTCGGCCTTGGAGTAGACCACGGCATCCGGATCATCTTCCCCCGTTGCGGTGTAGTCTGCGCCGTCGCTTATCGTATTGGTGGTGCCGGATGCGCTGTAAAGAATAACCTCGTCAGCGTTTACCACGTTCAGCGCGGCACCGCTGGAATTCGTGATGTTTGCGTTATCGAGAACGAGCCGAACCGCGTCGCTGTCAGCGGTTTCAACCTTGATCTGCCCCTGGTATTCGCCGGAGAGTTTGTACGTGCCAGCCTTCGTGATGGTCAAGGTGCCGTCTTCAACCGTAACGCCGTCCGTTGCGGTGGGGTTTGACAGGTCAATCGCGGTTTCGGAAGAAGTGTCCCAGCTGAGGTCCTGTTCCGAATAGTGAGTATCGACGTCGAGTTTTTCGCCGCTTTTCACGTTGGTCGAGAATGACGAGCTACTGGCGGCAGTGTCGGTGGCGGTTGCCGAGGATGTTGTCGCAGTCGTACCGACTGAGCTATCTGCCACCGTCGTGCCGGAGGCGAGGGCGTTGCTTGTAGTTGAGCATCCGGTGAGTGCAAGCGCCGCGAGCAAAGTTACCGAGGTTGCCGAAGTCAGTATTTTTTTATTCATGGGGAAAGAATCACTTTCTATCTACACTGTTTGAGCAGTTTGTGAGTATTTTCAGGGTTTACATCCGAATTCTACGGGGTAACGGGTACCTGCCGCATCAAATTCACGGGTTCCTGCAGGCTCCTGATGTATGTGTCGTGTGATAGAAGTTGGATTTTCTGATGCATATTTGTGGCGTGCACCGCCACCCGCGCCGGAGTTTTGTGTGATGGTTTTATCCTGCGCAGGCTAAAGGTTGGAATAGGATTCTCTCCTCTCGTTATGTTTTACAGATCAGGGGTTGATGCCGTGAAAGTTCCACGTTCAACGGCACCAGGTGCAAGGGTGGTGGTCTTCGGATCCACCAGCGTGGGTGCCAGGTAAAGAGTGTATTCTTGACCCTTCACGATAGAGGGATTCGAGAAAAATACTTGTTTAACACCCGGAGTAATCACCCGGTAGTTTGCAACAACTTGTCCGGCAGAATCTACTGCCTGAACAGACTGCCCTTGTGGGAAAGTATCGTTATCTGCAATTCGCAGATACCCATTTGTGGAGTCGTCGATCGGGCGCTTGAAAAGCTCTACACCACCGCCGCCAAATGAGATCCTGGCGTCGTTACTTACAGTAATGTCACCATTTGGATCAATAGGGTCATTGGCATCGTCTTGAGGACCGTTGATTAGCAACTCGCCTCCTGTGTAGAACTCGTGTCCATTAGAGTCCATGCCGTCGGCACCCACGTTGAGGGTTACATTTCCACCGGTCATGTTGATCACGGTATCAATAACCTCTGTGGTATCGCGGGCACCACCCAAGGGTACGGGGCTGGCATCCGGCTGATCGCTGTCTTCCTTCTGATCCTCATACTCTTGATCGTTAGGCAGCTGGTCCTTGAGCGAGGCATTCACGCCGTCATTATTGCTGTTGATGAGCGTATTGCCGCCATGAATATTGACGTATTGCCCTTCAAGCCCTTCTTCAGACCCTTCGATGGTGAGCTTCCCGTCCAGAATCTCCAGGGTGCGCAACGCCTTGATGCCGTCGTCACCAGCGCGAAGAACAGTGTCACCACCAGCCACGCGCGCCCATCCAAGACCTTGCTTTTCGGTGTTGGTGGCTTTAATCGCGTCTTTTGCGGCTTCAATACGCAGGGTCCCGCCCTGAATATCCACGTAGTCCTTGCCTTTAAGCCCGGTCTTCGAGGAATTAACGTTGAGGGCACCGCCAGCAACAACCAGTCCTTTGGTGGTGTGTACCGCCTCGTCAAATTTACCGGCGACATTCAGCGTTCCATCGCCCGCAAGGGTTAGGTTAGCGGTTGAGTAGATCGTAGAATCTGCCTCTTTTTTGCCCTGAACTGCGTATTCTGGGCCGTCACTGAGGTTATTGGTGCTGCCCCGGGACGTGTAGATGACGGCTTCGTCGGCAGAGGCAACGTTGATAGCAGATCCGGTCTCATTCGTGATGTTAACGCCGTCAAGAATGAGCTGAACCTTATCTGTCTTGGGGGCTTGAACCTTCACTTGCCCCGTATAGTCGCCAGACATACGGTAGGTTCCCCCCTTCGTAATCGTAATCGTGCCGTTTTGTTCGCTGACCCCATCGGTTGTGGTGGGATCTGCCAGATTGAGCGGAAGAACAGCTTCCTGGTTCCAGGTCACGTCTTCTTGCGTAAAGTGAGTTTGCGCATTAATCTTTTCACCATTTTTGGTGTTCGAGGTGTATACGCCAGATTTAAGTTCCTTCCCCTGTTCCTGTGCGGTCACAGTGGCTTTGGAGTTATCAGGGTTCCCGCTAATCGCGCATCCGGCAAGTGCCAACGATGCTGCAAAGGCGCATGTAAGAACAGATGTAAACCGGTTTTTGAACATCTCGAACGGGGTTCCTTATCTGTAGGGATTAAGTATCTCGGTAAAGATTGCCTCAACCATCCTACGCGAGAGGGTGGGGTTTCCAGAATGCCCTAACACGGTGAGCCTCTGGAAAACCCCACCCTATTCTTGTGCCGCGTTCTAAGACGTTACCCGCTCAGGGTCTAGATCTAAGCGGCAGGTTCAAGCTGCATCCAACGTTGAATCGTGCGCTTCCATTTGTTCGCCGGTAGCTGAGGATTCAGCGCAGCCATACCCGTAGCGAACTTAGAGATTTTGACGGGTCGGATACCCGCACGCCACAGATACTTATCAGCGACTGAAGGTGCGCTGCCGGATTTCGTTTCGATAATCACCGTACCGGGTGCAGTATATTCGGTACCGACCTGATACTTGGTTGGTCCTTCACCGCCGTCTGCGGTGTACATGAGCGCGTTTTCCGAAAGCGGAGTCCATGTTAGCGAAGTATCAATCGTGAGGCGAGAATCCACCGGATTCTGCTCGGACTGAGGCAAATATACAGTCGTACGACGGTACCCGGTGCGGATAACCGGCTCCAGGTCATCTACAGACGCATCCGTCAGCTGCTCAAGCGCGGTAGCTACATATTCCTTGCCTTCTGTAGTGAGCATGTCGCGGTTTTCGATAGAGTACGGAATACGTTCCTTGACCGTGAATTCACGAGCCCCTTCAGTCTTGACTTCCAAGAAGCTCAGGTCAGAATCCAGATAGCTGCGGGTACGTACCTTGAACCGGTTACGGCTGCCGATGGCGGAAGCCTTATAGCTCACCAGGTCAGGAGTGTCGAAGTATACAGAGTCATAGGCGAATTCACGCTGACCGTCGATTTCTAGGACAGCCGCCTCGTCGGCGGGAAGTTCAGCTAGGATAGATGCCGCATAGTCTGCATCCACAATGTATTTGCGGTCCACACGGGTTTGCATAGCAGCTTTTTCGTTGAGTTCATCGAGGCTGATGCTCTGCCAATAGGTTGGCACGATAGACATGGTACTTTCCTCTCGGTGCCCGCTTCGGTGAGAAGACGGAGTATTATCTACCGCAGGGGTGTGCGTAGATTCCAAAGTCTGTGCGGCGCCACCCTGAAACGGGGTGTACGGCTGAGGTACTTGGGGACTCATGGTAGGTCCTTTCAACGTGTGAGTTTTTAGGTGTAGTTTTAGGGGATATCCGCGAGATAAAGCCTAGGAAGCATAGTATTCGTAGTTCGCGTTAAGGTGTTCTTGGAGTTGGGGAAGCTCTTTATAGGTGATAGTCACCTGTGTAGTGTCGTTGAGCAGGTCAAGCTCCAGAATCTTAGCGGAGACGACCTCGTACCCGAGGCGCGATTCCAGATAGGCTTTCAGGGTTCCTTCGTCGCTGATAGCGCGATCCACCGTGACGGTTTGGGTGCGCGGCTGGTTTTTCGCTTCAAAGATCGGTGAATCCAGTAGTGCGATGATTCCGACCAGTACCACCATGAGGATGAAGGCGATATATGGCGGGTCAAGCCGCACGCCGGAGATCAAACCTAGGGCGAGAGATACGAAGTAGTACCCGACCTCGCGCTGGCTTAGGGAGGTAGACCGCAGGCGGATAATGGAAAGAACGCCGAAGAGTCCTAGACCCATAGCGCCCGCGGTGCTTCCGGCATGTGCCAGGGCGACCGTTACGGTGAAAACACCGGCGTTGATAACCGCGTATGAAATCATGAGTTCACGGGTCTTATGACGAATCATGTACAGGGTGCAGAGCGTGCCAATTGCTACTAGGTCTGCCAGTCCCATCATCAAGATATCCATTGGACTCTCCGTTCCGTTTTGTGTGCCGTTATGTTCTTGTATTTCTAGGTTCGCGCCCGTTCCTGTGTTCTTCCTGTGTCTGTCTTAACTTGTAGTTATGTATTTCGTGCATATCTAAAAGTTCCCCGCGATTGCAGGGAATAAAGGATAAAGAACGAGACTCAGTACTACAAAAATGTGGTGGTATGCTCATAAAAATTCAGAATTTGCATATACGGATCGTGTAGCGCCTATCTAGAGGTCCTAAGGATGCGCAAAAGGCACATTCTGACTTAGATCACGTCTCCTATGCAAATCCTGATTGGTACGCTTTTCGATCGTTATTACTGTCGAGAGGGGTCTTGCTACGGAGGGCGGCTATCGGCAGCTTTTTGTGGAAACTCTTTTCCTAGATTTTGAGGTTTAAACAGCGAAATCCCCCGTTCCTCAATCATGAGGAACGGGGGATTCTATGTAGCCTCCGGCAGCTTCTAGAGCCGTCCAGAGGGCTTGATCATCTAATCTTTAGGCACGCTTGCGCTTACGCAGAGCAGCTACGGTTGCACCGCCCACGCCCAGAGCAACCATACCCAGACCTGCTACGGTCAGAGCACCGTTTGCACCGGTGTTAGCCAGCTTGCCGTTGCTGTTCGAAGAAGCGTTATTAGAGCCGTTATTGTTGTTATCCGAGACGTAACCTGCGCCGCCGGTACCGTTGGATGCGGTACCATGCTCGCCATTGCCGCCGTTGCTTTCGCAAGCCACGCCATCATGGTCGCTGTCGAGGTGATCGGCATATGCAGCGTCATTGCGCTGGATGTCCTTGAAACCTGCTTCTTTAGCCTCTTCGCAGGTTGCAAACTGGTGGGTTTCAGAACCGTTGGTCACCTGAGCGGTCTCGGTTGCGGCAGCAGATGGGGTGCTTGCAGCCTCAGCAGTGGTGGATGCACTCGGAGTTGAAGCAGGAGTGGTTGCTTCAGGAGTCGATGAGGGAGTCACGGTCGGCGTAGATGTGGGAGTGCTGCCGCCACCTACGGCACCCATACCGCCCTGGCCACCTTCGCCGGGAAGAGAACCGCTCTTCTCAGAAGCCACGACCTTGACCTTTACAGTCTCGCTGCGCCGCACATCGCCAGCCTTTTTGCCGGTCAGAACGGTAATTTCAACATAGTCACGTTCGGCATAGGCAGCATTCCACTTGATATTGCCGGAGACATTGCCCTGCGCGTCTGCATCGTAGGTACCCACGATGGAACCTTCATGGTCTTTAAGCACCAGAGTGGATCCAGCAGAACCGTCTTCGGTTGTATAGCCGGAACCTTGGAAGGTCAACTCCTGACCTTCTTTCCATTCATTGGGGAAAGAAATCTTAGCTTCATCGCTGTGGGAGTGTTCCGAATTTCCCGGAACAGAAGTAGATACAGAATTACCGGGAAGGGAATTAGTGGCAAATGCTGCCGGAATGGTAGTAAAACCGCCTACCAATCCGCAGCTCAGAGCTGCAACGGCACCGAAAGTAGCAATTTTTTTAGTTCTCATGCTTTATATACTACTCTCTCAAAACCCTGCATTCGCCTCCATGACGCGGTTTGAGTGGATTTTTTAAAGAGAAATTATTAACACAGGTATTTTTGATATATGTACTATTCTCACAAACTTTAAATATCACCTTGAGGTTTTAACTTTAATGTTATTTCAGGCACCTTAAGCTTTTTCTAAAAAAAGACTCTTGATAGTGAAAATCGGGATTTCCAACTCTTTTTCTTTTGAGCAGCCTGAGGATTAGCAGATTAGATATCGAGACGATCCAGCATTTCTTCCAGCGCCTCCCCCACGCCCGTGCGCCACAGATAGGTGACGCGCGCATCCGCACGTCCGGGACCGCCATTCATAACCGCCACGGGTTTATCCGCACGCAGGGCATCAAGCACAATCTTGTAGCTGCTCATAACCGCGACCGAGGAACCCACCACCAGTACACCCGAAGAATCTGCGAGCATCTGCTGCTGGCGAGCCTTCCGGTCGGCGGGCACGGATTCACCAAAATAGACAACATCCGGTTTGAGTTTCATCGAGCCGCAAACCGTACACCCCACCATCTGGAAGCTGCGAATATAGTCGTTATCGAGCTCAACATCGCCGTCAGGATTAACCTGCAATTCGGTACTTTCGAGACGTTCCAGATACCCCGGATTTGCTGCATCCAGGCGGATATCCAGGCTCTCACGCGACTCGCGCGTTCCGCAGTCCAGGCACAGAATTGAGGATAAATCGCCGTGCAGCGCCAGCACGTTCTTGCTTCCGGCACTCACGTGCAGACCGTCAACATTTTGGGTAATCAGGCCGTTCACCGCACCCGCATGCTCAAGTTCGGCGAGCGCATAGTGAGCCCGGTTCGGGGATGCGCGGCGCATGCGCCTCCACCCTACGTAAGATCGAGCCCAGTAGCGTTGTCGGGCGACGTCGTCGTAACGGAATTCTTGGTAGGTCATGGGCCGGTGGTCTAAGAGCGATCCGGAGGGTCCGCGGTAGTCGGGAATGCCGGATTCGGTGCTAACCCCGGCGCCGGTAAGCGCCAAAACGCCGCCGGTGCGGAGCATTTTTTCGATGCCCTCGGCAGCGTATTGAGGGTCGTGCGGGGTGACGGTTTCGGTGACGACTCGTTCAATGGAGCGAATGGCGGCGCGATGCGCGGAGGCGATGAGTGTGCTTTTCTCGCCCGCGTCTGCGAAGTTCTGCGTATCGGTCCATTTTTCCATGTGTCTAGTGTATGTCGGGGATGTTTCTCTCCCCAGTTAGGGACGGGCAACCTACTTCCCTGTTCGGGTTCTCTTGATCACAAAATCCTATATGCAAGACTAGTATTACTGATAGTATTATTAGCAACGGCAATAGTGAAAGGAAGCATCATGGCAACCCCAACTATCGACGCTATGATCCTGGGGGCTCTGCATGAGCACCCGATGAGCGCCTACGAAATGAACAAAATGATGGACCAGCGCGGAGTGCGCGGTTGGGCACGCATCAGCTCACCCTCCGTATACCGCAACCTGGTACAGCTCTACAAGCAGGGATATGTGGAGAGCACCACCGTCAAAGACAGTGCTATGCCTGAGCGCACGGTCTACTCCATTACTCTCGAAGGCAAGGAACGTCTTCATGAGCTTCTCTACGATATTGCCTCCAGCCCGGCGCGCGTAGACTTCAACTTCGTCTCCGTCATCGCGAATATCCGCATGGTAGACGAGAAGATGGGGCACGAGCTGTTGCAGTCTATTGCCGATACCTACAGCGAATGGGCAGATCGGCTGGAACAGGCTGCCGCATCCATTGACGACCAGATAGAGGCGAAGGCAACTCTGGAGTTGTGTTCCGACACCTACCGACTCATTGCGGACTGGGCACGCAAATTCGAGAAGGATTTCTACCAGAATCGCAAGAAGTAAGGGCTGATTCTGCGCGCTTGAGTCGGCAATAACGGCTACCTCGCCAGCCTTATGTTTCCGGGAGCGGTTATGTGTAAAGGTAATAGTGCGTTCTCGTTCAGCAGCGACGCATCAATCGGAGAGGAGTTAGGGGGCCAGTAATATTACCCTGCTAGATACCTCTATGGCGCTTTATGGCACACTGCCTCGATCTTATGCCCGCTAGGGTCAATAAGAAAGGCAGCATAGTAGTTCGGGTGATAGTTAGCATGAATCCTTGGGGCGATATTGTCCTGCCCTCCCGCTGCCAAGCCTGCTTCGTAGAATGCATCTACCGCTGCCCGCGATGGCGCAGTAAAAGCGAAATGCAGCGGTGAAGAGGGCTCACCTTTCCCAAGCCAAAACATTCCCGTGTGCTGCGTGCGGTCTGGGTTGCTAAAGCCCATGCCATATGGCTCTTCATCTATCGTCTTAGCGTAGCCCAGCGGCGCCAGCACTGCCTCATAAAATGCTTTATTTGTTTCAAAATCTTCGACGTTGATACCGAAATGATCAATCATTGACTGCCTCCTGACCGCTTTGATAATGGTTCGTTCGCTGTCATTTTATTCATAACATACCAGGACGTTATTCCGAGCGTACGAGGAAATAAAATAGCGTTCTAGCTTTGGAGAGACTATTCCATGAAGAAAGTTGCAGCGGGAGCGTAATTTACGCTCCCGCTGCAACTTAGCATTCCTGTTTCACACCGTGATGAGTTAGTCGTCACGCTTGGAGGTCACTGACAGACCGTCCATTGCAACATCCGGGTTCACATCTACCTCTACGGTGTCGCCATCGTGGATAGCGCCCGAGAGGATGCCCTTCGCCAGACGATCGCCGATCTCGCGCTGTACCAGGCGACGCAGCGGGCGGGCGCCGAAGGCCGGATCGTACCCTGCCAAGCCCAGCCACTCCAGGGCGGCGGGGGTAACATCCAGGGTCAGGCGGCGGTCGGTCAGACGCTTGCCCATGCCCTGAATCTGCAGGTTCACAATCTGTCCCAGATGCTCGGAAGAGAGCGGCTCGAACATGATGATGTCGTCCAGACGGTTCAGGAACTCGGGACGGAACGCCTGGTGAACCACCTGCATCGCCTTCTC
>ERZ772940.1021-NODE-1021-length-10354-cov-25.5731_pt1 | contig 10354 bp, 10 predicted proteins | sample MGYA00511682_ERZ772940 | MGnify/ENA primary metagenome ERZ772940 (study PRJEB29015, sample SAMEA2737922) | human oral metagenome | biome: human oral; feature: human-associated habitat; material: dental | place: China | collected 2031 ... | reverse complement strand
CGGTGAAGCCGCCGCTGCCCTCATTCCAGGTCACTGCCGGCTCGACGACGTGGTCACGCAACGTGTTGCTCAGCTGCGACACCAGCGCGGCGCGGGCCTCCTTGTTGATCGTGTACCGCACCGCCACCTCCCGTGTCCCCACGACGCCGTGCAGGTGGGTGGTCAGTGACCCCGCTCCGGACGCGGCGGCCTCCACGGTGGCCCGGGCGTCGATCTGGGCGATCTGGGTGAGTGGGACGGTGGTGGGGGCTCCGTTAACGGTCAGTGTCAGTGACACCGATGCGGCCCGCTGAAGCACGAGCGCGGTCAGGGTCGGCCGGTCCATTCCGGTCACGTCCTGGCCCATGAGGATGGTTCCGCGTGGAGCCCGCCCCTCGTGCCTGTGGAGGTAAACGACGGATCCGCCCACTGCTGCTCCCAGGAAGAGGGAGACGGCGATCAGGACGCCGACCCACCGATGCGGTCGACGCTGGTTGGCGCAGTGGTGCATGGCGCCAAGGTACGAATGGCTGGGTTGTCATTCCATAAAAACAGCGATCTGATACCGAGATGAGCCGGGGCCGCCCGCCGTGGGGCTAGCTGCCGTCCTGCTCCTGCTCGGCGAGGCGACGCGCCACGGGCTTGGGGGTCAGAGAGTCGTGGGCGCGCACGTAGCCGTAAAGCCACCTCCATCCTCCCAGGAACACCAGCAGGAAGGCCCCGGTCATCACCGCCCAGGAGGCCATGGCGGACACGTTGCCGAAGGCGGATGTCACCTGACGCAACGCGGTCCAGACCATCCAGCTGATTCCCACGATGATGAGCCCCTCGGGCAGCGCCATCTCCAGATGATCGGGGTGAGAGCGTCGCAGCCCCCAGGTCACGCCCCAGGCGATGACGAGGGCCGCACCCGCCTGCCACAGGGACGCGGGAGCCTGTCCCAGGCTGTGGGTGGAGGCGGCACCGAACAGGGCCACGAGGGCCGCCGCCGCCAGGTCCGCGGGAACCACCAGCCACCAGCGTGTCCGTCTGCCCCGGGTCCAGGGGCAGTCCACCCCGTCGGGAAGAGCCGGGGTGAAGGAGACCCGTCGTCCCTGAGCGGGGCGATCGTGCCCGTCAGCGCTCACAGCTCCCAGACGGCGTCCGCCGTCGCCGCCTCCAACGGGCCGGAGTAGACCGCTGCGGCCTCCTTGAGGGGCACGGCCGGATCCGTCCAGGGCTGGATGTGGGTGAGGACCAGGTGCCCCGCGCCGGCCTGGGCGGCGAGCTCGCCGGCGCGGCGCCCCGTCATGTGCATGCCACCCACGGTGTCGCGGCCCTCGACGAAAGCCGCCTCGGCCAGGAGGAGGTCCACGCCCTGAGCCATGTCACTCATCGCCTGGCAGGTGTCCGTGTCCCCGGTGAAGGCCAGGCTGACCCGCCGCGTCGAGTCCTCTTCACTCGGCCCCTCGATCCGGTAGCCGTAGGCCTCCACCGGGTGGAACGCCTCGAAGGGTGAGATCACCAGGGGGCCCACGCTGTAGGACCTGCCGGGCACGGCGGTGACGAAACCGAACTCCGTGGCGTAGCGCTCACTGGGCGGTACGCCGTCGACCCCCTGGAGACGCTCCAGCAGCTCCGAGGGTCCCAGGCAGGCGACCGGCCCGAGCGCCCCGGTGGGCAGCCAGCGCCGGTAGACGTGCATGCCGACCAGATCCACCATGTGATCGGCGTGGCAGTGGGAGATCGCAATGGCGTCGAGCTCGGCGGGATCGAGGTGGCGCAGCAGCTGTCCCATCGACCCCGGCCCGAGGTCCAGCACGATCGAGTAGGTGCGTACCGCGCCGTCGGCGTCGACTCCTTCGGCCTGCACCAGGTAGGAGGAGGCCGAGGACTGGGGACCCGACATGGAGCCGGAGCAGCCGATAATCGTGAGTCTCATGCAGATCCTTTATGGGAGGCGGGAGGTGAGGGAGGGTGGGGCAGCCCGGCAGGGGCGCTGGTTGCCTCAGAGGTGAAGGCGACATGCTCAACAGCGGTGACCTCGGGGCCCAGGAAGCGCCGGGCCAGGACGGAGAAGGCCTCCGGGTCGCCGGTGGAGGCGAAGTCATGGTGCGGTTCGGGGGCATCGGGACTGCGCAGAAGGTTCTTGCCGGCCAGCGCCCGGTAGACGTCCTTGGCGGTCTCGTCCGAGGAGGTCACCAGGGTCACGTCCTGCCCCATGACGTAGGAGATCGGCCCCACCAGCAGGGGGTAGTGGGTGCAGCCGAGGATGAGGGTGTCCACGCCGGCGGCCTTGATGGGGGCCAGGTACTCCTCGGCGACGTCGAGGACCTCGGGTCCGGTGGTCACCCCCCGCTCGGCCAGCTCGACGAAACGCGGGCACGCCTGTGAGACGAGCTCGACGCCGGGAACGGCCTGGAGCGCGTCGTCATAGGCGCGCGAGTCGACCGTCCCGCGGGTGGCGATCAGACCGATCTTGCCATTGCGGGTCACTCGGGCCGCGGTGCGTGCCGCCGGGTGGATGACCTCGATGACCGGGACGCCCCGCCCCAGGGTGTAGCGCTCCCGCGCATCGTGCAGGACGGCCGCCGAGGCGGTGTTGCAGGCGATGACGAGCAGCTTGACCCCGCGGTCCACGAGCTCGTCCATGATGCTCAGAGCCAGGGACCGGACCTCGGCGATGTCCCGGGGACCGTAGGGACTGTTGGCCGTGTCCCCGATGTAGAGCACCTGCTCTTGGGGCAGCTGGTCGAGGACAGAACGGGCGACGGTGAGGCCACCAACCCCAGAGTCGAACATCCCGATCGGAGCATCATTCACACCGCGAGACTATGCGGGCCCTGTGCCCCCGAACAGCGCGGATACCAGTGATTCCTGCCACCAGGTGATCATGTCGTAGACGAGCGCCGTCCCCCGGTACCACTGCTCGCGAGACGTCTCCTCCTCGGGGACCTCCTGGAAGGCGGCTGCGTGAACGCGTTCAGCGTCCTGAGCCGACTCGATGCCCAAGCGATGGGCCAGCACGAGCCGGATGTCATTGGCCGCCCCCAGCCATTCGGACTCCTGGCCCGGGGCCACGAGCACCGTTCCCTCAGGGCCCGACGGCGCCCGTAGCTCGACGGCCAGGCGCTCCAGGCGATCGACCTTGTCACCCCGCAGGCGCGCACGAGTCAGGCTGCTGACCTCCATCGCGGTCACGGGATCCTCCGAGGCCCGCGGGAGCAGGACGGCGACGACGGGGTCCGCGTTCGTGCGGCCGGCGTGAACGTGGTTGGTCGGCGGATCGAGGTCGAAGTCCAGGGCCTCCAGGACCTCACGGTCCCGCTCGCTCTCCCCCGGGCGCACCGACTCGGGGCGCGGCGACGAGGAGGTCTCGGACTGGTCGGCCTCCTGGATGGGGGGAGCATCCGCCTGGAGAAGAGCCCGCACCTCCAGGGCCAGCCTGGCCAGCAGCTCGCGCTCCCAGTCCTCAAGACCGCAGACCAGCCCCTCGGGGACTCGGCGGAAGGCTCGCATCACCATTCTCCCGGGAAGTCGTCCGCACCGGCGTCGCCATCGTCGCCCATGGGCTCGATGGTGGCGCGCAGGCCGTAGCCGTGCATCGCCGTGACATCGACCTCCATGCGCTCGCGGGCCCCCCGGGAGACCACGGCGCGGCCGGCGGTGTGCACCTGCATCATCCGCGCCTCGGCCACAGGCAGCGAGAAACCGAAGTAGGAGTGGAACACCCAGGTCACGTAGCTCATCGTGTTGACCGGGTCGTCGTGGACCACGGTGCACCACAGGCGCTGGGCGCGGACGCGCGACTCCTCCAGGATCTCCGGTTCCGCAACGGGCAACGAGGTGCTCATACCACCAGGGTAGCGGTGAGCCGCGATAGGTTGTTCCCGTGAACAGCTACGCGCCCTCTGCCGATCCCACCGCCGCCTCCCTGGACGTGTCTACGGCCTCGACTTCTTTGCTGACCGACATGTACGAGCTCACGATGCTGCAAGGAGCGCTGGCATCGGGGGCCGCCTCCCGGCGCAGCGTCTTCGAGCTCTTCGGCCGCAGGCTCCCCGGGTCACGCCGCTTCGGTGTCGTGGCGGGCACCGGTCGGCTGCTGGATGCCATCGAGGCCTTCACGTTCACCGGCTCCCAGATCGACTTCCTGCACCGCACCGGGGTCGTCAACGACGAGACCCTGGACTTCCTGCGCGACTACCACTTCACCGGGACGATCCGCGGCTACGCCGAGGGCGAGTGCTACTTCGCCGGCTCCCCGCTGCTGACTGTGGAGGGCACGTTCGCCGAGGCCTGCATCCTGGAGACCCTGGCCCTGTCGATCTACAACTACGACTGCGCCGTCGCCGCAGCCGCCTCCCGCATGACCATCGCCGCCCACGGGCGTCCCTGCGTGGACTTCGGGGCGCGCCGGGCTCACGAGCAGGCGGCCGTCGCCGCGGCCAGGGCCTCGGTCGTCGGCGGTTTCGTGGGAACGAGCAACCTGGAGGCGGGGCTCCTCTACGGCATCCCCACGGTGGGGACCTCGGCCCACTCCTTCACCCTCCTGCACGACACGGAGGAGGAGGCCTTCGCCGCGCAGGTGGCCAGCCTCGGACCGAGCACCACGATCCTGGTGGACACCTATGACATCGCCACCGGCGTGGAGCGGGCGGTCAAGGCGGCCCGCGCCGCCGGTGGTGAGCTCGGGGCGGTGCGCCTGGACTCCGGCGACCTGGTGGCCGAGGCCTTCAAGGTGCGCGCCCAGCTCGACGCCCTGGGGGCGACGTCGACGAGGATCACCGTCACCAACGATCTCGACGAGCACGCCATCGCGGCGCTGGGGGCGGCCCCTGTGGACTCCTACGGCGTGGGCACCAAACTCGTCACGGGCTCAGGGCGCCCGACCGCGGCGCTCGTCTACAAGCTGGTGGAGCGCGAGGGCGCCGACGGCACCATGGAGGAGGTCGCCAAGTTCTCCTCGGGCGGCAAGTCGACCGTGGGCGGCCGCAAGTGGGCCGGCCGCATCCTCACCTCCGAGGGCACGGCCGCCGAGGAGCTGGTGGTCTCCTCCAGCTCGCAGGACGAGGGGATGTCGGCGTTGAGCCAGGCCGGTGCCCGGCCGCTTCAGGTGCTCCTGGTCGATGAGGGCCGGATCATCGAGGAGTACCGCGGCAAGGAGGCCTTGAGCGCGGCGGCGGAGCGGCACCGGGCGTCCCGTGCCGAGCTCCCCTACGACGCTTGGCGTCTGAGCGATGGTGAGTCGGCGGTGCCGACCCGCCACGTCGACATCGACGGGCGAAGCGCCACCCGACGCTGACCCCCGACGCTGACCGGCCAGGGGCGCATCCCGCCCCTGGCTGGCGCTCCTTATCAGCGCTTGCCGACGAACCAGCGTCGCAGGGTCTGGATGCGCTTCTCGATCTCCTCGGTGGAGGCCGCCGCGACCTCCGGCCCCCCGCACACGCGCCTGAGCTCGTTGTGGACGACGCCGTGGGGCTGGCTCGAGCGACGGGCCCAGGCGGCCACCAGCTGGGAGAGCTCCTTACGGGCCGACGCCCGGCGCCGGGCGTCGTCGACGCCTGAGTTCTTGCGCCTCTGCGCCTCGGCGGCGGCCTGCTTCTTCTGGGAGGCGATCTGCTTGTCCTGGCGCTGGCGCAGCAGGGCGGTCACCTGCTCGGGCTCCAGCAGGCCCGGCAGCCCCAGGTACTCCTGCTCCTCGATGCTGCCCACCATGGCGCCGGTGCCGAACTCGCCGCCATCGAAGAGGACACGGTCGAACTCGGCCTGGCTGTCCATGGCCTCGAAGCCCGGCAGCAGCTCGGCCGAGGCGTTCTCAGCCTTGTTGGCCTCGGCGAGCAGCCGGTCCTCGGGGTTGAACAGGGCGTCCTCCTGCGCCGCCGAGTCGGGGCGGCGCAGGACGTGGTCGCGGGCCACCTCCATCTCCCCGGCCAGGGCCAGCAGCGGCGTGACCGAGGGGAGGAACACCGAGGCGGTCTCCCCCCTGGCCCGCGAGCGCACGAAGCGCCCCACCGCCTGGGCGAAGAAGAGCGGGGTAGAGGTGGAGGTGGCGTAGACGCCCACGGCCAGGCGGGGTACGTCCACCCCTTCGGAGACCATGCGCACGGCCACCAGCCAGCGGTCGGTGGAGGCGGAAAAAGCCTCGATGCGGCTGGAGGCGCCGTTGTCGTCGGAGAGGACCACGGTGGGGGCCTCGCCGGTGATGGCGCGCAGCTGCTTGGCGTAGGCGCGTGCCTTGGTCTGGTCGGAGGCGATGACGAGGGCCCCGGCGTCGGGGACCTGGCGGCGCACCTCGGTCAGGCGCTGGTCGGCGGCGGCCAGGACCGCGGGGATCCACTCCCCTGCCGGGTCGAGCGCGGTACGCCAGGCCTGGGACTCCAGGTCCTTGGTGAGGGGCTCACCCAGGCGCGCCGCGACCTCGTCGCCGGCCTTGGTGCGCCACCGCATCTGCCCCGAGTAGGACATGAACATCACCGGGCGCACGACTCCGTCGCGCAGCGCGTCGGAGTAGCCGTAGGAGTAGTCCGCCTGGGAGCGCTTTGCCCCGGAGGCGTCCTCCTTGTAGCGCACGAAGGGGATCGGGGAGGTATCGGAGCGGAAGGGTGTTCCGGTCAGGGCCAGTCGCCTCCGCGCCGGGGTGAAGGCCTCACGGATCGCGTCGCCCCAGCTCAGGGCGTCTCCCCCGTGGTGGATCTCGTCAAGAATGACCAGGGTGCGGGCCTGGTCGGTGCGGGCGCGGTGGAGGTTGGCGTTGGCGGCCACCTGGGCGTAGGTCACGGCGACGCCGTCGAAGCGTGAGCCGAGCGCCCCCTGGGAGTTGGAGTAGGACGGGTCGATATGGATGCCGACGCGGGCGGCGGCCTCGGCCCACTGGTACTTGAGGTGCTCAGTGGGGCAGACGATCGTCACCTTGTGGACGTCGCCGGAGCTGAGCAGCTCGGTGGCCACTCGCAGCGCGAAGGTCGTCTTACCGGCCCCGGGTGTGGCCACCGCCAGGAAGTCCTGAGGCATCGCCTCCAGGTACTGCCCCAGCGCGGCGGCCTGCCAGGCACGCAGTGAACCGGCGGTCCCCCAGGCGGCGCGACGCGGGTAGGCCGGGGAGAGGTTCTGGGCCGCCGACGTCGAGGCTCGCGTCGGGGTGGGGTGGGTCGCCTGGCCGCCGCGGGCGGCGTTCACCGACCGCCTCGCCCGAACGGGAAGCGGGGGAAGCGAGGCCCCTTGCCGTCGCCGAAGCCCTCCCCGTTGCGCATCTCCTCGTAGATGGACTTGCAGGTGGGGCACACCGGGTACTTCGACGGGTCGCGCCCGGGCGTCCACACCTTGCCGCACAGGGCGACAACGGGACGCCCGGTGACAGCGGCCGCGGCGATCTTGTCCTTGCGGACGTAGTGGGCGAAGCGGTCGGCGTCGCCGTCGTCGGTCGACTGGAGCTCCTCGCGCTCCAGGACAGCCGTACCGACGCCCTGGGTGGGCTCGGCGGCCGGGTCTGTCGGGGCTCCGGGCGATCCGGGATCGGCACTGGCGAGGACGTCTGTCATGCCGCCCAGTGTAGGTCGGACAGCGCGCACCGGCAGCGGCCCGCCCCACCCCTGTGGGAAGGCTCTCCCTTGAGGAGAGCCCGACGCCGCCGTCAGTGCGTCGAGGTGAGTCGACTGGCGGCGGCGGGATCGACCAGGACGAGGGCGTCGTCGTGGCGCTGCATGACGGTCGCCGGCCACTGGGTGCTGACCTCGCCCTCGACGAGCTGGGCGATGGCCTCGGCCTTGCCCTCGCCGGTGGCGATGAGGACCAGCTTGCGGGCCTCCATAATGGTCGCCAGCCCCTGGGTGATGCACTGGGTGGGCACGGCCTCGACGTCGCCGCCGAAGAAGCGGGCGTTGTCCCGGCGGGTCTGCTCGTGGAGCTCGCCCAGGTGCGTGCGCGAGTCGAGGGCGCCGCCGGGCTCGTTGAACCCGATGTGCCCGTCGGAGCCGATGCCGAGGATCTGCAGGTCGCAGTATCCGGCGCCAGCCATCTGCGCCTCGTAGTCCCGGCAGGCCGCCTCGAGGTCCTCACTCAGCGCGTCCGGGCCGTGGAGGGCGCCGGGGCGCATGTCGACGCGGGAGCGCAGATTGGTCTCCATGAAGGTGGCGTAGCGCTCCGGGTGCCCGGCGGGCAGGCCGACATACTCGTCGAGCATGAATCCAGTGACCTCGGCGAAGCTGAGGCGGCCGGCGGCGCAGCGAGCGGTGAGCTCGTCGTACAGGGGCAGGGGTGAGGAGCCGGTCGCGGTCCCCAGCACAGCTGCTGGTTTGTCCTTGAGCAGCGCCTCAATCTCGTCGGCCGCCCGCTGCGCGATCGCCTGCGCGGAATCCAGAATGACAAGCTGCACGGTGATGTCCTCTCTGACACAACGACTAGTGGTGGGGAGTTTACTGATCCCTGGGAGCCGCTACCTGAGTGAGCGACTTTAAAGCAACCCTACCCTGAGTCATCAGAATCAATCACTCCATCGTGGTGTGACCAGCGCGATCACACCGGCTGGGCATGTCCCGGCCAGGTGCGGATCATGGCGAGAACCTGAGGTCCTCGCCGGTCCAGAGCCCGGCCGCCGACGACGACTCCACCCCACAGCAGCAGACCGCACCACACGACCCCCGCGACGAGCGCCGTCCACTCCCACACTGGCGCCGCCTGGACGACGCCGTAGATCGCCGCCCCCAGGACCGGGGAGCACACAGCCAGCAGAAGCAGGATCGCCGCCATCTGAATGAGCGCGGCCAGGAAGGCCGTCCCCGAGGTCCGCGAGCGCATGGGGCTGTCCCCGGGGGCGAGTGTCTCGTAGGGCAGCAGAACACTGGCGAGGCAGGACCAGGCCAGCGCGCTGCCATAGAGGGCCAGGCAGGCGCCGGTGACGGCGGGGAGCGCCTCCCATCGGCCTGTCCACACGACCATGAACACATCGACGACGAGCATGACGGGGGCCTGCCACACGGCCGCCCCGACCACCCGCCCCAGGCGGTCATGTGCTCCGCTGATCCCGGCGCTGAGATGGCTCCACAGGGCGGTGGAGTCCATTCCGAGGTCGTCGTGGAGAGCCCACCCCATGAAGACGGCCAGGGCAGGTGCCATGAACAGCAGCGCAGTCGGTGCGTGCCCGAGGGCGAAGCTGGTCTCCACCCGCTGACCGTTGACGTAGACGACGAATCGGGAGGAGTTGAGAGCAGGACCCAGAACGAGCACAACAGGAAGGATCAGGACGGATACGAACTGAACCAGGTACCTGGGATCAGTGCGCCAGTAGCGCAGGCTGCGGGCCGCCACAGCGGCGGCGGGCGCGGGCAGGGCGGCGCTGAGCCTGCGGGCCCACGGCAGCACGTCGGGCAGGCCCTGCTGCCGTGCGTCGGAGCCCGCACCACCGGCTGCGTAGGCCCGCGTCCGGGTGTGCGACGTACCGGGAGAGGTCATCGCCTTGTTCACCACGCGCTGCCACAGGGGCAGCAGGATCACGGGGAGGATCCACGCGCCGATCGCCAGTGCCAGGGCCGCCGGCACGGAACCGGTGGCCATGACACCGGGGGCCGCGAAGGCCCACCCGAAGGGACTCAGGCCCATGACCCTGGCCAAGGTCCCGAGCGGTTGAAGAATGTCGGTGGGATCGTCTCCGAGGAGCCGGGGGATCAGATTCGGCAGCTGCGTGCACACCATGAAGGCGACGAAGGCGATGATCGCCGTCGTCTCTCGTCCGCGGCGCGAGGAGGAGATGCCTGCGGCTGTCACGATGATCCGGGACAGCAGGACGCAGGTGGCCAGGGCGGCCGGAGCGCACAGCAGCGCCAGGAGTGCCGCCGCGAGCTGGCCCGCCAGTAGCCAGGTGAGGACCGGAATGAGGCAGACGGCAGCCGTGATGCAACCGGGGATCCCCACGGCGCCGGCGGCCAGCAGGCCGAGCGCCAGCCCTCTGGACGGAGCGGCCCAGGCTGCCATGGCGCGAGGGTCCAGGGTGGAGTCGAGCCCGGTGATGAGCAGAGGCACCACTGCCCATCCGGCTACCAGCAGCGCCCCGAGAGCCCCGAGCACCAGCATGATGACGTCGGCATCGGCCTTCAGCCCCAGCCCGACGGCGCCGGCCAGCACCATGGCGAGCGCCCCGACACCGTAGAGGGCCCCGAACACGGTCCCGATGATGGCCCAGACGTTCTTGGTCAGGGCATTGAGGGTCAGGCGCCATTTCAGCTTGACGAGGGTCGCAACCATGACAGCCCCTCCGTTCGCACCTGGCCCCCCACCAGCTCGGTGAAGCGCTGCTCGAGGTCCTCGCCGGCCGCGATCTGCTCCGTCGTGCCTGCGATGACCACCCGGCCGGCATTGATGATGGCCACGTGGTCGCACAGGCGCTGCACGGTGGCCA
>ERZ772940.1018-NODE-1018-length-10379-cov-3.1357_pt1 | contig 10379 bp, 11 predicted proteins | sample MGYA00511682_ERZ772940 | MGnify/ENA primary metagenome ERZ772940 (study PRJEB29015, sample SAMEA2737922) | human oral metagenome | biome: human oral; feature: human-associated habitat; material: dental | place: China | collected 2031 ... | reverse complement strand
ATTATGCCCACATATAACCTTATTAATAATAAAGGTGTTACGGACAACTCCACACACTTCCAAGGTTCGCTCAAGACCATGCCTCGCCGTATGCGCCGACAGTTCACTATGCGGCGTTATGAGATTGATTTTCCGCTGGTTCATCCACAGCAGGTCGTGGAATATAAGCCTTTCAAGGATGCCGTCTATCGCAGAAACGCATGGAGACATCCGTGGATAAAGGTGATGTATTCCGTTGAGGAACTGCTGCTCAACCTACGGTATGGCAATTTCAGCGTTATAGCGAAAGCCTTTCGTAAGCGTATAGATAAATGGTTAGGACAGTATCGACATAAATAAGAAAGGGAGGATGCGTCATCTTTAACCCCAATCTCTTTATTTATTGCAATTCATATTGCAAACTTAGAGCTTTGGGATTATCACGTTCCTCTCCGATAATTCATGCCCACGATATGAAAGGAATACATACAGGAGGCGGAACGTGATAAATCACGCCCATACGGCTGGCGCCATTGCCCGCGATACACAAATACTTCTTCAGAGAAAAAGGTATGCCGAACTGACGCTATGAATAAATTTAACAAAAAGACTGTTCTAATCATACATACAGCCGATATTTTCCGGCGAATTGTCGTTTGATGGCAAAAAACGCTTATTTTTGGCATTATACGAAAGGGACTGAAAATCAATGTGATAGATTTTTTTGATACCAATAAGAATATGAATCAGTTTCAAGAACCACCGTTTCTTACCGATGAAACCGCCGTTTTTAACATCGAGAACCACCGCTTTTTGAGAAATAAACAACGGAATTAGGCTGTTTTCAGATTTGCTCGCTTCTCAAAAATGTAGCTTTATGCAATATGGACTTGGCAAATCAGTGCTTTTGTTTTTCTATTTTACTGAAAATCGCGAAAATGATTTTTCTTTACGATACGTGAGTTTACAAACTTTCTATAAGTCTTTTATTATACAAAACCGATGTGTGATGTATTTGAAACATATAATATCAATAATGTTACAATACGCTCTTTTTATATTAATATTGATTACATCGGTTGCAAAAATGTATCTAAAAATTTGTCGTTTGCCATATTTTTGCTAACTTTGTAATCGCTATACCACATCTTGCCGTGGTATGGCAATAAGATAAAAACTACTAAGATTGAACAAATGACCCCTATAAAAATAGGACTGATAGGATTTGGAAGAATGGGGCAGATGCACCTTAAGGAACTTCTTGGAAATGAGAAATGGGAGGTGACATACATCTGCGACAGAGATACCAACAAAGCGAATAAGGCAAAAGCACTTGTGCCTGATGCTATATATACAACTGACGAGGACTTAATATTCAACGATGAGACGGTGGAAGCTGTGAGTCTCTGTACTCTGGCTGATGCGCGTTTCGAACAGATAAAAAAAGCTGTCAAGGCAGGAAAGCATATCATTGCCGAGAAACCTGTGGCTTACAAACTCGCTGACGAGTGGGAGGCTGTGGCGTTGGTTGAGAGTGCCGACATCGTTGCGGTGGTGAACCTATATCTTAATAATGCCTGGTACACAAACGAGATGAAACGCTTTGTCGAGAGCGGCGAGATAGGCGAACTGGCAATTATCCGTGTCTGTCACATGACGCCGGGGCTTGCTCCAGGCGAAGGACATGAGTATGAAGGTCCGTCGTTCCACGATTGCGGTATGCACTATGTCAACGTGGCGCGGTGGTTTGCAGAGAGCGAATATAAGACAGGGCACGCTCAAGCCATAAGAATGTGGGACTATAAAGACCCGTGGTGGCTGCAGTGTCATGGCACATTCGCTAACGGTGTGGTGTTCGACATCACCCAGGGCTTCGTCTACGGACAGTTGTCGAAGAACCAGACGCACAACTCATATATTGAACTGATAGGTTCTAAGGGTTTCGTCCGTATGCATCATGACTTCAGGACGGCTGTCGTCGAGAAGCATGGCGTTACAGTGACCGAGACAGTGGAGCGCACTTATGGCGAGAAAAATATCGATGTGTTGTATGAGTCGGTAGCAGCGGTTATCAGAGGTGAGCGGTCGGCGATAGCACTGCCGACATTCCGCGACTCGGTCATCGCCTCGGAGTTTGCATGGAAGATGCTCGATGATGCGCGGCAGAACGACTTGCCGGTGAAAGGAACCAACGAGGAACTCATTGAGATTCGTGAGCGCCGGGCGAACATGACTGACGGCTACGGACTGCTGCACAAGGCAAAGCAGGAATATACAAACAAAAAGAGTAATAATAAAACAAAATAACTATTATGGAGAACTTATTATTTATCGGTAACTTAGGCACGGGCGAGATTATTATCATTGCCTTGGTTGTACTGTTGCTCTTTGGCGGAAAGAAGATACCGGAACTTATGAGAGGTCTGGGCAAGGGAGTGAGAAGTTTCAAGGACGGCATCAACGAGGTGGAAAAACAGATTGAGGCTGAGCCGGAGAAGAAAGAAGAGGAGAAGAAAGACTAACCCGCCGACCATATAATTATCAAGAACTACAGTACTTATTAAAAACCTTTTAAAAGAGAAATCATCTTTCCGCATTCAAGAATGTCAGAGGGTTTTCCTCGAATCTTTTTTATTCCTGATACTTAAAAGGCAGAAAATCAATTAATCAATATTTATCTCAAACTAAAAACCCAAACAGATTATGAGCACAATGTCAAGAAGAACCTTCCTCAAGGCAGGTACGGCGGCAGCAGCTGCTATGGCAATGACACCAGGCGAGATTCTCGCGAAGAACGCAAAGAAAAATCCAAAAGGCATGGCAGGAAAACTGAAAATCCTCGGTGTAGGCATCGGTGGGCGTGGTCATGCCGTCCTCAACGGATGCTGTAAGAAGAACGATAAGGAGCTTTACGACGATGTAGAAGTTATCGGTCTGGCTGACGTTGACTGGAACTACGCTAAGGGCGTAATGGACGAGTACAAGGGCTACTATCCTAACTGTAAGATGTATAATGACTATAAGGTGATGTTTGCAGAGCTTCTGGAGCAGGCTGACGCAGTGATATGTGCCACTGCCGACCATACACACGCTATCATTTGTGCGGAGGCTCTGGCAGCCGGCAAGCACGTATATTGCGAGAAACCTCTGACACGCACTGTTTACGAATCACGTCTCCTCACCCAGCTTGCGGCAAAGGCAAATGTCGCTACACAGATGGGCAACCAGGGCGCAAGCAGCGAAGGCGACCGTATAGCATGCGAATGGATTTGGAATGGTGAGATTGGTGAGGTCAGACGTGTGGAGGCATTCACCGACCGTCCGATATGGCCACAGGGACTGGAGCGCCCGAAAGAGACACCGGCAGTGCCACAGACGCTCAATTGGAAAGCTTTCATCGGTCCTGCTCCAATGCGTCCATATAACCCTATATACACTCCTTGGAACTTCCGTGGATGGTGGGACTTCGGCACCGGTGCGCTCGGAGATATGGCGTGTCATATACTACACACCGTGTTCAAGGGTCTCGACCTGCAGTATCCTATCCGTGTTCAGGGCTCGTCAACGCCTTTGATGAGCGAGTCTTGCCCTAACGCACAGGTGGTGAAATATGTGTTCCCGGCTCGTGACAACCGTCCACGCGTGGCAATGCCCGAGGTTGAGGTGACATGGTATGACGGAGGATTGAAGCCGGTACGTCCGGAAGGATTGCCTGAAGGAGTTGATTTGAATATTTCAGGTGGAGCAGCGATATTCTACGGCACAAAGGATATAATGGTTGTCGGATGCTACGGCGACCGTCCTTACTTAGTGAGTGGGCGTAAGCCGGAGGCTCCGAAGACACTACGCCGTGTAGAGCTCAGTCATCAGCGCGACTGGATACGCGCTTGTCGCGAGAACGCAGCGGTGCGCGTGAATACCGCTTCCGACTTCTCTGAGGCAGGACCATTCAACGAGATGGTGGCAATGGGTGTGTGCGCTATACGTCTGCAGGGACTGAATCAGGAACTGGCATGGGACGGCAAGGACATGAAGTTCACGAATATCCCTGCCGGTGCGAAGGTGAGTTCAATGATAAAGGACGGCTTCGAGATACACGATGGGCACCCTACATTCAACAAGACATGGACTGATCCCGTCGATGCACGTCAGTTTGCAGCAGAACTGATAAAGCCTGTTTATAAGAACGGTTACGCTCTGCCTGAACTACCGAATAAATAACAAGGTATATAGAAGACGGGAATGTCTGATGTGTCAAGGGATTCCTGTTCTTCGTTACAAAAAACACAGCATCAAATGAAAAAGATTATTTTAGCAATTTCTGCCCTTATGATGACTATCACAGTCAGTGCCCAGGTGCCTGCATATAAGGTCGTACAGGCAAAGCAGGTCGATATGAGCCGGTTTCCGACCGACGGCAAGGGTTATACAACCATTTTCAATGGTAAGGATTTCACTGGTTGGCGCGGCTACGGAAAGAACTATGTACCACAGCGTTGGACAATCGACGACGGATGTATCAAAATAAATGGATCAGGCACAGGTGAGGGACAGAGTGCTGAGGGCGGCGATATCATCTTCGCTCATCAGTTCAAGAACTTCACCGTCGAGCTTGAATGGAAAGTTGCCAAGGGCTCGAACTCCGGTATTTTCTACCTCGCTCAGGAGGTGACAACGAAGGACGACAAGGGTAATGACCGCTATGAGCCTATCTACATCTCTTGTCCGGAGTATCAGGTTCTTGACAACGTGAACCATCCTGACGCAATGCTCGGCGTTGACGGTAACCGTAAGTCGGCTTCACTCTATGACATGATTCCTGCTAAACCACAGAATGCTAAACCCTACGGTGAGTGGAACACAGCGAAGATAGTATGCTACAAAGGAACTATCATCCACTACCAGAACGGTAAGAAGGTGCTCGAGTATCACCTATGGACACCACAGTGGACCGATATGCTTCAGGCTTCTAAGTTCTCGGAGAAGGCGTGGCCTCTCGCATTCGAGCTGCTAAACAACTGTGGTGGCGACGAGCACAAGGGTTACTTCGGTCTGCAGGACCACGGCGACGATGTGTGGTATCGCAATATCCGCATAAAGGACATGGACAATGCCGACGGCATCGACATCGAGAAGCCGGAGATTGCATTCCAGATGTACTCTGTCCGCGACCTCATCGGAAGCCCTGAGCAGTATGCAAAAAACCACAAGGACGTGCTTGCAAAGCTTGCAAAGATGGGCTACACATCAACAGAAGCAGCCTGCTACGACGACGGCAGACTCTATGGTGTGACACCGGAGCAGTACAAGGCTGACATCGAAGCAGCTGGCATGAAGGTGCTCTCAAGCCACGCAGGGCATAACCTCAGCGACAAGGAACTTGCATCAGGCAAATTCAACGACGCCCTGAAATGGTGGAAACAGTGTATCGACGCACACAAGAAAGCCGGCATGAAGTATATTGTAATGCCCGACGTGAACAGACCAAAGACACTCGCAGAGGCAAAGGTCATATGCAACTATATGAATGCCGTTGGCGAAATGGTGAACAAGGCAGGCATGAAGTTCGGCTACCACAGCCACGCGCACGAGTTTGAAAAGGTGGAGGATCAGGTGTGGTACGACTATATGCTCCGCAACACAGACCCCGCAAAGGTGTTCTTCCAGATGGATGTCTACTGGGCAGTGATAGGAAACGTAGGTCCGGTGGAGTACTTCAAGAAGTATCCGGGACGTTTCACCATGCTCCATATTAAGGACCACAAGGAACTGGGTCAGAGCGGCATGATGGGATTCGACGCTATCTTCAACAATCTCGATACCGCCGGCACACAAGAGATCGTGGTTGAAATGGAGGAGTCAGCAGCTCCCGACATCCTCGAAGGAATGCGCCAGAGCATCAACTACCTGCTCGATAACGATTTCGTAAAGTGATAACTCCCTAATATAGATGCCTTAGCCGCCATAGCGAATGACGGCTATGGCATCTTTCTATGAATAATGTCAGAACAAGCAAAAGAATCACTCGAAGATGACAACATGTCCTTTTGGGACCATCTCGAGATATTACGCTGGGCACTTTTCCGTGTGCTCTGCGTCTTTTTTCTATTCTTCGTGCTCCTCCTTTGGGCGATGCCGCACATCTTCGACCGCTTTGTGCTCGGACCAACGTCCGACGACTTCTTCGTCTATCGGTTGCTCACAGAGTGGACACACGGCGTGATCAGTTTCGCCGAAGGGTTCAACGTGCAGATAATAAACATCAATGTCGCGTCGCAGTTCATGACCCACATCAACACCTCCATGGCTTTTGCCGCCGTACTGACATTTCCCGTTCTTGTGTATGAGATGTGGAAGTACATCCGTCCGGCACTGTTCGACAACGAGGTACGCCATGTGCGCAGCGCATTCCTGGGCGGGACATTCATGTTCTACCTCGGCTGCACGATAGGCTATCTGCTGGTTTTCCCGTTCTGTTTCCGTTTTCTTGCAGAATACCAACTTAGTCCGAACATCGAAAATCAGATAAACCTTCAGTCATACATCAATAATTTCACCATGTTAATCACGGTCATGGGCATTGTCTTCGAGATGCCGCTCGTGGCATGGTTGCTGAGTAATATAGGTTTGTTGCATAAATCCTTCCTTAAGGATTACAAGCGTCACGCCATTATAATCCTGCTTGTTCTCTCGGCATTCATCACGCCTTCAGGCGATCCTTTCACGCTTATGCTCGTCTTCGTTCCACTCTACCTGCTCTACGAGACATCGATCGTCGTCGTTAAAGACGATCCCGCAGAAGAGGAATCCTGATATTTTCGACTTTCACCGTCTTCACGTAATAACATGACGACCGTTCTTATATAAAAAAGGTGAAAGTCATTTTCTCCAACCTTTGTTACGCCGTTGCGATTGACAAACGTTTTGGTTTTACGCCTTACGGATTGTCGGGACCGATTAGGGATTAAGAAAAGAAAAAGAGAATGTGCCTGTTTTTTTGACACATTCTCTTTTTTGCTTATTGTTATTCTTAATCACAAAGGGGTCGTCTGACCGCGTTATGTGTTCCGTTAGCGTTCTTTCTTATGAACGAAACGGATAAGATGTAATTTAATGACTTGTTTGAGTTAATCTCTCCGTCCGAAGATTCTAAGCAGATAGATGAAGAGATTGATGAAGTCGAGATACAGTGACAGTGCTCCGATGAGCGCAATCTTCTGCGCGCCTTCGCCCATATCCTCGGCATTGGCAAGCATGAGCTTTATCTTCTGAGTGTCCCATGCGGTGAGTCCGACGAAGACGATCACGCCGATATAGCTTATCGCCATGTCCAGTCCGGAGCTTCTCATAAAGATGTTAACCACTGTGGCGATGATGAGACCTATCAGTGCCATGAACAGGAGCTTGCCCATGCTGCTCAGGTCGCGCTTGGTGGTGTAGCCATATACTGCCATGACGCCAAAGGTCGCCGAGCAGATGAAGAATGTCTGTGCTATGGATGCCATGGTGTAGATGACGAAAATGCTTGACAGCGTCACACCGTTGATGACTGCGAAAAGCACGAAGAAGAGCGTTGCCGTAGTCAGCGACAACTTCTGCAGGCGCGCCGTGAGCAGGATGACTAATGCCAACTCGGCGATTATCAAGCCGAAGAACAGCAACTTACTGCTGAAAATCAGCGCCAACAGATTAGGGCTTGATGCCACGCCGAAGGCAGTGACGCCCGTTATAGCCAAAGCCATTGCCATCCAGATATAGACCTTTCGCATCAATGCAGGGAAAGCGAGGGTGCGATGACCTTCTGCCTGGTCGACCATTCTAAAGAAATCTTCTTGATTCATAATTGTTCTCTTGTTTTAGTTGTTGTTCAAATTCTTATAAGAACAAAAATAGGATGTCTCCACTGTCGGGGATTGCATCCTGTTTTCATACGTATTGTTTTTATTTCTTGATGACGGCATCGATGAGCGCGTTGAGCGCGTCCTTGTCAGCCTCTTTCATGCGGCTCCATATCGTCACCTGCGGTTCTACTATTTCAATAGACTTCATTTTTTCTATCTCCAGCTGCATCACACGACCTGCCGAAGGTGCCCATGATCCATTCTCGATTATTGCCGCACGGCGGTTCTGCCAGTTCTTGAGCTGCAGTTTGTGAATGAACTCATACATTGGGGGGAATAAACTTGAGTCGTATGATGACGCGGCGAAGATACATGAGGAGTATCTGAAAGCATACTCAACGGCTTTTGCCATGTCGCAGCGACACAGATCAATTATAGCAACCTCGCCGGCATTTTTCTTACGCAACTGCTCCGCCACATATTCCGCCACCGCTTTTGTCCCGCCGTGGATAGACGCATAGGCTACAAGCACGCCCTCTGTCTCTACCTCATACTTGCTCCACGTGTCATACAGGCTATAGTAATATTCTATATTCCCAGCGAGCACAGGACCGTGAAGTGAACATATCTTCTCTATGTCGAGACTTTCTACCTTGCCCATCATGCTCTGCACTTGCTTGCCATACTTGCCGCAGATGTTGATATAGTATCGTCGTCCCTCGTCCACCCAGTCGTCCTCAATGCTCAGCACACCGAACTTCCCGAAAGCATCGGCAGAGAAGAGAATCTTGTCCTTGCTGTCGTAGCTTATCATTACCTCCGGCCAGTGTACCATAGGCGCCGCGAAGAATGTCAGTGTGTGCTCGCCGAGACAGAGCGTGTCCTTCTCTTTCACCACCAGCGTGTTCTTTGTGAGGTCTGTGTCGTCAAAGAAATTGCTTAGCATACTGACCGCCTTGCTTGAGCATACAAGCGTAATCGACGGATATCGGTCTACCAGTTCTTTTATGAGAGCGCTGTGGTCAGGCTCCATATGATGAATGATGAGGTAATCAGGAGTGCGTCCGGCAAGCGCTTCGTGCAGGTTCTCCTTCCATTCGTTGCCCCTTCTGTTGTCGACGGTGTCCATTATTGCCACCTTCTCGTCGAAGATTACGTATGAATTATATGAGATACCATTAGGCACCGCATACTGGCTTTCAAAGAGACCGAGATCAATATCATCAATGCCGATATACTTAATTGTCGATGTAATTTCCTTTATCATTTTCTACAGAAGTTTGTGTTTCCGTTGCAAAGTTACAAAAACTATTGCGTATTTCAGAGAAAAAACGTCTTAAATTGTAAATTTCTGATATTTAGCTTTGTGCTTTCAATCTTTTTGAGTATATTTGCACCGCAGCCACAAAACTGTATGTTGACAATAGGGGCGGAGTTCTGGCGTAAAAGCCGGGATTCTTCTTTTTTATGTATATTACTACTACGGCAAGCCCTCGTGTTGCCGACATGAAATGAAATTGTATAATAACAAAAAGAAATAAAGTATGGGATACATGTCACAGGAAGGCTACGATAAACTCGTGGCAGAACTTCACCGATTGGAAGCTATCGAGCGTCCAAAGGCATCAGCGGCTATTGCTGAGGCGCGTGATAAGGGCGACTTGAGTGAGAACAGTGAGTATGATGCAGCAAAAGAAGCTCAGGGACATCTTGAATCAAAGATACATAAGCTTCAGGAAGAGATTGCATCGGCAAAGATTATCGACACCTCACGCCTGACGGCTGACAGTGTTCAGATTCTATCCACCGTCGGCATGACAAATGTCGCTACGGGTGCGAAGATGACTTACACCATTGTCAGCGAGAGCGAGGCAGACCTTCGTTCAGGCAAGATTTCTATCAATACCCCGATTGCGCGCGGGCTGCTCGGCAAGAAGGTTGGCGACGAGGCATCTATACAGTTGCCTAACGGCTCGACAATATGCCTGAGAATCGATGATATCTCAATCGACTAATGGTTTAATAATAATAAGGAGGATAGGTTATGACTATTTTCAGTAAGATTGCAGCAGGCGAAATACCAAGCTACAGGTGCGCGGAAAACGAGCAATTCTATGCTTTTCTCGACATCAACCCGTTGGTGAAGGGCCATACGCTGGTCATTCCACGTCGTGAGGTCGACTATATCTTTGATATGGACGACGACGAGATAGCGGAGTTTCAGAAGTTTGCCAAGAAGGTGGCAATAGCTATCAAGGCAGCATTCCCTTGCATAAAGGTAGGCGAGGCAGTGCTCGGTCTTGAAGTGCCGCATGCCCATATTCACCTCATTCCTATGCAGGGTGAGAAGGATATGAACTTTGCCAACCCTAAACTGCAGCTTCCGGCTGAAGAGATGCAGGCTATTGCTGATAGGATTTACGCAGAGTTCAGCAAGTAGTCCACTTTTTACTTTCGTGCAAACCGGAGGCAGCAACTATCATATGCGATGGTTGCTGCCTCCGGTTTTTGTTTTATCCCGAATCGGTCATTAGACCGCATTTGCTTAGATTTGTTATT
>ERZ772940.1017-NODE-1017-length-10380-cov-3.05676_pt1 | contig 10380 bp, 10 predicted proteins | sample MGYA00511682_ERZ772940 | MGnify/ENA primary metagenome ERZ772940 (study PRJEB29015, sample SAMEA2737922) | human oral metagenome | biome: human oral; feature: human-associated habitat; material: dental | place: China | collected 2031 ... | reverse complement strand
GCACCTGCTGCTTTTCCGCCTGCGCGATGCCGGTAACTGCTTTTTTAATAGCATTCGGCGCGTATTGAAAGACGGGAATGCCTGACTGCGCTAAGGCAAGCAGGGTTACGCCGCGTGCTTCCGAAACACTCAAAGCGCTCGTTACGTTTTTTGCGAAATAGAGCGTTTCGATACCGGCGGCGGCAGGTTGGTATGTGCGGATAAGCTCCGTGAGCCGGTCAAAGACAATGAGCAGCCGGTTTCCCTGTACTTGCCCCGCCTCCGTTTGAATAACACCGTAATCAATACAGCGCATCCTGCTGCCGGATACAGCAATGATGCCGTAGCCGGTAAGGGCAAGTCCGGGGTCGAGCCCCATGATAATCCGTCCTGCGGCTGTCCGCTTTTCTGTCATCTGCTCTGTCTTCCTATCATCTTAACATTTGTTTACCCTGCATTGCAGAGCAATGGCGGGTTGAAGCAGGCATTAGGTTTCCTAACTTTTCCAGTTTTCCAATTTTAAATATGGGATTTTTTCAAAGTGCTTCACATTGTTTGTTACCAGTGTTAAATCATTGTAAATTGCTGTTGCTGCAATCAATAAATCCATATCTTCAATTCGTATTCCATTGTTAAACATTTTTGCTTTTATATCGGCAAAAACTTCCATCACACCTTCGTTTAAGTCTTCAATCGGATAAAGTTCACGGATATGCCTTACTTTAATCATGTTTTGCTGTTCGTTTTGAGAACGCTTTGCTCCAAAAATCAGCTCTGCATAAGTGATCATTGAAATTGAAATGGGGATGTTCTTGTTCTCTTCAAATTTTATCAGAACCGACTTATCTTTACGAAGAGCAAAAATTATTATATCCGTATCAATTAAATATGCCATCTAATGCCTCAAATCTTGTAGAATTTACGCGCGAACTATAAATATCATCGATTATTGCTTCTGTAGTTCGGCTATCTTCCCAAGAACCTGCAAGTTTTAAGAATTCTTCCGTGGCATTTTTTTGTTTTATGGGAATTGAAGTAAAATAATCCTGTAAAATTGTAATAACTTGTTGACTGATTGAGCGGTTATCCAATTTCGCAACAAATTTTAGCCTATCATATAATCGATCATCTATATCGCGGACTTGCAACATTGCCATATTGAACCTCCACTCATACTATATAATGGAATACATGAAAAATCAATCAGATTTCATTATTTTACCCCTTAGCCCTCTTACAGCGCCTGTGTCCGCTCTTTTAAGAATGAGCGGTGAGCCTCATCCAAATGAGGTTCCAAAGCAGCGCGAACCGTTTGGTTATAATCGTTTAGCCACTTGAGTTCTTCGGGGAGCAACAGCTCCTTCATTATCGGCCGTGTGTCGATCGGGCAGAGCGTCAGCGTTTCAAACTTCAAGAAGGTGCCGTACTCAGTCGTTTTCCATTCCTTTGTCAGCGTAAGGCTTTCGATGCGGATACCGTGACTTCCGGCACAGTAAAAGCCGGGCTCATTGGAGGTAATCATGCCCGCCTTCATCGGAGCGTCACTATAGCGGAGCCCGATATTCTGCGGACCTTCGTGAACGGACAGCACATATCCGACGCCGTGTCCGGTACCGTGCTTATAGTCCTTGCCGTATTTCCGGAGCGGATTGCGGGCAAGGATATCAAGCTTATAGCCGGTCGTGTTTTCGGGGAACTTTGCTAAGGCGAGCTGGATATGCCCTTTGAGTACCAGCGTATAATCCTCTTTTTCTTCCGCGGTGAGCGGGCCGAGCGGAATGGTTCGGGTAATATCCGTTGTTCCGTCTTTGTATTGTCCGCCCGAGTCGAGCAACAAAAAGCCTTTGGGCTGCAAGGTAGCGGCAGTATCTTTTTTAGGCCCGTAGTGGATAATCGCGGCGTTTGCTCCGTACCCTGCAATCGTGGTAAAACTCGCCTCTATGAAGTCGGGCTGTTCGGCACGGAAGCGCAGCAGCTGTTCGGAAACATCCCATTCGGTAACGCCGCTATCGGCATGGTCTTCCACCCATTTGAGGATTTTGACCATCGCGATGCCGTCTTTGAGGAATGCATTCCGGTAGTTTTTAATTTCGGTTTCGTTTTTCACCGCTTTCATCGAAGAAGTGATATTAAGGCCTTCTATAATATCCGCTTTAATTTTGTTGCGTAAGAAGATATTTGTCCGTGCGGGATCAAGGTAGACCGTACCCTGTAACTTTTCGGCATCGGCGAAAACCGCTTCGTAAGGAGCAACCGACACGCCTTCTTTTTCCAGCGCCGCCTTCACCTCATCCGTCATTTGCCGCGCGTCGATGTAAAGCCGTGCGCTCTGCATATCAACCAAGGCGTATGCGGTAACAACCGGCGTGCATTCAATATCGTTGCCTCGGATATTAAAGAGGTAACAAACATCCTCCAAAGCCCCGATAACCGTTGCCTCCGCTTCCTTTTCCCGAAGCGCCGCGCGGACTTCTTTAATTTTTTCCGATGCGGATTTTCCCGTGTAGCGGACATCGAGTAAAAAGGCGGCGCTTAATACGGGGGCAGGACGATCCGTCCACATCTCCCCGATGAGATCGCGATCGATAACAAACTTCATATCGGGAAGCGATGAGTTAAACTGTGCAAACGAATTAAGCGCCATCACTTTTCCGTCCATACCGATCGTACTCCCCGCAGGAAGCGTCTGTGCAAGATATTCAAATACGGTCGGTACGTTCGGTTCTCCGCTCTTTTGCAAAAGGATACCGCTTCCCTTCAATTCTTTTTCAGCCTGTAAAAAATACCGGCCGTCAGTCCATAAAAAGGCCTTGTCTTTTGTAACCAATACGGCGCCCGCAGAGCCGGTAAAGCCGGAAATAAAGACGCGGGTCTTATCGTGTTCGGCAAGATATTCGCACTGATGCGGGTCGGCGGTCGGAATATAATACGCGTCGAAGCCGCATTCCGCCATTTTATTGCGTAATACGTTAATACGTTCAGCTATTGTCATAGTGATCTCCTTCGCAAATCAATTTAAAGTAACCTCAAAAATTGAGTTTTTTAGAGGTTACCGGTTATATTTTCTCTAGAACCCTGCGTACATGCGGCGCAGCAGCTGGTCTATCTTATGCCCGTACGCGGGATCCGCGGCCCATGTTCCGGCAAGGTTATAAATATACGGCGCCTTGCCTTTCGGGTTTACATAGCGATAACGAGGATCTACGGATGGAAGTTTGAGCGGTTCGGCGCTGGCATACGCCTTTAGATGCTGAATATGCGCTCTGACTCCCGTTTGTTCGTCGGGAAACGCCAACCCCGGATTCTCTGCGTTGATGGCGCCGAGTCCGCAAAAATTGTTCATGTCTGCGGTTACCAATCCGCCGAACCGTAAAAAGCCGGTTTCCAAACACATCTGCACAAAAGCGATATCGGCATTTATCCCTTCAACAGCGGATTCTTTTACATAATACGCTGCCAAACGTTCGACTTTTTCCTGATCGACTTCTCCCGTTTGCGTTACGGCAGTTTGCGTTAAAAAGAACGAAACGAGCTGCTCCTGCGTCATGCGTCCGGTACCCATAATCGCTTTGGGAATGGACGGCGGAACCGACCTGCATGAAAAGCAAAGCAATACTGCAAGCAGGGTAAAAATAAGAAAAGGATGGTTAAAAAAACGCTTTATGCGAAAGGGTTTGGCATTCATACGGTTGGCATTACTCCCATTCGACAGCCTCTAACATATTTTGTTTAGGGGATATTCTCTGCCGTTTTTTGACATTGATAGTATTAATCCATGCTAATATGATTAATTAATGTCCAACTATCCTAGCATAGCAAATTTCACGCGGTTTTGCAATTAGTTGCAAAGTTATATTACACAGTTATTTTAATTTGTGTACTGAAAATTGTTGATATTTTAGTTTTTGTATAGTATAATCCTTTTGCGGACTATGAATCAGTTTTTTAGAAGTTTCCTTGTGATGTAGAGGTTGGTAAACAAGTGGATAAAAAAGAAGTCATAAAAAGAATCATAGAGAAGTCCGACGGTATTGCTAAGGCTTCTGATTTTGTTTCTGAGAGCCTTTCCCATTACGATGTCACATATTTATGCAAGAAAGGCTATATTGAACGCGTTAGGCATGGCTATTATCAGCTTTCGGAACAAAAAGATATAAAAGAAGAACGAGTGCTTGCGGCACTTCTACCTGAAAGTATTGTCTGTGTGGAGTCAGCGCTGTTTTACTACAACTATAGCGACTTTACACCGAGGCAATGGTCGATTGCCGTTCCACGAACATTTTCACGTACAAAGTTAAAGATTGATTCTCTTGCTATAAAAACCTATTTTGTACAGCTTGCTCATTTTGAAATCGGAAAAACAAGTGGAGATTTTGGCGGTATACAACTTGCTGTTTATGACCGTGAACGCACTATTTGTGACTGTTTTAAATATCGAACAAAATTGGATAACGAAATGTTTAACAATGCCCTCAATGCATACGCTGCCGATGAAAAGAAAAATTTGAGTAATCTTTCAAGATATGCAAAAGAAATGCATGTCTACAAAAGATTGATGGATGTAATGGAGGTGTTACTTAATGGCTGATATTGCAGCTTCCGTTCTTGCACGGCTCAAAAACAAGGCTCTCGAAAGCGGAAGAAGTTATCAGCTGTGTCTCCAGCTCTTTTGCCAAGAGGAATTTCTGCGCCGTTTGGAAAAATCAAAATATGCCGAGAATCTCGTACTAAAGGGCGGTTTGTTTCTCTATTCTCTTACAGAGTTTGACAGCAGAGTTACGATGGATGTAGACTTTTTGCTTCGGAAAATACCTAATACGCCGGAACAGTTGAAATTTATTTTAGAGGAAATTATCGTTGTTTCTACAGATAATGATTTTGTAAGTTTTGAGATAAAAGATGTTGAACCGATTGCCGTTACCAAAAAATACTCAGGCATTGGAGCCTCAATTCTCGCTCGCATTAGAAATATTAAAATAAGATTTAGTGTTGATTTCGGTGTGGGGGATGTTATTGTTCCAAAACAGGAAAAGCGCAGAATTCCGACCCAACTTCCTGATTTTGTATCTCCGACAGTAAATACCTACTCCATTGAAACCGTAGTGGCTGAAAAAATCGATGCCGTTCTGAGTCTGATGGAGTTTTCCAGCCGGATGAAGGACTATTATGATATTTATTATATTGCCAACAAGTTTGATTTTGACGGTCAGGTATTGTCAGAAGCTTTAAGGGAAACCTTTGCCAATCGTAACCACCTCTTTACTGTTGAACAGTTTAAACAGGTAATGAATTTTGATAATGATGCAGCAATGCAGAAGAAGTGGGGCGCCTTTACGCGTAAGATTAACGTTAAAACGGATGATTATGGTACAGTGCTTAATACAATAAAAGTTTTCTTGGCAGCTCCGTTCCTGTCAGCTATCGAGAGTACGGAGTACACTAAGCAATGGTCGGCTTCTTCTTGTGAATGGATTTAACATAGGAGACTATAAGACCTTTTAGCTGTGAGCTGTTGCCTCAGCTAAAAGGTCTTTTCATACGCTTCTTTTACTCCCATTCGATGGTGGCGGGCGGTTTGGGCGTAATGTCGTACACTACGCGGTTGATGCCTTTGACTTCGTTGATGATACGGAGCGTAATCTTCTGCAGCAGCGGATACGGAATTTCCGCGACCTCAACCGTCATCGCATCGACGGATGTTACCGCCCGTATCGCTATTAGGTTGTCATACGTTCTGCCGTCGCCCATAGCGCCGACCGTGCGGACATTGGGGAATACGGTAAAATACTGCCAAATAGAATCCGCCAAACCCGCCTGCGCAATCTCTTCGCGGAGGATGGCATCGCTTTCGCGCACCCAATGCAGCCGTTCGGGAGTGATTTCTCCTAAGATACGCACCGCAAGTCCCGGCCCGGGGAAGGGCTGCCGCTTAACCAGTTCGTCGGGAATACCAAGTGCCGTGCCGAGTGCCCGCACCTCATCCTTAAACAGCATCCGCAGCGGTTCAATCAGTTCCTTAAAATCGATATTTTCGGGAAGTCCGCCGACATTGTGATGGGATTTTATGACTGCCGCTTTTTTACTGCCGCCGGATTCAATAACATCGGGATAGATGGTTCCTTGTACCAAAAAGTCAACCGTACCGATTTTTTTCGCTTCTTCTTCAAAAACACGGATAAATTCTTCACCGATAATCTTCCGCTTGCGTTCGGGTTCGGTTACTCCGGCAAGTTTTTTTAAGAACCGCTCGGAGGCATCCACATGGATGATGTTAAGACCGAGTGTTTCACGGTATGTTTTTAATACCTGTGCCGCCTCATCTTTGCGTAAAAGACCGTGATCGACAAAAATACAGGTAAGCTGATCGCCGACGGCTTTATGCACCAGCACCGAAGCGACGGAGGAATCCACACCGCCCGACAGAGCCGAAATAACCTTTTTGTTTCCGACCTTCCGTTTTATTTCCTGAATAACCGAATCGGCGGCGGTTGCGGCGTTCCAGACTTCGGTACATCCGCAAATGCCGCGCACAAAGTTTTTGAGCATTTGCGTGCCGTATACGGAGTGTAATACTTCGGGATGGAATTGTACGCCGTAGCACCCGCGTTCGGTATTCGCCATTGCGGCGATAGGACAGTTATCCGTTTTCGCAATGGTTGTAAACCCTTCGGGAAGGGCGGATACGCTGTCGTTATGGCTCATCCACACGATGGAGTCCGCCGGGCAGTCCTTCCAAAGCGCTGCACCTGCCGCATCTTTGCCGGTGTAGAGCTTTGTCTTACCGAATTCGCTTTTTTCTGCCGGCTGCACTTTTCCGCCGAGCAAATAGGTCATCAGCTGCATCCCGTAACAGATACCCAATACCGGTACTTTTAAGTTGAATATTTCAGGATTGCAGGTTGCCGCATCATCGGCATATACGGAGTCGGGCGCTCCGGATAAGATGATTCCTTTTAAATCACTACTTTGTATGCGGGAAAGTTCTGCATCGAAAGGAAGTACTTCACAATATACTCCGCATTCGCGGACACGGCGGGCAATAAGCTGGCTATACTGCCCTCCGAAATCAAGGATAATAATTTTTTCTGTGTGCATAGTGTACTATATCAATGTATGACTTGTTAGACAAGCCGCACAACGTCTGATGTATTTGCCTTTAGCCGTCTCTTTTATTTGCAGAATAGCCGCCAATATGATATAGTAGAAGCCTCTTTTGAGAGTGCTTTGCTCTTTTGAAGAGAGTTTAATTTTATTACGTATCCGGAGGTTGTATGTCAAATTTTTTATCGGTTAAAGATTTTATCGCTCAACAAAAAGATAAGATGATTGAGCTTGAACGGCTTTTGTGCTCCATTCCAGCCATGGCTCCGGAGTCGGACGGCGACGGGGAATTGAAAAAATGCGAAGCGCTGGAAGCGTATTTAAAAAAGCTCGGCTTTACTCAATTTGAACGGTTCGATGCACCCGATATGCGGGTATCTTCCGGTATCAGACCGAATCTTGTAGTTACCATTCCGGGCAAAGATGATTCAAAACGCGTCTGGATTATGGCGCATACCGATGTGGTACCTCCCGGCGAGCTTTCAAAATGGGAAAGCGATCCGTGGGTACTGAAGCAGGACGGCGATAAAATTATCGGGCGCGGTGTAGAAGATAACCAGCAAGGACTGACCGGAGCGGTATTCGCCGCTTACGCATTTCTTGCATTAAAGATTCAGCCTGCTCACACCGTAAAATTATTGTTTGTCGCTGATGAAGAAGTGGGTTCAAGATACGGCGTTATTTATCTTTTGAATAATCATCAGCTGTTTAAGCCTCAGGATATTATCGTTGTCCCTGACGGGGGAGATCCTTCGGGCGAGACAATTGAAGTAGCGGAAAAGAACCTGTTGTGGTTAAAGGTTGTGGTGCATGGAGTGCAAACGCACGCCTCTCGCCCCGATTTAGGAAAGAATGCGCACATTGCGGCGGCGGATTTAGCGCTCCGCTTGAATGCTTTGGAAAAAGTGTTTTCAAAGCAGGATAATTTGTTCGAGCCGCCGTATTCGACATTGCAGCCGACAAAAAAAGAAGCGAATATTCCGAACATTAATACCATTCCGGGCGATGATGTATTTTATATGGATTGCCGTATACTCCCGTGTTACACTGTTGCGGAAGTGATGGAGAAGATAAAAGTTGAGGCGAGTGCGATAGAAGCAAAGTACGGCGTACAGGTTGAGCTTATTATTGATGATTCGGCGGAATCTCCTGCAACGCCTGTTGATGCCGAGGTTGTTACGATGCTGTCAAAGGCGATTGAAAAAATACACGGCAAAAAAACGCAAACCATCGGTATCGGCGGAGGAACCGTTGCGGCACCGCTCCGTCAGGCAGGCTTTAATGCCGTTGTATGGAGTACGCTCGACGATATGGCGCATCAGCCGAATGAATACTGCATTATGAAAAACTTAATTGACGATGCACAGGTACTGGCGGCATTGATGTACGGAGTCGATGCGCTGTAAGTGTGACGGAGGTATGGACGCCGCACCGGATGATGATAGCCGGGGTGATAATCGTTGGAATGATGATTGGCGAAATGAGCATGCTTCCGGTACGGTTATTCGATTGCCGGAATATGTTTCGCCGGCGTTTAAGGCCTTGATTACCTCCGCAGAACCTGCCGCCGCCGCTGCGCTGCGCCGGCAGGTTCTTTCCTCCGACGACGAACAGGTCGTGTCGGAGGAAGAGCGGGGCGACCCGCTCGGCGAGGCGCGCTATTGCGTTACCCCGTATCTGGTACACCAATATCCGAACCGCGTGCTGCTATTGAGTACCGGCCGCTGCATCTCGTATTGCCGGTACTGTTTCCGGCGGGAATTTACCGCCCGCTCAAGCGGCTTTATTTCCGATGAGCAAATCGGAGCGGTAACAGCATATCTTAAAACACACCCCGAAGTACAGGAAATTCTGGTTTCGGGCGGAGATCCGATGAGCGGCAGTTTTGAGCAGATAAAACAGCTGCTGGAATGCCTCCGTTCCGTCCGATCCGATTTGTTGCTCCGCCTCTGTACCCGCGCGCCGGTCTTTGCACCGGAGCTTTTTACCGAAGAGCTTATAACGCTGCTTCGTTCCGTCCGTCCGCTCTGGGTGATTGCACATATAAACCATCCGGCGGAACTCGGCACGGCGCAGCGGCAAGCTTTAACCCGTTGTATCGATTCGGGGATTCCGGTGCAAACCCAGACCGTATTGCTGCGCGGCGTTAATGATGACGCCGCCGTTCTTGCGGAGCTTTTCCATGCGCTGGTATGTATGGGGATAAAACCCGGGTATTTGTTCCAAACGGATTTGGCGCGGGGGACAGCGCATTTTCGCGTACCGCTTGAAAAAGCCGCGCTTATATGGAAAGCATTACGTAAACGCCTTTCCGGTTTATCATTACCGCAATTTGCAGTCGATTTACCGAACGGCGGCGGAAAATTCCCGCTTTCCGCCCTACTGCTCTATGAGGATATTATCTCCCCATTAAAAGACGGCCGTTTTTCGGCACGGGGTATAGACGGAAAGAGCTATACTTATCCGAGCTAAGGTGCCCTTTTGAAAATATACGGCAGGCGCATCTACGGCGTTGCCTGTTCAGCGAAGTACGTCCATGTACTTCGCTGAACACAATTAAAGCTTTCGATTCTCTTGACTATCCCCTATCTTCATTGTAGACTTATTTCGTTATATTCGGCGGTTTGGAATGTATATCTAAAGCCGGATAGAAGGGGACAATATGATTAGCAAGAAATTGGAAGATGCGTTAAACGAGCAGATTAATAAAGAATTCTATTCTGCTTATCTGTATCTCGGTATGGCGGCTCATTTTGAATCGGAAGGACTCAAAGGATTTGCCAAGTGGATGAGAGTACAGGCAAGCGAAGAACAAGGGCACGCGATGAAGATATACGACTATCTTTTTTCGGTTGATGCAAAGCCCGTTTTAAAATCGGTCAAAGAAGTTCCGGTGCATTACGAAAAATCTCCGGTAGAAGTTATTCAGGAAGTGCTCAAGCATGAACAGTATGTAACGGCTTCGATTAATAGCCTGTACGAGCTCGCCCTTGCGGAAAAAGACTATAAAACGCAGAACTTCCTCCAGTGGTTCATTAACGAGCAGGTTGAAGAAGAAGCAAATGATCGAGATATCCTCGATACCTTCAAATATATTGACGGGAACGCCGGTTTGCTTATTCTGGATAAAGAGCTCGGCAAACGGGAATAATTACTCACGGAGCAGGGATTCCGGTAGCCGTTCGGTTTAAAAGTTAGAAAGGAGTGTTTTTGGATACCTCATATACAATCGTATTGGAAGATCAAACGGTACTGTCTTCTTTATGCGGCGCAAATGATGAGAATTTGCATGTTTTTGAA
>ERZ772940.1016-NODE-1016-length-10399-cov-3.42914_pt1 | contig 10399 bp, 7 predicted proteins | sample MGYA00511682_ERZ772940 | MGnify/ENA primary metagenome ERZ772940 (study PRJEB29015, sample SAMEA2737922) | human oral metagenome | biome: human oral; feature: human-associated habitat; material: dental | place: China | collected 2031 ... | reverse complement strand
CACCGCCGCGGGGCGGTATTTCCACCAGAAATCGGTGACACCGGCTTCCACGGCAATCCGTGGAAGGTCGTCTGGCAACAGACGGCGTTTGTAAGCCACGTCCTGGCTGTCGAACGTGGTGGTGGATGGCATGGAAACCACCCGGACACGAATGCCTTCATCGGCCAGCTGGCGCGCGGCAGCCAGTGCCAGCGACACCTCGGAGCCGGTGGCGATCAGCACGGCCTTGGCGGCACGCGGGGCGTGCACCAGGTAGGCACCACGACGGATCTCGTCGACGTCGACCACTTCGCGCTCGATGAAGGGCAGCCCCTGCCGCGACAGCAGCAGGCAGGTGGGGCCTTCCTCGTTCTCGATGGCGGCCTGCCAGGCAATGGCGGTCTCGACCGTGTCCGCCGGGCGCCAGACCGACATGTTGGGGATGAGGCGCAGGCAGGCCGCGGTCTCGACGGGCTGGTGGGTGGGACCATCCTCACCCAGGCCGATGGAATCGTGCGTGAAGACGTGGATGACCCGCTGCTTGCTGAGCGCAGCCACGCGCAGGGCGTTGCGGGCGTAGTCGGAGAACACCAGGAAGGTGCCACCGTAGGGGATGAAGCCGCCGTGCAGGGCCAGGCCGTTCATGACGGCTGCCATGCCGAACTCGCGCACGCCGTAGTTGATGTGGCGTCCACCGTTGAGATCGGCGTCATTGTCAGCCGACGGGCGCAGCATCTCGACGCCCTTCCAGGCGGTGAGGTTGCTGCCGGTGAGGTCGGCCGAACCACCCAGCAGTTCCGGCAGGGCCGGCCCCAGGTAGTTGAGCGCGCGCTGCGAGGCGGCACGGGTGGCGATGTTGTCGGCTTCCATCACCGTGTCCATCACCAGGTTGTCCATGATGTCTTCCCAGTCGGCCGGCAGCACGCCGCGCATGCGGCGCTCCAGCTCGGCAGCCTCTTCGGGGAACTGGGCGGCATAGGCGTCGAAGGCGTCCTGCCAGCGGGCATGGCGCTCGGCGCCGACCTGGGTGGCGTCCCAGGCCGCGTAGAGGTCGGCCGGAATCTCGAAGGGCGGTTCGGACCAGCCCAGGGCCTTGCGGGTGGCGGCGATTTCCTCGGCGCCCAGCGATTCGCCGTGGGCCTTGGCCGTGCCGGCCCGGTTGGGCGAACCCTTGCCGATGACGGTCTTGCAGATGATGATGGTGGGCGCAAAGCGCAGCTCGCCCACGCCTTCGCCGTCGACGACCGGACGGCCGGTCTCGCCCCAGTCGCGCGCCTGCGCGATGGCCTGGGCCACGGCCCAGGCATCGTGGCCATCGACCGCGTCGATGACGTTCCAGCCATAGGCGGCAAAGCGCTCAGCCACGTTCTCGCGGTACCAGCCCTTGACGTCGCCGTCGATGGAGATGCCGTTGTCGTCATAGAGCATGACGAGCTTGGACAGGCGCCAGATGGCGGCCAGGGCGCAGGCCTCGTGCGAGACGCCTTCCATCAGGCAGCCGTCGCCGGCAAAGACCCAGGTGAAGTGGTCGACGATGTCGTGGCCGGGACGGTTGAACTCGGCAGCCAGCAGCTTCTCGGCCAGGGCCATGCCCACGGCGTTGGCCAGCCCCTGCCCCAGCGGACCGGTGGTGGTCTCCACGCCCGGCGTGACACCCACCTCGGGGTGGCCCGGGGTCTTGGAATGCAGCTGGCGGAAGTCCTTGATGTCGTCGATGGAAAGATCGTAGCCGGTCAGATGCAGCAGCGAGTACAGCAGCATCGAGCCGTGCCCGTTGGAGAGCACGAAGCGGTCACGGTCGAACCAGCCCGGCTGGGCAGGATCATGCTTGAAGTGCGCGCCCCACAGGGCCACCGCGATGTCGGCCATGCCCATGGGCATGCCGGGGTGGCCGGAACGGGCCTTCTCGATGGCGTCCATGGACAGCACGCGGATGGCATTGGCCATGCGGCGGGCGGTGTCAGGCGACGGGAAGGCAGGCCAGCCAGTGGCCACGAAGGCCTCGGCAGGCTTCTGGGCATCAGGCAGGGTCACGTCGTCCACCTCGGTGACGCCATCGGACCATCCCACATGTTCAGTGGCGGGAAGCGTCTCGCCCCCGGCTTCATCGGGGGAAAAATCCAGCTCGGCAGTAGCAGGAGCTTCGGTGGGAAACGAGTGGTCGGTCATGGCAGAAAGGGACGAATTGAGCTGAAAATGCGATGAAAAACGGACTTTCAATCAGGCGGCCCGCCCGGAATCTGCCGTTGGCGCCCTGGCCTGCTTGCCATGCCATGTCCGGGTCTCTCCTCCCGACGCTGGGCGCCTTCGGACCGGGCATGCCGGCAGGGCCGCCAGGAACCTCTGCACAGTATACTGGACGCCAATGTAACAGCTATTTGCATTGTCTGCAGGGGAAGGCCCTGTTGCGCGCCGGGGAGATTCGCCTGCCTTCTTGGTGACATTCAGGCAACGAATCATTCGGTCGCCTGCCGCTGCCTTCCCCGACAGCTTCTTCCCTGATCTGATGACCCCTCGAATCCATCTGCCTGCCCTGGCCGACCAGCCCGCGCCCCCTGTCCCGTCCGATCCCCTGCCGCTGGACGAGCCGGCCGCGCACCACCTGCTGCGGGTGTTGCGCCGCGGCATCGGTGACGAGATCGAGGTCTTCGACGGACAGGGGCGGTGCTGGCATGCGCATGTCGCCTCCACGAAGCCGGCAACCGTGACGCTGCAGGCCACCCTGCCCCCCGAGCCGCCGCCCCGTCTGCGACTGGGCCTGGCGCAGTGCCTCAGCACGGCCGAGAAGATGGACTGGACCATCGAGAAGGCCGTGGAGCTGGGCGTGAGCCACATCGTGCCGCTGCTATCGGCCCGCAGCGTGGTGAAGCTGGACGGCGCACGCGCCGAGAAGCGCGTGCAGCACTGGCAGCGGCTGGTGGTGGCGGCAGCCATGCAGTGCGGGCGCAGCCGCCTGCCCGAGATCGCGCCCATCCAGCCCGTGGGCACCTGGCTGACCAGCCTGCCCGCCCCGCAGGCCCACGAGCGACGCTGGGTGCTGAGCCCGCTGGCCGAGTCATCGCTGATGGCACAGGCCAGCGCACTGGCGGCCCGGACTGGCGCACCGCTTGCGGGGGATCATCAGAACCAGCCAGGTGATGCAACGGCCAGCGAGGCCGACGCCCCCACGGCCTGGCTGCTGTGCGGACCGGAATCAGGGCTGGCCGAGACGGAAGTGGAGCAGGCGCTGGCCCAGGGCTGGCAGCCGGCACTGCTGGGTCCGCGGGTGCTGCGCACCGAAACCGCCGGGCTGGTGGGACTGACGGTACTGCAGGCCGCGCTGGGTGATCTGGGCTAGGCCTGACCTGGGTTGTGTCCAGCCTGGGTTGGGTTCAGCCTGGGTCAGGTCCCACTTGGGATCTCCCACGCTTGGGGTCTCTCCCGCTCAGAACCTCTCCCGCCTGAGCCCGGCCAGACCACGGCAAGACCTAGGCTGAGCCGTCGTCGCTGACTACGTCTTGCGCACCGAGTAGAAGACCCGGAACGCGGTCTCGTGGTCATAGAAGAAGTCGGCCGCATCCCGAAACACGTCCAGCAACGTGCTGCGGTCATCCGCCGACAGCTGCGTCGCATCAGGCAGGTTCTCGATGAGCAGCACGAAGCCGGGACGGTCAGCCTCGTCCGAAGGCTTCAGGTCGGTCAGACAATCATAGAGTGCATCCAGATTGCGGCCGTAATGGGCCGGCAGTTTCAGTCCCTCCCCCAGAACGGCCAGCACGGACGCCTTGTCATGAGCTGCCGCGCAGTCGCACTGCAGCAGGGTCTGGTCGGTCTGCAGCGCGGCACGCACCAGACCATTCTTGTCATAGGCACCCAGCGGCAGAACCGCGTGCCGGGGGATGTTGGACAGTGCACTCATGGGAACTCGATCCTGCGGAAGGTCTGGTAGTGGTCGTCCGTGTAATAGAACTCGGTGGGTCGGCCATCCCGGCCACCGGCAATGATGCGACGCGCCCCGCGTGAGCGGACCTGCGGTGTCCTGACCGTGTATTCGGTGTAGTAGCCCCGACGCTGGCGCGGCAGCTTGCGCTCGTAGTTGCCAAAGACGGTGCCGTCCTTCTCGTAGGGGTACGGGCCACCTTCACGGATCAGCGCCAGCGTTTGGCGCGCCTCGGCAGGAAGATCACCCACCGCCACGGTACCGAGGCCGTCGGTCCCCTGTCGGGAAGCCCTGTCGGAGGACCGATCCGAAGCACGGTCAGAAGCACGATCGGTTGCTCGGCCAGATGCCCTGTCCTGGGTACGCTCAGTTGCCCGCTCGGACGCCCTGTCGCGGGTCCAGTCAGCTACTCCACCGGAAGCCCCACCGGATGCCCTGTCGGAAGCGCGCTCCGATGCCCGGTCCTGTGCCCGTTCTGATGTCCGGCTGGCTGCCTGGTCTACGGCCTGTCCTGCTGCCTGTCCTGACGTCCGCACCTCCGGCTGCACGGCAGGCTGCGGCTGGCTGTTGCAGGCCTGCAGGACCGACAGCCCCGTGCCCAGCAGCGCCAGTCCCTGCCACCGCACCCGTGACAAGAACCGCTGTTGCGACGCGCGCCCGCCTGCCGATGCGGACGACGAATTGAACAGAGTGCGAATGAACGTGACAAAGGCTTTCATCCTCCCATCCTACGACAGGCCTCGGTCGGCGGGAAGCCCCGAAGCGCATGACGCTGGCACGCCGCCATCGTCCTGTCATCGTGGAATGGGCGACGACCTCCTCCGATAGCCGGTATTCTTTCCGGTTCACCCATTGAAAATGGGCACGGATCACCGGGGCCCCATCGACCACCAGGAACGTCACCCCATGCCAGACGCTGCCGCTCACCCCTCTCCCCGCATCCTGCTGTGGCTGGTAGCGGTGGGGTTCTTCATGCAGACGTTGGACGGCACCATCGTCAACACGGCGCTGCCGGCCATGGCGACCAGCCTGGGCGAGAGCCCACTGCGCCTGCAGGCCGTGGTGGTGGCCTACATGCTGACCATGGCGGCGCTGATCCCGGCCAGCGGCTGGCTGGCTGACCGCTTCGGGTCACAGCGGGTATTCCTGAGCGCCATCGTGCTGTTCTCGGCCGGCTCGGCGGCCTGCGCGCTCTCCAATGATCTGTCGCAGCTGATCGCCGCCCGGGTGCTGCAGGGGCTGGGGGCCGCCGTGCTGCTGCCGGTGGGGCGGCTGGTGATCCTGCAGCACTTCCCGCGCGAGGAACTGCTGTCGGCAATGAGCTTCGTGGCCATCCCGGGACTCATCGGCCCGCTGATCGGACCGACGCTGGGCGGCTGGCTGGTGGAGACCGCCTCGTGGCACTGGATCTTCCTCATCAACCTGCCCGTGGGCCTGGTGGGAGCACTGGCCACGATGCGCTACATGCCCAACCTCAAGCGCACCGACGCCGGCCGCTTCGACCTGGCCGGCTACGCCATGCTGGTGCTGGCCATGATCGCCATCTCGCTGGCGCTGGACGGACTGGGCGGTCTGGGCTGGGCCAGCACACTGGTGGTGCTGCTGATGGTGGCCGGACTGGCGGCGCTGACGGCCTACTGGCTGCACGCCATGCGGCACCCCGCCCCTCTCTTTCCACCGGCGCTCTTTGCCGTGCCCAGCTACCGCGTGGGCATCCTGGGCAACCTGTTCGCACGCATCGGCTCCGGCGCCATGCCCTACCTGCTGCCGCTGCTGCTGCAGCTGGCCATGGGATTCTCGCCAGCCGAGGCCGGCATGATGCTGCTGCCGGTGACATTGGCCAGCATCGGCGCCAAGCGCGCCGTCTCCGACATCGTTAGCCGCTACGGCTACCGGCGGGTGCTGCTGGTCAACACCGTGCTGCTGGGGGTGCTGATTGCCGCCTTCGCCCTGATGACGCCCGACCAGCCGCTGTGGCTGCGCACCACCCAGCTGGCCTTCTTCGGCGCCGTCAGCTCCACCCAGTTCTCGGCCATGAACACCGTGACACTGAAGGACCTGGACGCCGCCCATGCCGCCAGCGGCAACAGCCTGTTCTCGATGGTGCAGATGCTGGGCCTGAGCCTGGGCATCACCTGCGCCTCGGCGCTGCTGCACGCCTTCAGCGGCTGGCTGGACATCCGCCCAGGTGGCAACGAGCTGCCCGCCTTCCGCGCGGCCTTCATGGCCGTCGGGGCGCTGACGGTGGGATCGGCGGCGATCTTCTGGCAGTTGCGGGCGGATGCACCCGGGCAGGTTCGGAACCTCGGGGCATGAAAACGGAACGGCCGCGATTCAGCACTTTCTTTCCCGATTCCCCCGGCACCCTGGGGCATGAAGCCAGAACAGCAGGACCGCAAGATCAGGTGGTAGAACCGGGACGATGAAGCCGAAGCGACGAGCCTGCCCACTGAAGTGGTCAGCCACCGATGGTTCCTGCCGCCCGTGTTCTCGGACGCCTCAGATGTAGCGCCCAAGATCCTCCAGGAACGCCCTGCGCTTCTCGTCCGTGATCAGGTTGGCCTTGCCGCAGTTCACCCAGCGCCGACGACGGGCGCCCACGCCCTTCATCGTGTGGCCCAGCATGGCCTTGGTGATGAAATTGCCACAGACAGACTTCAGGTAGAGGGTAGGCGCCGCCGAGGTGCTGATGACCAGCGCCTCGTCAATGTCAAGCCGCCCCTCCAGCAGACCAGCCCGGTTCTCCATGTAGGCAAAGGTCCGCAGAAACACCTTATCGATGAATCCCTTGACGATGGCCGGCATGTTGGCCCACCAGATGGGAAAGATGAAGATCAGGCGGTTGCTCTCCTTGAGCGCCTCCTGGTATTGCAGCACCAGCGGATCCAGCGCCTTGCCCTCGGCGAACAGGGCCAGCTCCTCCTTCGTGAAGACAGGATTGAAGCCATCGGCATACAGGTCGATCAGCTGGTATGCCTGCCCCTTGGCATCCAGCAGCGCCTGCACCCGCTCCAGAATGGCATGGTTGAAGCTTTTCTCGTACGGGTGGGCGTAGATGATGGTGGTCTTGCTCATGGTGCTCTCCCTGGGGACCGGGTGGCGTGCGGCCCGCTGGCCTGCCCCACCCTGGCGCCTCGATGATCCGGAAAGATGCAGGTTCCCGGCAGCACCTGCGCGATCGAAAGATCATTATGAGCGCTACGCCATCAGCGTGGATTCATTTCCCTTGCGAACGACGTGCCATCCATGACAGGCTGTCAGCGCCCGCCCAGCAGGATCCGCGTCGGATCGAACTGCCTGCGCACCTCGGCAAAGGCCTGTTGAAGCGCCGGTGTCCAGCGCGGCGGCACGGCAGTCGCCAGAGCCTGGCGGGCCAGCGGCCCCACCCCTTCCGGCACCACCAGCTGCAGCTCGCCAGCAGCCACCTGCCCACGCCATGACGGCTGCACTCCCTGTGAGGCCAGGCGCTCATCCAGAGCAGAAACCAGCCCGGCCAGGGTGGCCGGGTCCTGCGGCGGCAGCGGGATGATGCAGGCCGAAGGGGGAATCGTCGGGGAAACCCGTTCACCCAGCAGCACCTGCCAGACGGGCCGCACATCCCCTGCCGCCGCACGGCCATGCGATTGCAGCCCGCCGCCGGCCTGCAGCGTCAGGCCTGCGGCGCCCTCCTGCCGTCGGGGGTCGAGCAGCGCCGTCAGACGCCGGTGGGCGGCCTGGACATCGGCATCTGCCTCGCCCGAGAAACGCACCAACCAGGCGGCCGGCCCGGCCTCTCCCCGCTGCGTTCCATCCGGGGGCACCGACATGCCTTGTCCAACGTCGGCCCAGCGGCACAGGGCCTGATCGTCCGGATGACGCGAACCGAAAAGGCGACGCAGATCCGCCGCGTCCAGCAACAACGCGGCCGAGGGCTGCAAGGCCAGCACGGCCGGCGCATGGGTGAGCGCAGCCGCCGCCGACGGTTGCAGGAACAGCGCCCAGCGCGAGACCGCCGGCCGGCGCAACAGGCGCAGATGCAGCCGCGCCGACCAGGCCAGCGTGCCGGCCGAGCCGACCAGAAGATGCGCCAGATTCACTGAGCCATCAGGCGTGTAGGGACGCTGGGGACGGGGGTGGAAGACATCCAGCAGATAGCCATCCGGCACACGCTGGCCCGGTGGCCAGTGACGGGCCATGTCGGCCTGAACGCCAGCCGCAATGCCGAACAGGGACGACACCAGCTGCCCTGCCCGACCACTGTTCAGGCTGACGGAAGAGCGCGCACCGAACGGGCCAAACAGCTGTCGGGTTCCATCATCCAGAATGGCATCCATGCCCAGCAGGCGGTCGGCCAGCGTGCCCCAGGCCAGTGCCGCAGCGGCGGCATCCAGCCCCACCAGTCCCCCCAGGGTCGCCCCGGATTCCGGATGCGTCTCGATGGGCAGCCACCAGCCGTGCGGCTGCAGCAGGCGGTTCAGATCGGCCAGTCGCACACCGGGCTGGACCTCGATCATCCCGCGCGCACCATCGAAGCGGGCAGCGCGGGTGAGATGGGAGGAGGCATCAATCTGCAGGCCGGGCAGACCGCCACGCGACGAATCCGCATGCCCCGCGAGCACCGCAGGAAGGTCCCCGGTGACGCCCCCGAACCTGACCGGCACGGCCAGCTCTCGCGCCAGCTCCAGTGCCGTGGCTACATCGGTTTCATCCTGCGGCTGCAGGCGGGCATGGCCGCCCGCCAGAATCAGCTCGCCCCGAACCAGCCGGCGCAGACGCTGCACCAGCCGGGCCAGGCGCTCTGCGGCATCAGAGGTCGACGGACTTGCGGCCGCCATCGGCCTGCGATGCCATGGCCTGCGAGGTGGCGTTGTTGCTCGCCGCCACCGACACCGAGACAAACTCGTCACGGCGACGCAGCACCTTGTTGCCATAGCCGCCGTCGTGCGACATGCGGGCGGCCCCCACGTAGGCCTTCAGGGCCCGGCGCTCACTGCCGCCGTAGCGCTTCAGGTAGTCGGACAGGATGCTGCTGCCCACCTGGATGTTGACCTTGGGCTCCCAGACCGTGTCCGTGCTGCCGTAGGGCTTGAAGCGCTTCTTGTGCATCTTGGTATGCACCTGCATGAGCCCCTGGGCACCCACGCGGCTTTGCGCCCGGGGGTTGAAGCTGGACTCGGTGGCCATGACGGCCATGATGAGATAGGGATCGACGTTGTAGGTCTTGCCCGACTGGCGGGCGTAGCCCATGTACTGCTCGACGGAACTTGCGTTCACGCGGTACTTCCGGGCGATGTGCTGCACCACGCCACGCTCGGCGCGCGTGAGGCGGAACGACGGGCTCTCGCGCGAGGCATCCGCGATCTTGCGCAGGCCACTGCGGGTGGCCGGACGCACCGGCCGCTTGCTGCGCTGCGCGCCCACGGCGGTCCGGGGTGAGGAAGCACGCCCCGCGGACGCACGACTGGCGGGTTTCTGCGCCGCCTTCGTGGCGCTGCGCGTGCCCTGGGCCGTGCGATGAATGCGGCCAGAGTCTTCCGACGCCGACACCTTGACAGCCATGCCCTCACCCGTCGCACTCGACGGCTGGGCTTCCCGGATCTCGACCGGTGCCCGTGCCTCGGCCGCGGCCGACACCACCTCGCGGCTGCCGCCACTGGACTCGCTGCGCTCGGCCGGACGCGTGCGCTCGACCACCGGGGCCGGCTCATCGGCCTCGGCCAGCGAGGGGACCGCGCCGAACATCAGTGCCGAACCTGCCAGCATGGCCATCCACAGACGCCCGGCCACGGAACGACCCGACCCGTGACGTGCGGACGAAGACGGGTTCGTCCGTGCGGAGGCGGCAAGGGGAACGGCAGGCGAGGCTGACATGGTGAAGGCTCCTGGTTCAGTGGGCACTGCATGGACAGGATGGGTGCGCGGACAGCAGGGGCTGCAGCCCGGCGCCGCCGTTCAGGCGGAACGCCCCCGACGGGACGCCCTGCCGGCAAGGGGCAGCACGGGGCAAGGACCCAAGAAAATACCCGCGAAAGGCAGGGAAACACCGCCCGGCGGCAAACCCTGACTTGTAAAAAACAACATTTTGGCAACAATTACTGCGCATTTTAACAGCCTTTTCGCTGCCAACACGCATCAGACGTGCAATTTGACCTTGCGCAAAGTCTGTCGACACTCCCCATTCCTGGCGCCTCACCCCCCTTGCCATCGGCGTCGGGGCCTTCCGCTGCCACCCATCGACACAGCGTGACACAATGCAGGCAACGACAAAGGATCGAACCATGCCCCTACGCTATGCCGACCTGCGGGAGTTCCTGCAGTACCTGGAAGGCCGCGACCAGCTGCGCCGCATCGACGTGTCGGTCTCGCCCGTTCTGGAAATGACCGAGATATCCGATCGGGTGCTGCGCCAGGGCGGCCCGGCGCTGCTGTTCCGCAACCCCGAGGCCGACGGCCGACGCTGGCGCTTCCCGGTGCTCACCAACCTCTTCGGCACCCCGGAGCGGGTAGCCCTGGGCATAGGCG